>Ga0265338_10005786_pt1 | contig 15977 bp, 14 predicted proteins | sample 42126metaG_FD_193579 | JGI IMG/M metagenome (GOLD analysis project Ga0265338, IMG submission 193579) | Rhizosphere microbial communities from Carex aquatilis grown in University of Washington, Seatle, WA, United States - 4-21-26 metaG | ecosystem: Host-associated > Plants > Roots > Rhizosphere... | reverse complement strand
CCGGCCAATTGAAAGATCGTGTAGTGGCCATTCGTATCCACTGATACGCTGGCGATGGTTTGCACGTCCCCCGTATCGGCGCCCGAGAGCACCATGGCCACATGACCGGTCTCCGAACCGCCGATCCCCGTGCCGTCCGCGCCGTTCGAAAAATACGGATTCGCGATGTTCGGATCGCTGAACGAGTTCGCGGTAAAGGTGGCATTGAACCGCATCACCACCAGATCCCCGGCTTCGATCAGCGCGTGGGTTCCATCGTAGAGGCTCAACAGGCTAGGGAGCTGCGCCCCGGCGGCATTCTGGCCAATGGTAATCACAAACTGCCCGCCCGAGGATGCAGTATTCGAGAGCACCGGCATGTTGAGGATCGGAATCTCTTCGTTTTGCCCGGCGTCGAACTTGGCCAGCAACGAAAGCGTGTACCCGGCCCACTGGTTGGCCGTCATGCTGTTCGTCGGATCGGCGATGGTAATCGTGCCCGGCGAACTTCCGCTCGTTCCCGTAACTGCCTGCACCTGCTGCGCCCAGACTCCGGAATGAACCACCTGCTGCGGCTGGATAGCGAGATGATCGAAGATATCGTCTGGGCCGCCCGGGGTCGATTGGTTGAATGTCCCGATGTTGACACCGGCTGTGCCCGGCGCAATCGACTGCTGGAAGTGAAACACGTAACCGGAGGGCGTCCACAGCGCCATGTAGAGGTCGCCGCCATCGTCGCCCGAGCCCCATACAAACGTGCAGTCGATAGATCCGTTGGCGCCGACTTGCACCGTACAGGACTCCAGATAATCCGAGTCCGCATGACTCGATCCGCCGCTATCCCAGGCGCACAGCGCCAGCACGTAGGTTCCGGCCGACAAGCTTCCCGGCGTCGCAGAGTAGACGCAAGATAACTGCGGTTTCGCCACGCTCTCATCGAGCGCGTTGATCGGCGGCACGCCCTTGATCTGGAGCGACACGGCGGTGAAGTTGCCCTGAGCGTCCGTCGCGTAAGCCGGCTGGATTCCGAAGTTGGCCGGACCCCCGAGAGCATCGCCGGTCAAAGGCGCGACGTACCCCGGAGACCAGAACAGCGGCGCAGTCTCTTTCCAGGTGGCTTGAGGCCACCGTGTCTGCACGTAGCCCTGCGCGCTCAATTCTTCCTCGGCAGACCACTGGTAGATGCTGGAATCGGTCTCCTGCACGTCGATCTCGACGCCGAGACGCACCACTTTACTATCACCTTCCCCACTCTGCTCATCTGCCTTGAAACGCACGGCCGCCACTTCGAGCAGGTTGTTGGCGAACTCAAGAAATGGCACCGTGGCTTCAAACACGTCGAGCGGCGCGAACTGGTAGCCCGCCAGATTCAGGGCGAACGTTCCTGTGCCGCCGTAGCCGGCCGAGGGCGTCGAGCCGATCATCTCTCCCGAGCGGCCGCGACGCCGCAACAATTCCACTTTGGCGGTGTACTGCGCCTGCCGCGCGGAGATCGTAAAGGGAAGATGCAATTCGAGCCACCGGCGGTCCCCACCATCGGCCGCCAGCAGAATATCACCACCATACCCCGATGGGCCGCTGTAGCCATGCATCGAATCCTGGGCGTAATACGGGAAATCGGTGGACTGCCACTTGTTCGCGGGCGAGATATAGGTGCCTTTGACCCCGTTGAACAGCTCGCGGATCGGCACGCACGGGCGCCATTGGAACGGCCCCGAAGCAATCGAGGTCAAATTCACCTGGAGTGCAGGCGAGCCGGGACCGACCCATCCGGCGGGCTGGATGATGAACTGCCCGCCCAGGTAAAGCAATCGGCCCACGCAGGAAGTCAGCAGGTTTTGCAGAATCTCCCCTCGACGCATGGTCAGTTCAAACTGCCCGTTGCAGGCGAACAGGGGCTCGGTTCCACCGTTGGCCAGCGCCGTTGACTGGTCGCACAAGTTCGCCGCCGCACTCAATTGGGTGAGCGGAATATCGGTACCGTAGACGGCCTTGTAGCCCCAGGTGGTATCCGCCAGAAAATCGGCGATGATCAGCGCCGGATTCTCCGTGTAGCCGGTCGTTCCCGAGGCGCCATAAGCTCCCAGGCGTGAATCGTAGATATCGTTCTTTCCGTACAGGTGGAAGCTGATCTGCGGCAATCCGCTCGGAAACTTCGTCTGGTCGTATTGCAGCCGGAGAAATACCGCCGTCTTCCCCTGGAGCGAGCAGTAGTTCGTCCAGGGATTGGGCAGCGCGCTCCCCCCGGCGTTCTGCGGACTGGCCGGCGTGCAAAGCTTCCCGGTTCCCTGCCACGGCACGCCCGCCGTCATGCCCACGAAGGTGTTGCCGAGCGCCTGACTTCCATCCAAATACTCGACATAGACGTTGCGGCCATAATCCGGCCAGCGCGTGACTACGTGGCCCTCATTGTCCACCATCGATGCCGTGCCGCCCGACAAATACGTGAAGGTGAGTCCAGGGCCGCCCGCGCCCACCGCACCGCCCACATGAGAGGCTGGGGCGTTGGTAATCTCGGCCACCTGCATGATGCCGTTTAGGGTGAGGTCGCCCGTGATATCGCGGATCTGAACCTGATCTCCCGCCACCAGGTAGGGGATGTCGCTCCCCAGCGTCACCGTGACTACATCGTTGGCCCGCGCAATATGGGTGATCGCGACCGCCTGCTGAACGGGCGTGAAGCTCGTCCCCGAGCCGTAATGCGGAGTTGGAATCGAGTAGCCCGCCGCCGCGCTGGTCGGAATCGCATTGGTATCGATCTGGATGCGCTGCTGGTCGAAGAGCAGCTCCGGCGGATGGCTCGAGTCGATGGCGCACTTGTGGCAGGCCAGCACGATCACCATATCGAGGATCTGGTTATTCGATCCCCACTGATGCAGGTACACCACGACGCCGCCGGTGCGCACCCGGCCACACAGCACCCGCCAAGCCGCAATCGAATTTCGCGTTGCCGTGGCGAAGCCCTTCACCGGGTCGCCGGACATCATCGTGCCGACACCGTTCATGATCAGACCGGATCCCGCGCTGATCATCAACATAGACAGCGGCGTGGCTGCGCCAAAGGTAATAACCCCCGAAATCGCACCGGCAGCGATGATGGCGACACCCGCGATGGTCTCGAAAATGCCCTTGATCGATGCCATGGCGTCAGATATTCGTTGCCGAGTTCGGATAGCCCCAGAACAAGGTCATTTCCTGGATGGCGTCCACGAATTGCAGCCCGAGGTCGCCGGGATAGGTCATCTGCTGGTCTTCGTTGGTAAGCCTGCGATCAATCGCCACGTTCATGTCCACCAGCCGGTTTTCACACGCCTGCGAGATGGTGACCGTATCCGGATGCACGTCGAAGGTCGGCTGATCGGTGCGCCCGGACCAGGCCAGCAGCGGATCGGCGATGATACTGCCACCCGACCAGAGCGCCAGGTAGACGTCCGCCGGGAGCCCTAGTTGAAACTCGGTCAGACAATCGGAGACCATGGTTGGATCGAGGCCGCTCAGTAGAATCGAGACGCCGCGCGCTTCAACCGTCGCTGCATCTTCCATCGTCGCGAGACCTAGAAACGATCCGATACCGGTCCATGTCTGCCCGTTCCAGTTGACACTGCCGAGACCCGACCACAGATACACCGGACCCGAGCGGAAATTGATCTCGACAAAAAGCGACACCTGCTGAGACGGCGCTTCGAGAGCGGCCAGCATCGCGGATGACATAACTCGGGGCATGGGACTTTAGAGCGCCTGTCTGCACTCAAACGTAAGAGATCGGTAAATCTTCCCCGGATCGATAATCCAGGTGATGCTGCCCTTCTTGAGCCGCCAATAATACTGCGTCGAACCGTCCGGGGTTAGCGACTCAGGAAACGCGGCGGCCAAAGCAGCGGGAAACTGGAACACGTTCACGATGCCGTCGAGCCCTTTCAGGAACGTGATCCAGGTATCGGCCACGGTTTGATTCATCGGAGGCAGCGAGACCGAAAGCTCCGGGAGATCGATACCCCAATCCTGGACCTGCTGCTGGGCGTTGAACGGGTTGGTATTTGCCGCCGCGAGACGCGTGTTGCGGAATTCAATCGATTTCGGCCACGGTGTAGTAGGCATCGTGACCAAAGAACCGCCGCCACCCCAGGCTGACATGGATTAAGAACTCCTTTTCGGCGTGCGCAGCGAGCGCTCGTGATTGGCCCGTATGGCGGTCTCTACGGCGGAATTGTGCGCCGCCTCGATCCCTCGTGCAATGCGATTGTATGCCCCCAGTTCCGCGCCCCTGGCGTCGATCTGATAGACCGGCCCCCCGGAGCCTGCCAGCTTGTGCGCGGGAGTAATAGTGCCCGCTGTGCGCGGAGAGAACAGTTCCGCCTCTCCTCCGTCGCCTACCCAGTAGCTTTGACCGGGATCTACATCGCCACCTTCGGCCAGATGAACAATATCCGAGGCGCTGGACGCCGCCGAACCGGCACCGCCGCCGAACAGACCCCCAATCAATCCGCCGATGCTTTTGAACACGCCTCCAATTCCACCCACTGCTGAAATGGCCGGGCCGAGACCCGGAATCGACTCGGACCATGGCGCCCCGGCCGACGCGGAGCCAGAAACACCCGACAGGCCGCCCGGCAGGTTATCCACATATACGTGCTGCTGTTTCGGCGGCATCAGCTTATCGAACGCCGAATGCATCATTTTTTCGGTCTGCGTCTGCACTTCCTGGTGGGCCACCTGTTGCAGCATCTTCCCAACGTTGGTTTTCTGCCCAGTCACCAGATCCGCAAATTGTCCCGAGACGCCGCCGATGACGGGATTGGCGATTTCGTCCCGGCTCCGCTTTCGCAGATCCGCCATACGCTCTTCGTACTGGTAGCGGGCTTCAGACAAATCGAGAACGTGTTTTTCGTCGAGTTCCCGTTGTTTCGCAAGGTCGGCGATAGCGGATTCCCGCTGGTAGACCCGGTTGACGATATCGAGCCGGGATTGGTATTCCTGGAGCGCGGCCTGCGCTGGTGTGCCCGCTCCGATGGCTCCCATGCGGCCTTCGTGCCCCAACCGGGCCATGAGTTGCGAGACCGTCTCTCCTGGGGCTGAGGGCATGACGCTCGCAAGAGACGGGATGTGCTGAAGAGAGAATTTCTCTTCCTTAAACTGATCTTTCAGACCTTCTTCGATGCCTTTGGCGTAACCTTCGGCCGCTTCTCCCGCTTCCTTGATCCGCTTGTCTTGCAGCTCGCGTTCGTAGCGATCCAGTTCACGGACGAACTCGCGGCGCTTTTTGTATTCAGCATCGCTCGCATCTGCCGGTTGTGCCTTCAGCGCTTCTTTTTGAGCTGTCAATGCCGCATTCGTAGTCTGCGCGGCGATTCGGTCTTTTTCGTATTGGAGCTGCTGGAGAGCACCCTGGAGAAACTTGATGTTCCTCGATTGATCGGAAACCGTGCCCAATTCAGGATTGTCCTGCGGTTCCGGCAGCAAGCCTAACGACTCCCGGTTTTTCTGGGCTTCAAACTTCTGTTGCTTGGCAAGCGCATCGTCCAGCAAACGCGCGGTCTTCATCAGCTCATCGTTATAGAGCTTCAATACCCCTGCCGGTCGGTCCAAACCAGGGCCAGGGGTTGCGAAGACACCCGCCACGCTCTCCCGAAAACGGCTGTATTCCTTTTGAAGATCCTCGTTGCCCGCAGTGCCAAACAGTTTGTCCCAGGCAGTGGCGTGCTGTTCCTTTAGAAGTTTATTTAGAGCGGCAAGATCCTTGTCAAGCGATTCCGCTAATTTATCGGCCGCCATGCGCGCCTCGTCAAGCGCAAGCTTCATGGTGTTCTGTTTGCCGCCTTCGAGCTTGGCGATATCGTTCGCTAGCCGGTCATTGGTGACCTGCAACTCATCGTTGGTCAGCCGTAACGGTTCATTCAATCCCCGGAAGGCATCGGCAATCCTACGAGGCGCTTCCTCCATATTGTGGAAGAAATCGCCCACCTTGGTTGCGAGCGAACCAATCATCCCCGCAAAAGCGATACCGCCAATCAGCGGGAACGCCGCCGACAGCACCGGCCCCAGCTTCAAAGTATCGGCCAGGAACCGCGCCACACCACGGGTATTGTTGGCGAGATTCCCCTCCAACTCGCGGAGGGCTACCGTAGTCGGAGCCATCGAAGACTTACCCGATGCGCCAAACTCGCGAAGGGCAGCCTTGCCTTTTTCGAGGTCAACAACCATCTTCGCGGTCCCGGCATTTACATCAATCGAGATAACGCCAGCTTTTCGGCTCATAGTGTTATGCCACTTCCGCCCAAGTGGGGGTCTGCTGCAAGGTCGTCTCTACCGACTCCGCGAAAGCCTCAATCGCAGCATCACCCGATGCGGCAGCGGCGGGACGCATGAACGGATGCGCCACGACTTCACCCAACAGGGTCCCTTCGTAATTGCGCATCCGATCCGAATGTTTCGCCCCGTGCGCCACCATGCGGTGGCCGTACTCAACCATATTGGCGACATTGCCGTATTTGCCAAAACCGACCGAAGCGACACCACCGTTGCCTTCTTCGTCAAGGGCTATATCGGTGACAACATGATCCTGGAGGCTACCGGGTTCGCTGAACATTCCCGCAGGATATTCAGCCACCGGCGCGCGGGCTTCCAATTCCTGCACAATTGGCACGACCGCGGCCGCCAGCGCGCGGGCAAACGCAACACGCCGCAAATTCTTGGGCGCGCGCTCCAGCATGGCGCAGGTCTCCTCGATCCCCGAAATATCGACACTGAATTCGTCAGCCATTTGTTCTGATCACCATTCCAGACGCCCGCATCGCATCGAGCCAGGTGCGGATATCGTCCGAGACCCGCTGCCCGTCCGAACGCCGCAACCGTTTCGGTTCCCGAACCTTGTGCGCTCTTTGACTCGGCATGAAGTCGGCCGGGACGGCGGCCTTACGGGGCGCGCGCATGCCGCTGTTGCGGATCTCGGCTGCAACGATTCCTACCAGAAGTTCCTGATGTTCGAGGCGTGCATGGTGTTCATCAACCAATAGATGGAATTGCCGCGGAGTGAGGCAGTAGAATTGATCGTCGGTGAGCCCCAGGTCGATCCGGGCTTGCGCCCAGCAGCGCGCCCACAGCTCCCGGTTGGTTAGTTTTCGGCCGCCGGGCCGGCCACGGGAGGGTCCGCTTTCTTCTCCGGCATCGAAAGCCGGTAGGCTTCGGCCAGAGCCTGGGCAATCTTGAGGCGCTGAACGTCGTCCACGGCGATCAGATCCCCCGCCTCGGAGATGCTAAGGCGGCGCCGTATCGTCCGGCCCTCCTGGGTGAAGGTCCGGATATCGAAGGCCAGCGCAGCGTAGAGCAGCCCGCGGAACTGCCGCGCATTGAGCCCGGTCAGACTTTCCAGACCCTCCAGCAGATTGCAGCCGGCGAGCGATTCCGCCTCCGCGATGGCGTTGAAGTTGTATGCCAGGTGGTAGACCTCGCCCGCAAGTTCCAGGGTGGCAAAGCGCACAGTGGGATCACCCACCGTGCCTGAAACACTGTGCCTTGCCATTTCTCTAGCTCCCGAGGGTCTCGGTGATCGGCCCCGAGACCTTAAACCGGAAGGTGGTCTGCACTTTCTTGTCCGGCTTCACGGTCCCGAAATTACTGAACTCTTCGACCATCGCGAGAAACACAAGACTGTCGCCTTTGGTTGTCTGTGCCGGGCTGCTGTTGGGGTTCTTCGCGAGCTGCACTTGGTACTGCGCCAGAAGCGGCGGCGCAGACGTGAAGCAGGTCTTGACCGCTACCTGGCCGGCGTCGCCCGAGACCCGGTTCATCACGCCCGAGAACTGGCCCGGCGACAGAATCGTGGGCAGGAACTCCTCGGCCGTGCTCTGCAGATTGGTGGTATCGTCGGTTTTGTTTTGCGTGCCCGACTGGTTGAAATCGTTAATTTCTCCGATCAGCACCCAGGTGGGAGAGCTGACGCTGCCGGGAGCCCCCGTAGCCCAGTTGATCGATACCGTTGCCTGATTGCCAGACTGGGCCTTTGACCCCGTATAAGTTGGCATGGTTTTCTCCTATTCGATTGATCTGATAAAGCCCCGTGAACGGGCTGAAAAACTACTCAAGCCTGCGCATACTGGATCTTGTATTCGAGCGTGCGCACGTAAGAGCGATTCGCGTCGGCATAGCCATCGAGAAACGGCCCCTGGCGCTGGATACCGTAGACCACCGTATGATCGGGGTCGGCCAGCGTGCCCGCGTAGTTGCCTCGCAGTACCGCATCGATACCGCGGGCGAGCCCGATGGCATTGGCCATGGTCAGGCCGTGACAGTCGATCTGTAGCTCGAGCGCCGTGTATCCGGTCTGTCCCGCCAGCACGTAATCGGGCTCAGACACGATGCTGCGATAGGTCCAAGCCATGGGAACCGCGGCAGAGATCAGGTCTTTCGGTTGCAGCATCACGGCAAAGCCGCCTGGGACCGCGGGCGTCAGGCCCGAAAGTCCGGACTGAATTAGTATCACCAAGCCCTGCTCAATCACGGATACAACTCCCCATAGGGACTTCCCGGCAGCTCTTCCCAGGCGAGCCCGCCGATCAGCCGGCCGCTCACATTGCCCGCGTGATTAGTGGCGCAGATGCGGTCCTCGCCATCGACCGACAAAGCAGTCCCCGCGGCGTACGCTTCGGCGAAAAATGCGCGGTCTTCGCCATAATTCACGGCCAGGAAGGGGTGCTTCTGCCACCATTCCTTCCGATAGCAGAGGGAAGTGCCCGCGGCATCGTCCGGAGCCACGCGCCAGCGCCACCACTTCGATGCGGCCGCACGCTTTCCTTCTTCCGTGATGATGTTCACCTGCCGCGTTTCTTCGGCCGCAATTACGTTGTAGCCCACGACCTGTTTTCCGCTCGCTTGCAAGAGCGCGACCTGGTGCGAGACACGATCCGGACGCGACCAGTCGTCGTCATCGAAATGACAAATGATCGAACCATGAGCCAGATCGCAGGCCGTATTGCGCTTTTCCCCGACCGTCCCGAGGCCGATGGGCGCCGAGATTCGTAGGGCCGTTCCCGGAACCAGGCGCGCAGAGAACCATTCCTCATCGCCCACCAGCACCATTTCGAGCGCCGGGTAATCCTGAGATTCAAAACACCGGATGGTCCGCGGCAGAAAGTCGCGCGCCCGGCTTGCCAGTGTGGGGCAGATGCAACTGACCAGAGGGATGGGATTATGGCTGTTGGACATACCACTCTTCCAAAGCACCGTTAGGGAAAAACACAGACTTACCGGCTGAATCCGTAATCTTCCAGCGCACTCCGTAGGGACTTTGGGAAGCCACTAGATCCGCCGATCCAGGGTCGAAATAGACGATTCCCAAAGCGGGCGTATCCAGACCCACAGAACCGGTAAAAGTAAGAGGTATGCCAAGCCGGGAGTAGAGAAGCATCTGAACCGAGGCGGGAGGAGTTGCATATCCGGTCAAATCAAAGGGAGCGCCATCGGCAACCAGTTGCGTCTTGATTCTTTCCGTCCAGCCCTGTACCAGTGTTTGCATTTCAGAGTACTCCCGCAACCGTGTTGACCGTACCTAGACCATTCACACTGTTGACCGTACTTAACCCATTCACGGTGTACGCGATCTGTAGGCCATGGACCGATGTTTTCCGCACATCTATGCGCACCGGGTTCCGCTCCCCCCACCATCCGCAAAGGAAGCGGAAGAACCTCACGGCGTTACTCCTGTGATGGGCAGTGCAGAGGAATCCGTAGTCACCGTTTCGGTGAAAGCTACGGTGACGCCATCCTCCTTGTAGACCGTTATCACGCCCGCGGCGATGACCACCTTATTCCGCAAGGTCCGCGCTGCGTTCAACAAGCTTCGTGCTGCCTCTCCGGTCACAGTCGAGAAGTCGAATGCGAGCAACGCTTGAGCATTCTGCGCGGCGGTCGGGATTGAAAGTGCCGCTATATCGCTCAGTATGGTGGCCTGATTGGCAGCGGTAGCATTGCCCGCCGTCTTGGCAGCATCATACGCCGAGGTCAGCGCCACGGGAGCAGTCACGGAAGCCACCGCGCCACCGGCATAAGTGGACCGCGACGACACGGCAGCGTCGAGGTTGGCTAGTTTAGTGGAATTGGAATCCATTTCCTGTCGGACCTGAACCGCCGTAGGTGGAGCAATCGCCAGAGAGTATCCGGTCTTGTCGCTGACGGTCGCCGCGGTGACGGCGGGACTTCCGCTCACATCCGCCGCCGCTACCGTAGCCGGGACCTTACCACCCGAAGCGTTGATCTGGCCGGCGCCGGTCCCGACACTGATCTTCACGCCGCCATCCAGGTCCGTTTTGAGGGCCGCCACGTCGGCGGAAACGGAGCTTCCAGCCGGTGCGCCCAGACGTGCGTAGGCGTCGCCCGTCTGCGCTGACACTGTGCCTGGAATGCGGCCTAACAGCATCGTGACGTTCGCATCCGAATTGGTCGCAACCGTGAAGCCGAAGGCCGAAAGCGTCCGCGTGGCGTAGGCCCAAATCGCCGCCACGATTCCATTTAGCGTGTCGAGATAGCCGGCGCGCGTGGTAGTGTACCCCTGCGCCGTGAGCCCGGACTGCGCGTCCGTGGCGATGTTGGTATGCTCGCCTGAGGTCAGAGCATAGCCGGTCTTGTCGCTATTAGTGCCCACGGTCACTGCCGCCGTGACCGAGGCCACCGCGCCACCGGCATACGTGCTGCGGCTCGATACCGCCGCATCCAGGTACGCCGCTCCAAGACTGTTGGCGTTGACGACCTGGTACACGATCTCTACGTTATCCACGGCCGAGCAGGTTCCGCGCACGATGAGCGGCCCGAGCGTTCCGGTATCGGTCGAGTCGAGTGGCACATCGTACCAGCCGTTGCCGATCTCCGTTGCGTTGGTCGCCCCGGCGTTCAGATTGCCGAAGGCTGCGCCGTTTTTCGATATCTGGACGGCGATGGTTTTACCTGTGGCATCCGAAAGGTGATCGGACGCCAAGTAGGCCTTCAGCGGAACGGTAAGGGCAACGGATTGCGGAATTCGATGAGGCATGTTAGAAGCCTGTCCTGACACGGGCCATGATCATAGAGGCCGGGTCCTGGTGCTGGAACGCGCCGATATCCAGATATCCCTGGCTCAGTCCATCGGGTGAAAGTCCGGGGGTGCCGGCCGCTCTCAACTGCGCTCCTCCGGGGTTGTTGTTGTTTAGGGCGAAGTTGCCGCCCGCGGCGTCGACGAAGGCGGTGGCGAGGTAAGCGATCAGTGTGTACTGGAATAGTTGCCCCGCAGCTGCGTTGACCGAGCCGCTCGTGTTGTTATATGCCGCGCAGTTGATAAGCGTCACCGTGCGATTGTTAGAGTCATTGACCCCGTAGGCGTGGTTTCCTTCGGCTATGCAATTGATGAGAATGGAATTCTGGTAGTTTGAGAAGTTGCCAAATCCATCGCCTGTATTCCCAGCAGACACGCAGTTAACACAAAACATCGCGGCACCGCTGGCGTTGAATCCGGGGCCACTATTCCCCCGGGCGATGCACCACGCGCAAGTTGTAACCGCTTGGAATCCAGTCGTACAACTTGTCGCTTCACAGAACCAAGCGGTGACGTTGTAAAAACCAGTCGTGCAAGATGTTGCCAAACAGCAGAAAGTCATCATGTCATAGCCATAGGTACAGTACTTAGCCGTGCAGTACTGGGCTAGACCATTCGTTGTGACGTTGAACCCATACTGGGCATAGGCGGTAGATAATCCCTGCACCGACAGGTTCCTGGCAATGACATAGTTGGTTCCGGATGTCTTAAAGATGCTGTCTGAGATGGCGACGGATGAAGAGAAAAGGGGTCGGGTCCCCATGTCGCCGCGCACCGTCTGGTATCCTTCCCATTTTTGCCAAGCGCTTCCGGTTCCACCGGGACAGTAAATGCAACCACCGGGCACATTCTGGGTGGCTGTGATAATGCCGTAAGTGCCGCTCTGAGTCCAAACCGGGTTGGATGCTGCCGCGGTGCCGGAAGCCATCCCAGGACTCCCCAACGCTCCCCCGAGATTCCCCACACCCCCGCTCAGCGACGTGCCCCCGAGCGTCTTATCCACGGTGACCCAGGTATTTGCCGCGCTGTACCCTGTGACTGCCACCCGCTGCACGACCCAACTCGCGCCACCCACGATGTTGATGACATTCCCGACCCAGTTGAAGCCGACCGTGTTGGAAGCGTCCTTCAGATTCGTGTTGGCCGTCTGCGTCGATAAAGCCGAAGACGTAAAGCGCGGCGTGGTCGATTGCGAATAATCGATACCCCAGGTAACGCTCGTGAGCGATGCCGCTGAGCCGCAGCCCGCCGTGGTGTTCAGCGTCCCCGTGGCAAGCGGGCAATGCCCAATCGTGCCGTCGAGTGTGGCGCTGTTCGGCCCGCTCCCTACCGAGACAATCTTGTACCAGCCGGGGATCGTGTTCGTGCCGCTCTTTACGTAGAACCACGCGCCCACATCGCCAGCCACGAAGCTGTAATTGGTGATTGTGACCACTGGCGATGCCGTGTTTGCCGATGCAATCGACGCCGTATTATCGAAGCCCGCCACCCCGGGATCGAATCCCCCACCGTTTCCGCCTGCGTTCCAAGTCACGGTCAAGGTGCAACTCGTTCCCGAGCCGCCTGTGACGCTCACCGGATTCGCCGGCAGCACGGTGTAGTGGCCGGTGTTGAGCGGCGTGACGCTCTGTACGATGCCGCCACTGACTACAGCGGTGAACGTCGCAGGCGTCGTGTTGGTGCCGCCCGAGAGCGTCAGAACGTCGCCATTGGTGTAGCCTGTGCCTCCGGCCGCAGGGGTAGCGCTGACGGCCTGGAAGTCATCCAGGCCGCCGACTTCGACTTCCCAAACGGCTGAAGAGGTGAAGGCCATAAGCTACCGCGGCGTGCCGTTCACCTGCCACTTACCAGCGACCGTCGTGATCGGTGAACCCACCCCGGTAATCGCAGTCGCAAAAGCGGTCACCGTCTGGTTGACGCCGGCGATGAGGTTTTGCAGGTCCGTGCCGGTGACCGGCGTTCTACCATCAGTAGCCGAGCCATCCTGGATCGTGCCGGTAGGGCCATCCGCCGTGACCGCTGCCGCGAGGCCAGCACTGGCATAATCCGCGACATAGGCTTGCATCGCGTACTGCAACTGACAGATCTTGTCCGCGAGCGTGCGGGCGCGGGTGTTGGCCCAGGTAACTACGAGTGGATCTGTGATTGGATTTGGCATTGAATTCTCCTTAGTGAAACACCACCGGGCCGCTGATCCTCATCCCGCCGCTTACGGTAGTGCCGGGAGTCGTTACGACAGCCGGATTGATCGTGATTGAGAGTGCTTGGGTGGGATTGCCGTTAACATCGCTCACACTCACAGTGAACGAGGATGTACCCGACCCTACGGGGGTACCCGCAATGGTCCCCGTTGAACTCCCAATCGTCAGCGGGGATGGGAGGGAGCCCACCGAGATAGAGAAGGTGGGGCTGGCGCACCCCGAGGTCCCCACCGTCTGGGAATAGGCCACTCCGACAGTTCCCGGTGGGAGACTGGAGGTGGTGATCGTGCAGGTGCTACTGGAGCTGAATTGGTAGGCGCCAATGTCGGGAGAGGAGCCGCGGGACGCGCCCGTAATGTCCACAGGCGGAGCGTCAGCGGCGTATGCCGCTCCGATAGCTGGAGACCCTGATTGTGTACGAAGATTCCACGTTCCAGGGGTGTTGTAATAGGACGCGCTGGCCGCTACAAACTGAGGGCTGGATTGCAGGTTGCCTGTGAACGTATGTGCGGTTGACGCGAGGGTGGCATAGTTGCTCAAAGGCGGCGCGTAGGTGATCCAGTTGAATAGCCCGTAACCCAAACCTGATACGGAGTTGTTATCGTAGATGATATTATTCCTGTACGTATCCGTGCACAACCAACAGGCGTCGCCAGGTTCCCATCCATAACTGATTAGAGACTCTTGCCCCAGGCTGGGCGAGGCGTTCATGTCTACGATGATGTTATTGTCGTAGGTGTTGTTGCCCATGTCGTGCGGGAGACATCCGGTGCCTGAGGTGCCACTCGATCCGGTGCAATCGCTGTTAACCACGCTAATGACCGCTCCTCCAGAGAGTGACTGTCCTGACCAGTCCCGGCCGGTGTAGACAAGGGTGTTGTTGCGAATTACATTGTAATTCTCGTCGCTCGCACACATCAGGTAACTTCCGCCATGACACGATTCTGATCCGGCCTGAGATTCAAAATAGTCGTAGAAGCTAATGGCAAAGGCAGAGCTATTAAAAACAATATTGTCCTGAATCGTACCGTTATGCCATCCCTCCTGAAAAGCGATATTCGACGAGCCGCAGCACACCATGTTCGCGCTGCTCATGATATTGCGTTGCAGCACGCAACCGTTGCACTCCCCGTTAAAATGAAAGTTGTCGCGCGCCGCGTTGTACATCACGTTGTCTTGCACCGTGACTTGGGCCTGCACACCTCCGGCGTAGCTATTTTGGCACAGGTAGATGTTATGCTCTCCGCTTCCTCCGGTGCTGTAGTCGTCGTGAAGAACGTTCCGCTCGATAGTCAACTGTGTGGACCCAGAACAAATCCAGATGGCCCTGTCCCAGTCCCGCAACTCGCTATTCCGCAGAACAAAACCGGTAAGCGTGCCACTCTGCGGCAGCCCAATCCCATGGCCGTAGTTATCGTTGCTCGGAGAGCTGTTTCCGGAATCCGACAGCTTGATCCCGTCGATAACCAGGTAATTCACATTGCCGTTGTAATTGGCAAAACCGTAGGCTATACCCGCCGTCGTGTCGTCAAAGACAGCCAGCTCACCAGGGTACGACATGATGAGGTCCCAGGCGGAAGAACTTGTAGATACACCGCCAATCGCATTGACTTGGTTGGAGACATAGGTCCCACCATGGAATAGCATTGCATCGCCCGGTGCGTGCTGGCCGTAAACATATGCAAACGTCCGGCATGGAGCAGCATTGTTATCGCGGCAGGAGGTAGAATCCGTCCCGGTTGTGGACACGTACCAGATATGATTCAACGGAAAACCCGCGGCCGACGTGTACCCATTATGCTGCAACCCAGCCTTAACCGTGCCCCACTTCGTCAGCCACTGAGCAGCCGTGTGGACCGTGGCATCGTTGTCATCGGCATCGGGGCCGAGGAGCGGATCGGGGTCGTTCGGGTCAGTACCCACACCGTACCCATCACCATCATAGTCATAATGGTAGGTCGTGGTACAGCCAGGACCTACAATCGCGCTGTGGGTAGGGGGAGTGGCACAGGCGGCCCATCCGTAACCACAAAAGACTAAACACAATGCTAAGCGTCTCATTGGTGGAAAGTCCCCACAGCAATGTTGGAATATCCAGTCCCAGTGACTGCGAATGGAGCGGTGATTCCCGTCTGAGTGGTTGAGACTATCTTGTACTCAATCCCAGCCGATGGGCCGGAGCCATTAGCACTCTGTGTGCCCGTGCCGAGAATCCAGGGCGCGCTCACGCCTACAGTGTCTGCTCCATAGAAATCTATCCACCCCGCCACCAGTACCTCATTGGCAGTCGTGGTAGTAAAGGATGCAGACGCTGGAGTCCCTCCCGAAACTGCCCCCGCCGAGGCTGGCCCAGCATCCAGGGGAGTGGCGCTAGTCCCAGTGACTGGGAGCACCGCCACGTTCATGAATTCCCCAGACCCGCCCACAATATTGCAGGTTACGGTATCGGTGGCGTTGCCCGTGGTGATCTTGGAATAGAACACCTGGGAGCACAGAAAACTCTGAGAATTGAGCGCCCCGATTGCGGTGTAGGTATTAGGTGTAGAGGCGTTGTCCGTGCAATTAAATGTCCGGGATGAACAGGCTGCATTGAAGCCGACCTGGACAAAGACGACTGTCCCCACGGGTGCGTTGACGGTTCCGGTAGTGGCCAAAGTCGTAACATTGGAGGATGCCGCTGCGCTAGTGCCAGTTCCTACTGCTAGCCCGATTGCAGACGGTTGTGGTCCCCCAGGACC
>Ga0265338_10005785_pt1 | contig 15978 bp, 9 predicted proteins | sample 42126metaG_FD_193579 | JGI IMG/M metagenome (GOLD analysis project Ga0265338, IMG submission 193579) | Rhizosphere microbial communities from Carex aquatilis grown in University of Washington, Seatle, WA, United States - 4-21-26 metaG | ecosystem: Host-associated > Plants > Roots > Rhizosphere >... | reverse complement strand
CGACGAGGTCAACGCCGAAGCGGAGCGCCTGCTCACCGACGGCGGCCCGGCTTACCAGCCGGTCACGTGGACCCCGGAAGCTTAAGACCGTCATCCAGACTGGCAGCTACCCATCCAGAGACATGGCGGTTACGGTAATAGGACGCTAGCGGTCGGAGGATGGCGGATCAGCTGTGGGATCAGTTTTCCTTTCGCATTCCTCTCATGACGGCGTATGGACCCGGAAGCTGGCCGGCGACCTTGAGCAGGCGGGGATTCCGGTCTTCCTCGATGAGTGGGACATCGGTCCCGGCGGACTGCTCATCAGCGGGCTCAATGAAGGGTTGGGGGGAGCTTCAGACGGGCTGATTGTCTGGGGCGTGCACACGCAGGAAAGCCCGTGGGTGCGGGCCGAGTACGAGCACCTCGTGCACGAGGCCATCCGGAGCAACAAGCGCCTTATCGGTGTCGTCCTGGCCGATGTCGACCTTCCGCCGCTGCTAAGCAGGTGGGTGATGGTCGACTTCCGCGGCTGCCGGAATGGACCTGACTACCGGGTGCGCCTGGACGGGCTGATCCGCGCGCTGCGCGGCGAGCGGCCGATGCGCTCCGGGGAACCCGGGATGCCCGACGGCCCGGCTGACCAGCGGCAGCGGCTGGAAGGACCGCAGCGGGTGACGGTCCAGGTTGGCGCCCGGGAGGTGACGGTGCGCGCGGCGGCGGACGCGGAGGGGCCGCGGATCGCGCATCAGGGACCCAGCGACCGGGTGTACGAGCAGTTGTGGAGGGTCGCGCGGGCACGGCGGCAGGCGGTTGACGTCGCCCGGTCCGCTGGCAGGCCGCTGGCCGGGGCAGTGCCCCAGAGCGTGCTAATCGCACTCGGGCAGGCGCTCGGCGATTCGTTCGTACCCGGCCCGGCCGGCGAGTTGATCGCCGCGCAGCTGGCCGTGGCTGAGCGGCACAACGCGGCCCTGCAGATCGCGCTCGATGTCGAGGCCGACCCGCGGTTGCAGGCGCTGCCGTGGGAGACATTGTGCCTGCCCGGCAGCGATCAGCCGCTCGTCCTGCACCCGCGCAGCCAGCTCCACCGGGTGGTGTCCGGCCTGGGCAGCACGCCGGCCATCCTGATCCCCGAGCCGCTGCGGATCCTGGCCGCCATCGGAGCCCCGGACACCGGCGACGGAGAGATGCTGGACTACGAGGCCGAGCTTGACCGCATCGTCAGAGCGGTCGACCGGGCCCGGCTCGACCGGCGTGCCCATGTCCGGGCGCTGGACTGGGGCACAGCGAGCGCCATCAGGGACGCGCTGCGCGAGGAACGCTTCCACGTCCTGCATATCTCCTGCAGAGCAACCGCGGGTGCTCTGGTCCTTGAGACCGCCGATGGGCGCCCGGACCTGCTCGGCATCCGGCGCCTGGCCGCCGAACTACTGGTTCCCGACCGGGGCGTCCCGCTGATCGTGCTGGCGGGCTCGCAGACCGCGGTCGGGTCCGGCGACCAGGGCGCGGACGGCGGCGCGGCCCCTAGCCTGGCCCGCGAGCTGCTCAGCCACGGCGTTCCCGCTGTCCTGGCGATGGCGGCGGAGGTTAGCGACCGCTATGCGGTCCACCTGGCCAGCCACTTTTACCAGGTGCTGGCCCGCGACCCGGGCACGATCGACCCGCTGACCGCGCTCTCCGACGCCCGGCGCGACGCTGAACGCGCCCGGCGGGAGCTTCGGCAGCAAGAACCCGGGCATCCCGATGCCGCGCTGGCCGAGTGGTGGGCGCCGGCGTTGTACCTGAGGACGGATCCGTCTCCGCTGATCGGCTCGGCCGTTCCGGTCCCGCCGTCCCGGCCCGCGGTGACCGTCGCGCCCGCCGGCGCCGTCGACATGGGAGAGCTCGTCGGCCGACGGGCCGACATGCGCCGGCTACTGCAGGTTCTACAGGGAGATCGGCCCGCCGTCGTCGTCTACGGCATCGGGGGGATCGGCAAGACCCACCTGGCGACCCGGCTGATGAAAGCCGTGCGCAAGGACACCGGCATCGTGGTGTACAAATCCGGTCGCACCACTCCGGCCGAGATTCTGCAGGCGGCCGGGACCGAGCTGCGCCTGGCCCACCCGGAACTCGGTCCGCTCGCGGCCGAGCTGCACGACCGGCAGCAGGGATGGCGCTACATGCTCGGCGTGCTGGGCCGCGTGCTTGGCGACGTGCCCGTGCTGATCGTGCTCGATGAGGCCGAGCAGAACATCGCCGCTGCCCAGCCGGTTTCCGGTGACGGCCGACCGGTGCCGCTGGCCGACACCGAACTGCCCGCGTTCATTGCTGAATGGATCAGGCTGGGGCCGAACGCACGACTGCTGATCACCAGTCGTCAGCCGCTTGACCTGCCCCGCGCGGCAGGCCGGGTGACCACCCATCATCTCGGGCCGCTGTCCCGGGCTGAGACGGACAAGCTGATGTGGCGGCTCCCGAAGCTCGGCGCCCTCGAGCGCTCCGAGCGTGACCAGGCCTACGCGGACGTCGGCGGCCACCCCCGGGCTCTGGAGTACGTAGACGCCTTGCTCCACGGCGGCGGGGCGCAATTCAGCGACATCGCCGACCGCATGGAAGACGCGCTGCGCGCACGCGGCATCACGGATCCGGCGGCATGGCTGGCTGGCGGAGCCGGGAAGCTGGACCACGCGGTCGCGCAGACCGTGACCCTTATCGTTGACGACGTCCTGGTTGACCGGCTGCTCGCCCGGCTACGCGGCGAAGAGCTGGCCCACCAGCTTTTTGTCGCGGCCTCGGTCTTCCGCGTGCCGGTCGAGGCGACCGGGCTGAACTGGGTGGTGGCTGAGACGCTGGAGCCTGCCTCCGACCCGGGCCGGACCGCCCGGATCAGGCGGGTCTACCAGCAGCTGGAGACCGCACAGGGGGAGGGAACCGGGTTCATCCTCGATGACCTGAACCTGCCGCCGGACCTCCTCGCCCAGGTACGCCGGGACGTCGACGCGGGCGGCCAGCCTGTCCGCCGGCCAGGGCTCGGGGAGGCCATCGAGGAACTGCTCTCGCTGTCCCTGCTATCGGCCGCGCCGGAGTATGCCGACGCGAACCCGCACTACCTGGTGCACCGATGGACGGCGCGAGGACTTCAGGGCCTGGTACGTAAAGGCGGCACCGCCTTTGCTGAGACCGCAGACCTGGTCCGAGCACACCGCCGGGCCGCCGACTATCACGAATGGCGCGCCACCTCCGATCCTGAGGCGCTAGCCGACCTGCTTGAGGCGCGGTATCACTGGCGGGAGTCAGCCGAGCCGGAGCGGGCGGCGGCAGTGACGCTGCGAGCCTGCGCCGTCATGTTCCGCTGGGGCGAGCACCAGCAGATCCGGCAGCTCTGCGAGGAGGCTCTGGCCGGCGTACCCGAGAGCGGTCAGCTCGCGTGCGAGCTCCTGCACATGCAGAGCAAGGCCGAGCAGGCGTTGGGCCAGCTGGGGACAGCCGAGGCGCTCGCGCGCGCCTCGCTGGACATCGCCGAGGCGAACGGCAGCGGGCGCTGGGAGGCCCTCGGGCATGAGCAGCTCGCCGCGGTGGCCGCCGCTGGCCGGGACCACCAGCGCGCGCGGGACGCTTACAGCACCGCGATCGCCCTCGCTCGCGAGGCCGGGGACCCTGTGCTGGAAGTCCGCTGCTACCTGGGTTTCGGGGCGGTGGCGCTGGCTCTCGGCAACGACGACGAAGCCACGCGCTTCAGCGAGGCAGCCCGGGACCTCGCGCGGGATGAGGTCTTCCGGCATTACACCCTCCTGGAGGGGATCCCGGAACGCGCGGGGCTGGCGTTGGCGATGGGCGACCGCGCGACGGCCGACCAGCTCACCAGGGAAGATGCCGAGCGCCGCCGGGATGACGCCGACCTGAAGCTGGTTACCGGCCGCGGCTGGCTTCAGCTCGGCCAGCTGCACCTGCGCCGCAATGCTCCGGAGCAGGCCGCGGAAGCCTTCGGGGAAGCTATGAAGGTCGCCGACGAGAACCACGACTGGGTGCTGGCCAAGGACACTTCCTTGCAACTAGGCCGCGCCTGGCAGCTCCAGCAGGCGTATTCCAGGGCCCGCAGCGCCTACCTCGATTACATCGAACTCGCCGACAAGATGGGCGACCGGCCGGGCATCATCGACTGCTATTTCCAGATGGGCGATCTGGCCCTGGCTCACCATGACCCCGACCGGGCGGCTGAGTGGTACGAACAGGCCTGGCAGGAGGCGGCCGGACTCGAACAGCAAGGGCTGATCGCTTGCGCCCGGGCCCATCTGCGGCTGGCCGACGTGCACCTGTTCCGCGGTGACCTCGCCGAGGCCCGGCAGGATTTCAGCTCCGCGGAGAGCATCGGCGGTGGCCGGAGAGACCCGCAGACCCAGATCGAGAGCCTGCTCGGGCGTGCACGGGTGGAGCTGGCCGACGGGACGCCGGACGCGCGGCGGGCCGCGGAAGAAGCGCTTAAGAAGTGCCGCAGGATCGCCGACGAGCACGCGGACCAGGCCGGCATGACCAGGTGCCTGGTCGGACTGGGTACCGTGGACCGGCTCAATGGTGACCTGGGCGATGCGGAGCGGCGCTTCACCGAGGCCCGGGACCGCGCCGGGCGGCTGGGCAACCGGGCGCTCGAGGCGGAATGCGTCCGAGAGCTCGGCGCCACGAAACAAGCCCACGGGGACGGGGCCGGCGCGGAGGCCAGCTACGCCGAGGCACTGCAGATCGCGCAGGAGACCGGGGATGCCGCGATGATCGCGGATCTCTGCCGACGGCTCGGGGAGTTTGCCCGGGAGGAGCCGGATCGTTACGCCTTGTACGACGTCGCGGCCGGTTTCCTGAGCCGGGAGGGCCGCGCGGCGGAGTCAGCCGTGGTCTGCCTGGAGATGGCCCGGCTCATCGCGGGATCCGACATCGGCGAGGCTGTCGCGTGCTGTCAGCGGGCCCTCGACCTCGTCGACCGCGACGACCAGTCCCTGGTTACCATCCGGGCCCAGCTGGAGCTGGCCCGGTGCGAGCGGCTGGCCGAAGACTGGCCGAAAGCGGGCGGCGCGTGCGCCGAGGCCCTGCGGCTGGCCGAGAACCAGGATCGCCCCGCGCTGATCGCGCAGGCGTGCAACGAAGGCGGCATTGTCCGCCAGCTGGCCGACGACCTGGACGGGGCTAGGGAACTCCACGCGCGTGCGCTGCGCCTGGCCGAGGAGGCAAGCGATCAGGACATGATTCTGGCCAGCTGCCGGGACCTGGGCCGGCTGGCCCGCCGAGGCGGCGGGCCGCTCGCAGGCGACACCAAGTCGTGGTACCGCCGGGCGCTCGACCAGGCCGAAGCGGCCGGCGACGAGCAGGCCGCTGCTGCCTGCGCCCAGCAGCTGGCGCTGGAAGCCAGGCGGGCCGGAGCCGAGGCGGCGGCCGAAGGCCTGGCCGGGCGGTGGCCGCTGATCTGGCAGCCGGGACCCAGCGGCGCTCCCGGCGTGGCTCGCGGCTCGAATGCCGATGCCGAGCTGGCTCGCCGCCGGCGCCAGCTTGCGGCCAGCCTCACCGATGAGGGGCGGCCAGACGAGGCGATCTGGTTCACCGTCGGCAGCCTTCGCGCACCCGACCAGCAGCACGTCCAGTACGCAGCCGGATTGCTTCGGCGGCAGCGGGCCATCCTCGGGTCCACCGTCTTCAAGGACCTGCTGTCCCGCTATCTCGACCGCCGCACCGTGGATTTCCTCGTCAACCTGGCGGGCGGAAGTTAGTACGGCAGCGCCGCCGCAGCCGCGACCACTCCTGCCACGACCGTCACGAGGACCAGCAACGTCACTGCGAAAGCCGCGATCCGCCAGGCCCGGTACTGGGTCATCTCCGGCTGCTCGCTGTGCGCCGACCCCAATCCGGCTCGGCCAGCAGCCACCGGGCCAGGCTCGGCAAGGCCCCGGTCGCGGAGTCACCGTCGGCCGTGGCGGCGGCCGTGAAGAACCGCACTTCCCCGAAGAGATGCCGCATGCACCGGGTGAGGTGGTCCTGGCCCATGTCTTCTAGCCACCGCTCGATGGCTTCACCGTCGGGGAGTCCGTCTAGGTCCGTCCCTGCCAGCAGGTCTGCCTTGGCGACCACCGCCGCTAGCCGGCTCGTATGCAGGCTCGCGCCCATCTCCTGTGACTTCTGCGTGACCGCGTCGAACTCGTCCTTCGGCGGCCGGCCACCGCGCAGCGCCGCCAGTTCCGCCTGCCGTTCCGGGCCAAGCGCGGCCCACACCGGTCCGATCGCGAGCGGGTCGATGACGAACAGGAACGTATCGGCCAGGCGCAGGTAGAGCCGCGGGTCGGTGTGGTCGTCCAGGCTGACCGTTCCGCCGGTGTCGAGAACGTGCAGGAGCCGCCGGCGCCGGGCCGGGCCGGTCAGGTAAAAGGAATAGGCGCGGGCGGGCCCGGGCGGAGTCGACAGAGTAGGCGCACCGCCGGCGACATCCTGCGCGAGGTCGGCCACGCGTGCGGCGGTGACCTGGTCGGCCGGCGTGAGCGCCAGGGCCGACCTCTCCGTACTGTCGCGCAGCGTCGTGACGAGGGCGGTCACCAGCCGGGTCCGCCCGGCCCTGGGGCCTCCGAGAACGGGCAGGACGACCTCGGGGATCGCGCCGGCCTTCCCGGGCAGCCGGACCCCGCACCCGGGGTCGGCGCAGTGCGCGGCCATCCCGTGACTGCCCAGCAGCAGGGGTACTGGCAGGCTCATCCGGCCGCAGCCGCAGCGCCGATGGAGCAGCCCGTAGTACCCGGGACTGATGCGCTGGTGCCGTGCCCGGCAGCCCGGGCACCGGTAGGACGGGTAGCTCACCGGCCGGAAGCAGGTCGGGCAGTGCGCGGTGATGCGCCTTCCGTGCATGATCGCCGCTTCGACGGCGCGGAGCGCGCCGATCATGATCAGGCCCAGCAGGATCAGCACGATGCCGACGGCGGCCTGCGCGACGCACGTCACGGCGAGCAGGATGACGGCGACGGCCGTGCCCGGAACCAGCCCGGCGCGTAGCACGAGCCTGCGCGGCCCGGCCGGGAACCGCCAGGGCTCGCCCAGGCGGCGGTCCTGTACCCGGTTCCACTCCCGCCGGAATTCTGCCCGGCCCGCGGCGAGGGCCGTCGTACGCGCCGCGCTCAGGTCGAGCCACGCCTGCCGGCGCAGGTAATGCTCGAAAGCGGGCTCCTGGCCGGGGGCTGAGCGGTCACGCGGCTGCGCCAGGGTGGCGGTGGACGGGTCAGGTATCCCGAGCGCGGCCGCTAGCGTTACCACGTACAGCCGGACACAGCGCCAGGCTTGCCGCGCCGCGACGTAGGCGATCGCCGCGGCCGGCAGGCCGACCGCAACCAGGACCAGGCACCCGGCGATGATCAGGATCTCCACCTAGAGCACCGCCCTCAGCTCCGCCAAAGCGGGGTGCCTGGCGCGTTCCTCGTGGCGTCCGCCACGCCGAACTCGCGGAGCAGCCACCGGGCCACATCGTGAATCCGGTACGGGACCACGACGCGGACCGTGGCGGGGTCCTTGGGCGGGCCGCCGAGCGCGGAGCCGCCGAAGTACCGGTAACGCGTGAAGTAGGCCTGCAGATTCAGGTTGAACTGCGGCCCGTCCCACTTGCCGATCAGCTGCTGCACCTGGGCATGCACCGCGTCACTGTCCTGAGCGTCGAACCCGGCCGACCCGGCGGGACGCACGGTGAGCGGGCTCCCGGCGGGCAGCGCGTGCTCCACCGTGTCCAGCTTGGACATGACCACGGCGACTGGCTTGCGGATCATGCCGCCCCGGCTGTCGGACGCCGCCAGCAGCGGCCCGGTCACCCGGCTCAGCAGCGCGGCCGGGCGGTCATCGGCGGTTTCGACCCGCTCCAGCCCGGTCACCTCGGGACGAGCATGGCCGCGCGCACCGGGCAGTTGCAGCGGGTCGAGGACCAGGATGACGGCACGCGCGCTGGAGAGGAACCGCGCTGCCTGATCCTGGGCGGCCGGGCGGGCGAGATCCTGGCCGTCCGGGCGGGCGAGGTCCTGGTCGCTCATGTCGAGGAAGGAGGCGATGACGCGCCGCTGGCGGCGTCCGGGCCGGCCCGGACGGGCCTGCGCCAGCTCGAAGACCAGGGGCGAGCGCGGCGGGGAGCTAGCCAGCGGACCGGACGGCTTGGGCAGTGTGTGCTGATCGAACAGCGGGTGATCGTAGTCGGCGTGAAACGACCGCAGCGTCTCGTCATCAAGGCCGCGGACGGCCACCCCGGCAGCGCCGCCGAACTGATGGCTCAGCTCGTGGAGCAGCACCGTCATCAGCACAGTCTTGCCGCTGTGGGCCGCCCCCACGATCGCGACCGGCCAGTGGTCCGCCTGGCCGAAGCCGAAGGGGAGCCGCCGGTGGCAGCGCGGGCACACGTGCTCGTGCGTGCTCTCACCGCAGCCCGTGCACACCGCGCTGGGCTGGCGGCCGTCGGCTGCGAAGACCGGCGCGTCGCAGCGTCGGCCGTCCGGGCCGGCCCGCCCGGAGCACCGGAAGCTGATGTTGCGCTCAGCGAACCCCTCGCTGCAGTAGGGGCAGACGAGCTGTGCGGCGCGCGGGCCGATCACGAGGCACCACCGCGCCGGACCAGTGAGATGCCGGCCTGCTCCTCGCTGAGGGCGCAGGCCAGCTGGTCGCCGGGGCGCCAGGCCGCCACCGGGACGTAGACCGGGTGCGCCTCGGGCAGGCTCATCGCAAGCGTGCTGAGGATTAGTTCTCCGCCGCCCGGCCTCCCCTCGTCCCGTAGCACCGTCAGCACGGGAAGCTCGCACGGCTGGCTGGCCGTGAGCACAAGCCGGGCGCGACGACCTGGCCGCCAGCCGCGAGGCGGCTGGAAGTCGTACCAGACGATGACGCGGGCGGCGGGGACCTGGGCTTCCTGCGCCACCGACACAGTCAGGCCATCCGGAGTGCGCGAGATGGCCCGGACCGACACGGTGACCGCGCCGGGGCCGGCCTCGACCAGGAAGCCGCCGCGGTTGCGGAATTCCCAGTCGGCCGCTATCGCCTGACCAGCCGCCTGGTCCGGCTCCCCGGCCTGGTGCCATCTGACCTGGCACTCGTGACAGTCGTCGGGCCAGTCCCAGCTCAGCTGGATGCCGGTCCCGAACCGCCGCGCCCGCAGGTCCCGGACAGCGGCCATCGCCCTGGCCTCGGCGGTGGGGCCGAGCACGGCCCGGCCGACCCCGGAGGTCACCGCGGTAAAGCAGGTCCGTCCGCTCCGCAGGGCGACTGTCATCCGGCTGGTGCCGGACGGGCCGGACTCGGCCGCCCCGGCGACCGGGCGGCCGAGCCGGGCCAGCTCATCGGGGCGCAGGACCGTTCCCGCGGGCCAGGGCGGCGGGTCCGCCTGCTGATAGATCGTGACGGTCCCCGCTGGCGGCGCGGACCAGGTCAGCACTGCCTCGGGCACTGCGGCCAGCCGTACGGCGGCGCGCAGCCCGGTTACCGGGACCGGATCTGGCTCAGGGACCGCGCTGCACACCGTGCCCGGGCTGGCGAGGCGCTCCCCCGCCGAGGAAATGTAGACCGCGCGGATGCGGTAGAAGTAGCGGCGGCCCGGTTGGACGCTCGTATCCAGGAAGCCGGTGAGGGTGGCGGCCAGGCGCTGCTCGCCGCCGGCAGGCGGTGCCTCGCCCTCGGCCCGGGTTACCGTCACCTCGGACGTTCCCGGCGCGACGCGCCACGATCCGGCCACAGACGAGGCGAGGGCCTCGAGCCGGGGGTCGGCAACTTCCGGCAGCAGGCTCACTTCTGCCGACGACGTGCCGGCCGACCACAGGTCACGGCCGCGAGAGGCGAACACCGAGTAGTACAGGCGCTCCCCGGTCGGCGGAGCGACATCGGTAGCGGTCAGCTCACCGGTCTGCGCGACCAGCAATCCCGCCGCCCAGGTCGACGCTGGGCCGCCTGCGTGGCGGACAACGCGGTAGAGAACTTCGCCTGGGCGAGCGGGGCCCGGCCCCCACGAGATACGGACCTGGCCTTCTCCTGGCGTGACCGCCACTTCGGCTGGCGCTGACGGCACCAGGCCATGCAGCCTCCAGGCCACCCGCCCGTCGGTGTCGTAGTCGGTGGCCAGGACCGCGGCCAGCACGTCGGCCGCTTGATCCGGCTTGCCGCGCTCCTCGGCCTGGGCGGCCTTGGCCAGCTGGTCCTCTACCCGCTTGAGCCGCTCCGCGATCCGCTGGGCGACGTCGGAATCCGGCGGCAGCCCCGCCGCCAGCTGCTGGGCTTCCCGGATGCGGCCGAGCTGCAGGGCGGCCTCGGCCTCCTTCCGCAGCGTGCCGCGAGCAGACTGACGCCAGGTATATACAGCCAGCCCCAGCATGGGCGCCTCAGCCGGGTCGAGACCTAGCTCCCGGGCGGCCCGGGCGAGCGAGACGGGGAGGTAGTCCGCCACCAGCCGGGCTTCCAGGACGTCGATCAGCTGCCACAGCAGCAGCTGATCGAGCCCGCCGGGCTTCGCCGCCGCGGCCTGGAGCGTCGTCAGCACGTTCTCCATGGCGGTCTTGCGCGTGCCGAGCGGGCTGCGGGCGAGGCGCTGCTTCTTCTGGTCGATCACGGCGGCGCTGAGCTGGGCACCCGAGTCGAGCCGGAAGCCGTGCCTCAGCCGGAATCCGCCACGGACCGTCTCGGCGTCGAAAACCGCGGCCGCCGCGAGCGTCAGGCCCAGGGTCCTGAGCGGCTCGGCCAGGCTGCGGCAGTGCTGGTCCGGCCGCGGCGGAAGCCCCCACAGATCGTCGGCGATGGTGACGCCGTGCCGCCGCAGCGCGGCGCGCACGTCGCCGTCTGGCAGCAGCCAGCCGGTCTCGGCGCGCAGGGCATCCAGTGTGTCCGCCCCGGCGACCTCCGTCATCGCCGCCAGGTCACGCGACCGCGCGTCGAGGTGTTCCTGCGCCTGCGCGCGATCCTCGTCCCGGCGGCGCACGAACTGGGGGTAGCTCAGCTGGTCGCGATCCGCCAGGTCCCGGTGCGCCACCATCAGCATGTCAATCAGCTTCTTGTAGCGACGCTGCAGCTGGATCGAGCGCCAGTACCTGACCACTTCCTTTACACGCTGGCGGAAGGCCTTGTCGTCAAGTGTGCACTCGCCGGTGATGGCGTACCGGACCAAGAGGTCGCGCGGCGGAAACCGCCGGGCGGCGCTTGGCTCGATGACGTCCCGGAGGTAGGCGACCTGGTCGAAGTCACTCGCTGATGTCATAGTGACTGACCGTGTCCTTGACCGCCTCTAGCTTCTCTCCGGACAGCCCCTTGATCTGCAGGTCGAATTTAAGCCGCTTCTTTGTCGCCAGCTCGATGGCCTCGACACTGAGGACGCCGGTAGCGCTCATGTTGAACGTCACGTCGATCGGCGATCCCTTGGGCAGGTTGGGCAACCGGGTTATCGCGCCTTCGCCGATCTTGGCGTTGTCGGAGAGTTCCGGGGAGGCGACTGCTCCGGCCTGCTCCCAGATCTCGATCAGGATGCTGGTCTGGTCCTTCTCGGCGGTGAAGTACTGGTGGGTCTCGGGACCGGCCGGCAGCGGGCGGTTGGCCTCGAGGATGTGGCTGATCATCCGCTTTTTGCCGGCCGTGCCGACTGCCTTGTCGTCGTCGACGAGGACCTTCACGCCGAAGGCCCGGGGGACGACAGAGGTGACGGTCTTCTCGGCCAGTTGCCGCACCATTTCCGCCGTCATGCCCAGCTGATCGGCTACGGCGTCGATCTGCGCGTCCGATGCGTCCGCGCTCGCGCCGCCGTCGGGAACGCGCAGACGGCTGCGCACGGTCTCGAGTACGGCGAAACGGGCCGCGCCCTTGGCTACCGCCTGCTCGGGCTCGTGCAGGCGAGTGGTGAAGCCGAACAGCTCGTGCAGGCGCGCGGCGACCGCGGGCATGCGCGAACTGCCGCCGACGAGAAGCACCGAGTCGAAGTGGTCGATTCCGTTGTCCCGGGCCGTCTGCACGATCCGCGCGGTAATTTCCATCACCCGGTCCAGCAGGACGGACGTAAGGTTCTCGAGCTCAGCCCGGGTAACCTCCACGCGGCAGGAGTCTGAGCCGAAGCGCATCGCGTGGCGGCGCGACGTCGCCGTGCTGAGCGACTTCTTGATCTCCTCCGCCGCAATCAGCTGCTCCTGGGCGAATTCCTCGTTGCCCTCGGCGGCCGAATCAGGATTCTCTTCCAGGAAATCCTCCATGAGGAAATCCGCGAGCCTTTCATCCCAGTCGGCACCGCCCAGTTCATTGTCACCGTCGGTGCACACCGCGCGCACATCGCCCTCGGCGACCTTGATCACTGTCGTGTCAAACGTTCCGCCGCCGAGGTCGAAGACGAGAATGTTCTGGTCCCGCGCGGCAAGCTCCGCCTCGTAGTGGAGGGCCGCGGCGATGGGTTCCTGGATGACGTTCAGCACGTTCAGGCCGGCCAACTCGCCTGCCCGGCGGGTGGCCTCGCGCTCGGCGACGCCGAAGTAGGCAGGCACCGTTATGACGACATCGCTGACCGTCTCGCCGGTCTCGGCGCTGGCATACTCCGCGAGCTTCCGCAGGATAATCGCCGATACCGATTCCGGGGTATGGGTGCGGCCGTGGAATTCACGTTCCCAGCTCTTACCCATCTCGCGCTTGATCAGTGAGACGACAGACTCCGGGTAAAGTTTGGCGACGTCCTTGGCATAGCGGCCGACGACGATATTATCCGAATCCTCGAAATAGACCACGGACGGAGTCGTCTCATCGCCGTTCGCATTCCTGACGACCTTGGCGTGCCCTGAGTCGTCACAATAGGAGATACAGGAGTAAGTCGTGCCGAGGTCAATGCCGAAGGTCGTCATTGTTGTTGTCCCCTGTCATCACGGTCCTGGGCCGTTACGCGACGTTCTCCCCGGCGCCCGCATGGGGGGCGCCGGCCTGCTCCTCCCCGCCTTGGCCGGCCGGCTCCGGCTGCCCGGCGAACCGGTAGACCTGCGCCCGCAGCGGGCGGCGGACCTTGCCGGTCGCCCGGTCCCGCAGGCCGGTAGCGGTCACCTGGGCCACAGTCCCGTCCAGTCCGGGGTCGGTGGTGTCGGCGACGGACGACACCGCGTGCTCACCTACCTTCAGCCGGTCCCCTGGAGCCGCGGTGACCGGCTCGAAGCCGCAGCGGTCGAGGATGAGCTCGACATCTTCAGCGAACCGCAGGAGAAGGGCGGGATCAGCCGGGGCGGGCGCCGCGTCCGCAAGCCGGGCGGCCGCTTGACCGAGGGAATCGTAAAGTCGCAGCAGATCGGCCGCGACCGGCTCCAGCATCGAGCGGCTGACTGCGCCTTCCAGCTCCCGGTTCTCGGCGTGCAGGCGGTCGATCACGCTTTCCCGGTGCGCCGAGCGCCGGTGAAACTCGCTAACCTGCTCCTCAATTAGGCGAAGGCGCTCGGCCGCATCTCTCAACCCAGCAGATCCCGGCCACTCTGCGTCGGAACCGGCCGCACCATTCCCCTTGGCGGAGGATTCCTCAGGCCGACCCTTTTTCCCTGCCCTGAGCAATGCTAAACACCTCCAGGCCATTTCCAGGCGAATCAGGCCGGAACCTTGATTCAGATGGGTCATGTTCCTTCACACTCATAATTGCAGATCGTCCAGTACTCCGCCAGACCCGCGGATGATCTTGATATCGAGGCCTCTGCGGTAACCCGGAAGCCGCCGCTGCCTGATACGGAAGTTGTTGTTCGTAACTGTGGGATTACTGGTGAAAGTCAGGCGGGATGATCGGGAGAAATGCCGCTGGCAAGGGCCGCCCCCGGGCCGCGGCCCGTGTGCCGTGTGCCGTGCGTCTGCGGACCGCGTAACCGGTGCCCGGCGGCTCTACAGGCTTCGCGCCGAATCCCGGCCAGCCTCCATCATGACGTTCGCGGGCGGTCGGTGGATTCGGATACGTCAAGCATTACTGCTGAGATCATTCCGAGTGTCGACCAGTCCACCAGCCTGTTCCAGCGGAGGTCGCCGAAAGTCGTGATCTCAGTCCAGGTTTGCTCGGTGTCACCGGCTCCGTGCATATCAGTCTGCGTCTCCCGGAGATGAGCTATCTCCTCGTCGGTGATTTCGGCCGCGTAAAGGTGAGCATGGTGGGCCGACATTGTCGCCGCTAGCTGCCGGCTGCCGTATGCGCGAACACGGCCCGCGTCGATAGCAAACCCGGTCTCCTCTTCCGTCTCGATGACAGCCTGGAGAGCTGCGCCCACATCGGCAGAACCGGACCCGCTCGGCAACTCGTGCACAAGTCCGTCGGGCGTGGAGGCGGGACTGCGAAACTCTCGTACCAAGATAATAGTTGTATCATTGATTTTTGCCCGCCGCCTGTACAGCGCCAGAACGGAAATATCAGGCCTTGAGACAACAACCTCGTTTGACTTGATGCGGCCCTCAGCCTCAACCCAGATGCTGACATGCAGGGCCCAGTAAAATAGCAACTGCTTTTCTGGCCCGGTGTGGAAGGTCCACACCAGACGGGCTCCGCGCAACTGATTTCCCGCGGCCGTTTGAGCAGAGTACCAGCGCTGGAAGCTTTCGGTGATCCAAAGGTGAAGCGGAATTTCGCGCTCTCCCGCGACACGAGCCGCCCCGCCGCCGACAATCTTAAGGGCCCGACTAGCCATATCGCCCGGCGAACTCGCGGCACCGAGTACATTCTTACTGGCGTACCGCATCCAAGGGCTGTTTTGAGACGAGTTCTCCGGCATTCCCCAGAGCACTTGCCGACTGCCCTCCCAAGCGAGTACGGCGGCTTGCATCCAAGCAGGATCCGGGTCTCGCGGCCACCAAAGCATCAAGACATCGGCGACGGCTACAACATAATGATTCCAGTTGGTAATGCCATCCGGCGTGGACTGCTGAGCGTTTCCGTTCAAAGTTTCGATAAATATCACTAGCCGGCCGTCGGTGGCCCACTGTTTTTCAAGCAGATCTATTATCTCGGCGGTCCACTGGTCGGCCGTGCGACTGGGAGCCACTCCGGGCAGCCCGATGTATATGCTGGCGTCCCAGGATTCCGGGATCGGCTGGCCGGGTCGAACCGTCAGTATCTCGCGTGACATGACTACTCTCTCCGTTCCGCCTGCACCAGTGATCTCTGCTGTAGCCTACGCTGTGGGGCATGCATCACGAGACCGGTGGCAGGCGTCCCCGCTAGGAGTCGTCGTATCTTTGGACCAGACTATGTTCAAGCAAGTCTTCCGCAGTCGCGTCGGGCAGGTTGCGGCCGCGACCCTCATAGGCGCGATCGTCGGTCTTATTGTCTTTACCATTGCCCATATTACGGGCCGAAATCTGTATGTAATTATGGGCGGCCTGGCAGGCGCCGCCGCGGTCGTGGTACTGCAAAAGTATCTGCGTACCGCGCAACTGACCGAAATAAAAGTGAATGTTCCCCAGATCAGCGAACTGACATTCGTGGTCAACAATGATGCACGCCAGGTTGCCTGGAAGCTCTACGTCGAAGTTGTCACGAGGGTATCAACACAGCCGCTCGCGCATGACGAGGGAAGAATCCGCGAGGCACTGACCTCGCTATACGGCCTGTTCGCCACTACCCGGGAGACCCTTAAGGGCAGTCGGCCCTCCGTCCCGGTCTCAGGCGGCCAGACGGTAGAGATTTTGGCCGTGAGAATGCTCAACCAGGAGATCCGGCCGTTTCTGTCGAAATGGCACCCGCGTTTGAAAGAGTTCGAGGACGCGGATCCTAATGGCCCTGACATTGCCTGGCAGTATCATCAGGACTGCAGGCGCGAACTCCGGGAAGTCCAGTCCCGCCTAGTGGAATATGCCTTGAACTTTGCACGCCTGGCAGGTGTCCGTGACGCGGATAAAGTAGTCGGCATGAACGTGAACACCATTCAGAGCTAATCGGGGCGGTTGGTGTTCGCGGCCGCCCAGATCCTTAGGATTTGCCGGTCTCGTGGCCTTCGATGAACAGGTCACCTTGGGCGGCCCCGAGGGCGGACTTGTCGCCACCGCGGCCGCGCAGGACGAAGG
>Ga0265338_10005784_pt1 | contig 15979 bp, 16 predicted proteins | sample 42126metaG_FD_193579 | JGI IMG/M metagenome (GOLD analysis project Ga0265338, IMG submission 193579) | Rhizosphere microbial communities from Carex aquatilis grown in University of Washington, Seatle, WA, United States - 4-21-26 metaG | ecosystem: Host-associated > Plants > Roots > Rhizosphere... | reverse complement strand
CCTGGACGAGATTTCCGCAGGCGCCTGGCCGATCTACCACCCGCCGCAGAATGTCACCGCGGCCGGTGGCGGCTCCAGCGCCTATGGCCTGAAGATCAACGCGAAGCCGTAACTTCCCCCTCACCCGCGGACGCTCCGCGTCCTTGCCCTCTCCCCCATTGGGGGAGAGGGAAGAGCGTGCGCGTCAGCGCGCGCGAGGGTGAGGGGGAATTTGAATAGTCAGAGATTCGCCAGCAGTCGCGAGGGCACGCGCAGCTTGTGCAGCAGCGTGAGCGCGGCGCCGCGCAGCACACTTTGTCTCGGGCGCGCGACATTGACGGCGCGGGCGCGCAGCGAGATCAGCCGGCGGCGGCCGATGCGGCGCACCAGATCGGCGTCTTCCATGTCGGCCAGGGCGCGATAGCCGCCCAGCTTCAGATAAAGCCGCTTGGGGATCAGCAGTCCCTGATCGCCATAAGGCAGCGCCAGCAGGGCGGCGCGCAGATTGCCCATGACTTCGGCCCGGCGGGCCTCGCCGCCGAAATCCTCCAGCGCGAAACGGAAGACCGCGGCGCGCGGCCGTTCCATCACCGCCTGGGCCAGGAAGGATTCCGCTTCGGCGTCCCAGCCGGACTCCAGCGCCGTCTCCGGCCGCAGGAACAGCAGCCAGTCGCCTTTCGCCATGCGTGCGCCATCGGCCATCTGCACGCCGCGGTTGGCCCGGCTCTGGACAATGTGGGCGCCGGCCGCATCGGCGATCATCAGGGTGGCGTCGCTGGAACCGCCATCGGCGACGATCACCTCGCGCACGACGCCGCGCACGGCCGCCGGGATCAGGCTGTCGAAACAGCGCGGCAGCAGGCGTTCGGCATTGACGGTCGGTATGATGACAGAAATCATACAATCATCATGACGCAACCGGAGCGCCAAGCAAAAGATATTTGCGTCGCAGCGTTAGCAGCCGCGGAAGCGTTAAGAGCTTGTAATTAATCTGCCTATTTGAGTGGCACAGCATAGGCCTTGAAGGGTGCCGGATCCTTGCCCCTCAGCGCCGGATCGCGCTGATAGTTGAGCTTGGCTTCCAGCACATAGGCCGTGTTGCCGACCACCGTGACCGCCGTGGGCAGCATGTAGTGATCCTTGATGACCTTGATGGTGGCGGCATCGCCCTTCACCGTGACTTCATCCAGGCGGCCATTGCCGTCCTTGCCGCGGCCTTCGACCATCAGCAGCTTGCCATCCGTCGAAAGGCGCATGCCGTCGGGCTGATAGATGTCCATCGAGGTTGTCAGGTTCACGCCCTTGCCGGCCGAGCCATCCGGGTTCACGGAAACACGGATCAGGTGATTGCCGTTATAGGTGTTGGTGTAGACGGCATTGCCCTGCCAGACGATACCATCGAGCGAGGGATCGCTCTTGTCATTGGTGTACCAGACGGTGAGCGCGTCGCTGCCATTTGCGAGCTTCAGGATACGGCCGCCCTTGGTGTCGGTGATATAGGCGTCGCGTCCCTTGAGCGCGATGTCGTTGCAAAAGCCGCCGCCGGGAAATTCGTAAGACTTCTTCGGGCTGCCGGCCTTGAGCGCAAAAGTTTTCAGATAGGCATGATCGCCATTGTCGTCGCAGACCCACAGCGTGTCGGTGGCGCTGTCGGCCAGGACGCCCAGCACCAAGCCGAAATTGCCCGCCTGCTTGCTGATGAAGGGCTCGGCCATGGCCTTGCCGGGCATGGCGCGATAGACCGCGCCCTGTTGCAGGCTGCCGATATAGACGGTGCCGTTGGCGGTGGAGGTCAGGCTCTCCGGGAAGGCCATGGGGACATTCAGGGTGATGTCGCTGGCGGCAAGCGCCGGCGTGGCGAGGACGGCAAGGACCAAGGTGGTGGCAAGCAACTTCATCGAAAATTTCCCCTTATGTACGGCGGTATACCGCGCTTCGCGGCGGTTCTAACACGGCTGAGCATGGCTCTGAAGCACGACAATCATTGGTGTGTGCTTCAGCTTCGTAGAAATGCCAGTCGGAAGCGACCCTAGGTGGCATCTGGCTTTGCCTTCTCATCAAAACCGAGTTGGAACGCAAACTCGGAGTCTGCCTCGGATATGCGTTCGAGATATGCTGGAACGTCTTCCGCGCGGACAGAAATATCCGTGTAATGCGGCTTATCTTCATAGATGCCGCGCAAATCCTGCGCTCCGTTGACGAAGCTGTATCGGGTGAAAGCCGTTTTCGGAATCCGGTCTAATTCAGTCCCCGGCGGCTGCCTTCCGTATATTTTGATGTGCTTCACGGAGAAGTAGGCATACCAGTTGAGGACATCCTCGGCGCTGCTGGATACACCCTGGGCGAAGGGGCCAAGCACCCCATTCTTTGTCCGATCATAAGCCTGCGATAGAGCCTCTCTTAAAGGCATAAATTCGGGTGGCGCATCTCGCACTATCCCAAGCCGATCAGATAATTCTTGATTGGATAACCGGCTAATCCCGGTATCGCCCTCCAGCTTGTGCCGATGCGGCAGCCCTTGTTGGCGGTCTAATACGGCTACAACCGCTTCGACAAATCCCGGCGCGATATTTGCCCCAAACCGTTCATGCTCGTGCTTCAGGCGCATGGCATCAAAATGGAGATAAATGGCCCTCATTCCCAGAAAGAGGATTAGCGAAACCACGGCTACCACTGGCCACCAGACGACCGGAATTTTGCAAAGCCATGTCCAAACTATGGTCATGAGCCCCCACAGTGGAAGGCCAAGCCACCCAGCGACAGTTCTGATCCGTTCGGAAGCGTCGAACGCCTTGACGGCCCAACCCCAGCCCATCCCGAAACCCTCCCAAGCCCGCACGATCCTAAACTCCCGGTATAAAATGGGAGGGGATTCCTGCGGTGAGGTGAGCGCTGCCAATCCGGCATAATCGCCGCCCACCATTTTGTACTTGATTTGTTCTAATTTGGGCGTATCGTCCTGCCCTATGACTGTAGTCCTAGATACCACTGTCCGCCCCGAGATCCTGCGTGGCCGCGGCGCCCTGTCCAATGCGGTGGGGCGGTACGAAAAGCAGACCCGGGTTCTGCTGGATGACGGCTGGGACGATGGCTGGCGCGGCGACGATGATGCCCCGCCTCCCCTGCGCACCGAGGTCATTCAGGACTCCACCCGCAGCATCATCGCCCGCAACAAGTCGCCGGACATCTCCTTCAGCCAGTCCATCAATCCCTATCGGGGCTGCGAGCATGGCTGCATCTATTGCTTCGCCCGGCCCACCCACGCCTATCTGGGCATGTCGCCGGGGGTGGATTTCGAAAGCCGGCTGTTTGCCAAGCCCAACGCCGCCGCGCTGTTGGCCAAGGAACTGAGCGCGCCCGGCTATGTGCCCCAGGTGATCGCCATGGGCACCAACACCGATCCCTATCAGCCGCTGGAAAAGAAGATGCGCATTACCCGCAGCATCCTGGAGGTGCTGCGCGACTTCCGCCATCCGGTGGCCATCGTCACCAAGTCGCCGCTGATCCTGCGTGATGCCGATATTCTGGCGGATATGGCCAGGATGGGCCTGGCCAAGGCGGCCCTCTCCATCACCACCCTGGACCGCAGGCTGGCCCGCGTGATGGAGCCGCGCGCCGGCACGCCCCAAAGGCGTCTGCAGGCCATCCAGGGCCTCACCGATGCCGGCATCCCCGCCGGGGTGATGTTCGCCCCCGCCATCCCGGCGCTGAACGATCACGAGATGGAGGCGGTGCTCTCCGCCGCCGCCGATCACGGCGCGCGCAGCGCCGGCTATGTGCTGTTGCGCCTGCCGCTGGAGATCAAGGACCTGTTCCGGGAATGGCTGGAAACCAACACGCCCGACCGCGCCAGGCATGTGATGGCGCTGGTGCGCTCCATGCGCGGCGGCAAGGATTATGACAGCAACTGGAACACCCGCATGACCGGCACCGGGCCTTACGCCCAGATGATGGCCCGCAGGTTCCATATGGCGGTGAAGCGGCTGGGCCTGAATTTGCCCAGCTCGCCGCTGGCCACCCACAAGTTTAAGCGCCCGCCCCGGCTTGGCGACCAGTTGAGCCTGCTCTAACCATTGGGGAATGCCCCATTACATCTATGAATCGCGCCTGCTGAAGGCCCATATCGGGCCGGAGCCCTTGCGGATCTGCGGCGTGGATGAGGCCGGGCGCGGCCCCCTGGCCGGGCCGGTGATGGCGGCGGCGGTGATCCTGGACCGGGCGCGCATCCCCAGGGGGCTGAACGACTCCAAGCAACTGGACGAGGAAACCCGCGAAGAGCTTTTCCCCCGCATCATGGAGATGGCCATCGCCGTCGGCGTCGGTGAAGCCAGCGTCGGCGAAATCGACCTGGTCAATATCCGCCAGGCCACGCATCTGGCCATGGCGCGGGCGGTGCGGGCGCTGGCTGTGGCGGCGGAATTTGCGTTGGTGGACGGCAACGATGCGCCCGCTTTGCCCTGCAAATGCGACACCCTGGTCGACGGCGATGCGCGCAGCGTTTCCATCGCCGCGGCGTCGATCATCGCCAAGGTGACGCGCGACCGGATGATGGCGCGGCTGCATGACGAGCATCCGGGCTATAACTGGAAAAGCAACAAGGGCTACGGCACGCCCGAGCATTATGACGGCCTCAGGCTTCACGGCGTGACCATCCATCACCGCCGCAGCTTCGGACCGATCCGCAATATCCTGCAGGGCCGCATCCCGGAAGACGGCGATACGCCCGCCATCGCCGCCGTCTAGAGGCCCAGAAGCTTGCTGCGCAACGGCATCGTGCTGGGATAATAGGACAGCATCCGATCGATATGCCCGGTCTGGGCAGTCGAAAAATAATCGCCGCCGCGCCCTTCCACGCCTTCGCTATAGCGGTGCAGAAACCGCTCGGCCCACACTTCGTCGATCGCCTGCTGGCATTGGTCGCGCGTTGCGGCTAAGCCGGAAGCGTCCAGGATTTGCATCAGTGTTCCCGCGGGATCACGCACAAAATCGGAATAATGTAGCAGGCGAACGGCGCCGGGATTGGCCTGGGCATAGCGGCTCCACGTCGCGTAATAGCCGACATACCAGGGCGCGATGATGTCGATCATGATCTTGGCGCGCTCTTCCGCCGGCATGGCGCGGAAGCCGGGCGGAATGGTGCAGTTGAGGCCCATGGGCAACGAACTGCCGCCGTCCGCGTCGTCCAGCATGTCCCAATAGGACGCCAGCATGTCGGGAATGCTGCGCACCATCACCACGGGACGAATTCCAAAGGCTTCCAGGAACAAGGTGTTGGCCGGGAAGGCCTGCATGTGCACATGGGTGATCAGGGGCCCGCGGCAAAAGCCGCCGGCATAATAGGCCAGGAAGGTGGGCAGATAGGGCTGGGCATCACGATCGCCCTGCGCATAACATACCCGCAACACTTGCCCCCGCGCCGCGGTCGCCGCCGCACCGCGCAGGAACGTGCCGGCCGCCTTGGGTGGAAAGGCGAGAAAGACGATGGGGCGCCGCGCGCCCTGCGTTGCCAGGAAGCTGCGCTGTTCCTCGCCATAAGACCCATCATTGTTGGGAAAATGGAAAATCGTCTCCAGGGTCTCGCGATCGAGAAAAGTATCCAAGCCAGCAGCCCGCAGAAAGATTATCCGCCAATCGAAGCAGAGTTGCACCTTGGTACGCTTGAGGCCGCGGGCGGATAACTTACGTCTTTGTCAGAGGAGACAATTTTTGTTCATGTGCAGAACGCGCATTTCGATCGCATGTCGAATCTGTCGCGCTCCGGAAAATTTGAGGCAGCCACTGGCGACATCGGACAGTGCTTTAATGTTTACGAGACATCAGGGGAGGATTCGCCTCGCGGGCACGGCGGATTTTGAATCATCCGCTGCCCGACGAAGGCCAAAGTTCAACCCTGGCGCGTCCTGGCTTTACAAACAGCCACTACATCTAGTGTGTGGGTGAATCCGGGGACTCAATTATAACACTTTGATTCCACAAGACTCTTGACCCGCGACTCCGGCCGAATCAGTGTGAGTTTCACTGTTGATAATTTCGGGCGGGGCCATGGCATCTCTCAAGCTGGATAGCGTGATCGAAGGCGACTGTGTGGAGCGCATGAAGGCGCTGCCCGAAGGCTGCGCCGACCTGATCTTCGCCGATCCGCCTTACAATATGCAGCTGCGCGGCGAATTGCGCCGTCCCGACCAGTCCAAGGTGGACGCGGTGGACGATCACTGGGACCAGTTCAGCAGTTTTTCCGAATATGACCGCTTCACCCGCGAGTGGCTCGCCGCCGCCAAGCGCTGCCTGAAGGACAATGGCGCACTGTGGGTGATCGGCTCCTACCACAATATCTTCCGCGTGGGCGCGATCCTGCAGGACCTGGGCTTCTGGATCCTGAACGACGTGGTGTGGCGCAAATCCAATCCCATGCCCAACTTCAAGGGCCGCCGCTTCACCAACGCGCACGAGACCCTGATCTGGGCGGCCAAAAGCCCGGAGACCAAATACACCTTCAACTATGAAGCGATGAAGGCGCTGAATGACGAGCTGCAGATGCGCTCGGACTGGACCTTGCCAATCTGCGCCGGGGGCGAGCGCCTGCGCGGCGCCGATGGCCAGAAAGCCCATTCCACCCAGAAGCCGGAAGCCCTGCTGCACCGGGTGATCGTCGCTTCCACCAAGCCGGGCGATGTGATCCTGGACCCCTTCTTCGGCTCAGGCACCACCGGCGCGGTGGCCAAGCGGCTGGGCCGGCGCTTTGTCGGCATCGAGCGCGAAAAGACCTATGCCGATGTGGCGCGCGCCCGCATCGCCGAGATCGAACCGGCGGCAGACGATGTGGTGGAAGTCACCAAATCCAAGCGCGCCGAACCGCGCATTCCCTTCGGCTGGGTTGTGGAGCGCGGCTTGCTGCCGGTCGGCACGGTCCTGAAAGGCACGCGCCAGCATCAGACCGCCAAGGTGCGCGCCGACGGCACCTTGGTGACGGCCACTGCCTCCGGCTCGATCCACCAGATGGGCGCGCATGTGCAGGGGCTGGATGCCTGCAATGGCTGGACCTTCTGGCAGTTCGAGGCGAATGGCACCTGGATGCCGATCGATGTGCTGCGCCAGCAGCTGCGCTCAGGGCTTTCGTAGCCGGAAAAGCGGTCCGTCGTCTTCAAGGCCGTGCTCGACGATCTTGCGCATCACCGTGGGCAAGGCGACGGCGCGCAGCCGGTCAGCAGCTACCCAATCGCCTTTGAACTTGGGCCGGCGGGCGACGTCGGCGACATAGACTTCGGTCTCCAGTTCGAAATGGGTGAAGCCGTGGCGCACGATGCCGGGCCGCTTCTTCCATGCGGCCTCGAAAGGCGCCTGTTTCAGCGCCTTCGCGCCTTTCGGAAAATCCTCGCCCCAGGGGCCCAGCGGCGGCTCCAGCATGGAGGCCAGCAATCCCTTGTCCGGCCGCTTGACCAGCAGCACCGCGCCCGACGCATCGCGCACGACAAAGGCGGCGCCGCGCTTTAAGGGCCGCGCGATCTTGGGCGCCTTGACCGGTAGCTGTTCCTGAATACCCAGCTTGCGGGCTGCGCAAGTCTCAACCCACGGACAGTTGGCGCAGGCCGGCCGCTTGGGGGTGCAGATGGCGCTGCCCAGGTCCATCAGCGCCTGGGCGAAATCCCCTGCCCGTTCCGGCACCAGCGCCTGGCAATGCGCATGCAATTCCTTCTTGGCCTGCGGCAGCGGTGTTTTCACGGCAAAGGCGCGGGCGATGACGCGCTCGGCATTGGCGTCCATCGCCGCCTGTTTTTCGTCATAGGCGATGGCGGCAATCGCGGCCGAGGTATAACCGCCAACACCTGGCAGAGCGCGCAAACTTTCCGCCGTGGTGGGAAACTTTCCGCCCATCTCAAACGCCACGACTTTGGCCGCGGCATGCAGATTGCGGGCGCGCGCGTAATAGCCAAGACCGGCCCAGGCGGCGAGAACATCATCCTGCGACGCGTTCGCCAGCGCCTTCACGTCCGGCCACAGCGACAGGAATTTCCGGTAGTAGCCGGCCACCGCCTGCACGGTGGTCTGCTGCAGCATGATTTCCGACAGCCAGACGCGATAGGGATCGGCGCGCTTTCCCTTTGGCGCCCGCCAGGGCAGCACACGCCTGTGCACATCGTACCAGGCAAGCAGCTGTGCAGAGAGATCGGCCTTTTTTGCTTTGGCGGGGCGCGGCATACTTCGACCATGGCCCGAAGCCCGAAAGAAACTCAAGAAGCTCCCATCCAGCGCCACAACTGGGTCATGGCGGTGGGCAGCGACGCCGGCCGCGCCGCGGCTTCCGCCTTTGTCCGCGCCGGCTTCACCGATCCCACCCTGGTGCTGCGCTGGAGCGAGATCGCCGGCCCGGAAGTGGCGCGCCTGGCGCAGCCGGTGAAATTCACCGAGGGGCCGAGCGGCGGCATCCTGACCTTGCGCGCTACCCCAGGCGCGGCGCTGTTTCTGGCGCACGAAAAGCGGCCGCTGTGCGAACGCATCAATGCCTATCTGGGCCGACCGGCGGTGGCCCAGCTCAAATTCAGCCAGGGCAATCTTCTGCCCCGGCCCCCTTTGCCCAAACCACCAAAGCCCGCCGGACCGCTGGCGCCGGCCGATCCCAGCCGCCGCTATCACGGGCCGGAAGGCCTGAAGGCGGCGCTGGAAGCCCTGGCGCGTAGGCGATAGCCGGGCATTCAAAAAACTGCAAGGCGCCGCTAGTCTGGAACAAAACCGGCCAGGATAAAAGGAAAGCATGTCGCGCAAGACCTGGATCATCCTGGGCGTAGTGGTGCTGCTGACCGCGGGCGGCGGCGCCTGGTATATCCTGGGCGGTTCGGATGACAGCGCCCAGGCCGCGTCGCAGACCTGCGATCCGATCACCGCCCACGACATGACCATGGGCAATCCCAAGGCCAAGGTCATCTTCATCGAATATGCCGCGCCGATGTGCCCGCACTGCGCGCATTTCAACAACGACATCCTGCCCGAGATCAAAAAGGCCTATATCGATACCGGTAAGGTGTTCTACGTCTTCCGCGTCTTCCCGATCGGCGCGCCAGATGGCGTGGCGGAGAAACTCGCCCGCTGCCTGCCCAGGGCGAAATATTTTCCGTTCATGGACCAGTTGTTCAAGAGCCAGCAGCAATGGGATCCGGAATATGGCGTTCAGGACGTGCGCGGCGCCTTGCTGCAGCAGGCGCGCATCGCAGGCATGAACGAAGCACAGTTCAACGCCTGCACCACCGACACCAGGGAGGAAGCCACGATCAACCAGGTCGCCAGCGATGGCCAGGCCAAGTATAACATTACCGGCACGCCGACCATCGTCGTGAATGGCGTCAATTCCAGCCCCGGCGTGGTTCCGACGCTTGAACAGATGCGCGGTTTTCTGGATGCCGCTCTCAGCAAATCCTAGATCGAGAGACCGACATGTCGCGCAAGACTTGGATCATTCTGGGTGTGGTGCTGCTGCTGATCGCCGGCGGCGGCGCCTGGTATTTCCTCAGCGATGACGACGACATGCAGTCGTCCGGCCAAACCGGTGCGGGACCCATCTATCAGCCGCTGCCAACCGACCACACCTTCGGCAATTCCAAAGCCAAAGTGACGGTGATCGAATATGCCTCGCCCACCTGCCCGGTCTGCGCCAACTTCATGATCAACATGTATCCGCGGTTGAAGAAGGACTACATCGATACGGGCAAGATTTTCTATGTGTATCGCACCTTCCTGCGGAACCCCGACGATGCCGCGGCGGAGAAGCTGGCGCGCTGCATGCCCAAGGACAAATACATGTCCTTCACCGACTCGCTGTTCCGCAACCAGCAGAAATGGGATTACGAGTTCGGCATCCCCTCGCCCGACGGCGTGCATGTCGCGCTGCTCGACCTGGCGGCGGCATCCGGCATGAGCGCCGATGCCGCCAACAAGTGCCTTGCCGCTACCACCGATGACGACGCCGTCAGCAAGGTGGGCGATGACGGAGTCGCGAAATACAAGGTCAGCGCCACCCCGACCTTCGTCATCAATGGCGAGGGGCAGGCAGGCTTTGAGGCCTTTTTCGAGCGGCTGGATGCCGCGCTGGCAAAGTAACCCCTCCGGCCTTCGCTGGCCCGAGGGCCAGCTACGGTCACCTCCCCGTGCAAGCGCGCTTACGCGCGCGCCGGGGAGGAAGTTGTTGATATCTCATAATTTTAACCTATTGGACCGGGGCGGCATTCTCTGCCAAAAAGACAGAGCATTTCCGGCGGAGAGTCGTCCTTGTCGCGCAAGACCCTTTGGATCCTGGCAGGCGTCATCCTTCTGATCGCCGCGGCGGGCATTGGCTATTATCTGACCAGCGGTTCCAGCACCGACGCAAGCGGCGGCGCCGGCTATGAGCTCGTCCCCACCGACCGGACCCTGGGGAACCGCAATTCCAAGGTCGTGCTGATCGAATATGGGGCACCGAGCTGCCCGGTCTGCGCCGCCTTCAATGCCCAGACCTTCCCGCAAATCAGGGCCAAATACATCGATACGGGCAAGGTCTTTTACGTCTTCCGCATGTTCCCGCTGCGTTCGGACGATGGCATGGCGGAGAAGATCGCCCGCTGCCTGCCTGAGGATAAGTACCTGACCTTCATTGACCTGTTGTTCAAGAATCAACCCAAATGGGACGTTGAATTCGGGGTCCAGTCGCCGGAGGGGGTGCATGCGGGGCTGGTGCAGGTGGGGCGCATCGCGGGCATGAGCGCCGAGCAGGTTGACCAGTGCATGGTGAACAAGGCTGAGGATGATCGTATCAACAAGGTGGCGTCAGACGGCGAAGCCCGGTACGGCATCAATGCAACGCCTACCTTCATACTGAATGGCGTGAAGATCGGATCGGGCAACCTACCGTTCGACACCGTATCGAAGCTTCTGGATGCCGAGCTCGCCAAGCAGCAGGCGGCTCATTAAAGAGTTAGGACCGAACAGTTGAAGTTCACACGTCTCAGGCTTTCCGGTTTCAAGTCCTTCGTCGAACCGACGGAGCTGTATGTGGAGCCCGGCCTCACCGCCGTGATCGGCCCCAACGGCTGCGGCAAATCCAACCTGTTCGACGCCATGCGCTGGGTGATGGGCGAGACGCGCCCCTCCTCGATCCGCGGCAGCGAGATGGACGATGTGATCTTTGCCGGATCGGCCGGCCGTCCCTCCCGCAATGTCGCGGAAGTCACGATCTTCATCGACAATAGCGATCACACCGCGGGCGCGCCTTATACCGAGAGCGACACGATCGAGGTTTCCCGCCGCATCGAGCGCGAAGCCGGCAGCGTCTATCGCATCAATGGCCGCGATGTGCGCCAGCGCGATGTGCAGATTTTCTTCGCCGATGCCTCGTCCGGGGCCGGCTCGACCGCCTTTGTGCGCCAGGGCCAGATCGGTCTGCTGATCTCGCAAAAGCCGCTGGCGCGCCGCGCCATTCTGGAGGAAGCCGCCGGTATTGGCGGCCTGCACCAGCGTCGTCATGAGGCGGAGCTGCGGCTGCGCGCCGCCGAAACCAATCTCTCGCGCCTGGAAGACGTCATCCGGGAAGTGGAAGGCCAGCTTGCCAGCCTGAAGCGCCAGGCGCGGCAGGCCTCGCGCTATCGCAACCTCTCCGGCCATATCCGCAAGGCCGAAGCGCTGGCGCATTATCTGCGCTGGACCGCGGCCGAAGCCCGCGCCGCCGTCGCCGCGGAAGAACTGTCCGCCGCCGCCGCCCAGGTCGCCGCCGCCACTGATCTGGCGGCCAAGGCCTCAACCGTGCAAAGCGACGCAGCCGCCGTGTTGCCGCCGCTACGCCAGACCGAAGCCGAACGCGGCGCCGCTCATCACCGCCTGGTCGCCCAGCGCGAGCAGCTCGATGCCGAGGAAGCGCGCGCCCGCGAGGCCGCCCAGCGCATCCGCCAGTTGATTGCGCAGGCGCAAGCCGACCAGGAACGCGAGAAACTTCTGGAGCATGATGCCGGCAGCGCCCTGGCCGATCTCGGCAAGGAAGCCGGCAATCTGAACGCCGCCAATGACAGCGCCGCCGAGGATCTGGCGGCGGCCGAGCGTCTTTCCGCCGAGATGTCGGAGACCCTGGCGGAAACCGAACGGCTGCTGGAGCGCCTGACGGCCGAACTGGCGGAATGGAACGCCAAAAAGGCGAGCCTGGAACGGGGCCGCGATCTGGCCACGGCGCTGCTGGAATCCAGCACCAGCCAGCTCACCAGCGCGCAGACCCGTCTGGATGCGGCGCTGGAAGCCGCCCGCGAAGCTCCGGACGTGCATGCAGCCGAGCGGGAAACCGAAACCGCCCGCGGCGGCCGGGAAAGTGCCCGCACCGACGCTGCAGCCGCGCGCACCCAGTTCACGGACGCGGAAGCTGCCGAAGCCCATGCCCGCGAGCCGCTGGAAGCCGCCGAACGGGAAGTTCAGCGCCTCTCTGCCGAAGTGAAAGCGCTGAGCGATCTTCTGCATCCGGGTGGCGAAGGCCTGTTCCCGCCGCTGGTGGATGCGGTCACGGTTCAGGGCGGCTACGAAGCCGCGCTGGCCGCCGCGCTGGGCGATGATCTGCAGGCGCCGCTGGACAATTCCTCGCCGCATCACTGGCGCGATCTGGGTGCGTTTGACTTCGATCCGGTGCTGCCGGACGGCGTCAAGCCACTGGGCGAGTTCGTCAAGGCGCCGGCGGCGCTGCGCCGGCGTCTGGCCATGACCGGCCTGGTCTTCCCCGACAAAGGCGCGGAACTGCAAAAGAAGCTCAAGCCCGGCCAGCGGCTGGTCTCGGCGCGCGGCGATGTCTGGCGCTGGGACGGCTTTGTCGCCTCGGCCGATGCGCCGTCCGTTTCCGCCGTCCGTCTGTCCCAGCGCAATCGCCTCACTGCCCTGGAAGGCGAAGTCGAGCAGGCCAAGGAGGTGCGCGCGGCGCGCTTTGCCGATTACGCCAAGGCCAAGGAGGCGCGTGAAACCGCGCGTGAAGGCTGGAGGATCGCCGAAGCCCAGGAACGCACCGCCGAGCAAACGCTGATCGCCTCGCAGGACCAGGCCACGCGGGCCGCCCGCGCGGCGGCCGAGCGCGCCAGTCAGCTTGCCTCGCTGGAAGCGGAAATCCGCCGCCTCACCCAATCGGTGGAAGCGGCCGAAGACTCCCATCGCCAGGCCGTGTCTGGCCTGGAAGAACTGGGCGACGGCACCACCCTCACCCACAACGTCACGGAAGCCCGCGAAAAGACCGCTGAAGCCCGCACCCATGCCGGCGAGGCGCGCGGCGCCCTGGAAAGCCTGCGCCGCGAAGGCGAAGCCCGCCGGGTGCGCCTCGGCGCCATCGCGGAGGACCAGGCCCGCTGGAACACGAGGCTGGCCGACGCCGAAAAGCATATCGCCGAACTGGCCCGCCGCGGCGAAGAACTGGCGGCCGAGCTGGCCACGGCCGAACAGGTGCCTGAGCAGATCGTGCGAAAGCGCAGCGCCCTGCTTGACGCCATCGCCACGGCCGAAATCGCGCGCAACCAGGCTAGCGACGCCCGCCAGCAAGCCGAGAGCGTGCTGCTGGAAGCCGACAAGGAAGCCAAGAGCGCCGATGCCGCGCTTTCCACCGCCCGCGAGGAGCGCGCCCGCGCCCAGGCTTTGTCGGAAGCTGCCGCAAGCCGCATCGAGGAACTGAAGACCCGCATCCAGGACGAGCTGGAATGCGCGCCGTCCGAACTCGCCGAACGCGCCGAGATCAAGGACGATGAGGAACTGCCGCCGCTGGAACAGGCCGAGAAGCGGGTCGAGCGCCTGAAGCAGGAGCGCGAACAGCTTGGCGGCGTCAATCTGCGCGCCGAGGAAGAAGCGGCCGAACAGGAAACGCGCCTGAACACCCTGGTGGCCGATCGCGACGATCTGGTGGGCGCCATCGACCGGCTGCGCCGCGGCATCCAGAGCCTCAATCGCGAAGGCCGCGAGCGGCTGATCGCCTCCTTCGAGAAAGTGAATGCCAACTTCCAGCAGCTTTTCACCAAGCTGTTTGAGGGCGGCGAAGCCAAGCTGACCTTCACCGAATCCGAGGATCCGCTGGAAGCGGGGCTGGAAATTTTCGCCCGCCCGCCCGGCAAGCGGTTGCAGTCGCTGGCGCTTTTGTCCGGCGGCGAGCAGGCCCTCACCGCGCTGGCACTGATCTTCGCGGTGTTCCTGGTCAATCCGGCGCCGGTCTGCGTGCTGGACGAAGTGGACGCACCGCTGGACGACGCCAATGTCGAGCGCTTCTGCAACATGCTGACCGAGATGACCAAGCTGTCGGGCACCCGCTTCCTGGTCATCACCCACCATGCCCTGACTATGAGTCGGATGGACCGGCTGTTCGGGGTCACCATGGCCGAGCGCGGCGTCAGCCAGCTGGTCTCTGTGTCCTTGGCCGACGCGGAGAAAATCGCGGCGGAGTAGAGATTCGCCGCAACTCCCGGCGCCGTCAGGAAAATCCCGCGCGACATAATGCGCGACCGCGCTTTTCCGCTTGAATATCAATCACTTGTGACCGCCTGTCTTTCTTGACACCCAAAAGGGGCGACCATATGGTCCGCCCGCCTTCGACGCGCCGAAGGCCCGGTTTTGTGCGGTTTTTCGGACTTTAGGAGACGGTTTTGACGGCTCCAGACCCCGACAGGCTGAACGACCTGGGCAAGCGGCTCGACGACTTCCAGACCAAGCATGCGGCAGGCCCGCGGCCCATAGCGCCCAGCCAGTCGCAGATAGGGTTCCGGTTCGCGACCGAACTCTTCGCTGGTGTGGTGGGCGGGGGCGGCATCGGGTGGGGCCTGGACTGGCTGTGCGGCCATTTCGGATTTCACACCAAACCGGTGCTGATGATTTTGTTTTTTGTGCTGGGCACGGCCACAGGCATCCGCAACGTGATGCGCGCGGCCAAAGAGATCAACGCCGAAATTGCGGCCGGACAATCCGGCGGCAACGGCAAGGAGAGCGGTTCGTGAACCTGAACCCGATGGAGCAGTTTGCGGTCAAGCCGATCTTCGGCATGGACAAGCCGCTGCTTTCGATCGCCGGTCACCCCATCTATTTCACCAATCAGGCGCTGCTGATGGGGATCGTCGCCATCGCCTCGGCGCTGTTCCTCACGCTTGCGGTGAAGCCGAACCGGCTGGTGCCCACGCGCGGCCAGTCCATGGCCGAGATGTCCTACGAATTCGTCGCCAACATGATCCATTCGGCGACCGGCGAGGACGGCCTCAAATTCTTCCCCTTCGTCTTCACCCTCTTCATCTTCGTGTTGTGCAGCAATTTCTTCGGCATGGTGCCGGGCAGCTTCACCGTCACCAGCCAGATCGCGGTCACCTTCGCGCTGGCCTGCCTGGTGATCCTGACCGTGATCGTCACCGGCTTCGCCAAGCACGGCATCGGCTTTTTGAAGCTGTTCGTGCCGCATGCGCCCTGGTACCTGCTGATCCTGCTGATCCCGATCGAACTGATCTCGTTCCTGACGCGGCCGATCAGCCTTTCCGTCCGTCTGTTCGCCAACATGCTGGCCGGCCACACCATGCTGGCGGTGTTCGGCGGCTTCGTCGTGGCGCTGGGCACGGCCGGCGCGCTGGCGCCGCTCGCCATCGCCCCGATGCTGCTGATCGTGGCGATCATGCTGCTGGAGCTGCTGGTGGCGTTCTTGCAGGCCTATGTCTTCGCCATCCTCACCTGCATCTATCTCAACGAAGCACTTCATCTCCACGATCATCACTAATCACTGAAACCAGAAGGGAATTACAATGGAAGTCGCAGCTGCAAAAATGATCGGTGCGGGCATTGCCTGTATCGCCCTGGTCGGTGCCGGCATCGGCATCGGCAACGTGTTCGGCAGCTATCTGTCGGGCGCGCTGCGCAATCCGGGCGCCGCCGCCACCCAGACCACCAACCTGCTGCTGGGCTTCGCGCTGTGCGAAGCCACCGGTCTGTTCGGCCTGGTCATCGCGCTCCTGATCCTGTTCGCGTTCTAAGATGGCCGAACCCGCCGCCACCACCGCGACGA
>Ga0265338_10005783_pt1 | contig 15988 bp, 11 predicted proteins | sample 42126metaG_FD_193579 | JGI IMG/M metagenome (GOLD analysis project Ga0265338, IMG submission 193579) | Rhizosphere microbial communities from Carex aquatilis grown in University of Washington, Seatle, WA, United States - 4-21-26 metaG | ecosystem: Host-associated > Plants > Roots > Rhizosphere... | reverse complement strand
GTTTTTCCGTTCAGCCGGCGCGGACAGGAGAGCGCCGCCGAGAGTTTGGCGCGCGGCATCTCGCGGCGGCCTATCATCCACGTGGCCACTTTTCCCAGCCTGACCATTAATCACGCGCTGCTGCTTTTTGGGCGCCAAAGCGGGGAGTCGGGAATCGAGTTCCGAGCTTACGATCCAAATAACTCGGAACGCCCGCTGGCGCTCGTCTTTGACCGGGCCAGCCGCTCGTTTCAGTATCCGCAGACGAACTATTTTCCGGGCGGACTGGTGAACGCATACGAGATTTACTGCGGGCGCTGCTTTTGACAAACCAACTCAGCCAGCGCCAAGAGTCTGGAACGACGCGGATTTTGCTGCGCTCAGTCGAGTAAATGGAGGCGACGGGCACGAACTCGATGCGCAGGCCGCGCGCGGCGAACACGGCGAGCATTTCGGATTCAAATTCAAAATGGCGCGTCTGAAAATCTTCGGGACGAATCTCGTCGAGACGCGCGAGGCGGAACCCGCATTGCGAGTCCGGCAGGGCAATGCCGAGGCGCCGGGAGAGCAGGGCGCTCATTGTGCGGTTGACAATCCGCCGCATGGCGGGCATGGCGAAACCCGGCGCGAAACGATTGCCGACGACCAGCGCGGCGCCCGTGTCGGAGGCGCGCCGCAGGAACTCCGGGATGTCGGCGGGCGAGTGCTGGCCGTCGCCATCCATTGTCAACGCCCACGAAAACCCGAATTGTTTGGCCAGCGCGAATCCGTCCATGAGGGCGGCGCCTTTTCCGCGAGAGCGCGAGAACCTGATGACGCGCGCGCCGGCGGCCTCGGCCTGGGCAGCCGTGCCGTCCGTCGATCCGTCGTCGACCACAATGACGGTTGGGAGCGCTTGGCGGACGACTTTGACGAGGGAAAAAACCGCGTCGGATTCGTTGTGGCAGGGAATGAGAGTTGCGCAACGCGAAGGCCAGTGCATATTAGTGGGGCCAACGTTAACCCCGAAAGATAGCAGGCCAAACAAAAACGTTGTGCCTGGACGCTTGCGTTGTTTTATATACTAGGGATGCCGACAAACCGATTTGAAGCAAAAACCCTGCGGGCTAATAGCAGCGTGCAGCATGACCTGCACGAACGCGCCGCCACCGCCACGCGGCAGGTTTTCGGAAACAAAGTCTTCGTTCGCGCCGTGGTGGAGATTTCCAATTTCTGTCGCGAGAATTGCCACTATTGCGGGATGCGGCGGGACAACGCCACGCTGCGGCGATTTCGCGCGCAGGCCGGGCAATTGGCGGAACTTGTCATCGAACACCGGCCTGAAAGCGTCACCGACATCAACATCCAGGCGGGCGAGGATCCCATCGCCGTCCGGCAAATCGCCATCCCGCTGATACGCGCCATTCGAGCGGGGACGCCGCTTGGAGTGAGCGTCTGCCTGGGCACGCTCAACGACCCGCTGTATAACGAGCTCAAGGACGCCGGGGCGACGATTTACATCATGAAGTTCGAGACCGCCAACGAGGCGCTGTTCGCGCGGTTGGAGGCCCCGGGGAGCCAGGCGGAGCGAGTCAAACACATTCGCGCCCTGTCCGCTTCGGGATGGCGCGTCAGCTCCGGTTTTATTTGCGGGCTGCCGGGCGAGGGCGACGCCGAGCTGCTGGAGAACCTTTCGTTGACAGCCGCGCTGCCGCTGGACGGGTGCAGCGTCAGCCCGTTTATTCCCGGCGACGAAACGCCGCTGGCGAACGAACCGGCGGCGAATGTGAATTTGACGCTCAATTGCATGGCTGCGTTGCGGCTGATGCGGCCCAACCTCGTGATACCGGCCGTCAGCGCGCTGAATTTGACCGACGCGGAGGGCTATCGCCGCGGTTTGGGCGCGGGCGCAAACCTCGTGACGATCAACCTGACGCCCGAGGCGTGGCGCGGGGATTATGTTCTTTACAAGCGCGACCGGTTTATCATGACGGAGGAGCGCGTTCTCGACGCGGTCGCCGCCGCCGGGCTGGAGCCTTCGGACATGAGCCTTGCGGACTTTTATCGGGAGCAGGGGGCGGAAACAACGGATCCCATCGCCTCCAAATCCTGTTTGCCGGCGTAAACCGGGTGGCGCTGCGTATTATTGACTGCGTCGGTCCGAAAACGTGAAACCGGTCGAAGCCGTAGTCCTGTTGATGTGCGCCGTGGTCGGCCTTGCGCTGGTTGGACGGCGGATGCGCGTTCCGTACCCGATCGCGCTGGTCATCGGCGGGCTGGGCATCAGCCTGATTCGAGGATTGCCCTCCATCCGGATCCAGCCGGACATGGTGTTTTTGATTTTTCTGCCGCCGCTGATTTACGCCGCGGCGTGGTTGACCTCCTGGCACGATTTTAAGCTTAACCTGCGCCCGATTTTTTTCCTCGCGGTGGGACTGGTGCTGTTCACGACGCTCGTTGTCGGTTGGATCATGCATTGGTTGATCCCGGAATTGCCGCTGCCGCTCGCGTTTGCGTTCGGCGCCATTGTGTCCCCGCCAGACGCGGTCGCCGCGACGGCGATCGCGCAGCAGGTGCGGCTGCCCAAGCGGATCGTGACGGTGCTGGAAGGCGAGAGCCTGGTTAACGACGCGACGGGCCTTGTGGCGCTGCGTTTTGCGCTGGCCGCGGCGATCTCGGGGCAATTTTCCCTGGCGCATGCGGCTGGAGAGTTTGTTTGGGTGGCGGCAGGCGGAATGGCGGTGGGACTGGTGGCGGGCTATCTGGTCATCAAGGCGATGCGCGTAATCAAGGACGATTATTTGCTCATCACGGTTTCGTTTGTGGGACCGTATGCGGCGTATTTGCCCGCCGAGCGGCTGCACGTGTCCGGAGTGTTGGCGGCGGTGACGGCGGGAATGTATGGCGGCTGGATGGGGCCGGAAATCCTTGCGGCGAGCGCGCGGCTGAGCGCGACGGCTGTGTGGCAAATGCTGGTGTTCCTGCTCAATTGCGTGGTCTTCATGCTCATTGGGTTGGAACTTCGCCATGTGATGCGGGCACTGGAGGAATATTCGATTGGCGAACTCATTTTTTACGGCGGCGCGGCGAGCCTGGCGGTGATATTGATACGGCCCATCTGGGTGTTTCCGGCGACGTGGCTGCCAAGAGCGCTGAGCCGGAAACTGCGCGAACGCGATCCAATGCCCTCCTGGCGGGCGGTGGTTATCGTGGGGTGGAGCGGGATGCGTGGAGTGGTTTCCCTCGCGGCGGCGCTGGCGCTGCCGGAAACGGACGGAGCCGGAAGGCCGCTGCCGGGCCGCGCGCTGCTCATCTATTTGACGTTTTGCGTGATCCTCGCGACGCTCGTTTTTCAAGGGCTCACACTGGCGTGGCTTGCGCGCTGGCTGGGCCTGCAGGGCAATCCCTCGGACGAGGAGGAGCGGGACGCGCGCTTGAAACTGGCTCATGCGGCGCTGGCGCGGTTGAAGGAACTGACCGTGGAGTCGCAGGGAAGCGAGGAAGCGCTGCGACGGGTTTCGGAGATTTACGAGAAACGCATCAAGCGCTGGAACGATCCGCTTGCCGAAACGCTCGGCTGGAGCGAAGGCCGCCAGTCCTACGTGATGACCCGGCGTTTCCTTTTGGAAGCGGCGAACGCGGAGCGGCGCGAATTGATCCGGCTGCGGCGCCACCATGGCGTCGACGAGGAATTGATGCGGCGCATCGAGCGCGAGATCGATCTCGAGGAATCGCGGTTGCTATCTTAACTAATCCGCCATTTCCGTCGGCGTGACGATTAGGGCCAGCTTTTCGACGCCGCGCAGGATCGTCAACGCGCTGGGATGCCCGATGCGCTCGGCGGTGAGGAGCTTGTGCAAGGCGTCAATCGACGGCACGGGCTGCCCCTCAAAGTCGACTATGACGTCGCCTTCCCGCAACCCTGCGGCCTCCGCCGCGCCCCCTTGCGTCAGGGTGATCACCAACACGCCCGTGGCCGTCGGAAGGTTGAAATACCGCGCGATCCGCCGATGGATCGGCACGTTCTGGCCTCCGACGCCAATGTGGCTGCGCCGTATCCTGCCGTCCTTGATGAGCCAGCCGGCGACGAATTTCGCGGTGTCGATTCCGATTGCAAAACAAATTCCCTGCGCCGGCAGAATGACCGCGGTGTTCACGCCGATGACTTCGCCGCGCGAATTGACCAGCGGTCCGCCGGAATTTCCCGGGTTAAGCGCGGCGTCAGTTTGAATGATGTTGTCAATCGAACGCCCGGAGCTGGCGCGAAACGAGCGGCCCAGCGCGCTGACCACGCCGGCCGTCACGCTGCATTGGAAACCGTAAGGATTGCCGATGGCGATGGCCACCTGGCCCACCCGGAGGTTCCTGGATTCGCCGAGGCGGACGGGATGCAAATTGGGCGCGTAGATGCGGAGCACGGCGAGATCGGTCTCGGGATCGTCGCCGATCAAATGGGCGTCAGGCCGCCGGCCATCGGCAAGGATGACTTCGATTCGCGAGGCGCCGTGCGCGACGTGGCTATTGGTCAAAACGAAGCCATCGGGCGTGATGATAAAGCCCGAGCCGCTGCCGCGGCGCTGGCCGTTCTTGCCGAACGTCTCGATGTTGACGACGGAGGGGCCGACCTCATCGGCGACGCGCGAAACGGCCTGCGAATAGGCGTCGAGCAGGCCGCCCTCTTCGGAGGCGGAGGGAGCCGCCGGCGCATCGGCGCTGAGTTGTTGTTCAAGTGAAATCGGGGCAAGCGATGTTCTCATAACGGACCGCCTTGGCAGTCAAAAGAAATTCGCTCAAGTCGGCGCAATGTCAAGAGAGGGAGCCGGTTCTGGTGTGGGTCGAGAAGCCGGCGAAGGCGAACGGAACCACGAGCGCCAGCCTTCGGTCAATTCGAGCGCGGCCCAGCCGAATAGCGCCCTGGCGATCCGCAGGTGCGTCGGCAGCGAGAAGCTGAAGCCGGGAAAGAGGTAGCGGCGGTTGGCGTTGGTTCGCCCGCGCACGCCGCGCCGCCGGCGTTCGCGCGCGATGGCGGCGAATCGGCGGTTGTAGGTTGCCATCAGCCAGGAAAATGGGCGCGACGAATCCAGGGCGAACACCGGCGTTTGAAACGCCGTGGCGCCCTTGCGATATGGCTCGGCGACGACGCCCGTGTAGTAGAGCCCGATGTCAAGCACAAAGGCCAGCCGCATCAAGTCGAATTCGCCCATGTACTCGTATTTGTCCTTGTAGACCGCCCGGAACCAGCGGTCGTAACTCGCGCAAAAACCGCGGTTGTGCCGCTCGACCAATTCCGCGAGCGGCTCCGCGCCTTTCCGCTGCTCGACTATCAAACGCACAGTGGACACCGTCGTAAACGACACCCAGTCCAGGCCGGGGCTGTAGAACGGATCGATGAACGCGCCGGCATCTCCCACAAGCGCAAAGCCGTCTCCGGCGAAGACCGTGCTGAAATACGGCAGGTTCTTGCGCCAATGAACGTCCCCTTCCTCCCATTGGGCCTCTTCGAGCAATTCGCGCGCAAGCGGATGACGCGAGAGAAACCGTTTGATGCGCTCGCCAATCGGCCCCTCCTCGGGCAGCGAAGCAAGGCGCTGATCGATGACCACTCCGACGCTGGTGTCGCCGCCTTTGAGCGGAATGAACCACGCCCACCAACCGTCGCCGACCATGTGGTTGGTCGCGGGCGCCCGCAGTCCAAAACACGCCGCCCGCCATTCGGGGTATTTGCGCGCCAATTCGTCGCCGTCCCAGTCTTTGACGTTTTTCCAGCGGGACCAGGCGGCGGCGGTGGGATGTTCGGTGTTGGGGCGGAACCAGCCGTTGCGTCGCGCGAGCAGGGCGGCGACGCCCGAGGCGTCAACGACCCAACGCGCATTGACCGCGCAGGTTTGGCCGTTGCGACGCACCTGGAGTTTTTGAACGCCGCCCGCGTTGAGTTCCACGGAGAGGACGTCGGCGGGGCGCCACAATTCGGCCCCTGCGCGAATGGCGCGGTTGAGCACTTCCTGGTCGAGGCGGGCGCGGTCGACCTGGAAAGAAATCAGTCGCGAAAGCATGCGGCCGCCAACTTCGGAGCATTGGTCGAGAGAGGTGGTCTGGTCGTTGTAGAACCAGAAGCGCATGCCCTGTTTAACGATGTGCGACTCGTTGAGGTATTGCGTCAACCCGAGGACTTTGGTCAGAAAATAGCCGCTGACTTCGACGGTCGCTTCGCCGACGCGGCGTCCGAATGCGGCGGATTTTTCGATGACGACGACGCGCAGGCCGGGGCATTCGCGTTTGAGAAGGAGCGCCGTGGCGGCGCCGGACATTGCGCCGCCGATCACCGCGACATCGAATTCAAAGCAAGACTCTTGAGCCATTGGTTACTACGGCGCGGATTACGGCAGCGCCAATTGCCGGGGGATGGAACGGGCACGGCAACAGTATCGCATGGGGAGAAGAATGCAAAAGGCAAAAAAAGGCGTCTTTATCCGGGGTGGGGTTGATTGATTCTGCCCGCTAAAGACGCGAAATAACGCTAAAAAAGGCTGCTCAAAGAAGCCATGTCTCTGAAAGGCCAAGCCGTGGATGCGCCGGAACGGGCGCAGCGCCGGGAAGGCGGCGGCGGTTTCGCGTTTGCATTCCACCGGTTTGTTCTATACTGGCGACTGTGAAGAAGAGGACAGACTGGGTGTTGTTGCTGGCGTTTACGGTGGTGTTTGCGATCAGCCGGTGGCCGGGATTGATGCCGCCGAATTTCAGCCCGGCTTATGCGATCGCGTTTTGCGCGGGCTTGTATTTGCCCGGGGCGATGGGTTGGTGGGGGCCGCTGGCGATCATGTCGACGACCGACATTGCGCTGCATTTTCTATTTTACTCAAATTTTCCGTTTCCGTGGGGAACGGAGCTGGGGTATCTCGGGTTGATCGCGCTGGGCCGGCTGCTGGGCCGCAAGAAGCCTTGGTGGATGCTGCTGGGGGGCGGGCTGATGGGAGCGGCGCTGTTCTATCTGATCACCAACACGCAGTCGTGGCTTTACGATCCTGGTTACGCGAAAACGTTCGCCGATTGGGTTCGCGCGCTGACGACCGGGCTTCCGGGGTATCCTTCGACGTGGGAGTTTTTCCGAAACACGCTGATGAGCGGGGGATTGTTCACGGGCTTGTTTGTGGGGGCGATGAAACTGAACGAGGCGGCTGAGGAAAAAGAAGCCGAAGACAAGGAAGAAGCTGAGGAGCCGCAGCCTGCGAAGGAGCCCGAGGCGGAGGGGGAGAAGGCGTAGGGGCGCGGTCGGGTTTCGGTATTCATTTGACGCTGACTTGAAAGAGGACGGTGTCTGTCGGCGAACGGGACAGGGTTTCTCAAATTTGCAACGCTTAAATCGGCGTACGAGATGCTACTTGCATTTCGTTCGGAGAATTGCTTATAAACGTGCCGTTGCAACGCCATGTCCTTGTCAAACCACAGAAACATTAAGATCAGCGGAGGCTACCTGTCGGCGCGAATGGCGGCGCGTTCGTCCTGTCGAACCTAAAATTTATGCCCATCCGAATCAACCTCCTCGCCGAGGCCCAAGCCGCCGAAGAGATGCGGCGCAAAGACCCTGTGAAGCGCGGCGTATGGGTGGGCGCGTTTCTGGTGGCATTGGTCGCGTTGTGGGCTTTGGAAATCCAACTGGAAATCCGCCTGGCCAAGAGCAAGCAATCCAACGCTGAAGCCGGCTGGGCGAAGGAACAGGCCAAATACCAGGCGGTCACGAATCAGCAGGCGGAGATCATGACGATCGAGAGCAAGCTGGCTCAATTGGATCGCCTCTCCACGAATCGGTTCCTCTGGGCGCCGACCCTGAACGCGCTTCAAAAATCGGTCATCGACGATGTGGCCGTGATGCGTATGAAGGGGGAGCAGACCTACACCCGGGAACCGGCGCATCTGGTGGGCAAGGTGATGGCTCCGGGGGTGGTGACCGAGCAGATCAAGCTGACGATTGAAGCGCGCGACAACAATCCCGCCGAACAGGGCTACAACAAGTTTAAGGAAGCGCTCAATTCATCGGACTATTTCATCCATCACCTGGGGCGCAAGGACAGCTTTGTCATTGAGGGCGTATTAAGCCCGGTAACGGCCGATCCGAACGATCCGTCGAGGCAGTTTTTGACCTTTACGCTGGCGTCGCATTTCCCGGAGGTGAAGCGCAGTGAATAAGCTGAGCAAAACGCAAAAGGAGCGCCTGATGCTGATCGGGGCGGGGACAGTCGCGTTGATGGCGGCGCTGTGGTATCTGCTGGTGGTGCCGATGCAGGTGGCGCTGAGGAAGACGGAGGCCGCCTATTCCAAACACCAGGATAACCTGGCCAAAGCGCAGCGAACCATGCGCAGCGCGACGGACATCGGCGAGACCTTCTCCAATAAAGTGGAACTCTTGCAGCAGCGCGAGGCGGGGCTGGCGCCGGCGCGCGACACGTACGCGTGGATCATTAACACGATCAATCCGTTCATTCAGTCGCGCAAAGGCGTCAATATTGTATCCTTCAGCGAGCCGGTGATCAGCGACGAAGGGCTGCTGCCGCGCTTTTCGTACAAGTGGGCGACGTGCCACGTGTCGGCGATCGGCTACTACCAGGATTTTGGAAAGTTCTTTGCGGATTTTGAGAATTCATTTCCGTATTTCCGCATTCAAAACGTCGATGTGTCCGTCAACACCGGGCCGGCGGCGGAAGCGGAAAAGTTGTCGTTTAATTTCGATATTGTGACGCCGGTCGTGCCCAACTCGGAACCCAAATGAACGCTCTCCAAAAAGCGAGGCGCAATGCCGCCGCAGCAATGGGCGCCGCCGGTTTGATGGCGATGGTTGTTGTGGCCGGGTGCAGCAAGGCGCCGGCGCCCCCGCCAGCGAAGGCTGCGGCGGTTGCCGCGGCGAAAACCAACGCGCCTGAGGCGGCTGTGAGCGCCCCGGCTTCGGCCCAGTCCTTGTCAGTTTTTGAGGATTTGCCGCCCGACAAAGGCAAGGATCCGTTTTTCCCAATGTCGCACCGTCGCGAGCCGGCGGCGCCCGTGGCGTCGGGCGCGGTGAAGGCGCATGTGGAGCCGGCGCTGGTCATCAAGGGCATCGTTGGGTCGATCAACCACCGCATAGTGGTGATCAACAATGAAATGATGCAAGTGGGGGAACAGTCGCCCATCCGTGTTCCTGGGGGTGGGAGAGTCAACGTCAAATGCCTGGAGATCGGGCAGGACTACGCCGTGGTCCAGGTCGAAGGAGAACCGCAGCCGAAGAAACTAGTGATGGAGCAAAAGAAGTAAGTGTTTTTGTAAACTTGTGAACCGCTTTGGCCGCTGAAATTGCGGCTGGGCGCAACATCTATGAAAATCAAAATCTTTTCCGCCTTGGTCGTCGCGCTGGCCGCGCTGGGCGCCTCAGTAATCGCTCAGACCCCTCCTGCCGCTCCGCTGCAAACGGCGCCGGCGCCGGCCACGCCCGCGCCAGCGGTGACGGCGCCCGTGGCGCCACTGGTTCCTCCGGGGCCGGTGGTCAGCGACGTTCCGCCGGCGTCAACAACAGCGCCGGCAACCAACGACAACGTCGTGGATCTGGTTGCGTTCGACGCAGTGCCGTTGACGGATGCAGTTCGGACCCTGGCGCTGCAAGCGGGATTGAATATTCAATTCGACCCGAAGCTTCTCAGCGGAGTCGCCGCCAATGGCCAGCCGGTTCCTGTTCCGGTGGTGACGGAGAAATGGCACAACGTGACGGCCATGCAGGCGTTGACGGCGTTGCTGGACAACTGGGGCTGGCAACTGATCTGGGACACCAAGAGCAGAATTGGACGCGTCACCGCCAAGAACCCGAACGAGCTGGAGCCGCTTATTGAGAGGGTCATTCTCCTCAAATACAGCAATCCCTCCAACATCATGGAGGAAATCACCCCGACCTTGTCGTCGACCCGCAGCCGCATCATCCAGGACACGCGCACGCACCAATTGATAGTTCTCGCGACGGAAAAGGAATGGCCCGCCGTCGAATCGCTCATCGACAAACTGGACACGCCGACTCGCGAAGTGTTGATCGAGGCGCGCCTGGTGGAGACGACCAAGGACATTTCCAGCGCCAAGGGGGTGGACTGGACCGGCACGCTCGCCAACCAGCACGTCAGCTTCGGCAACGGCACCAGCTCGGCGACTTACAACAGTGGTCAATCAGCGGTCACCGCGCCCTTTACGACGACGACCACATTGCCCAACGGCAACACTCTGTCGACCACCCAGCAGGGAACGACGACGACTTCGACAAACAGTTCGAGCGTTTTGCAATCGCTGGTGGGGGGCGCCCTGCCCAACGGCGGATTTGGAACCGGGTTTTCACTTAACACCGCTCATGGCATCAGTCCTGCTACCGCTTTCTTGAACGCCGATGGCGTTCAAGCTGTGCTTTCGTTCTTAAACACCGACGCCGACACCAAGGAAGTGGCCCTGCCGCGCACCGTTGCGCTGGATGGAGTCCCAACGTCGCTCGCCGTGGTGCAAAACGTCCCTGTGTTCGAGCAAACTCAGAGCGCGCCGGCTTCGGGCGCGTCGCAGGGTTTGGCGACTGTGCAGCCGAATTACGACAAGACGCTTCCTGGCATTGCGGGGGGGACATCGACGCGGCTGAACGAGGTGGGTGTGAAGTTGACGGTGACCCCGCGCATAGCCGGGCCGACCAACGTGATGCTGGAATTGAAGCCCGAGATTTCGCAGAAGGACACGTTGGTGGCGACCGAGACGTTGAACGGGCAGGTCAATACGGCGCCCATTTTTGACCGGCGCACCATTTCGACGACTGCGGCGGTGCCCAGCGGCTACACCCTTGTGTTGGGTGGGCTGGATCAGGACACCGTGACAAAGAATTTCACAAAAGTGCCGTTTCTAGGCGACATGCCCGGGCTGGGCTATTTGTTCCGCAGCGACGCCCGAACGCATGTGAGGGACCAAATTCTTATATTTGTCACACCGACGATTATCCAGGATTCGGACTTTCAGCTTGGGGACTCGTCGTTCCTGGATTCCAAGGCCGCCGGCATGCAGCCGATGAACGAGAAGAGTTGGGACACCGGGGAGCCGCACGACTGGACCAAGCCCAAAGGGCCGGTGCAGCCGGTCTATCAGCCGTAACGATTTTGTATTATGCGTGTGACATTCATCATGGGTTTGGGGAGCCTTGCCCTTTCGTTTGGGGCGTTGGCGCAGAGCGCCGCCACTGTAACCGTCACTACGTTGAGCGCCGGCCCTCTGACGTCGTGCGGGTCGTTTGCCGGGTATAGCGACGGCAAAACCCTATCGGCCGCCCAGTTCAATGGACCGTGGGCGTGCGCCGTCGATTCCGAGGGCAATCTGTTCGTGGCCGATTACACAAACAGCGCGATCCGCAAAATCAGCTCGGCGGCCGACCGCGCCAACAGCCTCACCAGCACTTACGCGCACACCTCTTCCAGCCCGGCCGGCATCGCCATTGATCCGCTTGACAACCTCTATGTGCTCATCGCCTCCGGCAGCAAGGTGACCGAACGCGACAAATTTGGGAACGTCCTTGGGACGGTGAATCCCGGCCTTTCGGACACCGGCTCGGCCATCGCCGTCGCGCGCGACGGTTCGGGGCGCGTGTTTGTGGCGACGGAAAGCAGCTCGGGCATCGGAACGATCCGGCTATATGACATGAAGGCGCTGACGCAAAGAGCGCTCTACTCGGCGAGTTGGCAGCCGGCTGGACTTTCCGTGACGGCCAGCGGACGGCTGGCGGTCAGCGATGTCAAGAATAGCGCGATTTATACGATTGACACCAATGGCGTGGGCGATATCGCGCTTGTCGCGGGCGGCAACGGCGCCGGTTTTGCCGATGGCGGACGTTACCAGGCGAAGTTCAACAAGCCCCGGGGCCTGGTGGCGACGCAGGACGGGAGGCTGGCGGTCGCTGACACCGCAAACCATCTGGTGCGAGTCGTCGACGCTTTGGGCAACGTCACCACGATGTTTGGAGTGCCGGCGAGCTACTGGTCGGCGGGGAATTGCAACCTTGGCGCTTATCCGGGTTGGCAGGACGGCTCGGGCGGCGAACAGTTTTCCGGCTCGCTGGCGCAATCGCGCCAGCCCATCGGCCTTGCCCTGGCGGCGGATGGCAACCTGTATGACACCGAAGTGTATTACGATCTGGTGCGCCTGGCGGCGGGCACGGGCATGACGCCTGTGGCGACCAACTCCTCCAGCGGCGGCGGCGGGCCCACCAACGTCGTCACTCTTCCGCCTCCCCCGGTGTTTTCGCCCAGCGGCGGTTATTTTCCGCAATGCCAGACGATCTGGGTGACCAGCGCCGTGGCGAGTGTTTATTTTACAACGGACGGGACTGTGCCCACGCTGTCCAGCCCGCAACTGGCGACGCATTTGCAGGTGACCAACGTTTCGGCCAACCAGGGCTACTATTGGGGATCAGTGTCGTGGTGCAACGCGAACGCCGACCTGAGCGCGTTGCGCTTCATCGCCGTCAATACCGTTGGCGGCACCAACCTGGTCAGCGCGGTGGCGACCGGGCAGGGGATTGTCATTCCGCCGCCGGTCTATTTTCCGAACTCCGGTTATTTTGCGACGTGCCAGACGATCGTGATCACGAGCGCGACGCCGACGATTTACTTGACTACAGACGGGTCGACGCCCACGACCAACAGCGCGTCGTTGACGGGCTCGTACGTCCAGACCAACGTCTCCCCCAGCCAGGGCTACTTCACCAACAGCATCCAATGGTGCAATCCCAATGCGGACCTGAGCAACCTGCGGATCATTTCCGCGTTGAACACGGGGGTCAGCTCGCCGGGCGCCGCGACGGCGTACAAGATTCCGCCGCCGACCTTCAGCCCCAATTCCGGGTATTATCCGGACTGCATCACGGTGGCGGTGACGAGCGCGGTCCAAACTATTTACTTTACAATCGACGGCACGACGCCGACGACGAACAGTTTTCAACTGACGCTGCCGACGTTCACCTTCACCAACGGCTCCCAGGGCTATTTCACGGGGGAGATTCCGTGGTGCAACACGACCAACAGCCTGGCGGCGTTGCGCGTGGTTGCCGCGCTTGGAACCAATTTCAGTCTGGCGGCGGCCGGCATTCCGCCGCCGGTCAGCCAGATTGGCTTCGCCACCAACACGTACGCGGGCGTGGGTTCCACGGTCGTGATTCCCGTTATCGCGAATGTGCGCCCGGGCATCGCGCTTCAGAACACGCAGTTCCGGCTGGAGATCAATCCTGACGCCGGCAGCCCGCCGCAAATCGATCCGCCGTACAACTTTTTTCCTGTCAACAGCAACGATTTCGTGGCGTATCCTCCGCCCAGTTCCGGGTCCTTCCAGTTCAGCTCCTTCCCTTACACGATCTCGCCGACGGAGGAGGGGATGTATTTGTTCACCGACAATAACACGATCCTCAGCGTGCAGGATTTCGCCGTGCTGACGCTGGTGTCCGTCCAGATTCCTTTTGACGCCGTACAAGGCCAGCGTTATGCGCTCAGCGTGCTGTATCCTTCCAGCGTCGATGATGCGACGTTGACAAACCTGCCGACCCATTACCTCATCGTCTCCAACTTCCAATATTTCTCCGGCGACAGCGCCCCGGCGGCCGGCTACAACGCCGGCGAATTTGGCAACGGCGAGCTGGACAACGCGGATTTCCTGAACGCGCTCTACGCTTCGGTGGGCATTCGCACGCCCGTTCCGTTCACCGACGCCTACAACGCGATGGACACCTTCCCGGAATCGCCGGGCGTGGCGGGCGACACGGTGATCGACTTCAACGATTGGAACACGATCCTGCGCCGCGCGCTCGGCATCGACACCAACAACTGGATTCGGTTCTGGGACGACCAGGGCATCCTCGAGAATTCGCCGACCAATTGGACGCCGAACGGTCTGCCAGTAAAGCTGGCGGCGACACACTCGCCGCCGGGCGCAGTCTGGTCGCCGCAGGCGACGCTTGGGGCGCTGAGTGTGTCCAACAGGGTTCCCGGCGCGCCGTGCTCGATTCCTGTTTACGTGAAAGTGGCTCCGGGTTGCGGGCTGGCCGGGATGCAATTCCGCGCCATTGTGAGCGCGAATGACAACGCGCCTGCGCCTGGCGCTGTGCAGTTTACAGCGGCCACCGGGATGCCGGCGCCGGAGTTCCAATTCGCGGGCCTTTCGCCGAGCGACATTGTCCGGGCGTGGCCGTTGGGCGAATTCACTTCGGCCCTTCGCAACAGCAATTACCTGGGGACTCTTTCGTTCCAAATCCCGGCCAGCGCCTCGCCGGGCCAGTCCTATTCTCTGCGTTTTACGGGCGTGAGCGGCGCGGCCAGTTCAACGGCCGCCTGCCCAATGGAGAGTTTTCCGGCGACGGTGATGGTGGGGCCGTTTGGCGTCCCGCCTGCCTCGCGGACGTCGGATGAATGGAAGATCAAGTTCTTTGGCAGCACGACCAACACGCTGGCGGCGGATGATTTCGACGCCGATGGCGACGGCCAATCCAATTACCAGGAGTACCTTGCGGGCACGGATCCGGCCGATCCAGTCTCGAACCTGCATTTCACCGGCGGCGCCGTCCTGCCGGGCGCCTCGCGCGCGGTGAGTTTCGGATGGCTGACTGCGCCGCAGAAGACCTACGTGCTTGAAACTCGCGCCGCCGCCGCGGGCGGCGTGTGGTCGCCGGTCAGCACAAACGCGGGGGATGGCTACGCATGCCAGGTCGTGATTACGAACACCGCCGCCAACTCCCAATTTTACCGCATCCGCCTCCAGCAATGAAAACCGCGAACTTAAAGCCTATGTCCAGTCAATCGCCAAGTTTACAAGGAGCGCGCGGGAAAACGTTCTGCGCCTTGAGCGTCCTGTGCGCGTGCATGTTCATGGCGTTCGCGCCGTCGGCGCGCGGACAGTTTGTGTCGACACTGGTGACGAACGTTTATTCGCCCAATGGCGTGGCGCTCGACCCCAGCCAGAATGTTTACATCACGGAAGTCAGCAATTGCATTGTCAAGTATGATCCTTCAAGCCAGGGGACGACGCTGCTGGCGGGGCGGCCGGGATTTGTGGGGACAAACGACGGCCTTGGCGGTGGAGCGTTGTTCAACGACCCAGCCGGCATCGCTTACGTGCCCTCGCTCGGGGGCCTTGTGGTCGTGGATGAAGGCAATCACACCTTGCGTTTGGTGAGCCTGAGTGGATTGGTTAGCACCCTGGCCGGAACGCCCGGCAAGCCCGGCACGTCGGCGCCGGTCGGGCCCATCGCTCTTTCGAGCGCGGTTTTCAATTCGCCGACCAGCATTGCGGTGGACCCCAACAACGGGAACGTGTACGTCGCCGATTCGGGCAACAACGCAATTCGTGTGATTGACACGACAAAGATGACGATTGCCACCCTGCAGATCACCAACCGTTACAGCCTTTATTTCCCACAGGGCATGACGACGGATGGAACGAACATGTACGTGGCCGACACCAAGAACGACACCATTTGCGTCATCCAGAATATCGCGGCAATCTCCAATCTGTTCGCCACGAACATCGCCGGCTCGATTCGGCATCCGGGCGTTGGCGACGACCCCAACAACGCGCTCAACGCGCGGTTGACCACTCCAGTGGGCGTTCAATGGGACACTGGCGGCGCGTGGGTTTGGGTGGCTGACACCGGAAACAACTCCATCCGAAAGCTCTACCCGACCAACAGCGGCTGGGGAATCGAGACGGTATCCGGTTCAGTGCGCGGCTATGTGGACGGCGCGCCAAGCGTTGCGCTGTTCAACCAACCGGTTCAAATCATGTCCGACGCCCAGGATTTGGAGCTTTATACAGTCGACAAGGGGAACAACGCGGTCCGCATTTTTCAGGCGACTCCGCCGCAGCCGCCGCTTCCTGAGCCCAACTTTGGATTCGTGACGTTTCCGTTGCAGGGCACGCCGCCGCTGCCATTGTCCCTGATCACGTATACAACCAACTTCACGTTCAACGATTTTCCGCCCCTGCTGGCCATCGACGAGACTGACAAGAGCGCGTC
>Ga0265338_10005782_pt1 | contig 15989 bp, 11 predicted proteins | sample 42126metaG_FD_193579 | JGI IMG/M metagenome (GOLD analysis project Ga0265338, IMG submission 193579) | Rhizosphere microbial communities from Carex aquatilis grown in University of Washington, Seatle, WA, United States - 4-21-26 metaG | ecosystem: Host-associated > Plants > Roots > Rhizosphere... | reverse complement strand
CTAAAGTTCGCTGCCTATGGAGTGGATGCGGCCGGGTCGCTACCCCTGCTTTGTGGCGGCGAGATCGACAACATGCAGGACGATCCGCATTTCGTCATCAAGAACGCCACCGGCAAGTCGTTGGCCACGCACGAATGGGGCGACGGCCACGCGATCGACCACAAGACGGCGCTGCACTTCGTCATCACCTGGTTGGAAGCCAACCTCGCGGACATGAAAGTGGTGGCGGCGGGCCACCGCGTGGTGCTCGGCGGCGCCCGCTTCGAAGCGCCCACACGGATCGAGGGCGACGTGCTGGACTACCTCGATTCCCTGGCGATCATGGAGCCATCGCACCAGGCCTTCAACGTGCGTGGTGCGAGGGCGCTCGCCGAGGCGTTCCCGGGCCTGCCGCAGGTCGCCTGCTTCGACAGCTCGTTTCATCGGACCATGCCGGAGGTGGCGCAGACCTACGCGCTGCCGCAGGACGTGCACGATGCGGGTGCGCGTCACTGGGGCTATCACGGCATCTCCTATGACTACATCAGCCGGCAGGTGCCGAAGTTCGCACCGCGGGCGCGGCGGGTGATCGCCGCGCATCTCGGCGGCGGTGCCAGCATGTGCGCCATGCTGGACGGGCGCAGCGTCGAGACCACGATGGGCTTCGGCGCCGTGTCCGGCCTGCCCATGGCGACCCGCTCGGGCGACGTGCCGGCGGGCCTATTGTTCTATCTGCTGCGCCGGAAGTTGTTCGACGACGTGTCGCTGGAGAAAATGCTGTACGAACGCTCGGGCTTGCTCGGCCTGTCCGGCATCAGTGACGACATGCGGGTGTTGCAGGAGAGCACGGATCCGCGCGCCGTCGCGGCGGTAGAGCATTTCGTCTACGCGATGACGAAATACGTCGGCGCTTACACGGCCGTACTTGGCGGCTTGGACGCCCTGGTGTTCACCGCCGGCATCGGAGAGCACTCCGCCCCAGTACGTGCGGCGCTATGCGGCAAGCTGGCGTGGCTTGGCGTGAAGCTGGACGCGCAGGCGAACGCGTCGGGCGAACCACGCATTTCCGCCTCGGACAGCGCCGTGTCGGTCTGGGTCATCCCCACAAACGAAGAACTGATGATCGCACACCATACATGGCGCCTGACCAAGGACGATGGAGCGGTAGCCAGCCGTGGATGATCACCACACTCATGCCGTAGCACCGATGGTACTGCCGGTCCCGGTCAAGACGGCCGTCCTCTACACCTGTCCGATGCACCCGCAAATCCGCGGGGCGAAGCCGGGCAGTTGTCCCATCTGCGGGATGACGCTGGAGCCGGTCGCGACGACGGCAGATGTCGGTCCGAACCTGGAACTCGTCGACATGACCCGGCGGTTCTGGATTGGCCTGGCTCTGGCGTTGCCGGTCTTCATCCTGGAAATGGGCGGTCATATTCCAGCGCTTGGACTGCATGATCTCGTCCCGGAGCGCATAGCCGTCTGGATACAGTTCGTTCTGTCCACCCCGGTCGTCTTGTGGGCTGGGTGGCCATTCTTCGAGCGCGCTTGGGCGTCGGTTTCACACCGCAGCCTGAACATGTTCAGCCTGATCGCGCTCGGTACAGGCGCCGCTTACCTCTACAGCCTCTTTGCGACCTTCGCGCCGGGACTGTTCCCTGCCGGGTTCCGTGGAATGGGCGGCACGGTCTCGGTCTACTTCGAAGCCGCCGCAGTAATCACCGTTCTCGTATTGCTGGGCCAGGTGCTGGAATTGCGTGCTCGCGAGCAGACCGGCGGCGCGATCCGGGCCTTGCTTAAGCTGGCGCCCAAGACGGCGCGCCGCTTGAAGGTTGGAGGCGAGGACGAGGAAGTGGCGCTCGATCTGGTGCAGGTCGGCGACCATCTCCGCGTCCGACCCGGCGACGGCGTGCCGGTTGATGGCGAAGTGCTTGAGGGCAAAAGCGCTGTGAATGAATCCATGGTCACCGGCGAGTCGATGCCCGCCGCCAAGCAACCCGGTGATAAACTCATCGGCGGAACGGTGAACGGCACCGGCTCTCTGGTGATCCGTGCCGACAAAGTGGGCGCGGACACCATGCTCGCGCGCATCGTCACGATGGTCGCCGAGGCACAGAGGAGCCGGGCGCCAATTCAGCGCATGGCCGACACCGTGTCGGGCTACTTCGTCCCGGCTGTCCTTGGCGCGGCCGTCATTACATTCGTTGCGTGGGCTTTCCTGGGTCCCGCCCCCGCCTTGTCCTACGCCCTGATCACGGCGGTTTCCGTGCTCATCATCGCTTGCCCCTGCGCGCTTGGGTTGGCCACGCCGATGTCAATCGGCGTGGGCGTCGGCAAAGGCGCTGGTGCTGGCGTCCTGATTAAGTCAGCCGAGGCTTTAGAGCGCATGGAGAAGGTCGACACCTTGGTCGTCGACAAAACCGGCACACTCACGGAAGGCAAGCCCAGGGTCACGGCCATCATTCCTGCGATGGGGCTGTTGGAGCCGGACATTCTGCGATTGGCAGCCAGTCTCGAGCGACCCAGCGAACATCCTCTCGCCGCGGCCATCGTTTCCGCACCACGGGATCGCAATGCTTCAATCCAAGAGGCAACGGACTTCGCCTCCATCACCGGCAAGGGGGTCACCGGCAAGATCGGCGGCAAATCAGTGGCGCTGGGCAACGCGAAGCTGATGACGGATCTCGGCGTCTCGCTCGGCGATCTTGAACGTAAGGCCGACGAGCTTCGCGGCGACGGGGCGACCGCCCTGTTTCTCGCGGTAGGCGGCAAGCCCGGCGGCATCATCGCCATTGCCGACCCGATCAAGTCAACGACACGAGCTGCCCTCGATAGCCTTCGGAGCGACGGCATTCGGATCGTGATGCTCACGGGCGACAACAAAACGACTGCCGAGGCTGTTGCCCGCAAGCTTGGCATCAAGGAAATCGAAGCCGATGTCCTGCCGCAGGACAAGAATCGCATCGTCAAGAAGCTGACAGCCGAGGGGCGCATTGTCGCCATGGCTGGCGATGGGGTTAACGACGCTCCGGCTTTGGCCGAAGCCGCGGTTGGCATTGCCATGGGAACCGGCACCGAAGTCGCGATCCAGAGCTCGGGGATTACTTTGGTGAAGGGTGATCTCGCAGGCATAGCGCGGGCTGTGGTCCTGAGCCGGGCGACGATGCGTAACATCCGCCAGAATCTTGTATTTGCATTCGTCTACAACGCGATCGGCATCCCGATTGCAGCAGGCGTCCTCTATCCGGCTTTCGGCGTCCTTCTCAGTCCGATCGTTGCCGCACTCGCGATGTCGCTCAGTTCGGTGTCGGTGATCGTGAACGCGCTGCGCTTGCGCGCGCTGAAGCTCTAGGGGCGTGCGTTCGACAACAAATATCCCACAACCCGCGAAGCTCGCGGCATAGCAAGACGGAAGAGGCAGCCATGACAGAACTCACTGCTGATCAGCCCAAGGCTCCTGTCTTGAAGCCCGAAGCCGCGCCCGGGCCGGGATCGAAGCCCGATGCGAAGGACGATCTGAAAACCCTGCCTCTGGCGGAGGTGGAGAAAAAGCTGGGATCGTCGCCGGACGGCCTCAGCCAAGCCGAGGCGGAGAAGCGGCTGACCCAATACGGGCCTAACGAGATCGAAGAAAAGAAGACCAACGAGATTCTGAAGTTCCTCAGCTATTTCTGGGGTCCCATCCCGTGGATGATCGAAGTGGCGGTCGTGCTGTCGGGCATCGTCCAGCACTGGCCCGATTTCTTCATCATTCTGGTGCTGCTGCTGGCCAACGCCACCGTTGGATTCTGGGAAGAGCATCAGGCGGGCAACGCCATCGAGGCGCTCAAGGCCAGGCTGGCGATCAAGGCCCGGGTTAAGCGGGATGGCAAATGGGTTACCCCGCCGGCGCGGGAACTGGTGCCGGGTGACGCCATCCGCTTGCGATTGGGCGACATCGTGCCAGCGGACGCGCGCTTGCTGGATGGCGACGAGGTATCCGTCGATCAGTCCGCGCTCACGGGCGAATCGTTGCCCGTTTCATGCAAGTCCGGTGACGCGATCTTCTCTGGGTCCATCATCCGTCGCGGCGAGGTCGGCGCGCTGGTCTATGCGACGGGCGCAAAAACCTATTTCGGCAAGACCGCGGAACTGGTGCAAAGTGCGGTCACCGTCAGTCATTTTCAGAAAGCCGTGCTGCGCATCGGCAACTACCTGATCATGCTGGCAGTGGGCATGGTGGCAATGATCATCGGCATTGGAATCTATCGCGGCAATGCGATCCTCACGACGTTGCAGTTCGCCCTTGTGCTGACCGTGGCCGCAATCCCGGTCGCAATGCCTACGGTCCTGTCGGTGACCATGGCGGTGGGTGCTCGCTTGCTCGCCAAGAGGCAGGCAATCGTGAGCAAGCTGGTCGCCATCGAGGAACTGGCCGGCGTGGACGTACTGTGCGCCGACAAGACCGGCACCCTGACGCAGAACAAGCTGACCTTGGGTGATCCGTTCTGCCTGGATAAGATCACCGCCGACCAGGTCATCCTCGCCGGCGCACTGGCCTCGCGGGCAGAGAACGACGACACCATCGATCTCGCCGTCCTGGGCGGCCTGAAGGATAAGGCAGCGCTGAAGCATTATCAGATCACGCATTTCCAGCCGTTTGATCCGGTTCACAAACGCACCGAGGCCACCGTCAAGGCCGCGGATGGAAGTACATTCAAGGTGACGAAGGGGGCACCGCAGGTCATCCTGGCGCTTTCGGCGAATGCCGCTTCGGTAAAGGACAGTGTTGACAAAGCCGTCAACGACTTCGCCACGCGCGGCTTTCGTGCGCTCGGTGTGGCCCGGGCGGACGGCGACGGCAAATGGCAACTGCTTGGTGTGCTACCGCTGTTCGACCCACCGCGCGAAGATGCCAAATCCACCATCGCGACCGCGGCCGAGATGGGCGTGAAGATCAAGATGGTGACAGGCGATGCTCTGGCGATCGCCCGGGAGACCGCCAAGACGTTGGGGATGGGAACGAACATTCTCGACGGCGGCACCCTCGGTGACTCCAAGACCAAGGAAACCGCGGCGGTAACCAAATCCATCGAGGATGCTGACGGTTTCGCCCAGGTATTTCCGGAGCACAAATTCCACATCGTCGACGAGCTGCAGAAGCACGGCCGCATCGTGGGCATGACAGGCGACGGGGTGAACGACGCCCCTGCGCTGAAAAAGGCCGATTGCGGCTTCGCTGTTTCCGGCGCTACGGACGCAGCGCGCGCAGCAGCATCCATCGTGCTGGTGGCGCCCGGCCTATCGGTAATTATCGACGCAATCAAGGAAAGCCGGAAGATCTTCCAGCGGATGAACAGCTATGCGATGTACCGCATCGCCGAGACGCTGCGCGTGCTCCTGTTCATGACACTGTCGATCGTCATCTTCAATCTCTATCCGCTGACCGCGATTATGATCGTGATGCTGGCGCTCCTTAACGACGGCGCGATCCTGTCCATCGCCTATGATAATGTCCTCTACCGGAACCAGCCCGAAGCATGGAACATGCGCGTGGTGCTGGGGATCGCCACGGTGCTGGGTCTCGTCGGCCCGATCGCCGCGTTTGGGCTGTTCTACCTCGGTGACCGCGTTCTTCACATCGATCGTCCGCAGATCCAGACGATGATGTATCTACTGCTGTCGGTGGCTGGACATCTGACAATCTTCCAGACGCGCACGCGCGGCCCATGGTGGTCAATACGCCCGGCGTGGATACTTTTGGTCGCGATCGTCGGAACGCAGGCGGTGGCGACGGTGATCTGTGTTTTCGGGTTCCTTGTGACGCCTCTCTGGTGGGGTTGGGCCGCGATGGTTTGGGGCTATGCCTTGGTCTGGTTCCTCGTGACAGATCCGGTCAAACTACTCGCGTATCGAATTCTTGATCCGGCCAAAGCCGGGCCTAAGCTCGAAGCCAAAGAGGGGCCTCAGCTCGGAGCCGAGGCCAAGCCCGAGGCCGAAGCCGAGGCGAAGCCCGAACCCGAGGCCAAGGCCGAACCCAAGCCCAAGCCTGAAGCCAAACCCGAGCCTCAGCCCGCAGCCGGAGCCAAGCCAGAAGCCGAGCCTAAGCCGAAAGCCGAAGCCGAGCCCAAGCCTGAAGCCAAACCCGAGCCTCAGCCTGCAGCCGAAGCCAAACCAGAAGCCGAGCCTAAGCCCGAAGTCAAAGCCGACGTCGCGGCACTGCTCAATACGACGCTCGGTGAGATCCTCGTGGCTGGCCTCGTCAAAGACACGGAGGATGCCGGGCGTCTCATCGCACAGGGTATCATCCAGACCGAGGCGCGCATCGCGGCCGTGAAGGCGCCTGAAGCCGAAGCCGCGCCTGAGCCTGAAGCCAAGACGCCGTCCACTTCGACGCCAAAGGCTGCCGAGTGACCCTATGAACCATTCGAACGGGAGGAAGGTCGCGGCGAGGCTGAACTGACATGAGTCACACGGCCAGCGCCGCCGGAAAAAAGAAGATGAAAATAGATTCGAAGGGCTTTCGCGTCCCCGCCGAATTGCTGCACGATTTCCTCTGGCGCACCAGCCGCGCTCTACCGGAAGGCGAGCGGATCGGTATCTTCAACCGGCTGGTTCTGGTCAGCGCATGATGGCACCTGACAGCCAATCCAAGCGCGTGTGGTCCGCCGCCCTCTCGCACGCCCTAACCAGACCGGTGATTGCCATTGTCATGGGTGTCTCCGGATCCGGCAAAACTACCGTCGCAGCCTTGCTCGCAGCCGCTCTCGGCTGTCAGTTCCAGGAGGGTGATGATCTGCATCCGGCCGAGGACGTGGAGAAAATGCGGGGTGGTACGCCACTGACGGACACGGACCGATTGCCGTGGCTGCAAAAGATCGCCGCGGAAATCGATGGTTGGCGCGCGACGGGCGAGTCCGGTGTGCTCACCTGCTCGGCGCTGAAGCGTGCCTACCGAAATATCATCATTGGCGATCGGTCTAACGTGACGCTGGTCTACCTCAAGGGGTCGCTGGACCTCATTCACCGGCGTATGGCCGCGAGGCAGGAGCACTTCATACCGGCGGCCCTGCTCGACAGTTAATTTGCGACATTGGAGGAGCCGACGCCGGATGAGCGTCCGATCACTGTCGACGTCGGTGGTAAGCTGGCCGACCTTGCGATCGAGATCGTGAGTGCGTTAGAGGAACGGCAAGATGCTCGCTAAGCCCATGAAGCCTTGGCGTCAGAGCCGGCACCGTGACGTCAATCGCGCTGGGCAACGCCCCAACTCCAACCGGCATTGAAGGGAGAAGACGAATGACCATAGTCCCGACCGGACGCATCCCCAGGCTGCGGTGGGGCATTGGCGTTTTGCTTGGCGTCGGCGTGCTGATCAATTATTTCGACCGAATCAACCTCTCGGTCGCCGCGCCACAGCTAAAGCACGATTTTGGCCTGACCGATGGTGAGCTTGGCTGGCTGTTCAGCGGCTTCTTCTGGTCCTACGCACTGCTGCAGATCCCAACCGGTATGATCCTTGATCGCTTCGGCGTCACCTGGGTCAATCGCATCAGCACATTTTTATGGTCCGTCACGTCCGTCGCGACCGCCTTCGCCGTTGGGCTCAGCAGCCTGCTCGGCGCCCGCGTCCTGTTGGGCGTCGCGGAGGGACCGGCCTTCCCCGCAAGCTCGAAGGCTACCGGCTACTGGTTCCCCCGTCAGGAACGGGCGCTCGCAACGTCGATCTTCGATGCTGCGGCAAAGTTCTCCAACGTGATCGGCATACCGTTGGTGGCGCTGGTCGTCGTTAAATTCGGCTGGCGTTGGGGGTTCGGCATCACAGCTCTACTGAGCTTCCTCTATTTTCTCGCGTTTACGATCGTCTATCGCGATCCCAGCAAGCATAAGCGACTGAGCGTCGAGGAGCGCGACTACATTCGCGCAGGCGGCGCCACGCCGGAAGGCCCGGCACAGGCCGGAGAAGTCGCCATGCTCGGCTATCTTCTGCGCAACCGGAAGGTTTGGGGATTGACCATTGGATTTGCGGCCTATGGTTATTCGTTCTACCTGTTTCTGACCTGGCTACCGAACTACCTCGTTGAAACGATGCACATGAGCATCCTGAAATCCGCTGGCTACACTGCCATCCCATGGATTTTTGCGACGATTGCCGATCTTGTCGTGGGTGGCTGGCTGATCGACCACCTGATCGCGCGCGGCTATCGTGAAACACCCGTACGCATGACCGTACTCGTGCTGGGCATGTTGCTTGGCCTCGCGGTGTTTGGCGCCACCTTTACCACCAGTCCTGTCTGGGCGGTCGTCTGGATCTCCGTTGCGCTGAGCGGCCTGGCGGCGGCTGCACCGGTGGGCTGGTCGATCCCCTCGTTGATTGCGCCGCGTGGCGGGACGGGGACCATCGGCGGTATCATGAATTTCCTGAACAATATGATGGGTGTCGTGGCACCGGTGACGACGGGCTACGTCGTTGGCGCAACGAAATCCTTTACCGACGCATTCCTGATTGCCGGCGTCGTGCTGATCGTCGGAATCGCTGCCTACCTCGTCCTCCTGGGCAATTTGGTGCCGATCGCAGATCCGCCAGCTAAAGGGGCGGTGACCTCTGCGCCAGCCCGGGGTCGATGACGGATGACACCATAGGCCGCCGAGTGACCCTATGTACCACATGAACGGAAGGTCGCGGCGAGGCTGAACCGACATGAGCCACGCGGCCAGCACCGCCGGAAGGACGCAGATGAAAATAGATTCGAAGGACTTTCGCGTACGGGAAGGAGACGAAGTCGACCTTCAGAAGTGGCCAACCAAGGTCGACCCTGTCTACAAGTCGAAGAAGCACTACAAAAAACTGCTGGAAGAGCATGTTGCGCAATTGAGCTCGCTGCAGCAGCTTCTCTACGCATCCAACCGCCATGCCATCCTGCTGATCTTCCAGGCGATGGATGCGGCCGGAAAAGATGGCGCCATCCGGCATGTGATGTCCGGGGTCAATCCGCAAGGCTGCCAGGTCTTCAGCTTCAAGCATCCAAGCGCCACCGAATTGCTGCACGATTTTCTTTGGCGTACCACGCGTGATCTGCCTGAACGCGGGCGGATCGGCATCTTCAACCGATCCTATTACGAGGAAGTGCTGATCGTGCGTGTGCACCCGAAGCTTCTCCACAGCGAAGGTCTCCCAGACGCGTTGCCCGACGAAACGGCGGTCTGGCACGACCGGTATCGTTCGATCGTGGATTTGGAGAGACACCTCCACGCCAATGGAACCCGCATCGTCAAGTTCTATCTTCATCTCTCAAAGGACGAGCAGCGAAAACGGTTTCTAGAACGCATTAACGAACCGGAAAAGAACTGGAAATTCAGCCTTGCGGACGTCGAGGAGCGGAAGTTCTGGAATCACTATATGACGGCGTTCGGAGAATGCCTCAGCGCGACAAGTACCAGCGATGTGCCCTGGTATGTCGTCCCCGCCGACGACAAAGAGAACGCCCGGCTGATTGTATCTCAAATCGTCCTCGATACGCTCGATGGACTCAATATGGCGTATCCCAAAACAACCGCGGAGCGCCACAAGGAACTGCTGTCGATCCGCAAGCAGCTCGAGAAGTAGGAAATCGACCCCAATGATGCTAGGAAGATCGATTATTCGCTAGGTCGGCGAAAAGCGTGGGCGCATGAATATACTCGTGACAGCCGGTGTCACTGTCGTCGGAAGAAGACAAAAAATCCCGAACTGCCCCCCCCCGCTTCGATGGCCGAGGTGGTGCGATAACCGCACAGGGACTGGAAATCAGCCTGCGTCACCGGGCGGTTGGCGATTTTCGTTCGGATAGAGCCAGGCGGCAACGTGCCCGAGACTCAATCCTTGCACGATCATGGTGAAGATGACGACGCCATAGCAGGCCGTCACCAGCGCATCACGATGGGGACCAATCGGCAAGGAGAGTGCCAGCGCGACCGAAATCCCGCCTCGCAAACCGCTCCAGGTCAGCAGGCTGATTCCGCGGAGCTTGCGCCGCGCTCCGAGATTGAGCGGCAGGCTGGCCATGGTGATGCTGAGACCGCGGACTGCGAGCGACAATGGGATCGCCAGCGCAGCGGCCATGACGAGCGTCCATTTCAGGTCAATGACGGCGAATTGCAACCCGATTAGCAGGAACAGAAAGGAGTTGAGGAGCTCATCCGTGAGTGACCAGAATTTCTGCAGGTAGTCGTGGGTCGCGCCGCTGACCGCGTACCGAACTCCGACGCTGCCCATCAGGAGTCCGGCGACGACCACCGCCACCGGACCGGAGACGCCAAGTGTCTGTGCCAATCCGTAGGTGCCGGTGACGAGGGCCAGCGAGATCATCAGCTCGATGTTGTACTCGTCGATGCCGCGCATAGCGACGAACGCCAGGCCGCCGGCGGTCAGGCCGAGAAGCGCTCCGCCACCGGTCACGCGGATGAAGTCGAGGAACACGCCCAGCCCGGTCGCCCCTAATGTCCCGTCGCTGGTCGCCTGGCGCAGGAAGATCGTATAAAGCACGATGCCGATGCCGTCATTGAGCAGGCTCTCGCCACCGATAACTGCCTGTAGTGCGGTGGGAACGCGCAGTTGCCGCAGCACGCCAAGGACGGTCACCGGATCGGTAGGCGAGATCAAAGCGCCAAACGCCAGGCAATAGCTCAGTGGAACGTCTGCTCCGACCAGCCGGAAGATGCCAAACATGCCGACTGCCATGCCGAGCGTGGACAACAGCACGCCGACCGTCGCAAGGGCGAGGATGGTCCATTTCCGACCGAGCAACTCCCGGACATCGACATGGAGCGCACCGGCAAAGAGCAGAAGGCCCAGAAAGTCATTGAGCAGAACCGGACCGAAATCCGCCCGCTCGAAACTCTCGCGAAGCATTATGACGATCCCCGCCATGGGGAAAACGTGCTCGATCAGGCGCAGACCAATGGACGCGACCAATGCGATCACCAGGAGGCCGGAATTTCGCGGCAGTCGTAACAGGTAATGGTTTGCATAGGAGAACCCGGCGGTGACCGCAAAGAGCAGGGCAGCGTATTCGAGCGGGTTCCACATCGGCACATCCGTCCGTCAGGGGCTCGCTCTGCGCCAATTTCCGTGTGCGCGCTTTGCCCGACACGTCGGGACGCAGGTCCGGGCTACGACGGCAAATCAGCGGCAGTCCGCTTTGTGGGCATGACGCACACAAGACTGCTTCGGGCAGCATGGCGACGACTATGGCTTGCCGCTGGAACGCATCACGCTCAGCATACAGCGGAGGAAACGCCAGGAACAGCGAATTGCCGTCTAGCCAGAGGAAGCGGCCGGGCTTGCGACGCCCGGGCCTAGCAGCCTGTCGGACTTCGCCAAAAATCGGCTCTGCTTCAATCTCGGTGCAGATCTTATCCCTGCAACGGGAGCATCCGAGCGCGAAGCAGGTCAACGCCAGCGCGGCCATACATGGCGCGCTTGAGCGTCTTCAATCTGTTGATCTGACCCTCCGTCTGCCCATTGCTCCAGGGTTCGAGGACGGCATTGCGAACCGCCTCGATGTCCTGCCGCAATGCCCTGACAAAGCGTCGCATGCCATAGATGCCACTTGAGCGGGCGTCGTTCAGCCAGGTGTCCAGCCGCTCCACCGTGCCGCCGCGAAGTAGGCCCCGAAAGCGCATTGCCAACGCGCGCATCGTTGTGAAATCCGCCGACGCCGCCTTGAGCGCGTCGACGTTGATGATCTGCCGAGCCGTCATCTGGCCACGAGGTTTCACGCAGAGAGCCGCTGCGGTCAGTGGCGAGATCTGACGGCCCGTCATCGGGTCCAGCGTCCGCACCGGCGGCGGCGCGTGGGCTTCCTGGTCCAAGGAAGGCGGCTCACTCGCATTCCCCGAGGGTGAGCTGTTGCGCCACGGGGCCAAGAAGCGAGCCAGGTGACTGTACGAGCCAGTATAGCCGCGATGACGGATGTCAGAAAACAGATGCCGGACTTTGGTCGTCCCTTCGGCCCAACTGCGTGCCAGGAAAGCCCCGAAATAGGCCGGCGTGCAAGGTTTCGGCGCCATGGCACTCGGCTCCGGCAGGTCGATGCGACGCACTCAACGATAGACGCGCCGGGGTCCGAGACCCAGCTTCCGCGCTATCTCCGTAACGGCATGGCCGGCGTCGTAAAGGCCTCTGATCTGATCGAACATGGCCTGACGGGCGGCATCGCGACCGCGGCGCAGAAGGCGATCCTGCGTCGCGACCTCCGAGCAACCGTCTGACGGTTCGATCACCATTTGCTCAGGCGTGTCGGAACCGTCTCCGACCTGGAGCGAAGATTCTCGGATCGGCGCCTCGAAGCGGCCCAGCTGCCGTTCAATGGTCTCCCGCAGGTTCTTCAGCAGATGAAAGCGATCCGCGATCTGTCGCGCCTGAGGCGCGCCCTCACGCGCGGCATCCGCATAGAGACCCGCGCGATCACGGCTGACAACTTCGATCTCCGGATGCCTCTTGAGCCAGTCAGCCGTGGTAGCGGCCGAGCGATGCGCCAGTAGCTCCACCACCTGACGACGCTCCAAATCGACGATGACCGTCCCGAAAGTCGTGCCCTTCCGCCAGGCCCATTCATCGACGCCCACGATACGGACCACGGCCCGGTTAGTCTGGACTGTAACGCTTTTCTTCACACTCCGCAGGATCGTGGTATCGCTGACTGGCATGCCGAGACTGGCCATCAGTCGTTCCGAGGGTCGCCCACCCGCGCCGTGGCCAAACAGCTTGACGATCCCGGCCAACCGGGTCGTCCGGCGGGAGAACGGGGTTGCAAGGCTCGGAAGCCGCTCGGCAAAAATCCGGCGGTCGCACTGCTGGTTCCTGCATCGCCAGCGAGTCGACTGTGCCTGGATAATCACCGGCTTGCCCTGAGCAGACAGGTCCCGCAGCATCCGTATATAGGAACTGTGACGTGAACTCGATTGCGTGCCACAGACAGGACAACAGGCATGGCCCTGTTCGGCATCACGACCATCGACCGAGACGATCCAGGCACCCTCCTCCGGTTCAACGGCGGTGACGTTCAGATCCGGCGCTGGCGCCCAGGATGTCAATGTTTTCATCCCGCTCGATGTCGCCTATCGACAATCGACGCAAGCCCACCAACTTGCACCGAGATTGAAGCAGAGCCTCGTTAACGGCAACATGACAGCCTGCTCGACGATCTCAATCGGCTCGCCTTTCCCTATCGCTGGGCGACACGCGCGATCTGCCTCGACAAGACCGACGCGACCAAGCTGCTCGCCAAGGTCCGTCGCCAATGGTTCGCCAAGCGCAAGTCGATCATGGCGATCCTGAAGGAGGTGATGACCAACGAGGCGTCGGTCCTGATGGACAGCGACGCAGCCAACAAGGCGCTCGACGCCGATGCGGCGCTTCAGGAGCTCGGCGCCGATCTCGTCGGTCAAGCCTATGTCACAGCGACGGTCACGGTCTGGAGTGAGGACCCTCGTGTCGCCGAGGATCGTCTCCGGCTGGTCGAGAAGACGATCCAGGGCCGCGATTCACCTGCATGCGCGAGACAGTCAACGCGATCGAGGCATGGCTCGGCAGCCTGCCCGGCCACGTCTATGCCAATGTCCGCCAGCCTCCGGTCTCGACGATCAATCTCGCGCACATGATGCCGTTCTCGGCGGTTTGGGCAGGGCCGGAACGGGACGAGCACTTCCAAGCGCCGCCGCTGTTCTTCGCGCGGACGGAAGGATCGACGCCGTTCCGCTTCAGCCTGCATGTCGGCGATGTCGGCCACACACTGATCGTGGGGCCGACAGGCGCCGGCAAGAGCGTGCTGCTGGCGCTGATGGCGCTGCGGTTCCGCCGTTACGCCGGGGCGCAGATCTTCGCCTTCGATTTCGGCGGTAGCATCCGGGCCGCGGCGCTCGCAATGGGCGGGGATTGGCACGATCTCGGCGGCGCACTCGCCGATGACCTTGCCGAGCCGGTCGCTCTGCAGCCGCTTTCCCGCGTCGACGATGTTGGCGAGCGCGCCTGGGCTGCCGAATGGGTCGCGACATTGCTCGCCCGCGAGTCCGTCACCGTCACCCCGGAATTGAAAGAGCACCTATGGTCAGCGCTGACCTCGCTTGCCTCCGCGCCCGCATCGGAGCGGACGATCACCGGGCTTTCGGTCCTTTTGCAATCGAACGCCTTGAAGCAGGCGTTACAGCCTTACACGATCGGAGGACCGTGGGTGCGATTGCTCGATGCGGAGTCCGAGCGCCTCGGCGAGGCAGAGGTCCAGGCGTTCGAGACCGAAGGTCTGATCGGAGCGGGCGCGGCGCCCGCAGTCCTGTCCTACCTGTTTCATCGTATCGAGGACCGGTTCGATGGGCGCCCCACGCTGCTGATCGTCGACGAGGGCTGGCTCGCACTCGACGATCGCGGTTTCACCGATCAGCTCCGCGAATGGCTGAAGACGCTGCGGAAGAAGAACGCCTCCGTCATCTTCGCCACGCAGTCATTGGCCGACATCGACGGCAGCGCGATTGCGCCGGCGATCATCGAGAGCTGCCCGACGCGGCTGTTCCTCCCGAATGAGCGCGCGCCCGAACCCCAGATCGCGACCATCTATCGCCGCTTCGGGCTGAACGATCGCCAGATCGAGATCCTCAGCCGTGCAACGCCGAAGCGCGACTATTACTGCCAGTCGCGCCGCGGCAATCGCCTATTCGAGCTCGGCCTTTCCGAAGTGGCACTCGCCTTCACCGCGGCGTCCTCCAAGACCGACCAGACGGCCATCGCAACTATCGTCGCCGCAGAGGGGCGAGATGGGTTCGCTGCAGCATGGTTGCGGGGCAAGGGCCTCGACTGGGCGGCCGACATGCTCACCACACGCAATCAGGAGATTTCCCAATGACCGCCCGTCGCTTACGCGCGGCGCTCGCCACGAGCGGGGCTGTTCTGGCGCTCGCGACCGCCGGTGTCCCCGCTCGCGCGCAATGGATCGTCTTCGATCCGACCAATTTCTCGCAGAACGTCCTGACGGCGGCGCGCGAGCTGCAGCAGGTCAACAACGAAATCCAGAGCCTGGAGAACCAGGCCACGATGCTGATCAACCAGGCCAGGAACCTGGAGAGCCAGCCTTACTCAGCGCTGGCCCAGCTCAAGCAGTCGATCACCCAGACCGAGCAATTGCTCCTTCAGGCGCAGCGCATCGCGTACAGCGTCGCGGCCATCGATCAGGCGTTCACACAGACCTACCCGCAAGCCTATTCGAGTTCACCATCCAGCCAGCAGCTCCTCGCCGGTGCGCAGACGCGCTGGCAGAATTCACTCGCGGGATTCCAAGATGCGATGCACGTGCAAGCCGGCGCCGTGCAAAATCTCGACAGCACACGAACGCAGATCAATGCGCTGATCTCCGCGAGCCAGTCGGCGACGGGCGCGCTTCAGGCCGCCGAGGCCGGGAATCAGCTCACTGCACTCCAGACGAAGCAGCTTGCCGACCTTACCGCCGTCATGGCGGCTATCGCGCGTGCTCAGAGTCTGGAGGGTGCGCGCAACGTCGAGAACCAGTTGCAGGCGCAGCAACAGCTTTCCAACTTCCTCAACTACGGCCCGGGATACCAGCCCGGCTCCGCGCAGATGTTCCACTGATGCGCGTCCGACCCCTGCAGATCCAATCGATCGCGCGCGCCACCGGCTACGCCGTTGTGGCGGCGGCGATCGCCGCGACCGCGCTTCACTTCCGGCACGATGGTGCCGGCGCGCCTGCGCCCTTGCCCGTGCCTTCGACGAGGAGCGATCCACTCGCCCTCGAGTTGGCGCGCTGCCAGTCGATCGGGATGGCGGCGAAGGATGACGCGACTTGTGAAGCGGACTGGGCCGAGAATCGTCGCCGCTTCTTCACATACCGCCCGGCCGATAGTGCCGCACCTGCGCGCACCGGCGAACAGAATTCAACTGCCAAGCCCGAGGGTCAGTAGACGCCATGGGCGGCACCGGCGTCATCGACAACTTCCTCGGCGTCTTCACGCAGTATATCGATTCCGTATTCGGTCTCGTGCAG
>Ga0265338_10005781_pt1 | contig 15989 bp, 13 predicted proteins | sample 42126metaG_FD_193579 | JGI IMG/M metagenome (GOLD analysis project Ga0265338, IMG submission 193579) | Rhizosphere microbial communities from Carex aquatilis grown in University of Washington, Seatle, WA, United States - 4-21-26 metaG | ecosystem: Host-associated > Plants > Roots > Rhizosphere... | reverse complement strand
GTATGCTGGTAGCCACCGATGTGGCTGCGCGCGGGCTGGATATCGACGACCTGCCGCTGGTGATCAACGTTGATCTGCCGATCGTGGCGCAAGACTATGTGCACCGTATTGGCCGTACCGGCCGCGCTGGCGCCAGCGGCGTGGCGGTGTCCCTTGTGTGTGCCGATGAAGCGCCGCAACTGGCCGCCATTGAAGCGCTGATCCGCCAAACGCTGCCCCGTAAAGAAGAGCCGGGTTTTGAAGCCGACCACCGCGTGCCGCAAACTAGCGCGACGGGCGAGATCATCAAGAAACCCAAAAAGCCTAAGAAGCCGAAAGTGCCGCAAGCTGCGCCGGGCACCATGCAGGTGCTCAGCAAAAAACCTCGCCCGCAAAGTGGCGAAAACAAACGCAAGCCTGAGGCGCAGCGCGCTGTGGCCGCGGGTAAAGGCACAAGCTTGTCCAGCGATAACCCATTCAGCCTTCAAAAGCCACGCAGCAAAGCCGCCAGCAAGCCAGCTGCGGATTCACGTAAGCCGGCTGGTGGCCGTGGCAAACGCCAACCCTGATCCGTGGGGATGAGTAACGGGCGCCCTGGAACAGGCTGGCGGTTTGCGGCCCGCTGGCAGGCAGCGGCGCGGCTTCTGCGTGCATCAGGTCGGCGGGTAACGGCGTACTGAATCCAGGTGACCCCACCGGGTTCGCCGATGCCGCTTATCCCAGCATCAGTGCCAGCATGATCGGGAGAATCGATGCCAAAATCAGATGCACGGCGTTCCCACTTTCTTTCTGCAAGCGGATGTGGTCATCATGTGTTTTGCTTGGGCTTTTCTCGTGGGCGGTGGTCTTGAAGGGCCTGGACGGCTGGTTGCAGCACGATCATCGTCGATGCACGACTCTGCGGGTTGCGTGATGAAATTGGCAATGACACGGACGAAGCATTCGGGTGATCTGGCCGCAGTCTGGTATTCATTTAACACGCAGACCAAGCTCTCCGGGTTGCTGGAGCCAAAGCAAGTTAGCGTGTAGTGTTGCCCCCATCCACAATCAATGTGGTTCCCGTGATAAAGCTCGCGTCCTCGGACAGGAGAGGACCACGCGCGCTTTAGTTGTAGACATATCGATAGCTCGTTGAGATGCAATTCCGGCTTAACTGCCTGTCAGTCGGCCGAAGGGGGGAAGCGCCGAATCAACCTCACACGGCATCCGTATTTCTCCGGAATGTCCGGCCCGCCCGCTCGTCATTCGTTATCTCGCGTTTGCCCGCAGACCGAGTGGTCTTATCCAGACTTGGATACTTTAGAGCGTCTAGTCTCAATAAGAGCACGCAGTTATATCGAAGACTGGATTTCACGCAACTGCAGCCATCAAGACAGCAATCGACCGATCAGGCTTGGCATCCGGGATGAAGTCGCCGGATATCGGACAGATCCCTTTCGCTAAATGGACGGGCGGCGATCAATAGCCAAGCGCACAACCGTCCTTTCGATGATCAGACGCCCCGATCAGGCTGCCGTTCTCCCAATCAATCGAGATCGCCTGAGCACCGCCAATGGCCCATGCAGGCGGCACCAAGTTGAATCCTCTGCGGGTCAACTCGACACGTGTCGCGACCGGCAATGTCCCTTCTATTTCGACCGTATCTGTGCCCGGTTTCGGAAAGACCCGCGGCAAATTAATGGCCGACTGCATGTCCATTCCATAGTGAATCACCTTGGACAGAAAGTGAGCATGACCCATTGCCTGGTAATGACCGCCCATGACACCGAACGTCATATCAACGCGACCATTTTTAGTAGTCATTCCGGGGATAATGGTGTGAAGCGGTCGCTTGTGGGAAGCAATTGCATTCGGATGGCCTGATCGAAGCTCAAAACTTTGACCTCGATTGTGCAATAGAACACCTGAGCGCGGCGCCATCAGTCCACTGCCGAACGGATGAAACAACGAGTTGATAAAACTTGCGCAGTTACGGTCCTTGTCGACCACGCAAATATAGACCGTGTCTTTGTGATCTGGGGGCTGGAACGTTGGAACAGTCTTGATTGCAGCGCTTAAGTCGATGCGCCGATAAAGCTCGTCCGCCAAAGCGTCTGAGAGGAGCCATTTCACATCCGCCGCCGACCCACGCGGATCCGCTAACACCGCGTCACGGATCGAATAGGCAAGTCGGGTCGCTTCGATTTCGCAATGAAGGCGATCGGCAGAAAGCGGGTCGCTATAAGCCTCACAGCGAGCCAGGATATTAAGTATCAGGAGCGCGATGACCCCTTGGCCGCCGGGGGGGCATTCATGAATGTCATATCCAAGAAAATTCGAGGTGATCGGCGTGACGTAGTCGCCTTTGTAGGCTGCAAAGTCATCCCGCGTATGAAGGCCACCTTTTCCCTGCAGGTAACTAACAATGTCCTCAGCGATGGGCCCCTCGTAAAATGCCTTTGCACCGTCACGGCCAATGCTCCGAAGGCTCTCTGCAAGCAGAGGCTGCCTATGCACCGAGCCCGCCACAGGAGCCCGTTCATTCACAAGTAACTGTTGGCGTGCGTTCTTGTCAAGGTTTAGCAGGCCCGCTTGTTTTTCCCAGTCTGCAGCTGCGCGTGGCGCGACAGCGTAGCCGTCCTCCGCGAGGACGATAGCTGGCGCCAGCGATTCGGCCAGCGAGCGCGTGCCATGATCTCGTAAAAGCGTCGCCCACGCGTCGATCGCTCCAGGAACTGTGACGGCATGCGGTGAGTGACGCTCCAGCGATGTCACGCCAAGCGCCGCCAATGTGCTCACGTTCGCGGCAGCAGGTGCCCATCCGGAACCGTCAAAGGCGACGATATCGTCGTCGCCTCTGCGAGAATAGAGCGCGAAGCAATCGCCGCCGATCCCGGTGGAACCTGGCTCCACAACGCACTGCACCGCGCAGGCGGCGACCGCGGCGTCCATCGCGTTGCCTCCCGCCATCAGTACATTGACTGCAGCGAGCGTGGATAGCGGATGGGAGGTGGCAGCCATACCGTTTCTAGCCATGACGAGTGACCGACCAGGTAGTTCAAAATTACGCATCTCTTTCCTTTGCATGTTCTCAAACACCATGCCCTGCCGTATTGAGCCAACGCACCGTGTCGTCAAGTGCCTTTTTCGTTCCATCGAATAGCTCGTCGATTTGCGCGTGCGTAATGATCAGCGGCGGGCAAAAGTTGACCGTGTCGCCCAGCGCTCGCGTAATAATGCCGTGGTCTAAAGCGTAATTTCCGGCCCGCGCGGCAACCCCGAGCGAGGCGGCGAACGACTCTTTCGTCTCTTTGTTGGCCACCAGTTCCAGCGCGGCAATCAAGCCTTGACCTCGCGCTTCACCGATGAGGCAATGCTGTCCCAAGTCGGCGACACGTTGTTGAAAATGCGGAATGATCTCGCGTACATGCTCCAAGATCGCATCGTCTTCGTATATCCGAAGTGTTTCGAGCGCCACCGCTGCGCATACCGGGTGACCACTGTAGGTAAATCCGTGGCCGAATGTGCCTATCTTTTCGCTTTCACTAACCATTGCCTGGTAAATCTTTTCAGACACCATCAAGGCCGAAATGGGCAAATACCCGGCGGACAATTGTTTGGCGAGCGTGATCATGTCAGGTTTCATGCCGAAAGTTTCAGACCCGAACATATTCCCCGTGCGCCCAAAACCACAGATCACTTCGTCAGCCACTAGTAAGACATCGTACTTTCTTAGTACTGCCTGTATTTTTTCAAAATAGCCCGTAGGCGGAACAATGACGCCGCCAGAGGCCATGATCGGCTCCGCAAAAAAAGCCGCGACGGTATCGGGTCCCTCGGCAAGAATCAGCTGTTCAAGCGCATCGGCACAGCGTGTCGAAAATGCCTCCTCGGACTCTCCGGGCTGGCCGTATCGATAATAGTGTGGGCATTGGGTGTGCAAGATCCGATCGATGGGTAGATCGAAATCGCGGTGATTGTTAGGAAGACCCGTCAGACTGGCCGACGCGATCGTTACACCGTGATAGCCACGGGTACGAGCGATGATTTTCTTTTTCGCGGTCCGACCCAACGCGTTGTTGTAATACCAGATCAGTTTAACGGCGGTATCATTTGCTTCGGATCCCGAATTCGCAAAGAAAACTTTGGACATCGGTACCGGGGCCATGCGAATCAGCTTCTCGGCAAGTTTGATCGAGGGCTCGGACGATTTATGACCGAAGGCATGATAGAACGGCAACCGCCGCATCTGTCTATCAGCGGCGTCAGCGAGTCGCGCTTCACTGAAACCGAGCGAAGCACAGAACAGACCACCCAGCCCCTCCAGATAGCGGTTTCCTTTGTCGTCGAAGACATACACGCCGTCGCCGCGGTCGATGACCATCGGTCCGATCTCGCGATGCGTACTGAGATTGGTATAGGGATGAATATAGTGCTCGATATCGTTACTGCGAAGATTATTTTGTTGTTGCATGACTACCTCTCAGATACGGCTTCCGCCGAATAAATTCGATTTATTACTTACCAAGATCAGTTTGCTTATGACGATTTCGTAACGCTCGATAGGAACTTCTTCAGTCGCTCACTTTTAGGAGCAGAGAACACCTCGCGCGGGTCTCCTTCCTCCTCGATTAGCCCTTGATGAAGAAACATCACGTGATTTGATACGTCTCTGGCAAAAGCCATTTCGTGAGTAACAACGATCATGGTGCGGCCCTCCTCTGCCAACTGTCGCATGACACGCAGAACTTCCCCGACTAACTCTGGATCCAGTGCCGAGGTAGGTTCATCGAACAACAGTGCCTCGGGCTCCATTGCCAAAGCGCGTGCAATGGCGACACGTTGTTGCTGTCCACCGGATAGATGCGCGGGATACGAATTTGCAAATTTCTCGATGCCTACCTTGGCGAGATATCGCTGAGCTCGCTCTGTTGCGTCCTGTTTTGACAAACCGAGAACGTGCCGCGGCGCTTCGATGACGTTTTCTAGAACAGTCATGTGAGCCCACAAGTTGAAATGCTGGAACACCATGCCAAGCTTGGTGCGCATTTTTTGTAGCTCGGATCGATTGGTCACATGAAGGCGTCCGAACCGATCAGTTGTGGTTTTCACCTCCTGCCCGTTCAAACAAATTCGGCCTTCGGATGGATGCTCAAGGAAATTTATGCACCTCAGGAAAGTGCTTTTTCCCGAACCCGACGAGCCGATCATGCTGATTACGTTTCCCGGGCGGGCCCTCAAGGAAACACCCTTGAGAACCTCATGCTCTCCGTATCGTTTGTGTAAATTTTCTACGCTTAATCCATTCATAACGGTTCTCATCTACCTTTTGCGTGGGGTGTTTGTCGAGGTTGAAAGTAAGCGAGATATTTCTTTTCTGCTCGGCGAACAACCACCGCTATCGCCATCGTGAGGCAGAAGTACATGGCGCCAGCTAGGAGGAAGGCTGCGAACGGCGCGTAATAGTTGGCATAGAAGTCACGTGCCGCGCCGGTTAGATCAACTAGCGTCACGGCACTTGCAATAGAGGTGCCGTGTAACAGCAAAATCACTTCATTGCTATATGCCGGTATGAAGCGGCGCATAGCGGACGGCAGCAATATGCGTCGCCATGCCGTAACGCGACTCATACCAAACGCCTGGGCTGCCTCGACCTCTCCATATGGAGTGGCCCGCAGTGCGCCGGCGAGAATTTCAGTGGTGTAGGCACACGTGTTCAAGGTAAAAGCGAGCAACGCACAGTAGTACGGGTCGCGCAAAAGTAGCAGAAGCGGGCTGCCATTTTGCCAAGCTCGCTGCATCCACTCGAATTGGCCCAGGCCGTAGTACACAATCATTAATTGCGCCAACATGGGCGTTCCACGCATGAAGTACGTGAAAGTGGCGACTGGCAGAGACAGGAGACGACTGGGCGCAATTCTCAAGACGGCCAAGGGAATCGCACCGGCGAGCCCAACGACCAGCGGGATGGTTGCAAGCTGCAGGGTCAACCACAAGCCGTGCAGATACGCGGGATAGTCTAGGAGTAGCGCATCGAGGGTTGTCATTGCAATCGCCCCTCGCGAACGCCTTTCGAGTAGGATAAATTCAATCGATTCAGCAAACGGGTCGAGCCGGTGGTGAGGACCAGATAGACGATGCAAGCGGCGAGATAAAATGTGAACGGCGTCTGCGTGACACGGCCGGCCTGGTCAGCGATAAACATTACGTCGTGCAGGCCAATCAGGGACGCCACGGCAGTGCTTTTCAGCAAGACAAGCCAGTTATTCCCGGCAGCTGGAAGCGCGATCCTCAGCATTTGCGGAAACAAGATTCGGAAAAATGCCTTCCACTGTGGCAGACCAAAGGCGAGCGCCGCTTCCATCTGACCTCGCGGAACGGCGAGAATCGCGCCTCGGAAAGTTTCGGTGAAATACGCACCGAAGATAAAACCAATGGTCAGCACTGCAGTCAAGAATGCGTTCAAATCGGGGGGGTGCAGGCCCATGGCTTTGAATAATAGGTTGAGAAAAATCTGCCCCCCATAAAAGATCAACAGCATCAGGACGAACTCTGGAACGCCCCGGATAACCGTCGTATAAATGGTTGAGAGTCCGCGCAAAAGACGTGAACGTGACTGCTTGGCCAATGCACCCACCAATCCTAAAAATATCGATAGCCCCAGCGATAAAACCGCGAGGGATATCGTTATTTCTGCCCCGCGCAGTAATGCAGGTAGGTATCCGCTTAACATGAGATCTATCATCGACTAGTTGGAAGAAGCATGAACGATTGCGGGCAGTATCGACTGCTCGCAATCGTTGCCGTGTTGGGTAACAAGCTCCTTAATAGATATCGAAGTCGAAGTATTTCTTGTTGATCTGTTGGTACGTGCCGTTAGCGCGGATTGCGTCAATCGCCTGGTTGAACTGCTGGCGCAAATCGTCGTCACCCTTGCGCACCGGGATTCCATATCCTTCGCCCAGCAAGGTCTTTTGTTCGGGAGTAGTACCGACGATCGGGTCGCCCACGAACTTGAAATTGGCGCCCTTAGGCGTATTGAGAAATGCGGTGTACGCTTGCGCTGCGTCTTGCAGCGCAGCGTCTATGCGGCCCGCGCGCAAATCAAGGTACACGTCGTCCTGTGTTGCGTATTTGACGACCTGCACCCCCAACGGCAGCCAATAGGCTGTGGCATATTTGTCACCCAGGGTGCCGCGCTGAACTCCGATTCTTTTTCCCTTTAAAGTTTCGGGCGTCAAATCTTTGATGGGACTACTCTTCGCTGCGACGAGTCTGCGGGGAGAGTTATAGTATTTTTGCGTGAAATCCACCTGCTGCTTTCGCTCGGCCGTGATTGCCATAGATGCGACGATCGCGTCGATCTTTTGGGCTTGTAGCGCTGGAATGAGCCCGTCCCAATTGACTTGAACCAAAGTGCAATTGGCTTTCATCTGTGCGCAGAGCGCCTGAACAATATCGATATCAAAGCCTGATGGCTTGCCATCGGCACCGATCTGCGAAAACGGAGGATAAGCACCTTCGTAGCCGATCCGAATATCTTTCCATTCTTTTGCCGTGGCGGCCGTCACCCCAGTACATAACGCTGCGAAGACGACCAGACAACTGAGAAGCTTTTTCATGTTTTAGCGATCCTTAAAAATAACGGTCTTCAAGATTTGAGGTTTGGCTATGCGTCGACAATCGCTACCGTATCAAAATGTCGTGTACATGCCTGCTCGGATATCCGCCTGATGATCATTTGACGAAGGGGCGAACGAATTCCCGATGACTGCATTGACCTGCGAGCTAGCCTTGACGTAGTCCCCGCCGGCGTACAGTAGGGTGCGCTTCGAGATCTGGTATCCGAAGCCTGCAGACACCTGGTTCCAATGCTCCGATTCCAGTTTGTTGTATTCATAGCTGAGAATCGTGAAGAACGTCGGAGTAAAGTTATATTGGCCACCCACTTCGTAGACGCGCAGATGGTCGGAGTTACCGTATCCGTTAAGCTGGGTATTGGTAATCGTCGAGGCAACGGTTAGCTTGTCGATAACATAGCTAGCACCTATCGCTGCGACCGTTTGCTTGTCCACGTTAAACGGTGCATTGGCAAAGGAGTCGGTCACTACGCCGGTAGTAGGATTGCGTACGGCAACTGTCTGGCCTAGCAAACTAGTGACACCCAGTTGTGCGTACGGGTCGAGGCCGTTCACGCCCGACGGGTTGTTGAGTCGCGTGTAGGCTGCGCCGGCGGAAAAATCTCCGTGGTTGTAGCTCGCACCAGCCGACCAACTGCTGCCTTGGTGGAAGTTTCCTGCAACGTTGCTGAATGAGTACAGTGCGCCGCCGCGGAATCCATTGAAATCAGCACTTGAAAATTTGATGGAGTTTTGCAGACGACGTCCCAGGTACCCATCCAAGTCGCCTTCGTGAAGACCATAACCGGATGTAAACGCGCCGAGGTTATATCCGGGCAGGCCAAGGTAATCCCAGACGAAATCATATTGATTTCCCATCGTTATCGAACCGTACTGGTTCTTCAATCCGACGTATGCCTGGCGTCCAAACTCGGCGCCTCCTTGCCGGAAGTTGCCCGTCCCCAGCGAAAAGCCATTTTCCAAAACAAAAACTGTCGAAAGCCCCCCGCCAAGATCTTCAATTCCTTTAAGGCCCCAACGATTCCCGTAAAGCACACCGTCGTCGAACTTATATTGACTGGCCCCACCAGCATTCGACACATAAGTGATACCGGCATCGAGTCGTCCATACAACGTCACGCTGCTTTGCGCAACGGCGAAGGTTGGCAGCGCTGCACACGTAATTGCTAGAACAAGCGATCGCTTTGTTTTCATCTAATTTCCCCGAGCTAAGTAGTTAAGTAGTGACAAAAGCACTAACGGCGACATCCTAATTTTTTAGGTATACTAATTAATATATTTATGGCAGATGCTTCTTCTGCCTACCACTCATCTCACGTCAACTTCCATCCAGTCTTTGAGCGCGGGAATAGTCGCCTCGATGTGCTCTCTCACCGCAGCCTCTATTATTTGGGGGTCACCCGCTTTTAGCGCGTGCACGATCGTCATGTGATCCTCGCGCGACGTCATCGGCTTGTGAGCGAATTCCAGCCACAAACGCATATGCGGCTCCACCACCGCGTGCAAGGCCTCGATCTGAGCTATCAGCCTCGGACTCCCACTCAACCTACAGAGATACTCATGAAAATTACGGTGCGATGTTATCCACTCGGACACATCGCGCTCACCCTGCTCCATCAGGCCAAGCAGTCGCTCAAGCTCGGAAATTTGCGCTTCGGAAATCAAGCGGGAGGCAGTTCTCGCCGCGAGTCCCTCGAGAACCGAGCGCATATTGAATACTTCCTCCATTTCGCGAACATTCAGACCGCGCACCACAGCGCCTCGATTCGCACGAATAAGAAGCAGCCCTTCGCTCGCCAGACGGCGGAATGCGTCGCGCACCGGCATGCGACTAGTGCCGATGTCGGCCGCGATGTCTTCGGGAATCAGGCGATCCCCCGCCCGAAATGTACCCATCCGAATTTTATGCAGAATGAAACCATATGCCTCTTCTTCCGCCGTCGTTGGGACGCTGGGAAGGAATTCGGATTGACCGTAGTTCATGTTTGTCGTGCCGCCGCTAGCAAGAGGATTGATACGAAAATTGAAAAGGATCCTGATGCACCTACATTACATGTTGTAATACTGGATACACACATTTATGTATGAACAATAGTCCCGCCAAAATTATCGGTCACTAGGGAAAACCCTGAATTTATTGCTTTTTGAATAAATATGTGAACCGCGTGTGTGGGCTGCGCACGAGCGGAGTCATGGCCGTCGAAATATCGATCGGCCAGTCTCTCCCGCATCGAACGCAGCCCGCATCTGTGCGCTCAAGACGATCATCATTAAGGAAGGCGACTGTCCACCCTCCGAAACCGCCTTGCGCCCTGGAGCTTGGCCCGTTTTGCGCTAGCCCTATGGTCCAGATTACGAGGTTTCTCGGCGCCTACAATTGCAAGGAGTAGTAGGTAAAATTCGAGCGATTCGCCAGTTTCTCGTAGATAGAACGGGCAGTGGCATTGTCTTCCTGCGTTAGCCAATACAGCTTTGACGCGCCACCTGTTCGGGCTTCCGTCACCGTTCGTTGGACTAATTTCGTGGCTGCGCCTATTCCACGGCTCTTGCGGTCCACATATAGGTCGTGCAAGTAACACGCGTTCTTCAAAGACCAGGTAGACCGGCGGGTGACGTAGTGAGCGAAGCCGATCACCTTGCCATTACTTTCCGCGGCAAGGCCATAGATCGGCTCATCGGAACACAAGATTCGCTGCCAGGTCGCTGCATTCACTTCAGCAGGAAAATCCACCTGATAAAAGTTCTGATATTCGCGCCAAAGAGATAGCCACTCATCGAAATCCGATTCGACCAGTTGTCGAATTGTTATGTCATGCATATGAGCCCACCTTCTGACGTTTGCCGACCGACGTGAAGTTTCCAGGTCCGATGCCCACCCAATGGTTAGCAGAGGGAGTCATCCGAAAAATCTGATTGGTTGAGCTTCTCTTGCTAACAGCAAGGCACGGCGCGCGATCGAATCGATTCGTCACGACTTTATCCACGGATCGAGCGACGGCGCTTGAACACGGCGGGTCATGTAAACATCCCGACACTAGGAGAAGCGCCCGCGCCTCGCCTTGCTAGACAGACCCCATGCACAAGTACTTAATTTCGAGATAGTCGTCTATCCCGTAGTGGGACCCTTCGCGTCCCAGTCCCGATTGCTTGACACCACCGAACGGCGCGATCTCGTTCGACATAACGCCCGTATTAACGCCTACCATGCCGTATTCGAGAGCCTCGGCGACGCGCCAAACGCGTCCGACGTCCCGACTATAGAAATAGGCTGCAAGACCAGATTCAGTGGCATTTGCCAATTGAATGACTTCGTCGTCAGACGAAAATTTAAAAACGGGTGCCAACGGACCAAACGTCTCCTCGCGGGCAACTCTCATTGATGCCGTGGCGCCACCAAGTACCGTCGGTTCAAAAAACCCGTGACCAAGCGCATGCCGCTTGCCGCCCGTCAAGACACGCGCGCCGTGCGCAACTGCATCCTCAATATGGGCTTCGACCTTTGCTATCGCAGCTTCATTAATCAGCGGACCTAAAGCGACGCCCTCGTCAGTGCCTCGCCCAACTTTCAGCTCCGCCACAGCGGCAATCAGTTTTTTCAAAAATGCGTCATAGATTTTCTCGTGTACATAAAAACGGTTTGTACACACGCAGGTCTGCCCGCTATTTCGGTACTTTGACGACACGGCGCCCGCGACCGCAGCCTCCAGATCGGCATCCTCAAACACGATAAATGGGGCGTTGCCGCCCAGCTCTAGAGACACCTTCTTGACGGTCGGTGCGCACTGCGCCATGAGTAGCCGCCCTACCGCTGTCGAGCCGGTGAAAGAGAATTTCCGAACGGTCGGATTGCCGGTTAATTCCGCCCCGATTGCTTTAGGCTCACCCGTAACAACGTTAAAAACACCCGGCGGCACACCTGCACGCTCCGCCAATACCGCAAGCGCCAACGCTGAAAATGGCGTCGCTTCTGCCGGCTTGAGGACGATGGGGCACCCGGCGGCCAGGGCAGGCCCGACCTTTCGGGTAATCATTGCTGAAGGAAAATTCCATGGCGTAATCGCCGCGCAAACCCCAATGGGTTCCTTGAGCACCAGCATGCGTTTATCGGAAGCCGGCGACGCAAGCGTATCCCCCTTGACTCGCTTGGCTTCCTCCGCGAACCACTCAAGAAAAGACGCAGCATAAGTGATTTCGCCTTTTGCCTCGGGAAGTGGCTTGCCCTGCTCGCAACTGATTATTAGCGCAAGGTCGTCGGCATTTGCAATCATCAACTCGTACCAGCACCGCAAAACCTTAGCACGCTGATGCCCCGTCATTGCGCGCCAGCACGGCCAGGCGGCGCCAGCTGCGTCAATGGCCCGACGGGTTTCCCGTTCACCCATGCGAGGCACCGAACCTAAGTTCGTATTGGACGCTGGATCGTATACTGCAAAGGTTTCCCCATCGTCGGCGCTGACCCATTGACCATTGACGAAGGCGTGGTGGCGCAAAAGAGTAGGGTCTTTCAAAGCGGCCAGTAATTGCATTTTGGTTCTCGGTAGGTGTTTGACAGCCAACCCGTGTCCATGCCAACTCAGCGTGACACGTTTTGCTGGTTACTTTTATGTCAGACCGTCGCGTCGATATCCGCTGTCAGGACGCCTTTTAGTATGCTCAGCGCTTCTTCAAAGATTTCGTGCTGAATAGTAAGAGGGAACAGAAAGCGGATAACGTTCCCGTATATGCCACATGCTAAAAGTAGCAGCCCGTTCTCTAGCGCTGCGGCCTGCACTCGCTTCGTGAAGTCTGGATCGGGGGCGCCGCTTTCCGGATTACAAAATTCGATGGCGATCATCGCTCCGACGCCGCGAATATCCGCGATCTGCGGCACCCGCGACTGCAACGAACGCAGCGTCGCCAGCAACTCGTTGCCTAAGAGGTCCGCGCGTTCGCAAAGCTTTTCCGTGTCGATAATATCCAGTACCGCATGTGCGGCAGCAACGGCGAGCGGGTTGCCTGCATAGGTGCCGCCCAAGCCTCCAGGTGCTGCTGCGTCCATCAGTTCTGACCTGCCAATGACGCCCGAAAGAGGCATTCCCCCTGCCAAACTTTTGGCGATCGTCATCAAATCAACCGCGACATCGTAGTGCTCCATGGCGAAAAGTTTGCCGGTGCGCGCGAAGCCCGTCTGCACTTCATCGGCGATCATGACGATGCCATGCTCGTCGCAAATGCTGCGCAGCGCGCGCACAAATTCGACGGGAGCTTGATAAAAGCCCCCTTCGCCCTGAACCGGCTCAAAAATAATCGCGGCAACACGTTTGGGGTCCACATCCGCCTTAAACAGGGAATCAAGGGCTTTGAGGGAGTCAGCCACAGACACGCCATGCAATGTGTTTGGGAACGGCGCGTGGAAAACGTCCTGCGGAAACGGCCCAAAGCCTATCTTGTAGGGGGCTACCTTGCCGGTGAGAGCCATCCCCATCATCGTGCGGCCATGGAATCCGCCAGAAAAGGCAATGACAGCCGAACGACCCGTCGACACTCGTGCAATTTTGACGGCGTTCTCTACAGCCTCAGCGCCAGTGGTAAAGAGCGCGGTCTTCTTCTGAAAATCTCCCGGGGCTCGCCGGTTCATTTTCTCCGCCAATTCGATATACGACTCGTAGGGAACGATTTGATAAGCGGTGTGCGTGAATCGATCAAGTTGCATGCGTATCGCCGCGACCAACCTAGGATGCCGATGTCCCGTGTTGAGAACCGCGATACCCGCGGCAAAATCAATAAAACGGCGACCTTCGACGTCCCACAGCTCGGAATTCTCTGCATACGATGCGTAGAACTCGCATGCGACACCCACGCCGCGGGGCGTTGCAAGATTTTTTCGGGCGAGCAGTTCGGCATTAGTCAAAATCGGTCTCCTTGGGAACTAGATCTATCTTTGAACGCTTTCGATGGGTAGGACTTCAGTTGCCAGCGACTATAATCAAGTTTGGCTCTTATCTTCAGAGCCAATTTCGTAAAAATATAGGAGCCATTTATGCGGTTGAGCGTTTTGTCCGACTGGCTAGGTCAGCGGCTGGAGCGGGGGAACGGACAACCCATTTATCGACAACTCCACCTTGCGTTGCAAGAAGCGATGTCGTCGCGGGAACTGCCTCCGGGAACTAGGCTTCCCTCTTCGCGACTGCTGGCAGAAGAACTCGGCGTCGCGCGAAACACGGTAACCCAGGTATATGAGCAACTCTGTCTCGAGGGCTACGCAACCTCGTTTACGGGACGAGGCACCTTTGTAGCCGACAGTGCCCCGGGAAACTTCCCCCGCGGCGCGGCCAGCAACGGCAAAACCGCGACCAAACCCAATGCAGCCCTTGCGCGCACAGACGTCATTGAGCCACCCATTCTTTCTGCGCGAGGGGGGAGATTAATTTCCGGCGCCGGCGTCTCTAAATTTCAAAGCGGCGCTTTCATGCCCGGCGTTCCTGACGTGTCAAAATTCCCAAGTCGCGTATGGAACCGGCTCAATAGCAAATATTGGCGGCGGCCGCGGCCCGATCTCCTCACATACGCCGCGGGAGGAGGGCACGGGCCCTTACGTCTGGCGCTGACGGAATATCTGCGGACATCCCGCTCAGTACAGTGCACGCCCGAACAAATCATCATCACCACCGGGATTCACCAATCGGTCGATCTCGCCGTTCGATTGCTGTCCGACCCAGGTGATGTCATCTGGACCGAGGACCCGTGTTATTGGGGTATAAAAAGTGTGCTCCAGATTTCGGGGCTACAGCCCAGAGCGATCGCCGTAGATGAAGAAGGAATTTGCCCGACTCCCGCAGATTTGGCCGCGACCCCGAAACTGATACTCGTTACGCCTTCGCATCAGTACCCGCTGGGAGCGGTCATGAGCTTGGCACGACGCCGAATGCTGCTGGAATATGCGCGGCAAACGGGCTGCTGGATTATCGAGGATGACTACGATAGCGAATACCGTTACAGCGGGCGTCCCCTCGCATCGTTGCAAGGACTGGACACCTCGGGGAAGGTCATCTACGTCGGCAGCTTTGGAAAAACCTTGTATCCAGGTCTTCGGGTCGGCTACGTTGTTGTCCCAGAAATTCTTGCGGAAAGCTTCGCTACGGCGAGCGCCGAGCTGTATCGCGAGGGGCAGTTGTTACAGCAGGCCGTGCTCGCTGAATTTATCGCGGAAGGACACTTTACTTCGCACATTCGACGCATGCGTGCCGTCTACTCCCGGCGACGTGAGCTGTTGTTGCAAGCCATCGCAAAGCGGTACGGTAACGCATTGCAGGTTACCGGGGAGGACGCGGGTCTGCATCTTGTGATCAGTTTTCCTAAAGGTATCGACGATCGCGAAATTGCAGATAGCGCCTTGCAGCGCAATATCGTCGCGAGACCACTGTCCGCATATTTTTCTGACTCATTGCATGGAGCGTCTGGCCTTTTATTAGGCTACGCCTGCGTACCCGATGAGGATATTGAAAAATGCTTTACCGAATTATCGGCGTCCATAGACGAGCAATTACAGCGCCGCGTAGTCTCCATGGCTCTGACCGACCCTGAAAGATTGGCGGGCTAAGTCAGCGGTTTCGGTGGGGAAGCATTCTACAGTAGCACTGATTAAAAAAGATGGTCGCGTGTCTTGGCGCACCATGCGTGACCCGCTCAGTCTACAACGTATTGACTATGCAGTGGACATGATGCGTATCCGCAGGCGGACCGTCGGGCAACTATTAGGACGTCACGCGTTGAGCTTTCCTTCGTAATGTTCGAAGCGATAATTTGGCCCGCCGGCTCAGCCTACGAGAAATCCTGTCGATATGCGACCACCGTCGCGATGACAGGCGTCTCCTTGCTGAACGATTCTAATGTCCGTTTTTGCGCTAGGTTTTCCCCTCTGCCACTGCTCGCCAAAGCTAACATACGACTCAATTCAGGTCTGCGATTCCGTTGGAAAAGCAGTCTTTTCATATCGTCACAAACATCCGTAATTCAAATTTAATTGTCACTTTCTTCGGGAGCCCTGATCTGCAGTCGACTGAACCTCGAAAATATCCATAATTTTAGTTAATCAAAGCAAGCTGTTCGGTATTCCCCCCATTTCTAGCGATTGCCAAAAGTAGAGGCTAGGCCGCGATGGCCGATTTCTGTTTCGGCGTTATGCCGCCGAGTGCCATGTTAGGCCGTTCGTGGTTGTACGACCAAAGCCATCGGGTCGCGTAGTCCTGGATTTCGCTGACGGTATCGAACAGATAATGCGCCAGCCAGTCATAACGAACCGTACGGTTGTAACGTTCTATATAGGCGTTTTGCTGCGGCTTGCCAGGCTGAATGAATTGCAGTTTGATGCCTCGTTGACCAGCCCAATCCTTCAACGCTTCGCTGACGTAT
>Ga0265338_10005780_pt1 | contig 15989 bp, 4 predicted proteins | sample 42126metaG_FD_193579 | JGI IMG/M metagenome (GOLD analysis project Ga0265338, IMG submission 193579) | Rhizosphere microbial communities from Carex aquatilis grown in University of Washington, Seatle, WA, United States - 4-21-26 metaG | ecosystem: Host-associated > Plants > Roots > Rhizosphere >... | reverse complement strand
AGATCGATCAGGTCCACTGTCTCAACCACTGCCCCCACCGTTCCATAGTTTTGCTGCATGGCCACAATTTCGATGATGTGGTTGACGTTTTCCTCGAGGCTCCGAATCTCCTCGATCATGCGGTCCTCTTCCTGGGTAAAGTGTTGAGCAAGGCCTTCGAGATACGGGATGAGCATGGTGCCACGCGAATCATGGGAAATGAAATCCGACAGATCTGCCTGGTGTTCCTGCAACAAGCCAATGGCTTTGGCCAAATTCTTCGATTTTTTGCGGCGGAAGCGGTCAGCGATAAGACCCACGGAGACATTGACGCTGTTCAGCACGTTGCCCACGTTGTGTAAAACGCTTGCGGCCACCTCGGCCTGGCCGGCTTTTCGGGAGGCATCCACCAGTTGCTGGTGAACCTGCTCCAGCCTCGCTTCCGCTTCCTTGATGGAGGTGATGTCCCGGGAGATTCCGAAGGTGCCAATGATGTTTCCCTCCGGATCACGCCAGGGCATTTTGGTGGTCATGACCCAGGCAATGCGGCCGTCCGTATGCACCTCTTTTTCTAGTTGGCCAATGAGCGGTTCGCCTGTGCGGATGATTTCCTGTTCATCTTCGAATGTCGATTGGGCGTGTTCTTCTTGAAAGAGGTCGAAATCCGTTTTGCCCACCATCTCCGCATGCTCGAGTCTGGATTTGGCGCACAGGGACAAACTGCAGCGGACAAAGTGCGAGCTGGCGTCCTTGAAGTAGATGAAATCGGAGGCGTTATCCAGCAACGCTCGCAACAAGGCCTGCTCGTGGCCGAGTTCGGTGTTGGCCCAGCCCAGTTCACTATTGGCTTTGGCCAGGTCCGCGGTCCGGTGCTCAACGCGGGCCTCTAATTCATCGTTGGCCTTCTGAAGTTCCAATTGGGCGACTTTCAACAGGCGATTCTTGCGCAAGATCGTGGCGATCCAGATGACGGCGGTAGTCACGACCACCAGAAAGATTACGCTGACCCAAAGGAGGCGCCGCCAGGTCCACCAGACCGGACCGCTGATGAAAACCACGTCGTTGGGAGAGAGAATCAACATGTCAAAGTCCGGGGCCAATGGGTCTTTTGTTGCGAGTGCATCCCCGCCAGTTGCTCTGCCGGCCGTCATTCCAGTCACCCGGACACGGCTTCCCAGTTCCAGCGCTGGCGGTGCCCCCTTGTCCCTGCGGAGGGTCCCCTGGAAAATGTGTCCATTGGCCTCAAACCGGAACACATAGTTGTCTGCCAATGCCACATAACCCAGATACGCCGCGTTGGTCGAAACCATCGTGTAGGCGCATGTTTTCAAAAACAGCTTTGAATCCAGATAGCATTCAACATCCGGTCCGGACACAACGATCTTGATGTTGTACCAGACGTTAGGCTTGATAGCACTGCCCGACAAGCGTCCCCCGGGAGGGATCATTCGCATGTCGTCCATCGTTTGCTCGAGGGCTGATCCAGTGTTTACCCACCCGCCAAGGTTGAGCCAGGAATAGTTATGATCGTCCACATGATGGAACGTGATCAAGAATCCTTCAAAGCCATCAAGTTTGCGCGCCTTGAGCGTGAGCGTGTAATCGGTCCAGTTCGTGTCGCCTGTGATTGCGGAGCAAGTCATCTGGTTTCCGCTTTCCATTCGAAATGCGGATTGCCGCAAAGCTTCGTCCTGAATGCTCCATTGGCCGCCGACCGTCTGCCATCCGGTCAGATCCTTGCTTTTGAAATTGCTCCTGAACAGTTCGGTCCCATTGCTGCCGGTGACGACAATGTCTTTGAACTCTGCGGAAGTGCTGAACGTGCCGATGCCGATTGCGCCGCGCAGCAGGTCTCTGGCTAAGGCTTGCCTGCCGGTTGGATTCCCTGGGACGACGGCGGGGTTCGTTGGAAGTGTTGTCGAAGGCGCTGCTTTCGGATTGGAGGCAACCAACTGGCTGTCAGAACCTGTGGACGTACAAATCAGAACCGAGTTCACATAGGCCTGAATCCGCGAGCCGGTTAGGACGACCCGGATGTCATACCAGATGTTAGGCTGGACGGAATACGGGACAGTGTCGAACTCGGCAACCTGTTCGTTGACACTCCGTTGTATGCAGGCCTTTTTGTTTCCCCAGCCGCCGATGTTGATGCTGTTCCAGTTCTTGTTGTCGAGGCAATTGAAGAGCACGAGAAATCCTTCGTCGCCACTTGTCTTGCGCGCCCGTAGCGTAATGGTGCAGTTCGCCCAGTTCATGTCGCCCAGAATCGAGTGGCAGTCCACCTTGATGGCCGTTTGCCGCAGAACTCCGTCCTTGACGCTCCAGTCTCCGTTGGAAAAACGCCAGCCGCTCGTGCCTTGTTTCTCAAAATCGCTTTGATAAAGCACCGCGCTGTTGCTGGTGACGACGATGTCCTTGTACTCGACGGAGGTATTCCACGCCCCAACGCCAATCCCGCCATGCAACGCTTTCTCGGCCAAGGAAACTGTTTTGGTGGCGGTCTTTACCGGCGGATCAGGCTGGGGAACGCTGGAAGCTGCAACCGTCTTGACCTGAGGAGGGGCCGGCGGTTCTGGATACGTAACCGCCTGAACCAACTGCGAATTCACGTAACACTCGATCCGCTTGCCGCTCAGGACCACCTTGATGTCGTACCAAACGTTGGCTTCGATGGTTTGAGGGGCTTGCTTGCTGAGAGTCGTTGTTGCGCCATTGAGAGTCTGTTCGATGGCGGAAAATTTGTTTTTCCATCCGCCGACGTTAAACCAGGTCCCGTTATTGTCATCCACCCAGTTGAACAGGACGAGGAATCCCTCCACGCCGCCGCTCTTGCGGGCCCGCAGGGTGAGAGTGTAATTGGCCCATCCGGTGTCGCCGATGGTTGCGCAGCAGCCATACGCGATGACTGCCTGCCGCAAAGCGCCATCCTTTGCGCTCCAGACCCCGTTGCCGAAAAAGTGGAAACCGTTCGTGCCTTGATTCTCAAAATCGCTTTGGTACAGCACCACGCCGTTGCTGGTAACCAAGATGTCTTTGAACTCGACGCTTGTATTCCAGGATCCGACGCCGACGGCGCCATGAAAGTAATTCTCGGCCCTGCTGGCATCGGCGCTGATCGCCACAGGCGACGGTGGATTTGGAGCCGACAGGACGGGCAATGCCAGAAAAAAAACCAGGATCAGTAACAGGCGCTTCATCAGAGCGATCGTTTCTTTCGTCGCGGTGCCAATGGTCCCGGCCGGGGCAGAAAATGTTATGCCCCGCTCCGAGAAAGTACCGACCGTCCCGGAAATCATATCGCGCAATATCATGCAATTAAGGACGAGTCTCATCTGCCATCTAGCTGTTGCCATGAGACACATGGTTATTCATCGGCATTCCGAAGGTCTGCTTGAGCTAAAAGAGCACGGGAACCTCTCAAGTCGAGCCATTCGCGATCTTCTGTTTCAATTCACAACCGGGCGATGGGTTCGCTGACACAGATTCATTGGGATTCGCTGGCTCACTGGTTCCAGAAGGATCGTTCCGACAGCGGCACCTCTCATCAGATTGAGAGATCCCTGGGGCGTCGCATTGCCATTATGCAAACGCACCAAGGAGCTGCTCTGAATACATGAGCCATGGAAAATCCACGATGGCTTTGAAGCCAGTTGCGCCGTGGAATTTCGAAAGTCAACGGATCCGATCAAGGGCCGATTTGAATTCGATAAAAGCGGTCAGGATCATTCATGTTTGTGACGGTCAAAGTAAACGGCGTCACAGGGGAATTGCTCGTGAACAACGATTGCCAGTTGAAAAGGTTCGTCGAGGTCTGAACCGTATAGTCAGGGCCCATCGGTCCGGTGATTGCCAGACTGAACAATCCTCCCGCGGCAAAAGCGATGGAATTAATTGAAGGCAGGCTGCTCAATGGATTCACTGTCACGGTAAAATTATTCGTCGCGCTTAAAACCGGAGCGCCATTGTCGGCGACTTCGACAATGATGAGATTTGTTGTTCCGACCTGGCTCAACGTCGGCCGCCATGCAAAAACCGCATTGGCCGGGTTGATTGTCGTCAGTGTGGCATTGGTTGGACCATTTAACAGGCTGAACGTCAAACTTTGCGCCGGCAAATCCGGGTCGCTGGCGGCATTGGTCACCGTCAAAGTCACACCGGCATTGATGGTTTGATTGGCAATCGCCGCCAACAGAGGCGGGCTGTTTGCCTGGCCGACGAAGGTCACCACGCTCATGCCAGGCAAGGTGTAAGCGAATGTGGAATTGGTCACGGCCACGCTGGATTGAGCGGCGAGAGAAAGGCTGGACGATGTTATCCACGGAGCAACCGAAGCGACGGCGGGGAAATTTTGAAGATTGAAAGTCGGGGCCAGGGGAAATGCGGTTGGATTGATCGCCACGATCGCAAAGGTTGTCGAGTTGGTATTTCGGAACGCCACCATCAGTGTGCCATCGTTGTTGGCGGTGGCAATGCGGTTGAAACCGGGGCGAACAAACCGGCTGAATTGGGCCATGACGAATCCGCGTGGCTGCGGCACACCGGAAGCGTTCACCAGGCCGTTGGAATCGCCCAGAGTCTTCCACCAGACATACGCGCTCATGTTTCCAATCGTCAGACAATCGTGAATTTGTTGCGCCGTGGCAACTGCGGCACCAATGCTTTGGTCATTTACCAAATACTCCGTCATCCAAGTCGGCTTGCCGTTGTTATGCGCGTTGGGGTAATCAGAAATGGTGGTGACCCCATAAAGATGTCCGGCAATAATGCTGACGTTCGTGACGGCAACCGGATCGTTGAGCGTCGGGTCGGAATAACTGGTGTTGAAACCTTCCGACTCGGGCATTATGACCGGTGCATTGGTGATGGCGGAAGCATTGGTATGGCAAAAAGCCTGGAGTTGTGCCGGGGTCCATCCGCACGACTCATAGGTCACATTTGCATCCGGTTCATTTTGGACGGAGACAGCGGCCAATGGGACGCCATTGGATCTCATATAACCGGCAAAAAGATTCAGATAGCTTGCGTAATTGGCGTATTGGCTCACCGTGAGCGCGCCGCCGACAATATTGTTGTTGGTTTTCATCGTGGCGGGAGGTGTCCAAGGCGTGGCAAATACCCTGGCTCCGCGCGCAACAGCGAGTTGGGCATCGGAAAGCGCTGTCGTCCAATTGGTCGTCGGGTCAATCCGAACCCGCAACAGCGTCAGTCCCAGTTGATTTGCGTTGTTGGTGTCATAGAGCGTGTCCATGTCGGCACTGGTCACCGGATCCAGCCCGGCATCAAGAAAAACGACGCCGCCGCCAAATCCATCCATTCGTTGGCGCACATCGGTCCAGTTTACTGTTGTGACTCCGGCTGAAGGCGGTGTTCCATCCACTCCGGCATCCAGATTTGAGACGGTGAACGTCATGCCGTTCAAACCAAAAACAAATGAGTCAATGTCCAGCCCGGTTTCGCGGCCACCAATTTGAAATGTTTGAACCAAATTGCCGGGGGGAACGGTGAATGTCGCGCCCGGGGCAAATTGCGACAAGTTGATCCATTTCCAAACCCCGGTGCCGGCCGTGCCGCCACCCGTCACGACGCTCGAACTCGCCGTAAAACCAACATTGAACAGGCCGTTGACCAAAATCCAATCTGAACTGTTCGTGGGATTTTTTGCCCCAAACCCATTGCCATAAAACAGGCTGTCGCTACTGCCTCCGCCGGGGCCGACCAGCACATGCGCGTAAAGTTGGTAAGTGCCGGCGGTTGGAAAAGCCACGGTGTAAGTAGCGACGCGCGTGGCATTGCTGGGATAATTTCCCGCGTTCTGCGTGGTGATGGTGATGTAAACGGGGCTGCTGCTGTTGCTGATGGCCCAGTCCGAACCGAGCGTGCCGGACTCGGCTTCAAATTTCACCGAGGCGACCGGCGCCTGAATCGTGGAGGTGACGTTCAACTGGATGGTATTCCCGTTCGTCGAGAGGTTGCCGCCCGCGCCGTTGAGCAGGCCCAGGATGACCGCGGGCGCAGCGCCTGAAGTCCACGTCAAAAGCGGGTAGCTCTGGCCGACCGCAAAGGCGCCGCTTTGAACTCGAATGTTGACTGGAGCACCGGCTGAAATGGAACCGGCGGCGATGGGTGCGATGGCGGCGTTGGTGATATTGTCAAATGCAAGCGTCACACTCGCGCTCCCGCCGAGCGTCAGCACCGCTGGCGTGATTTGCGTGCCCGAAGCGGAAACATCAAGCGTCGTGCCATTGGTGAGCGAGATATTTCCGCTGCCGGACTTGACGGACAGAATCGAGACGCTGCCGCCGGTGATAATCGTCGCCCCGCTGTAGGTATTCGTGGCGGCGAGAATCAGGCTGCCCGGGCCATTGAAAGTCAGCGCGCCCGGACCGGTGATTGGATTGGATATGGTCAAAGCCGAGCCGCCAGCGGCGCTAAAACCGCCATCGCCGCTGCCGAGGGTGATGCCACTGTTGGCATTGTTTAGTGCCAGGTTGTTGTTCGCTGCGAGCGTGCCGTTGTTTAACAACAGCTGCGCCGGGTTGAAGCTTGCCGGATTGCCGCCCAGATTGGCCTGGGAACTGATTTGAATAACTGTGTTTTGGATGGCGATTTGCGCGCCGGTAAATGCGGTGTTGTTCCCCGTGTAATTGACGGTGCCTTGCGCCGTCGGATGACTTGGCCAATTGGCATCTGAAGACCAGTTCGTCAAATTCCCCGATCCGCTGATGGTCATGCCACAATTGATTGCGCGATTGTCGGTTCCGCTCGAATTTCCCGATCCCGTGCTCATGGCACCGCCACCATTGTTGGTGGGAATAAACATATTGCCAAACAGAGTGAAGGATCCAGCTATGGCATTATCAAATCCGCTTCCATTATTGGTGCAATTATTGACCGTCATCGTAACCGCACCCGAACCTTTGTCATAAACAAAGCCGCCGGGAGAAATCGTCAACGAATCGCCGGCAAAGGTGAAGGGACCTCCCGTAGTTGGACTTCTCAGTACAAACGGGCCGGTGTTGTAAGCCCCGCCCGGGCCGGGAGGAGCCGTCGCGGCATTCGACGTGCCGTTGGTCACCCAATTGCCAATGGAACTGAAAGATGTGCTGCCGGAGACGTCGCTGGTTTTGAGGATGAACTGCGTCGTGCTGGCGGCGGCGTTTGAATCCACAACTTGAAACTGATACCAATTTACATTGAACAGGTTGGTGGAGCTGCTGCTTCCGGTAAATCTCAAGTAAAGGTCGTGAACATTCTTGGCGGCGGCGTTGCTTACCGCGCAGGAGACGGTGGTCCAGGTTTGGCCACCTCCGGTCACCGGCACCGGACAGATTCCGATCAAATACCCGTTCGTCCCATCCAGGTGAAGTTCGATGTTTCCGCCGCTCGTGGCGCTGGCGACGCGCGCGGTAAAATTGGACGACCCGCTGGTTCCAAAATTCACGCCTTGCACCTTGATCCAGCTTCCGTTGGCAAGGCTGGTCACGTCCATTCCGCCTTCGCTGCAAGTCTCCGTATAAATCCCGCTGTCGCCCGCCATGGTTTCAGCTTCCACTTGATTGAAAGGATTCAGATTTTGCAGTTGAGCCAGGCCGTTGGAGGTGCAGACGACCTGCTGCATTGTTCCATCAGAATTATAATTCAGCACGTCCAGGCAGACGTTCCGTTTATAGCCGGTCGGCAACCCGTTTACCGTGGCGAGATAGCGATTGTGATAAGCGCAATACCATGCTCCTAAATAAGTGAAAAATGAATGGTGATTGTTGTTAAAATAGTCATCGGGCGGATTGGGCAGCACAGTTCCTTCGTAAACGAAACCGGAAGTGGGATTGGAGTTTGTCTCATACTGAATCGTCGCGCCAATTGAATATGAATAATAATAGGTGCTGCCACGTTTGTGCATATAAGACGCCTCAAAGAAGTTGGACGCCGTCATCGTGCTTGCCGAGCCTGAAACACTTGTCATGTTGGAGTTCAACATGATGACCCGGGCGTTGGTCGGATATTGACCGCCAAAATACAAATAGATGTTGTTGCTATCAACGAAGACATCCGGATCAAAATACCACTGATTCGCGGTCGCGGCTCCGGGCGTGCTGGAGTTGATCAGATAAGTTCCCTTCGCATCTTTGAACGGCCCGGTCGGAACACTGCTTGTGGCCACGCCGATGCCGGAGGCGTTGTTCCCAAAATACATGTAGAACAGGCCGTTGTTCGTGATGACCGACGGCGCCCACGAATAAGTTGCCCAGGAAACATCGCGTGGCACCTGTAAAACCACGCCATGATCCGTCCAATTCTTCAAATCGCTGGTCGAGAGGCAGACAATCGAATGCATCGAATAACCGCCATTCGTCGAGTTGTCGTCGTCGTTTGAACAATAAATATAAAGCTGACCGTTGTATTCGAGTCCGGTCGGGTCCGCCAAGTATCGGTGGGAAACCAGCGGATAATCCGCGAAACCAACAGAAGGCATTCCAAGAATTACCAGCGCCAGAACCATTACAGAAAAATCACGGAGAATGTGAGGTCTACGGAAAACAGATTGAATAAGCACCTTTGTGAACGTCATGGATTCATACAATTTATCGTACGCAAAGTGTTCCGGCTATACGACATGCATCGTATTGTCGAATAGATTTTAGCCTTTGACCTCATAAAATCCACGCTGGAACGGCTGCCGTGATCGCCAATGGAAATACGACCCTACGACCGCTGGGGCACATCAGGAAATCGGTTCGAACCCATTGTTACTGTTTGCGTCTCATGAATGCGGCTTCAATTTCAGCACCACGATGCTGTGCGGCGGCATGGTGTAGTTAAAAACGGGTTTGATTCCGCGCACCGTTTTTGCGACAGGAATGACGTTCCTCGGTTGAGCCAACGAATTGGAATCGTCGGGGTTGCCGGTCAGGATGATCGCGCCGGCTTTGGATGCGAACGAGGCAATTCCTTTGATGTCAATTTTCAACGTTTCCGCCGTCGCCTGTGGATTCACCAGCTTGAGGATAACCTCGCCGGTCTGGCTGTCCCGCGTCGCACAACCTTGGACGGCGGTATCGAGCGACGCCGTGGATAGGATTTCATCGCCGAGATTCTGACTGAACATCTGGATCGCGTAATAGCTCGGAGAACCGTAAGCTGAAATCGCGTCGTAACCGACGAGGTCTGGACGCCACTGACGCCCGCCGGGATTCACGTTGACGAAGAGAGGCGCGTAACATTGCATTTTAATGAGGTCGGAATTTCGCTCCATCGCCGCCATGAAAACGCCGTCACCCAGCGCAGCCCTCAAGTCCGGTGTCGGCGGTTCTTTCTGCGAGCGCTTGTCCCACGGAGGAAATGAGGTTTCATATGCCGCCCATTCGCCGACGAAAATTTCCGGCCCATTGCGGTCGTACTTCTTCGCATAGCCCGGCGACATGCGAAGAAATTCATCCACGGAGCGATAATAATGCCCATCCAGCACATCCGGCTTCCGGCTGTGAACACGCGTGACTTCGGGCTGATCGTCACCGATGGTGGCAATCGTTTTGAGCTGCGGGTATTTTGCCTTGATGGCGTCGTAAAACTGCGCAAACCGCTCGTCGTAGCTCTTGGATTTGTCGAACCAATCTTCATTGCCAATTTCGACATAGTGCAAATTGAACGGCGCCGGATGACCGTCCTTCGTGCGCTGCGCGCCCCACGTCGTATTCGTGTCGCCGGTCAGGTATTCGATTTCATCAAGCGCATCCTTCACAAAAGGCTCAAGGTCCGGACCCGGATTGACGTGCGCTCCTCTGAGCGAATAGCCGGCATAAACCGCCAGCACCGGTTCCGCCTTCATGTCTTCGCACCATTCGAGAAATTCCAAAAGCCCCATGCCATCAGTCGAACGATAACCCCACGGGCATGGATGGCCGTGGCGTTCCTCGATCGGCCCGATGGTTTTTTTCCAGTCGAATCGAGTTTCAATCGTGTCGCCTTCGACGTAGTTGCCGCCGGGAAAACGCAGGAATTTCGGATTCAAGTCCACCAGCATTTGCATCAAGTCCTTGCGAAAGCCGTTTGGTTGGTTATTCCACGTCGGCGGGAACAGCGAGACCATGCCGAGCCAGATTGTTCCCGGTTGGCTGAGGGTGATGGCAAAATGCGCCGCCGTCGTGGGGGTCACGTTTCCGGTTTTCAGCGTCACTTCAAATTTTTTCCAATCCGCCACCAGCCCGGAAACTTTTTCGGCCGCGTAGATCGTGCGGCCGTCGTCGCTCACGAGGGAAATCGTGACCGGGCCGGTGAAACCCGGCTCGGTTCGCGCCAAAAGCGAGGCGCGATAGCGCGTGTCCGGTTTGACCGGAATTCCCCAATAGCCGCTGTTGGCGACGCCGGCCGGATGTTTTTGATCGGCCTTCGTCACCGTCAGCCGCAAGCTGGTCGTGAGCTTGTCGTTGAAGGAATTTGTCGGGTCAAGCGCGACGGCGGCGACGGCATCATCCCCGCCCACCACCGACCAATGAACCGGCATTGTCTCATTGTCGAGAAAGGCGCGGTTTTGAATCAGCTCGGCGTAAAGCCCGCCGTCGTAGCTGTGGTTGATTTCCTCGGTCATCAGCCCGAAGAACGTCGGGCTGACCCGGCCGCCGGGATGGCTGGCGTCCACCGTGAACATCGGAGTGGCCGCGAGGCAGGCAAGTGTCGTGGTGGTATAAATCAGGAGGCCGGTAATTTTTTTCATCGTGCGTGGGTTCAAGGAACACAAAGGATAAAAAATTGCTGGGGCGCACTAAAGTCAAAAATGTTGGTGAAATTGAATCCGCCACCGGAGCCAAATTGGTTCGTCGCAATAACCGTCCAGTTGGTGACCGGCAATGCGAGGTTGGTGGACGCCAAGGTGTAAAAAGATGTTCCCGGCGCGTTGCCGTTCGTGCCGGCGACATCAAAATTGCCGCCAAGCACCTGGACGCTCGTGATGAGCGGCGGCGTGATGAGCGCCGGGTTGGTCGAGGTGATGAAAATCGTGCCGTCCACCGAAATCCAGTTCGTGTTCCAAATCAGCCCTGTGCCGGGCGCGGCAGGAACGATGCTGCTGAACGCGCCGGAATAATTGGACGCGCTGAACAGCTTGATCGTGTCGCCGTAAGCGAGCGCCGGGCCAAGGTTGCTCAACGTCAGCGTGCCGCCGTAGGTGAGGTTGCTCGCGACGAGCAGCGACGTGAAATTGGTTTTGTTGATCACGGCGCGCAGATTCCCGGCGAGCGCGATGCTGTTGCTGATGTTCAAAGGAACCGTCAACGCCGTTACGTCCAACGTGGCGTTGTTGCTGACGCCGAGTTGCGCGTTATTAAATGTGGCCGTGCCAAGCAACTGGAGCGTGCTGTTGCTAACGACTAAACTTCCCGTCGCGCTGTTGTTGCCGGCGATTTGCATAACGCCGCCGCCGCTGCACAACAGAGTTCCCGGGCCGGCGATGGGATTGGAAACTGTGAGCGTAAGGCCGGAGGCGACGTTGAAGATGCCGCCGTTGGCCCCGATGGTGATGCCGCTGTTCGGATTGTTCAGCGCGAAGCTCGCCAGTGGCTGGAGCGTGCCGTTGTTGAGCAGGAGTTGGGCGGCGTTGAAACCCGCCGGGTTGCCGCCCAGATTGGCCTGGGAACTGGCCTGCACGACCGTGTTGTTAATGATGACTTGCGGGCCGGTAAACGAGAGGTTGTTACCCGAGTAAATGACGGTGCCTTGCGCGGTCGGATGAGTTGGCCAATTGGCATCTGACGTGAAATTGGTCAAAGCCCCCGGGCCGCTGATGGTCATGCCACAACTGATCGTGCGATTGTCGGTTCCGCTCGAATTCCCCGATCCCGTGTTCAGGCAGCCGCCATTGGCGGTGCCGTTGATCGGAACATACATGTTGCCCAACAAGGTAAAGGTTCCGCCCACGGCATTATCCGGCCCTTGTCCATTGTTGGTCAAACTATAGACCGTCATCGTGACCGTTCCCACCTTGTCATACAGGAAACCACCCGGGGAAATTGTCAACGAAGCTCCCGCAAAAGTGAAGGGGCCACCCGACGTCGCAGTTCTCAGAATATACGGGCCGGTGCTGTAAGCTCCGCTGGGGCCGGGCGGAGCCGTCGCGGCATGCGACGTGCCGTTCGTCACCCAATTGCCAATGTTGCTGAAACTGCCGGCACTGCCGGAAGCGTCCGACGCGCTCAAGGTAAAGCTCGCGGACGGCGCGACGGTGCTGAATGACCAGACCGCGCCAACGTTGGTGTTGAGACCGGCAATCTCATCCACGCGCCAATAATAAGTCAGTCCCGCAAGCAGCGACGGGCTGAAATTCGTCATCGTCAAGACGCCTTGAAATTCCGGCGCGCTGCTCGTGTCCTGGGCGACGATGTTGGAATTGATGCCGAGATACAGCGCGTGTCCCAGCGCGTTGCTGCCCGCCGTCCAGCTCAACGTGGCGTTGAGCGCGACGCCGGCAGCGCCGATGGCAGGGACTGGATTCGAGGCCGCGCCGACCGCCACATTGGTTTCATCCAACACCACCGTCGTCAGCGACAGCGGCGGCAGCACCTGCGAATTGGTCAGCGAACCGAGCGATAAAAATGTGTTGGTGCCGGCGTAGGTATTGGTTCCTGCGGTCTGGTAAACGCTGGATTTGCCGACGTTAAACGTGCCAGAGTTCAAAGTCATCGCAGACGAAGCGCTGGCATTTGTATTGATCAAAACCACCACCAACCGCAAACCATCCGGTGACAGGTAGGCGGATGATCGAACATTGCTATCGTTGTCGGACGCGCTCACGCGCCGGAAACCGGGCTGGATGAAATAGGAAAAATGTTTCATGGCCCAGTAGGCTGGCGTCAGCCACCAGCCGTGCGAATCCGTCTTGACGCCGGCCGGGGCGTTGGTCCAAGTGGACTGGGAGGCATATGGATTTTCAATCTGCACCAAGCCATTGCCGCCGACCGGCCAGATCAAACTCCAGTAGTTGAAGCCTGAATCCTGTCCGACCGTGAAACAGTCATGAATCAAACAGGCGGTGTTGATCATATCGGGATACCCATATTCGGTCATGAAGTGCGGCTTGCTGGGAAAGGTATTGGTTGAAGTTTTAAAATCACCAGCGTATCCATCGGGCGAACCATCCGTGCTGCCGCCGTAAAGGTGATACGCCACGCCATAAAAGCTGTTTGCGTTCATCGTCGCCGCGTAATTCTGCAAGTCGTTAAAGTGGATGTGGACGGGCTCCGGCGCGAGCAGTTTTGGCGGCGACGCCATATTGTTTGACAACAGCAGGAACGTGGCGTCGAGCGCCTTGGAATAGCTCGCGTAATTCGTTCCATTGACCACGCCCTCCGAGGGATTCAAGATGCAGGAATCGTAACCGGCGACAAAATCGGGCTCATTCTGAATGCTGATCCAGGTGGGCGAAACGCCGCTGGATTGGTACGCCTGGAGCGAGTCATACCAGTACTGTGCAAAATTGGTGTAGGCAAATCCGCCGTTGGTCATGATCAGCGTGCCGCCGTTGCCGACCTGTCCGTTGCTCTTCAAAAATGCCGGCGGCGACCAGGAACTCATGTAAACCGAAATCGGATGTCCCAGAATCCGGTTGGCATTTAAAACAATGTCACCGGCCACGCCGCCATCATTGGTCACCGAGTTAAAATTCACATTGTAACGGTACCAATCCCCCAATCTCAGCATCGAAAGATTCAATCCGGCAAATGCGTTTGTGTAAATTTCCAGCTTGTAAGGATGGGCCGGGATCCAGCCATCATAGAACGCAGTGGCCCCGCCGAGGCCTTCGATGGTTTGGTAGGTGATGGTCGGGTCGATCGTGGCGGTCGCCGCTCTGGCCGGATTCACGGTCAAGACGGCGAGCACTGCAAAAAAGGCGGTGGATTTCAACATGGTGCGCTGACGCTTGATTATAGTCCCGTTTGTTTCGCGTTCAATGGGGTTTTTGAATTTCTCTCCAAAGCTTCAAACCAGACGATGCCGCAGCTAAGGCGTGACGAGTCTGAAAAAGACCGCCTCTTCCGTCACATCAATCGGCAAAGGAACCGGGTTTGTGCCGCCGCCGGGAAAATCCGCCCAGTTGGTGCCGAGACCCGCGTTGAGGCTGTTGGTCTGCGACTGGAGCTTGAAGCTGCCGGTCCAAGAGAATTGCAGGCTGTTGCCAGTTTTCGTAAAGTTCAGCGTCGGCGGGGCGATGACGCTGATGCTGCCGTCCACGGCGAGATTGTTGGCCCAGTTCGCGCCCGCGCCGGTGACGGTCAGTGCCGCGCCGTTCTGCAAGGGCTGGCTGAACGGTGTGAACTTGTCGCCCACCGCGAGTGCCGGGCCGAGGTTCGAGACCGTGAGCGTTCCTGTGCCGGTGTTGGTCAACATGCCAGTGACCACAACAAAATCGTTTGATTGTGCCAGTGACTTGTTCACGTCAATCGCCACGTTGCCGCCGAGGTTCATGTCGCCGTTATTGGTGAAAGTGCCGATGGCTCCGGCCGACGCACCCGGCGACAATGTCGCCCCGGCGAACAGCGTCACCGGAGCCGACACAACGCCGTTGCCGCCGAGCGTGCCGCCAACGACGATGGTTGGAGACGCGCTGGTGCGATTGATGAACAGCGTGCCGTTGCTAACTGTGGTAGGGCCGGTATAAGTGTTAACGTCGGCAAACGTCAGAGTGCCGGAGCCGAATTGCACCACTGAACCCGCTCCGTTGATGACGTTGGTGAAAGTCACGTTGTCTGAACGGTTGAAGACGACCACACCGTTGTCGGTAATGTTACCCGTGCCGACGGAACCGTTCGTGCCGCCCGCGCCGACTTGCAACGTACCGCCGCTGATGGTCGTGCCGCCGCTATAAGTGTTCGCGCCCGAAAGCGTGAGCGTGCCGCTATTCACCTGCAGCAGGCCGGTGCCGCGAATGATACCAGAGAGGGTTTGCGCCAGCCCAGAAGCATCATATTTGAAAGTTGCATTGTTCGTGATGTTTTGAAAGCCCGTGTTGCTGCCCACGCCGAACGAACCAAGAACGGTGTTATTCTGGAGAACCAGCGTGCCACCTTCGATGTCTATGGGGCTGGCGATGACGCTATTACCCATGGCGGCGCTAATGGAAGGCCCATTCCAAAACATTGTGCCGGAGCCATTTTTTTGAATAAAAATTGCGGTGCTGGCCACGCAAACAAGGTTATTGGTGATTCTCCAATCTCCCGATCCGCTGAAAATCAATGTGTGAGGGTTACCACCGCCCGCTTGGAACTTCACGTTTGGACAAATGACGACCGCGCCTGCAGAATTATTAATAAGCGTGTGGGGGGTGTAGGGCGCTATTCCGCTATCGGCCCGCCAAATAATATACAGCACGTTTGCCGTGCCATCCCCGAAAGTCAAAGCTCCGGCGGGGCTGTTGTTGGTGAGATGGTTCACGGCAAGGTTCGCAGAGAATGAAACGGGACTCGTAATGGTCACGTTACCGGTTTGACTTGTCGTGAGACTATAACTGCATGCCGTCGTCTCAAAATTGCCGCCAATTCCGCCGTTGTAGGTTAAGGAAAGATTACCACCAACAGTGCCGTCCCATTGGGCGGTATCACCATTACCAGGCAACGTGCTGCCCGACCAATTAGTGGCAGCGCTGAGGTTTATCCCTGTGCCATCTCCACCCGTCCATGTCCGAAGCGCGCCAAAGGCAGCCGTCGTGGCGAAGGTAATGCAAAAAACGATGGGGAATTTGAGAATTGCGGGTTTTGTTTTCATAACTTCTGGCTGGATTCAACTGATAATCTAATCAGATTATTGTTTTCCTTCCAAGGTCGCTTTGATGGATGCCGTTCCCACCCTCACACCATCCGCTGTTGCCGTCAGCTTGATTATTCCCGGCTGACCCGCTGTTCCGCGAATGATAACCAGGCAAAGTCCGTTGAACGCTTTTCGGTCGTGCGATTGAAACGACTCAAAGCTCGTCGGGTCGCCGTTGTCCGTGGCGACAATTTCGCCTGGGCCGGAAATTGCGAAAC
>Ga0265338_10005779_pt1 | contig 15991 bp, 25 predicted proteins | sample 42126metaG_FD_193579 | JGI IMG/M metagenome (GOLD analysis project Ga0265338, IMG submission 193579) | Rhizosphere microbial communities from Carex aquatilis grown in University of Washington, Seatle, WA, United States - 4-21-26 metaG | ecosystem: Host-associated > Plants > Roots > Rhizosphere... | reverse complement strand
TTCTGAATATAGGTTGAGGCAGCTGCACCACCAGTTAGGTAGATAGACTGACCAGTGGTCGTAGAATTACCTGGGTCAAAACAGTTTACACCATTCAAGACATTTCTCTCTCCAGAGTTGTTTGCTATGTCCATCAAGAAACAATTTCCCTGTGTAAGACCATTACCTCCTGACAGTGAGATGTTCTGATAGGTATTTACATAAGCATTTGAAGTCTGGTGAATTTGTATACCAAATCCATTGATGCTCATGCTATAGAAGAGAACACCCACACAACCATTTCCACCTCCACAGACAATACCAGTTGAGGTAGCTGTGTTGGTATTTCCGGCTGCAATCAAGGTAGACTGACCCATCATGTTGAATCCTCCAAACTGAGTTTGTAAATGACCAGTTGGGTTCTGGGTGTTAAGAGTGATAGCTACTCCCGTGCCTCCATACTGAAGAGTTGTACCCCCACTTGAAACAAAGTTCAAAGATACACCATTGCGGTTGAAGTTAATGGCAGTTAGCCAGTTTGCCTGGGATACTGTCATTGGAGGCAAGTTGATTACACTCCATGTTGATGAAGGGAATGATGCATAGATATCATTTACACAAGTACCAAAGTCAGTAGATGTTGCATATGGCAAACAACCAGCAGTTGCAAAGTTCTGTGGGAAGTTGATGATATTGTTGAAGTCCAATATCTGTGTGGTCGTCGTAGAATTGGATGTAAAGCTTGTTGAAGTTACATTGCCATTGGATACTATGCCTGAGTTAAAGGTATACAACGCCCCTAGAGTAAGTGGGGTAGAAGTGTTGAATCCAATTACATTACCACCAGACCATGTGATAGGAGCATTAGCTGTTATAGAAGCATTGGTTAAATACCCTGCCGTATTGAGGAATGAGAATGTGGTGGTTGCCCCAGACTGGGTTGAGGTAATGGTTGTTCCATCTCCAATAATATGGAAGGTGGATGAGGTAACACCATTGATGGTGGTGCTTGCTGCTCCTGTGGATGTCACATAGCCTAATGCTGCAACCTGTGTGTTGAGGGTGCTAGTAGAAAGAGAAATGGTCTGATTTCCAGATAATGCACCACCTCCACTTAGAATACCTCCTGAATTTACCTGTGTGGTCTGGAGGACATAAGTATTGTTGTTTGCAAACTGTCCAATGGATGTGGTTGCAAAGTTCCAATACAGAGCTGTACCTGATGCAAAAGGTAAAATCTGTGATGATGAGGCAAAAGTAAATGCCGGACCATTAAGGGTAGTACCTGATGCAGCAATGGTAGTTGTTGCCAATGATGGAGTTGAGGTTACATATCCCAAAGCAGCAACCTGTGTATTCAAGGTAGTTGTTGATAGAGAGATGGTGCTTGACCCAGTGCCAGTAGCAATGGACAAAATTCCTCCTGCATAAATATTGTATGCTCCTCCCGTGCCATTAATAGATGACACATAGCTTGACCCAGTGGTCAAACAAGTTGGACATGCAATAGCACCTGTTGATGTGTTGAAAGTTACCGGAGCTGTACCAGAGAACTCTGAATACAATGTGCTTGTAGACAATGAGATTGTCTGGTTGCTTGATAGAGCTCCACCACCAGTGAGTATTCCTCCTGAGTTTACTTGGGTGGTATTTAATACTACTGGAGTTCCATTTGATGAAATGGTTCCGCTTGCATTAAGATTTCCATCAAACTGGAAGCTTGCTGTGCTACCAGAGACACCAAATGTCCAATCTCCACTGTGGTCAAATGTGGCCACAACACTATTGCCGCTATAGAAGTCATTGACATTGTTTGCATTTGCAACCATACCAATGGTGTAGCTATTTCCATTGTTATATACACAGCCATTTCCAGTTGCTAGTGAGTAAGAGATACCTCCTCCACCTGCCACCAGGTTGGTCAAAGCACCACCATTGACCTGGGTCTGACAAATCATTTCTGATTCTACACCATTGTCATTAGAGTGGTCAGAGAAGTTTGTAATTGTACCACCACCATAGTTATCAATGTGGTTGCCTACTGCATACAACTGAGCACCATGCTTGATGATTGTTGGGAAGCTATTTGCTCCAGAGAAGTCATTGGCAATTTCATTATTGCTAAAGGTGATTTCTGTTGAACGGTCTGAACTTGGATTGACTACCTGGATATATGGACCATACTGAGAACCATCAGGGTTTTCAATGTGGTCATTGCTAATGCTTACCTGACCATTTGAAGAACCAACATATACCTGAGCATCATCCAATGAGTTGAAGTCAATAAAGGTTGAGGCAGCTGCACCTGAAAAAATATAGATAGCATTGGTAGCTGATGAGTTACCAGGGTCTGTGTAAGAACCTCCATTAAAGTCATTGCGCTCTCCAGAGTTTGAAGCAATATCAAATTGCAACAATGAACCGTGAGCAAAGCTCAATGTCACTGTGCCAGTGGCAGTAGCATTCTGGCTCAATGTGATGGTTGAAGTTCAAATTGAAGTAACTGTGGTGTTGTTCGGAATGCCTGTACCACTGACAAAGCTTCTTAGTGGAATTGAGCCAATAGAGCTTACACTAGTAATAGTGGAAGTCCCATTTGAGGTTGTTCCGGTCACACTTATGACACCACCATTACCACCAGAGTCTGAACCAGTGAAGTTGTCGAGATATGCATTTGAACCAACCTCGATGTTAGTACCAAAACCATTGATGTTGTAATCCACATTTACCCCTACTGCACCCAAATTACCACCGTATAGAATACCTGTAGTGGTTGCATTGTTGCTCTGTCCTGCTACAACTAGAGATGACTGCCCTCGCAAATCACAACCTCCTGAGTCGCTAGTTTGGGCATGACCAATGGGATTACCAAAGTTGAAGTTAAGTGCTGTGCCTGTACCATTATATTGAAGAATGGTGTTTGCGGTACAATTGAATGAAACCTGGTCTCCATTAATATTGAATGACAAAGGTCCAGTCCATGTTGAAGTAACATCATTGGTTACCCAGATTGTACCTCCCCCAATAGAAGCCATGGATGAGTAGATAGCATACACACACCCCTGAAATGTGGTGGCAGTTGATGAACCCGCACAACCGACAGTTGCAAAATTTGCAGGAACATACTGAATATTATTTAGACTCTGGATAACTGATGTAGTGGTGGCACTACCAGAAATAGTGGAGGTAGATGTTCCTCCCACAGTAAACAGATTGCTGCTAAATGTTAATGCCCCAGTGCCTGAAAGTAGGTTAGAGCCATTACCTACTCCCACATAGGTTGAAGTAAGATTGGATGAACCCGTAGACGTTACAAAGCCCAATGCCGCCACTTGAGTATTAAGAGTGGTGGTTGAAAGTGATATGGTACTTGATGCTGTTCCAGTTGCTATAGAAAGTATTCCCCCTGCATAAAGGTTATAAGTTCCAGTGCTTCCATTGAGAGATGAGAGTCCGGTGACTGCCCCACTTGCTCCATTGAATGTGCTAACATATGCTGTTGAAGAAGGGAGATAGTTAGAAGCAGGAGTGAAAGCTGCTGAGCCTAGTGCCGTGGTTGTTCCAGTTCCTCCATTGATGGCTGGAATAACACCAGTCAAAGAGAATGTGGTTGTTCCATTTGAACCTGTTGAGGTCACATTGCCAGTTCCATTGATATTAAATGTTGCACTCTGATATCCATTAATAGTGGTGGTAGCAGGTGCTGAGGTAAGGTAGCCTGAGTTATTAGTAAACTGGGAAATATTATTTGATGCAAATACCCAGTACAATGATGTACCACTGGCATAAGGGAGAACCTGGGAACTACTTGCAAAGGTAAAGGCTGGACCATTGAGTGTTGTTCCAGATGCAGTAACAGTAGTGGTTGCTCCGGTTGCCCCGCAAGTGGTGGTAGCAACTGCACCTCCAGTGCCTACATCCAAACATGGGTTTCCAGACGAACCAAGACCAGTAATGGTTAGATTGGTTGTGGTAGCATTTCCTATGATGGCAGCTCCACTTGATGAGATGGTGATAGAACCTATCCCCTTGGTCGGGCTTTGTATGGTTACTGTGCTTGAGTCATAATTTGCATTCAATACGGTTCCCACAAAAGTTCCCGTTGCTGTTTCTTGATTTATAGTGAATCCCCCCTGAGTAGCACCTGAAGGACTAATGTTCTGCTGACCAATATATGTCTGTCCCTCTGAGCCAAGAGAGAGTGGACCACCCAACTGAAAACCAGCACCTTGATACTGTGCTGTTCCAGTGTATTGCACATGGATAGAAGGAGTAGTTCCAATGATACTAAATGGTCCACCTAAGTCAGTGGTTGAACCAATGGTAATATCTTGGGTTGTAGAATTCTCATATATGTTAGATGTCTGGGCTAAAGAATTTCCTCCACTCCCCCAGAATGGGAAATAGTATGGAGTTCCAGTAGCATTGAAGGTAGAGGTTGTGATATAGCCAGGGTTAGTCCATGTATAAGTGATAGAGTTTCCTGAAGATGCCACAGCCAATCCTGTACCCGCGGCTAGGAATTGGAATGTTGATGTGCTAATTCCATTGATGGTAATAGTAGATGTTGGGATGCTTACTATACATGATGGACAAGCAAAAGCCCCTGTCGAACTATTATAGGTAATAGGGGAAGAGGCTGACAAAGATGTCAGTGTTATATAATTATTAGAATTTGTCCATCCAAATACTCCGGTTGAGGAGTTATAGGTAATAGGGTTGGTTGCTGAGAATGCTGTAAGTGATGCCCCATTTCCAGTGATGGTAATGCCACCATTGGATGAAGTAGCTATGACAACAGTTCCACTTGCCACCAAATAAACTGGTCCATATGTTCCAGCAGTATTGCCAGAAAGCACCTGACCTGCTAGAGGGGTGGTTGAGGTTCCCGTACCTCCCTGATATACAATATAAGGGTTAGCTAATGCTGGAGATGCAAAACCCAGGAAGCCCGCTACTACTGCCGCCCCTGCTAGAAATTTTGCTGCTCTTCGAAAGTATTTATTCATATATATTAATGACCCGTTGCATAATGACCTGTCCCTGAAAATCCTATATTAGGTGCTGTGTTATAAGTGACAGTTGTTCCTGATAAGGTGAAATGAATTCCATTAAAATAGGGTTGCTGGTTGAGCCATAGAATCACAGTGTTCGGGTCTACCGGAGTCCATGGGAGTGTAAAAGTTACATTGACACTATTGATAGTTCCGGTTACCACCCCACATACCTGTGCTGGTGGGTAAAGGTTGGCTGCTATCTGAGATATCATCAATGCTGTTATGCCATTAATCAGTGCATAAGTCTTTCCTGCAATGTTGTGATTCTGAGCAGTTGTTCCCTCTTGTGCTCTTGTAATAGTTAAAGTGTCAGTGGCAACATTGGTTACTCTGACAATTTCTGCAAAAGGGTCGTCGGCTGGGTCTGTGTAGTCTGTATAATTCCACCACACCATATTGAAAGGTGTTGGGCTGGGCAATGTTGCTCCCTCCCCTGCTAATAGAACTATGGATGTAGCAACAGAAGTGTATCCTGTGCTTGCATAGACCTTGATTAAATTTTTTACGCTATCTAAGGCTGACATATTAATTATAAGTAAATATGCCTATTTTTTACGGAAGATAGTCTTGGTAATCCCTTTCTTGGTTTCTGTCTGTCCAATTTTCTCTAAAAATCTCTTCTGAAGTTCTGGAATAGTTGCAAGGGCAGTTGGGATAGAATTGGCTGTTCCCTTCCAGCGTGCTTCATTTCCAAAGAATTGATAATCAAAAGCCCATACCTGCTTATCTGGGGTAATCAAATATTGGTCTGCTCTTCTATCTCCCATGACATACTTTTGCTCCATCAACCATAGTCTGGCTAACATATCAATGGCTGGATAATATGAAGCTGGAACACGTCTCATATCCTCTAATAGGAATGCATCCTTGAGGTTGCGCCCTGATACATATTTGCTGACTAAATAAGTTGGGAACTTTCTAGAGTGTCCAAACTTTGCTGTCCACTTCATAGAGTCATATTCTGGCTCCATCTGTTGATAGCGCTTGAACTGAGTCTTAATATCATTGGTAGGAAGTATCTTATTGTAAACATCTACTTCACTCACCATTCTCACTGGAACAACTGGGTATCCTTCATGGAAAAGCTTTTGTGTCCATGCTACCTCCTGTCTCTGTGAGTCAAGGGCAACTGCAACAATAGGCTTTACTACTCTTCCTTGTAGGGTGAGAACATCATAGAAGATGAAAGGCTGGCTTACTCCGCGGTCATCCACATACATCATGAACTGACCATCCTTGCTAGCAATAGACTTATTGACATATGACTTGCCTTCTAGCTTCTCATTGTCCTGTCCAAACTCATTGCCTCCTTCTTTATCTCCATCCTCTCCTTCTTGAGCTCCTGGGGGTGACTGGTCAATGCCTAACTTCTTAAATCCTTCATTTCCCAATATAGTAGGCTCATCTCCCCATTCTCCATATGGCTCTTCACCAAGTGCCTTGCGAGCCTCATTGATGGTCATAGTGCCATTCTTCAATCTCTTATCAATGATATCAGAAAGCCCTGCTGGATTCATTGTGTCTGGGGCAACCCAATCAAATTCTAGTTGGTCAAAACCAAAGTCATCCCAAATAATCTGCTTGTTAATCTCATCCTTGAGCAATGCCAAGATAGACCCATATCCCTTTGCCTGGGACAAGTCCTTTTCAGTTTCTGCAATTGCTCTATCCAATCCCTCCGTAAGACCAATATCCTGCTTGGACAAACCATAAGCCGCCGCAAGAAGGGTGGCCATGAAGTTCATATAATCCATGAACTGCATATCTCTCTGGGTAAGGTCTTTCAAGTTGCTTACCTCTACCTTGCCTTCTCCTGCAACAATCATAGGACGGTGGTAGCGTCCATTGATTTCTGAATACATGTAAGAACGTGCAGCTTCTAGCTCACGCTCACCCATGTTTGACTGCAAGTGAATGATGGCTGGTGGGAAAGCTCCATCCTCAAAGTATGTGCCATTGAAGTTGTCAGCATTCAATATGTTAGCAACCACACCAATAACTGCCTCCAAAGGTGATAGTCCAAAACCATAGGAGTTCATTGCTCCCTGTGGGTGGACACTAAAATTAATAAAATCTTTCTTTGGCCAATATGCTACCACCTCTCCTGACTCTCTACCTCCATACTGGTTGGAGTCTATAACCTGAACATAAGATACTGGGAGAACCACATCCTCATCCTTGGCATTATGGATAGCCAAAAGCACATCCATGTTTCCCCACTCATCATACACAGGGCGAATGGTTTCTGCATCAACATAGAAAAGTTCTGCCAACTCATCTGTGTCTACATAACGGGTCTTCTCAATACCAGTCCAGTCAAGGGAGAGCAAGTCTTCCAACACCTTGTCCAAAAGAGTTCTCCATGTTTCCCCATTTCGATTAGGATACTTTAGAAGATGCTCTACTATATCAATCTGTTGCTCTAGCTCATTAATATGGGCTTGAGGGTCAATAGGTTGAACGCCCCACTTGGTCTTAGAGATTTTCTCCTTAAGAACATTGATACAAATACGGGCTACATGGACGGCATTTGCCGCACGTCGCAAAATAGAGAAAGAAACTGCACCTGGCTTGGTTAATCCTTTATTAATAAGATAAGGCAATCTCTGTCTTTTCTCATACTTTAAGCCACGGAGTCTTGAAACTTCGCTCTTTTCTATCTGCTCATTCTGCCATGCAAGGGCACCAGCTTGGTCAGTCCAATCTGCTGGGGCGGATGAGCCACCTACTATAATCTTCTTAGTCGAATACTGGGTTACTTCGTCTTCCATGGGGAGTTAGTTTGGCTAGCACTCATATTTATATTATAATGATTCTTGCTGGAAAGTTTCATACTTTACCTTGAGTTGGTTCAAGAGATTGTAAAACTTGCCCTGGGTGCTCAGGTGCATGATTTTGATAATTTCTCGATAGTTGTAGCCCAGATAACGAAGGAAGAAAAGGGTGCTTAACTGCCAATCATTGAGTGTTCGAAGGAAGAGTTCAGCATCATAGCTGCTCTCCATTCTAGAGAACAATTCTGACAAGTCTTCATCAAAGTCATCTAGTGGAACATGCTGTACTTTAACCTTGATTGTGTTCCGGTGCATAATCTGTAAGGGCATTAGGATTATCAATCCACTGCTGGTCTTTGGGCCATAGGTTTAATAATCTTTCTGTCCAATCTCTAAACCAAACATAAAAGTCTGCCACATCATTGCATGTGCCTGCTATGACTGATATTGCAAAGCTATCAATAAATAGCCCTTTTACTGCATTGATTGTTTCCTGTCGGCTAAGGAAAGTCTGATTGTATTCTTTGGATTCCACTGTCTTCACAATGGCTGTGTTCACCTTGCTTGTAGCAATATTCATCTGAATGACAATGAATTTGAAAAACTCTATGCCATTCATCTTTCGCTCATCATTGTCATCAACATCATGATTCCACATATACATCAAGTCACCCATGATTCGACGGGCTATGTTGATGGTGTGTGGGCGTGGCACATAAGGCTGAGGTGACACTGGCGAACCCCCTCCTCCTGGCAATGGGGGGGATGTAGGGTCTTGCAAAATTTGTGCAATCAAACTTTGCTCATCCTTCTTTATGATTCCTCGATTTGCTAGAATGTCACGTGCATCCTTACCTGCTTGCACCAATCGCTGGTGGTCTAATCTCTTTTTTTTCTTTTCCATATTATCCTCCTAATGTGCTTCTTCTTATCATTGCGACCTGCCCATCATTGATGCCATCAATAGGCTCAACATTGATGCCAGGTTTCAAGAAGGGGTTCTTGGGTCCAGCATTTTTGTTTTTGAGATATTCTGCCTTTGCCACTGGGTCATGAATCAACAATGTGGTTCTTTCATCATTGAGATTCACTCCTGCCAAATCCACACCCTTAGGTATGGCTGTATACTGAGATGGTTGCTCAGGTATTACTGTAACTATTGGTTCTACTGGCACTACAGTGGTGGGCTTCATAAAGGGATTATCCTTAGGTGAAGCCGGAATTCGATGCTGTGGTTGTGGACTATCTTCTACCTCTCCCCATATGATATGGGGCATGGGGCATTCATTGCAGATTCGAACCTTGATGTTGACCACCCGGCTTTCATCTACTGAAGCATAATGTCCACAGTCACACTTGTATACTGTTGTCTTGTCCATTTTCTTTATTTATATTATAATTAGTTTATTGTGACCTTTATTGGGATTTTGATGACATACCATCTATTGGGGTTAACCCTTATCAACCACTGGTAATACTCTATGTTCAAATGCTTCCTAATAAGAAAGCCTTTATAGTTCTCTGGTCCCAATATTTCTCCTTCACTAGGCAATGAGATAAGCTTGAGGATGGCAAATTCAAAGTATGGTGAGAAGCCAATAAACCATGGGGCTCTTCTTGCTATGGTCAAATGGAACTGCCACTTATTTAAATCTCTCTTATATTTACCTATTGTCATTTTGGGGGTGTGCAGTATTAATACACCACACAATGGGATAGCCTGGGGTTCCAGGTCCAGGAGTGTTAGGCCATGGAGTGTAGGGAAAAGGCTGTGCTGGATAATATGGAGTTATTTGAGGATTGCCATCACTCTTCTCTGGAAAGTTAATCTGAATAGGCTGAACCTTCTTGAGTTCCTCAATAGCTTTCTCTAGTTCCACTATTCTCTGCTCTAAGCTCTTTTTAGTTTTCTTTAACTTCTTCTTCATCTGGTGTGTATATTATTTTTTTGCCCTTCCAGGCATCTGTATCAAATGGCTTATTCCCTACCTGGGGATAGAATGCCCTTAAGTCTCTAAGGCGTTTAAGCTCCCTTTCTACTTGTCCATTACAATGCTCACAGGTCTGCAATACCTCTATGCGATTGAAAGGCTGTCCATGACATAGGCAAGCACAAACTTCATAAGAGACACTGCATACATATTCCAACATGCAATCCCAGCATACCTTATCCTCTCTATTGGGTATTGTGAATTTTCCAACAATGAATCTATCATATCCAAATCCATTAATATTTTTGCCACACTGACACCATGGCAACTTCTCCTCCATTATATTTCAACGTCCTTCTTGAAAGCATCAACTACTGGCTTCCATGTTGCATTTCTCTTCTTCCACATCTCTGCACGGATAATATCTCTTTGGGCAGTCTGCCTTTTTACCTCTTCTAATAGTTCATCCTGCTCCTTTTGTGAAAGTGTTTTAATCCACTGTAATGGGTCAGCAAAATCACTCTTGCCCCAGTGCTTATCCCACCATTCTTGTTGCTTAGGTGTAAGATTATAATAATTAATGACACCTGTTTTATTTACCCACTTAGGCAATCTATCATCTTTCTTGATAAAAAGTTGGGCTATAAATATTGCTAAATAGATAGGGGAGTATAGTGCAAACTTAAACCATGGGAATTTTACATATCCACTTTTCTTAGTTGCCCAAAAGTCTTTCCACCCCTGACGATATTTAGATATTCTCTGTCGGTTGTAGAACGGCTCCCTTGCTAATATCTGCTTTAGCTTCTCCTGATTTGTTTGCATTTGCCTTAATGGCTCTTCTTAGTGCGACCTTATTTCTTAGCTTAATAGTTTTTGCCATCTTCTGCTCTAGCCATTTGTGGGACCGGAACAATGGGGTAACTCTCTTTCTCTCCCCATTCCTTAGATAGGTAGACTCCTCTACTCTATTTCTCATTTGTCTAGCTTTCTTAACTTTTTGCTTGTGTGTTAGTTTCATTGTTTGTGTGCTTCATTCCAGGCATCATGCTGGTATCTTATAAGGTTTTTATCTAAATCAAGTATTGCTCCAAAGGATATTTCATGATATGGCTCACTAGGGTCATCAGGACGGTGGACATAATATTTTTTTTCCACCTCATCATATACTACTAGTAAAAACTCTTTCATCTTATAATAGCCACACTGAAAATCCTATAACTGCCACAATTGCGAAGATTACTACAAATGTCCACTTGGGATGTTTTTGGTCAAAATCCATAAGCCACATGAATCCCCATCCACTCTTAAGGGTTAGCCAATATCCTACTGCCACACCAAATGAAAAGATTTGAAATATTGATTGCCATCTAAGTATTACCATGATTATCCCTAGTGGCAATTCTTATTCCGAATGTTGCTCTCCACAATACCTCTGCAATGAATATAGGCAAGTATAAAACACCCAAAAACACATCCCCTAGGATAAGGTAATTTCTATGGCTTAGTGCCATCTCATCTCGAACTTTAAATAAATATTTCTTTATCATTTTTTGGGATACAAAGGCTCTTGAAAGTCATCAAGCCTCTCTATAGTTTTTATTACTACATCATCACCACCATATTGTGCATCCTCAAACATCTTAATGGCTTCTTGAAAGCTAGGTGCTATAATATGGATTATGCCAAAACTATTAAATGATATTTTGTATGTGTGATTTTTTAAATCCATTTTCTTTATTGATACTTGTTCCAAAAATATCTCACCACCTTGCTACGTACCTTATATGGCATACCATGTGTCTTCCAATTCAAACCCAAGTGCTTAGGAAGCCAATTGGCGAATTGCACCATTTGGTGATAATACCTAGATTGGATGTTTGCTTTCATATAGATGCACCAATGCTTCATAAGGGTTGTTGAAGTGTTCCATATCACTTCCATTCTCTGCTAGCCATCCATCTTTAAAATGGAATAGGGATTTAAAATCATCCCCTAGCTCATACATTATTTCTTCTAGCCTTGGGAATGCTAGTTCCCATTTAAGCTTGCCACTAAGGACTGCTAGGTCTAAATCCTTTGGTGGGCGCTCCATGCGCATAGGCTCTTTAGCTAAACTGTATTTCCTCAAGATAAATTCAGAAGTGTCCTGGGGAAAGCCAGCTAGTGATAATCGACGGGCTAATGTTTCATTCATTTCAATAATTCAGGATTTTCATATATGTTGCCAATAATCTCCCACACAAAGAACTTATTGTCATCAGTGTTGCATCCATAAAACAAAGCCCCATCTGGTTCTTTCATAGTCCATCTAAGATTCTCCTCATCCCAAATTATCTGGTAGAGGGTTCTTGGTTCATGCCCTTTAGGAGCTGACTTAAGAATATCTCCCTCATATATTTCCTTGTTATTCTTGTCCTTAAGTCCAGTGAACTGCATCACTATTAAATCTTCAGCCTTATGACCATTACGGTCAAATAGATATTCATTAAGAATGTTTGCCCATTCGCCCATCAATACTAATTCACCAAACAAGCTAAACCCACCAAGATTAGGCATCTCATAGCCAAGCAACCATTCTTTTGACTTATTATCCCACGCTCTAAACTTTATTTCTCTCATTTCATCTATGGGGGCCATTGCTGACCCCCTGGTGGTAAACTATTTTGCTGATGATGTTGCCGTGGTAGTTGCTACTGGGGCTGTGGAGCTAGTTGAGCTAGCCTGTTGCTGTGCTGCTTGGTACAATACCTGACCTGAAGGCAATACATTGAAATGAATTGCAAGGTTCAAATATGTAGCAATTTGCTGTGTCTGTGTTTCTGTCGTATTTACCTTGTTAACAAGGGAGTACAAACCATATCCGGCTGAACCCAATATGAGTAATATCACAGCACCTATCAATACTTTCTCTAATTTTTTATTCATATTTCGTTTATATTAATTTCATAGGAGGGGAATTAAGTTTCCCCAATCCCCCTACCCTATAATTTACTAAGCTGCTTCTGCCTGTGCGTCCGGGGAGGTTGTTGCACCTTCGGTCACTTCGGCTGGCTTCTCAACTTCTGCTACAACCTCAGGGGCTGGTGCAGTCAAGGTGGTAGCTGGGGCAACTTCTTCAGTTGCTTCCGGCTTTACCTCTTCTACTACCTCTTCAGGCTTTACTTCAGGAGCTGATGTTTCTTCAGTGGCTGGTGCGGCAACTTCTGCCTGCACAACAACCTCTACGGGCGAGGTCTCAGGAACATTCACCTCTGCAGGGGTTCCGGACTCTACCTTTACTTCTTCCATTTTATTATTTAAGTGTTGGTTACGACCTTTTAGAATTTATAAGTTTGGATGTGGCTTACCACGTTCTGCTTCTCTTTGCTGAACAATGGACTTCATTTGTGTCTGAATATTGTATGACTCTGCTGCATATCTCACACCAAGCTCTAACATAAGTATACTGAGTTTGTCACTATCCTTTTGGCCTTCATCATTCTCATCCTTGAGTTTTCCATAGTATACCTCTGCCCAATCATGGAGTGATGGTCTTGGCTTGGGGAACTCAGGACGAACTGGCTCTTTCTTGTGTTTCTCATCCCACTTTTCCTTCTCAGCCTTCCATAGGTCTTCCTTCTCCTTGAGATAGTTGAGTGCATCTCTTTGAATGTCATACACATTCTTCCCTGGTGCCACTACTGCCAACATTGAACCTGCCTGGTCCATCATGATATTGGTCAATAGGTTTACAAAGAATGTCCAGTCCATCTGCATACGAGATTGAAACTGTCTATTCTCTCTAGTGTTCTGCCCTTTAAATAACATAAGGTCTGTAAGGAATGATGAACTCTCCTTACCCATTTCAAATAGGTATAGGGAAAGCATTGCCTCCTTCTGCTCCTTGGTCTTGTCTGGGTCTGCTAGCACCATGGCTAGTTTCTGGTCACTAGTACCACCATGCTCAAGAATATATGTGATAACCTTTTGTCCAGTAGGGTCAGTCATGGTGAGCTCCTGTGTCATGGGGCCACCTGCTTCCTCATATTTCTTGAGGCTTTCTTTATAATCTATAGCACTTGTGTCATCCACAAAATTGCCATTCTTGTCCTTGACTTGAGTTATACCACCCAAGATTCTCTTGGATAGGCTATTAAGCACCAATGCTTCAGTAGCAGCTAGCTCATCTGGCTTGACTAGGGCTGTTGATTCTTTTTTCTCTTCTTTGTCCTTCATTATTATTTGCTCTTAAAACTTATTATTGGCTTCTCACAATAGATGTTCAACTCACATGCCACCTCCACAGCTTCCCTGGCTGAATGTCCTAGGTGCATAGCTGCTTTGGCATAGTCATCTCCGGCACCAATGGCTTCAAAGGTTTTTATCTCTTTCACATATGTGCCACTAAGAAGATATGCCCTGCCTCCCCATGCCACAAGGAAGTCATTGTCACTCATGGAGAAGGATGAGTCTAGGCTCTGTGCATATTTGATAAACTCTGACATGAAGTTTATCCATCCATATTCAGTATTGAACTTGGGGCGGTGGTTTTCTATGTATTCTCTAAATACTCCACCAAGGGCAGCTTTGCCCACAGAACCTGCAATCACATCCCCAACCCTCCAGAGCTTGCTTACCTTGCTCTTATCAAGGGTCATCCCATAGGTTACTTGGCTATCAGCGGCGAGTTCAAATTGCTTAGGCTTAATCTTTTTTATTACTACAACTGACATAATGTTATCCTGGTTCTCCCACCCCACCATATCCTGGAATCTTTTCTTCCTTAGTGGCTGGCTTTACAATTTGTCTCTTGGGCGCTCTATTGATAACCTCCTTGGTTTGAATCTCCTTCTCCCAATAGAACCGGAAATTATCGACAGCAACCAATCTCCACCCCTCAGCACCTAGTGCCTTACAGACCATGCGAATCTCTCCGCTAGTCATGTCTGTTATCTCGTAATCGTATGTTTTAAGCATATAAATTTTTTCTCTTAAATATTGCTACTCTATCTAGGATGCTAACCAACTCCCATCCCTGCCCTCCTAATTCTTTCATGGCAAGTAATGTACCTGGGGTCATAATCCCTTTCTCCCAAACTGTTTCTAATTGATAATATTCCCACATGTTATCCTCCTTTAGTAAATTTCTCTCCCTCTCTCGGCTTAGGCCATACCTCAGGCTTGGGTCTATCTAGTGATTCCAATACCCTTTCTGCTTCTTGAGTATATGCGCTAGGGTCAGAGAATAACTCCCTCCACTTTATCTCCCTAGTAAATGCATTGTATTCCCTAAGGAACTTGTGATATTCATAATCACCACTTCCCTCCTTCTGCCTTCTAAATAAGAAAGTGATGTAGGAAAATTCTCCATGGTCTGGAAACTCACTAGGATTATTCTGTGTGCTAACTCTCTCCCACATTATGCTACTAGTGTGAAATCTATGTAATATTCCTTACCATACTCAAACTGCTGATATACCTCTTCCTTGGTCAATGAAAGCTGTATAGTTCCACTTGGGGTGCTTGCAAAGAATGCCTCATTCTCTGGGCTTCCACTGGTTACTGGATACAAAATAACACTGTATGTTTTAGAATCTCCTGCCTCCTGAATGGTCTTACTTGATACCTTGAACTTTGCTCTTGTCATTAAATGAAATAATTAATTATATCTGTCCAATTGGTAAATCTAATACCTCTATCATCAATGTATGCTATTGCCGGAATCTTGCATCCAGTCATGCTAGTGTAGTGCACACCTTGCTCAAAGCCATTTCTCTTAAGCCAGTTAGTAATAAGAGCTTCTTGGTTGGCACTTGATTCTCCCCATGTGGGGCTAAGGCGAGTTGAGAAGATTATTATTCTATACCCTTCTTCCATAAGCTTACCAAGGGCAAGCTTAGCCCCCTCGACGGGTGCATACTTGGGGACACCATCACCAAACTTACCATCATGCTTGTGGATAACTCCGTCAAAATCTACAGCTAGTGTCTTCATTACATTGATATAAAATCCTTGCCCTTCTCCACTTCCTCTCTAAGGTTATCCATGAGTATCCTCACGGTTTCTTTCGGACCAAAGCCCACAGTGAGCTCATCTCCTACCTCTCCATCTTTTTTTAGGGATACAAAGCATCCAATGAATGCTACCTCTCCCTCATGGTATTTAGCCCAATCCCCAATAGAATCTATAATGGTCTTGGCTGTTACCTTTGAACCCAAAACATCCTTGAGTGTGTGCTGCTCTTCGGTTGTCTTCAGATTCTTATCCT
>Ga0265338_10005778_pt1 | contig 15995 bp, 17 predicted proteins | sample 42126metaG_FD_193579 | JGI IMG/M metagenome (GOLD analysis project Ga0265338, IMG submission 193579) | Rhizosphere microbial communities from Carex aquatilis grown in University of Washington, Seatle, WA, United States - 4-21-26 metaG | ecosystem: Host-associated > Plants > Roots > Rhizosphere... | reverse complement strand
TTACGGATGCTGAAGAACAAGCAAGTCCCGCAGATCTGGAAGAAGCACGATAATATACCGCTCTAGATTCTAGCCCGGCGGTTCCGGCTGCGGGTTGAGGCGCTTGTTGCAGTGCGCGTTCTGGCGTGCGGTCTGACTCGCCATCACGGTGTTGGAAACGCACGGCCCCGGCGGCAATTTGTGGCCCGTCGGCAGTCCGCTCTGATTGTCCTGCACGGATTTGTTCGCATTGTTGTTCGTGCTCATCACCTGCGATTTTCCGGGCGGTTCCGGTTGAGGGTTGAGAGTTGCGGCGAAAGAAGGTGTCGCTATCAACGCAATAATCAATGCAAATGTCGAATTTTTCATGCGATCCCCGAATGCCAGATCCACGCCCGATAGTAGTCCCGTTTCCAGTCCCCGCACAGGGCGTTCGCCTCCGTATATCGGGCTATTTTCCCCCGAAATGCGCCACGACTTCCATTTCCACCCGTCCGCCAAGCGCCAACGCATTCGCCCCGAAAGCCGAGCGCGCGGGCAGGCGATCCGGCTTGTCGAAATATTCGAGATAGATCTTGTTGAATGCCGGCCACTCTTTCATGTCGGCAAGCACCACCATGCACTTGAACACGTTGTCAAAGGACAGGTCATTCTGTTCCAACGTGCGAGCGATGTTTTGGAACATCTGCCTTGTCTCGGCCTCGAGCCCTCCGGGCGCGAGTTGCATCGTTCCCGGCAACACGCCCATCGCTCCCGATAAATAGAGCACCTCGCCGACGCGCACCGCGTCCGAGAAGGGCAGATTGGCCTGTTTGGTGCCGTGCGAGCGGATGAAGTCCATGAATTTTTCCAAGTATTGCGCGGTTGCCGGCAAACATTAGGATGCCGCGTCTGAATTGGGGAGTACATATGGCATCGGTTCATTTGCGGCGCGCTCTATTGGCCGCCGCCGTTCTTTTGGCCGTTCCTGCGTTCGCGCAAACATATCCCGGTCATCCGGCCACCACGTCCGATATCAACGCCGCCGATATTTCCGCGCGCGACAAGGCGATCTCCGACGATGCCTTTGAGGGCCGTGGTCCAGGAACCAAGAACGGTGAGGCCGCCGCGCAATGGGTGGCCGAGGAAATGAAGCGGATCGGTCTCAAGCCTGGCTATCACGGCAGCTATTTCCAGCCCGTACCGGCGGTGAACATCACGCTCGATGCCACAAAATCGAACCTCGTGTTCAACACAACATCCGGCGCGATCGATCCGAAATTTCCCGATGAAGATGTTTACTGGACACCGCAATTCAAAAGCGACGTTGTGATGGTGAAGGATGCGCCGCTGGTGTTCGTCGGCTATGGCGTCGTCGCGCCCGAATATGGCTGGAACGATTACGCCGGGGTGGACGTGAAGGGCAAAACCGTCGTCATCCTCATCAACGACCCCGGCAATGAAGATACCAATCCCGATCCCAAATTCTTCAAGGGAAAGGCGATGACGTACTACGGCCGTTGGACTTACAAATACGAAGAAGCCGCGCGGCAGGGCGCAGCGGCGGCGATTATCGTTCATGAGACTGAACCGGCAGCTTACGGCTGGCAGGTCGTGCGCAACTCCAATTCCGGCAACAAGTCATGGCTTGCGGCGGCGGACACGGACATGAGCATGGTGCCTGTTGAAGGCTGGATCACGCTCGAAACCGCGCAGGATTTGTTCAAGCGCGCCGGGCTGGATTATTCGACCGAGAAAGCCGCGGCGAACCAGCATGGCTTCAAAGCCGTCGCGATGAATGGCGAGACGTTATCCGCTGAACTGCATTCGACGGTCACGCGTATGCAAACCCGAAATGTGGTCGGCGTGTTGCCGGGCTCGAAACATCCGGGCGATTATTTCCTCTACACCGCCCACTGGGATCATCTGGGCATCAAGCCGGATGTCGCGGGACCGGACAAGATTTACAACGGCGCTGTCGACAACGGCATGGGCATATCCTCGATTTTGGAAATCGCGGAGCGTTTTGCAGCCGACAAACCGCCCCCGCAACGCTCGATCGCCTTCATCGGCTGGACGATGGAGGAGCAGGGACTTCTCGGTTCGGAATATTTCGCCGAGCATCCTGTATGGCCGCTCAATCATATCGTCGGCGGCATCAACCTCGATGCAAATCTGCCGGAAGGCCGCGCGCATGACATGGTGGTTGTCGGCAACGGAGCATCGCAACTGGAAGACACGCTGGCCGACGCGCTCAAAACGCAGAACCGGATTATCGCCCCCGATCCCAATCCGGAGAAGGGCGGGTTCTATCGGTCGGACCACATCAGCCTCGCCAAGGCCGGTGTGCCGATGCTCTATCCGGGCGGCGGGCATGACCTCATCGATGGCGGAACTGCGGCCGGGGATGCCGTGCGGCTCGACTATCTGCTGCATCATTATCATCAGCCCACGGACGAATGGAACGCCGGCTGGGATTTGTCGGGGATCGTCGCCGACCTCGACGTGCTTTACACAGTGGGCGATCAGATCGCGAACGGGGACACTTGGCCGAATTGGTATGACGGCAACGAATTCCGCGCGATCCGCGACAAGGAAATGGCAACGAAGAAATAGAGCCGGGCGTGAACGAAAGTAGGCGGTTTACCTGTCCCGCCGAACGCCGTAAAACCGTTGCTAATCAGGCCGCTATCGTCAGGCCGGGGGGATACGTGTTCAAAAAGATCCTGATAGCCAATCGCGGTGAAATCGCCTGCCGGGTCATCAAGACCGCGCGCAAAATGGGCATCAAAACCGTTGCCGTTTATTCCGACGCCGACAAGGACGCGCTGCATGTCGAGATGGCCGATGAGGCGGTGCATATCGGGCCGCCGCCATCCGCAGATTCCTATCTCCAGATCGACAAAATCGTTGCCGCCTGCAAACAAACCGGTGCCGAAGCGGTGCATCCCGGGTACGGATTCCTTTCCGAGCGCGAAGCCTTTGCCGATGCGTTGGCGAAAATAGGTGTCGTGTTTATCGGCCCAAACCTCAGAGCCATCGCGGCGATGGGCGACAAGATCGAGTCCAAGAAGCTGGCGCTCGCGGCCAAGGTGAACACGGTCCCGGGTTTCGTGGGCGAAATTACCGGTCCCGATCACGCCAAGAAGATCGCCAGCGAGATCGGCTATCCGGTGATGGTGAAGGCGTCCGCCGGCGGTGGCGGCAAAGGCTTGCGCATCGTTCACAAGGAAAGTGAATTGGTTCAGGCAATCCAGTCATCGCAGAACGAAGCCAAAGCGAGCTTCGGCGATGATAGGTTGTTTATCGAAAAATTCGTGACCGAGCCGCGCCACATCGAAATTCAGGTAATGGGCGACAAGCATGGAAACGTCATCTACCTGAATGAGCGCGAATGCTCGATCCAGCGCCGCAACCAGAAAGTCATCGAAGAAGCGCCGTCACCATTCCTGGATGCCGCCACGCGCAAAGCAATGGGCGAGCAGGCGGTGATGCTGTCGAAGGCCGTGGGCTACGATAGTGCCGGAACGGTTGAGTTCATCGTCGACAAGGACCGCAAGTTCTATTTTCTCGAAATGAATACGCGCCTTCAGGTCGAACATCCTGTGACGGAACTGACCACGGGTCTCGATTTGGTAGAGCTTATGATCCGTTCGGCGGCTGACGAAAAACTGCCGTTGACGCAAAAAGACGTGAAGTTGAACGGCTGGGCAATCGAAACGCGTGTGTACGCCGAAGATCCGTATCGCGGATTTCTGCCATCCACCGGACGGCTTGTGCGTTATCGCCCGCCTGCGGAGGGCGACTTCGGCGACGTGACGGTACGAAACGATACTGGTGTATATGAAGGCGGTGAAATCTCGATCTATTATGATCCGATGATCGCCAAGCTTTGCACACGCGCGCCCACGCGAACCGGCGCGATCGATGCAATGGCGAATGCGCTGGACGAATTCCAGATCGAAGGCATCCGGCACAACATCACATTCCTTACCGCCATCATGCATAACAAACGCTTCCGCGACGGACGGTTGACCACTGCGTTCATTGCCGAAGAATTCCCGGACGGTTTCCACGGCCTGCCGATGGACAAGACAGCGGAGCATCGTTTCGTCGGGGCGGCTGTGGCGGCAAAGTTGCTGCGCACCTATCGGGCCGGCGAAATAAGCGGGACGCTCAATGGCGCGCATCGCGCGGCGCGCGAATTTTCCGTCGCGATGGATGGCAAAACCTATGCGGTGAAAGACGCCCATCTTCACGAGGGCCGCGTTTTCGCGCACATCGATGATGAAGCATTCGCGGCCGTTACCGACTGGCAGCTCGGAAAATCCATAATGCATTTGCGCGAGAAGAACCGCGAAACCGCGATCCAGATTGCGCGGGTCGCGGGCGGCTACCGGATGCAGCAGGGGGGATCGACCACGCTCATAACTGTGCGCAGCTACAAGGCCGCGCGGCTCGCTGCACTGATGCCCGAGAAACTCGCGCCGGACACTTCGAAGTTTCTTTTGTGTCCCATGCCCGGGTTGGTGATTTCGGTGAACGTGAAGGAAGGCCAGGAAGTCAAGGCCGGAGAATCTCTCGCCGTCGTCGAGGCCATGAAGATGGAAAACGTTCTGACCGCGGAGCGCGATGCGACGGTCAAGAAAATCAACTCCAAAAAAGGCGATAGCCTGGCGCTCGACGACGTGATTATCGAGTTCGTTTAGTTGAACGTCTTGCGGATGCGGAAATAGATTCGCGGCTGCGATTTGATCGACAGCTGTTCGACTTCGCTGAGGCCGTTCGAGGCGCGCGGACCTGCATAGTCGTAAAGCGTGTCGTCATATGTGAACGCGCCGGCATTATAAACGGCCAGACGGAAGGTCCAGTCCGGCGTGGGCGTGTAATCCCAGGTCAATTCCAAATAGGGCGGAATTGTCGAGCGATGCCGCGTTTGCGAAAGCCGATAATAATACTCATCCCAGCAATTAAAATAGAAGATACTCCACGTGGATTTCAGGCTGGGAATATCCTGAGATAGCGTCCACTCGATATCCTGCGGGCGTTCGCCGGATATGACGCGATTGTCGCCGGTCTCCGGATCGCGGACCTTGCTGAAGCGGAAGATGTTCGTAGCCTTTATCAATCCATTCGACAGGCCAAGCTTGTCCAAGGGCAGCGTGAGTTCGACATCGACCTGATCGTTGCTGCCGGTGCCAATATTTCCAGGCGCATCGAACGTGCCGCTGAGATTGGTGATCGGTATATAATCGACCACGTCTTTGATTTTCTCGTGCAGCAGCGTGACGACGATGGCGCCTTTTTCCCAGAAATGACGCTCCGCCGAGAGTTCAAATTGTTCGTGCTGATCGGGCCTGAGGTTGGCATTTCCGGCATTCACGCCCGTCGAGGACAAGTTGCTCGACGCCACGAAATTGTTGAAATCGAGCTGGCCCAAAACGCGCTCGTAACGAAGGCGAAATTGCGTTTGTGCATCGGGCGACCAGGTAAGAACCACGCGTGGCTTGGGATAGAAGAATGTGCGTGACTGGGTGACATCGCCTTTCTCGCTGATGGTGGACAACTCGGCCCGCATGCCGGCTTCCAGCATCAATTTGTCGGATATTTTCCACGTCGCCTGAGCGAATAGTTCTCCGCGCTTTTCGTTCACGCTGGCGTTGCCGGACGGGATCGGAATGTTCGTGCCGTTGTCGATGAAACGGCTGGTGCCGTTGAGAAAGTTATATGCGCCTTCGATCGCCCCTTCGAGCGTCAAGGTGTTGATCGGCAGATACCGCAGCGTCGCGCGAGCGATGGATTCTCCGGTGTTGGTATGCGACGCGAACAGCTCATCATCGCCAGTTTCTACCGATTCATTTGCATCGGTCTGATGGCCGAGTCGTTGCAGAAAGAGTGTTTCGAGTTCGGTATTTCCGATCTTGCCGTCCCAATGGAGGCCCAGTTCGGCGTTGTTGCTCCCGCTCTTGTCGGTGATGAGTTGATCGTCGCCAGGCGCGGCATATGCAACTGCCGAGTGGAACGGCGATGCCTGAAGCGCGAGGTTCGCTTTGAACTGACCGCCAAGCAGGGGCACGGTCGCCGCGCCGGTGAAGCCGCCACCCGAACCGCGGCCACTATTGTGCGCGCTTTGGTGCATGACCGTGCCTGTGCCAACGTCGGTGACGTTGTGAAATCCGAAGCCAACGGAATCGTCGTAGTTGCCGTACCGTGTGGCCGAGGCTTCATAAGTGCTATCGCCCGAGTGCTGAGCGAACTGCACATCGACTTGCGGCACAGTCTCGTGAGTCCTGGTCCATATATTATCGCTGGCGGTCACGACGATGTTGGTGGAGTCCGCCGTCTTGCGAATGACGTTTGCAACGACGGTTTGCCCCTGCATGTCGATACCTGGCGCGCCGCCGCGGATAAGTTCGATGCGTTCGACGTCCGATGCAGGGATGCGGGAAAGTACCGACTGCAGGTCGTCCGTCTTGGATGTCGGCCTTTGCCCGTCGATCAGGACGTTGCCGGAAGTGCCGGCAAAACCTCGTGCCGTGCCGCCGTCATTGAAGGTGAAACCCGGCAATCGGCCTATCATGTCATAGGCTGTTGTCGGGTGCGCCGCAGCAAAGAAATCCGGCCGATAGACGATAACGGCAGACCCGCCGTCGGCAGCGTGCGCGGCCGGCGCCGCCGAAAGTGCAAGCACCGTCATAGCGACACACGCCAGTAGCCAACTCTTATGCACGCGAACCCCGATTTACGCTCTCGATACACTTGCGCCGCGTTTGCTAGCGGACAAATGCATCAAACATGCATGGCTGCCTTGTATTTCACACTTGTCTTGAAAAGAGCAGATACGCATCCAAACTATCACGCAGGTTTGAAAATGGGTTAAATCGGGGCGTAATGGTAAATGCACATTCTTGCGCGATTGCATCCGGCCGCCGATATTGCGTTGCGAAAGGTATTTGATGCCGGAAGAACCGGAAAGCACGTCTCTGCGACTGAAGATCGAAGGATCCGTTCAGGCCGTCGGCTATCGCAATTTCGCAATTGACGAGGCCCGCGCCCTGGGCCTCGATGGATGGATCCGCAATCGATCGAACGGAGAGGTCGAGGTTCTCGTATCGGGTGAGAACGGCGCGGTCGAAAAGTTCATTGCGGCCTGTGCTCGCGGTCCGGCGGGATCACAGGTGAAAAGCATTGGAATGGAAAAGGCCGATCCGCCGGAGGAAAAAGGCTTCGCCCGGCGGCCCTCCGTCTAGCGTTTGCGGAATAGCTCGCGGAACACGGAGATCGCGAAGATCGCCGCGCCCAATGCGACGATGCCTTCGCCGGCGATCATCGGTTTTTCCCAATTGGGATCGTTGCCGCCCTTCAGAAACATGATGAGCGATGGCACCATCACAAGAACTCCGATCGTTGAAACGACGAAGTTCAGCCATGCAAGACGCATGACGATCGTCTCACGCTCCAGCGCGTAAAAAGTGCCGTAGAGTGCCATGCTGGCCCAACCGACGAGATTGAGATGTGCGTGCGCGGGCGCGAGCTGCATGTTGTGGGTCGCACCCATGTGCATGCCCAGAAACATTCCGCCCAGCACGCAAAGTATTCCGACGGCAAAGAAAGCAGCTGATACGCGCGGCATGGCGCCCCCAAGTTGAATCGCGCCCATGTTTTATCGTGGTTTGCGCGAATCGAAAATCAGGCCAGCGGACCGAAGACTTCTTCGAATGCAGCCTTCAGCGCCGCATCTGCATCCGCCATCGTCGCGGAGATTCCAAGATCGGCGAGACTTGTCACGCCATGCTGACTGATGCCGCAGGGAACGATGCCGGTAAAGTCGGCGAGACTGGGCGAAACATTGAATGACACGCCGTGGAACGTCACCCAACGGCGCACGCGCACGCCCAGGGCCGCGATCTTGTCTTCACGCATCCCGCGTTGAACCCAGATGCCTACGCGCCCTTCACGCCTTTCTCCCTTCACGCCAAAATGCGCGAGCGCGCGGATGAGCCATTCTTCCAGATCGCGAACATAGGCCCGCACGTCCGGCTTTCGGCGCTTGAGATCGAGCATCACATAACCGACGCGTTGTCCCGGTCCATGATAGGTGAATTGGCCGCCGCGTCCTGTCTTGAAAACCGGAAAGCGCGCGTCGATCAGGTCTTCGTCCCTGGCGCTGGTACCGGCGGTGTAGATGGGCGGATGCTCGACCAGCCAGATCAATTCATCGGCACGGCCTTCGGCGATGGCGCCGGCCCGCTCTTCCATGAAGGAAACGGCCTGCGGGTAGGGCAGGAGGTTCTCGCGAACCAGCCATTCCGGACGCGAAAGCACAGGGGCAGACATCGCCGCCATTAACGTCCCCGAAACCATAATTGCGTGAGGATCAGGTTCACCGCTGTCATGAGAGTTCAAATGTCCTCCAACATCGAAGGCGTCAAGGTCGAGATTTCCGTGGTCCTGGGCCGCTCGGTCATTCCGATGCACCAGCTGCTGCGCATGGGCCGTGGGGCGGTCATCGAGCTGGATTCCAAACAGGACGACCCGGTGACGATCATGGCCAACGATCGCGCGGTCGCGAAGGGCGAGATCGTCCTGCATGGCGATAAAATCGGCGTCTCGGTCACTGACCTGCTCCGGACCAACGGATAATACGATTCAGATATGTGGAATAATTTATTCCACGTCATATTCTTGCACTATTGAAGAGCGGCGCGTATCTCTCTGTGGAACCGCTATTCCGCGGGACGCAGGAGTACCTACGCCTTGCTTCCCATTGTTCTTCATCAGGATGCCGTTTCCGCCGGTTTGGCGGGCGCAGGTGAGGGCTTGGCCCGCCGCCGGGCGCTCCTGACCGAGGCGGGATTGGAGGCTGTCGAAGTCGCCCTCGATAAGCCGCTTCCAAAAGGGTTGAACGTCCTGTTCGTTGCCGGACTTGGCCCGGAGGTCTCGGAGAGCCTCGCAATACAAGCGCGCGCGCGGGACATACTTGTGAACGTCGAAGACGTTCCACGTCTCTGCGATTTCCATGTGCCGGCTACGATCCGTCGCGGCGATCTTGTCATCACGGTTTCGACCGGCGGCAAGGCGCCGGGGCTGGCGCGTCTCGTTCGCGAATGGTTGGAAGCGAAAATCGGGATCGAGTGGAGTGGGCGTTTGCGCGAGGTCTCGCAATCGCGCGCGAAATGGCGTGCAGCAGGGCAGAAGCCTGCCGAAGTCTCCAAACGCCTGCGTGATTATGTTTCGGAACGTGGATGGCTGTCGTGAGTGCGGTCAGCGTCATCGACCGCAGCCGCGGGATCACACCGCACGCGTTCGATCTGGCCGGTGCGAAAACGAACGATCCCATTATCCTCGCGCGTTTGGCGAATTTGCAGGCGCGTGCGCGGGGACGGGACGCCATCGGCATTTTGCGCCTCGCGCTCGAAGAATTTCCCGGCGAAACGGCGGTCGTGTCGTCATTCGGATCGGAATCCGTCGTGCTTCTGCACATGATCACGCAGATCGATCCGTCGACGCCGATCCTGTTTCTCAACACCGGCAAACTGTTCGGCGAAACGCTGCGCTATCGCGATCGTTTGCAGGACGAGCTTGGGTTGACGGATATCCGTTCACTCGCGCCGCATCCTGACGACCGCGCGCGCCTCGATCCCGAAGGTACATTGTGGGCTCGCAATACCGATTCCTGCTGCGGGTTCCGCAAAGTGGTTCCGCTCCGCCACGCGCTTGAAGGCTTTTCAGCGCAGATCACCGGCCGCAAGAAATTCCAGACCAACGCGCGCGCCGAAATGCAAACAGTCGAATATTTCGAAGGCCGCTTCCGCTTCAATCCACTGGCGGACTGGACGCTCACCGACATCGAAGCCTATGCCGCAGAACATAATCTTCCGCGTCATCCACTGGTGGAAGATGGTTATCCGTCTATCGGCTGCATCCCCTGCACGCGCCGTGTCGCAGCAGGCGAATCCTATCGTGACGGCCGTTGGGCCGGTCAGGACAAGGACGAATGCGGCATCCACACCGGCGTGGACGGGGACGGGATTTAGGTCAGAAAAATTAAGATTGATCGCGGTCTCACAGTGTGAATACTAAATGGGTTATTCAACATTGTGGTCGCGTTCCAGTGCAAATAACCCCCTCCACGCTCGCACAACTAATTTCCCCACTCTCCGAGGACGATTTCACGGCGCTGTTGCGAGAACGCAAATTACTACTCCAGCGCGGTGTCGGCGCAGAACGCTACGCGGCGTTGCTCGATTGGAAGACGTTGCTGGAGATGATCAAACGCGGAGAGCATCCGCCGAATCTCGGTAATTTTCGCCTCATCAAAGAATCCCAAATGCCGCCGCCAGATCGCTGGCTCAAGAAAGATCCGGCAGGCGACGGGAATATTGTAGATGTTCCCCGATTGCTTGCTTATTTGAATCACGGGTTCAGCCTTTCTGTAACCGGGATCGATCGCTACGCGCCGCATCTCAGGGCGCTCTGCGAAAATATTGCTGACGCCTTGCGTGAGCAAATCAAAATGGGCGTGATCGTAACGACGGGAACGGGCGGGGCATTCAAACTCCACTATGACCCCGAAGACCTCGTCATCCTTCAGGTGGAAGGGCGCAAGCGTTGGAAGATCTTCGGGCCACCGGTCATCAATCCGGTCGTTGGCCTGCCGCAGTCCGAACCGCCGCGGGAAAACATGCTGCTATTCGACGAGGTTTTGGAACCGGGCGATTTTCTATTTCTGCCGGCAGGTAATTGGCATCGCTGTGAGAACACCGGACCGCTATCGCTGCATCTCGGTTTGTTTTTTCAACCGCCGAACGGTATCGACGTGATCAAGGCAATCACCGCGAACTTGCTTTCCGACGACAAGCTTCGGTTGCCGCTGACGAGGTTGGGCGATGCGGCTGAAATCTCCGACGTCGAATCCGACATCAAGGACCGAGCAATGGAGCGCTTCAGCAAACTCGATCTGAACGACTTTTTTGCTGATTTTGGAAAGCAGTAACGCGAGAGTTGCCGCTGCTGGGGATAGTGCGCGGTCAGCGTTCCGGCAGGTTTTCGGGGCTTCCCAAGGGGAGGCGGCTTTGCTAAACCCCCGCCTCCTCAGGATGCGGTCGTGGCGGAATTGGTAGACGCACTACCTTGAGGTGGTAGCGCCGCAAGGCGTGGAAGTTCGAGTCTTCTCGACCGCACCAAGTGTTTTGGCGGGTATCGCTGTTTCTGGGCGACCACCCGCGGTGTTCGCTACGCCTTCCACTTCAATGCTGGGGCCGGCGCGTGAGCCGCGACGAGATTTCGGAACATTTCTTCCTGCTGGTCAACAAAGCCACGCTTGGGCAGTCGCACGAACAGTTTGTTGAACCTCATCACATATGCTGAGGCGCCTTCTTTTATCCAGGTTAAGTTTGGCCAATTCGCCTCATAACTAAATCCTTGCTGCCCAATGATTTTAATTCCTGCGTCTCCGATTTCGGCCCTTATTTCTGCAGGTTTTCGAAATAGACGGCGCACAATCAGAATGATCGGGCCCACCACGGTTCCAACAACCAGACCGCAGATCACCGGCAACAAGACCGCCCAAGGATCGTCCCAGAGTGACATAGCGCGGAGAGACAATAGAACAACCAGAGCGACCGCACCGATCGCCCAGAGGTATCTCAAAAGATGAAACGAGCAGCGGAATTGAAGCTTTAAAGAGTCTGAGAGCCTACTTGATGTCCGGTATTCGATCTTCGTACCTTCTTCGTCCATTCTTGTGGCCCCTAGTCACGGCAGGATAGCAATAGGATCAGTAACCCGCTACTGTGCGTTCCCTGCACAGTTCTTTGCCGGAACGGCAAAGAAAACGCCGGATAATTTCCCACAATGTGTGGTTAGGATGCGCTGCTCAACGGGCAGCATCCATGATTCCCAACGAATATCCCTCTCTCGATTTCGACCTCGGCGACACGGCCGAGATGCTGCGCGACAGCGTGCGCAGCTTCACTTCGGATAACATCGCGCCGCTGGCGGATGAGATCGACAAGTCGAACGTCTTTCCGCGCCATCTGTGGCCCAAGCTCGGTGAGCTGGGCGTTCTCGGCATTACCGTCGAGGAAGAGTATGGCGGCACGGGCCTTGGCTATATCGAGCATGTGCTGGCGATGGAGGAGATCAGCCGCGGGTCCGCCGCTATCGGTTTGTCTTATGGCGCGCATTCCAACCTCTGCGTGAACCAGATCCGCCGGAACGGGAGCGAAGAACAGAAGCGCCGCTATCTGCCGGGGCTTATCTCTGGCGAGCATGTCGGCGCGCTGGCGATGAGCGAGCCGGGCGCCGGTTCCGATGTGATTTCCATGCGGCTTAAAGCGGAGAAGCATGGCAGCCGCTATGTGCTCAACGGCACCAAGATGTGGATCACCAACGGCCCGCAAGCCGACACGCTGGTGGTCTATGCCAAAACCGATCCGTCGGCAGGCCCGCGCGGCGTCAGCGCGTTTCTGGTCGAGAAAGGCTTCCAGGGATTTTCCACGCCGCAGAAGCTCGACAAGCTTGGCATGCGCGGTTCGGACACAAGCGAGCTTCTCTTTCAAGATTGCGAAGTGCCCGAAGAGAATCTGATGGGCCGCGAAGGCGAGGGTGCGCGCATTTTGATGAGCGGCCTCGACTACGAGCGCGCGGTATTGTCCGCGGGCTGCATCGGCATCATGCAGGCTTGCATGGATCTGGTCGTGCCCTATGTCCACGACCGCAAACAGTTCGGCCAACCCATCGGTTCGTTCCAGCTCATGCAGGGCAAGCTGGCGGACATGTATGTGACGCTATCGGCGGCACGATCTTACGTTTATGCCGTGGCGAAAGCCTGCGACCGCGGACAGACGACGCGCAAGGATGCCGCCGGCGCGATCCTCTATGCCGCCGAACGCTGCACCTGGATGGCGCTGCAGGCGATCCAGACACTCGGCGGCAATGGCTATATCAACGACTTCCCAGCTGGCCGTCTGCTGCGCGATGCCAAGCTCTATGAAATCGGCGCTGGCACATCCGAAATCCGGCGGTGGCTTATTGGAAGAGAGTTGTTCGAGGAAACGGGCTAGTAACCCGCGATCACCGGCTCGCTCGATGTGAGCATGAGCAGATCAACCTTTGAGATCACGCCAATGGGCCGCAGGCGCTTGTGTACCACCAGGCCGTTCACTGCATCGCTCGCGTAGATTTTCAGCGCCGCCTGGCGGATATCGTCCGTTTCGCTCACCGTGTCGTCCTGCGTGATGCCATTCATCCCGCGCAGCGCCTTGTTGTCGGACGGGTCTTTGAACACCTTGATGATGGAGTCGGAAATCCTGGATTCCGCGTTCGCGACGTTGAACTCCTTGAGCGCGCGATCACCGGGAATGTATCCGGCAAAATGGTCGTCCTGATCCAGCAGCAGCACATGCTCGAGCTTGTGATGATGCAGGCTCGCAATCAGATCGCGCAGGATAACGGGATTGAAGGAACTGCGGCGGGAATCGCGCAAGGTCAGCACGATCTTCTTGTCCGGCAGGTCGAAAGCGTTTTTCAGCTTGTCGTCGAACGGCGCGAGAATTTCGGCGAGCGCTTGTTCGGGCCGCGCCGTTATTCGCAGCTTGTCCGGATCGTCGAACAGAGACACGAACCGCGCGGCGGGCATCTCGTTGAGCCTTGTCCGCTGGTAGGGCGTCTTGGCGCCCGTCGGGCGACTGAGCGCCACCAGAACGAACACGGCGGTCGAAGACGCGAAGGCTAGCATCGCGGCGGCGACGACAATCTGCGTCGCGTCGAGCCGCAAGCCCTCATGCAGCGCGGCGAAATACGCCCCCGCCATGAGAAGCGCGACCGCAATCCCGCTCAGAGCCGCTGTCGCGACCTTCTTCATCCTAATTCCCCACGGCTCCGGCGCGCCCGGAGACTTGGTGTAATGTAACCTAGTTGTGCGAGGCGGTGAACCGCGATAACCCCCTTTACGCACATCGTATTTAACCAAGCCGGGAGACGAGCATGGCCGCCGCGGAAACAGTCATTCTTTCGGGCGCGCGCACGCCGATGGGCGGATTTCAGGGCGACTTCTCGGCGTTGACGGCACCGGAATTGGGTGCCGTGGCGATCAAGGCCGCCATTGAGCGCGCAGGCATCGCGCCCGGCGATGTGAACGAGACGCTGATGGGCAATGTGCTCTCGGCAGGTTTGGGGCAGGCGCCCGCGCGACAGGCATCGATCTTAGCCGGCATCCCGGACACGACGCCATGCACGACGATTTCGAAAGTCTGCGGCTCGGGCATGAAGGCGGTGATGATCGCAAACGATCAGCTCGCGCTCGGCCACGCCGACATCGTGGTCGCGGGCGGCATGGAGAGCATGACGAACTCGCCATATCTGTTGCCCAAAGCGCGCGGCGGTTATCGCTTGGGGCACGGCGAGGTGAAGGATCATATGTTCCTCGACGGTCTCGAGGACGCGTATGAGCATCGCCTCATGGGCACCTACGCCGAAGATGCCGCGCGGCATTATCAGTTCACGCGCGAGGCGCAGGATGCATACGCGACGGAGTCGCTCAATCGCGCCAAGCGCGCGAGCGGCGATGGATCGTTCAAGGACGAGATCGCGCCAGTGAAAGTCGCCGGCAGGAAAGGCGAGGTCGTGATCGCCGCCGATGAGCAACCTGGCAAAGCCGATCCCGCGAAGATCCCCACACTGAAGCCAGCCTTCGCGAAGGACGGCACGGTGACGGCGGCAAACTCGTCGTCGATCTCCGACGGCGCGGCGGCACTAGTGCTGGCGCGCGCGGATGTCGCCAAGGCGAAAGGGCTGAAGCCCATCGCGCGAATCGTGGCGCAGGCGAGCAATGCGCATGAGCCGCGCTGGTTCACCACCGCGCCCGTCGGCGCCATCGAGAAGGTTCTGAAGCTCGCAAACTGGTCGAAGGACGATGTCGATCTCTTTGAGATCAATGAAGCTTTCGCCAACGTCGCGATGATCGCCATGCGCGACCTGCAGATCGATCATGCGAAGGTGAACGTGAATGGCGGCGCCTGCGCGCTCGGTCATCCCATCGGCGCGAGCGGCGCGCGAATCATCGTGACGCTGTTGAATGCGCTGAAGGCCCGTGGATTAAAACGCGGCGTCGCCTCCCTCTGCATCGGCGGCGGCGAAGCGACGGCCGTGGCGGTGGAGTTATTCTAATTGTCATCCCCGGCGAGCCGCGCAGCGGCGAGGGAAGGGGATCCAGGTGGTTCGATTGAAGGTGGGGTGAGATTTGGAAAAGCGGCTTTCTCTCTTTGCACTCATAGGCATTCTCTTGCTTGGCACACCCCTGCAAGGCATCGCCCATGCAGACAACGAGGCCGAAACTGGTGATCTAGTCGCTCCAAAGGGATTGGTCCCATGCGAACCGAATGATCCTCTGGTGGCGATAGAAACTCGCGTTGCCGGTTCGATTGGCGGTCTGTTTTTGAGTTGCTTCAACTCTGAAAAAGACATCGAGGTACAAGGAGCAACAGCTCCACTCGAATACGCATTTGCGATTCGTATCGCTGGCAGCGGTTACACGTCCGCAGACCTTGATAAACTTCTTTCAACGGTCACTGCACAGTGGAAGGATTTCCAGCCGCTAAGCAAGGAATTCCACAACAATTATATCGCTCGTCTCAACGCCCTCATAAAGGGGGCAGATGAAGCGTCAGCAACCATCGCCTCGGTAAAACCAGTATTGGTGTCCATCGACCGATTGGACGCCAACTCATATTCGGTGATTTCCATTCGTAACTATGTTTTTAATGAGAATGGCCGACAGGTCAGCACCACAAAGGTCAATGCGGATGCCGTTGTGCTTCGGGGACAGAACTTTGTTCGCCTGACAATGCAACGAATGCTAACTGACGTATCAGATGTTTCTCAGCTTCGAACTGAAATTTCGGAATGGGCCCGCGCGACTGAGGGGACCAATCCCTAGCGCATTGGCTGCCGCATGAATTAAGCCCTTGGAATTTCCCGATTGTAGGTCAATTCTCGACCGCTCCACCTGGGTCCCCTTCCCCTCGCTTCGCTCG
>Ga0265338_10005777_pt1 | contig 15996 bp, 11 predicted proteins | sample 42126metaG_FD_193579 | JGI IMG/M metagenome (GOLD analysis project Ga0265338, IMG submission 193579) | Rhizosphere microbial communities from Carex aquatilis grown in University of Washington, Seatle, WA, United States - 4-21-26 metaG | ecosystem: Host-associated > Plants > Roots > Rhizosphere... | reverse complement strand
GCATTCTTCGACTTACCAAGGTTGTGGAAGAGAAGATCCTTGCGTCGCGGCACAGGTCGGATGTTGCCGGGGAGCGCGTCGCCTCGCGGATCATTAAAGATGTGCGTCGCCGCGGCGATGCGGCCCTTTTTGACTGGACGCGGAAATTCGATCGCGAGTCCGTCAGCGCAAAAAATGTTTGGGTGAGTAGCGCGGAATTAAGTGAGGCCACCCGTAGCGTATCGCGCGAGTTCTTGAAAGCCGTTGACCACGCCGTTCGAAACATCCGGGCCGTTGCGCGGCGACAGAAACCGCAAGCGTGGACAATCAAGGTCGAGCCCGGAGTGCGCGTCGGACAGCGCGTGGTTCCGATTGAATCCGTGGGCTGTTATTTGCCCGGGGGCCGATTTTCGCTGGTTTCCACGCTGCTCATGACAGCAATACCCGCGCAGGAAGCGGGTGTGGAAAGGATAGTGGTTGCCAGTCCGCAGCCGGGGCCAGCGCTTCTGGCTGCTGCCGACCGTCTAGACGTTCGTTCTGTTGCACGACTCGGAGGGTCGCAGGCAATCGCGGCGCTCGCGTACGGCACAAAATCTATTCCGCGCGTGGACAAGATATTTGGTCCTGGAAATCGTTTCGTCACCGCTGCCAAGCGGCTGGTGAGTGCCGATTGTGCGATTGATCTTCTTGCCGGGCCGACGGAAGCAGTTGTGTTTGCGGCTCGCGGCAATCCTGTGTTTATCGCGGCGGATTTGGTGGCGCAAGCAGAGCACGATCCCGATGCTATTTCGCTCTTCGTGACCACATCGACGCGATTGGCGCGCGGCGTTGCTGCGGAAATCGAGCGGCAATTGCAGAATCTTCCTAAGTCGAATCCCGCATGGCAATCGCTCCGAAAGAACGGTGCGGTATTGATCGCTCGCGATCTCGCGCATGGCGCGGAATTCATCAATCGGTTTGCACCCGAACATCTGAGCTTGCCCGGCGCGGCTGGTCGCTTTCTGGATCATTTTAATTCGGCGGGAAGCATCTTTCTGGGCGATTGGAGTGCGCAACCCGTGGGCGATTACGCGAGCGGCACGAATCATGTGCTGCCTACTGGCGGCATTGCGCGGACACGCGGGGGATTATCCGTCGCGGAGTTCGTGAAATGCATCAGCGTGCAAGAAGTTTCGCGCACTGGATTGCGGCGGCTTGCGCCCGCGGTCGAGGAATTTGCAAAGGCGGAGGGGCTCGTTGCGCATGGGCGCGCCGTTGAGGTGCGCAAATGAAAGCTCCGGTTCCGATTCGGCGCGCTCTGGCGCGAATGCGCTCCTACAATCCTCCGCTCGAAGGACGGACAAACAAAGTGCGCCTCGATTTCAATGAGAACCCGCTCGGGTGCGCGCCTTCGGTACGTCGCGCGCTCGCGAGGCTCGCCGCAGCGCCGATTTCCATGTATCCGGAGCAGGAGACGGTGCGCCGCCGAATGGCGAGATATTTTTCAGTACGCACGGAAGAACTTCTGCTGACGAACGGCACGGATGAGGCTTTGAATCTGGTTGTGAACACGTTTGTCGAGCCAGGCAGCGGAGTCTTAATTGTCGAACCGACGTTTGCGATGTATCGCTTCTATTCGGAGCTTGCGGGGGCGCGGGTCCGCGCGTTGCGCTACGCCGCCGCGATGCGATTTCCGATGCGACAACTTCTCGTGGCTCTGCGATCGGGGCCGCCGCGCGTGCTCTTCCTTGCGAATCCGAACAGCCCGACGGGACATTTGCTCTCTCTTCGTGATTTACGGAAGATATTGAAGGCCGCACGCCGCACAATGGTCGTCGTGGACGAGGCTTATTTCGAATTTTCGGGCGTCACTGTGCTTTCGTGGATTAACCAGCACAAAAACCTCATCGTCACGCGCACATTTTCGAAAGCTGCAGGCATCGCAGGACTTCGCCTTGGCTGCGTTTTCACTCACCGCGAAACCGCCGCGAATATGCGTAAGGCGCAATCGCCTTATCCTGTAAATGTGGCCGCGTTGGCTGCTGCCGAAGCTTTGATGAAGGATCGCGGATTCCTCTCAAAAACGTTGCTTGAGTTGCGGCGTGGCCGGCGCGATCTTGAAAGCGGGCTCAAGCGGATGGGCATTCGGTTCTTCCCAAGCGCGGGTAATTTCGTACTCGTGCATTTGAGAGATCGGGCCATGAAGATTGTTGCCGCGCTTGCGAGCAAGGGAATTCTCGTGCGCGATCGCTCAAGCGACTTCGGTGGCGAGGGATACGTGCGCATCACATTTGGGACTGTTCAACAAACCCGGCACCTGCTGCGCGAATTGGAAGAAATTCTATGAGAAAAGCGAGCCTGAGAAGAACCACAAAAGAGACCGATATTCGCCTGCGGCTGAACCTCGATGGCCGCGGCAAATCGGAAATTAGCACCGGAGTGCGTTGCTTCGATCACATGCTGGAGCAAATCGCGCGTCATGGCGCGATCGATATCAACCTGCAAGCGCGCGGCGATCTTGATGTGGACCAGCACCACACCGTGGAAGACGTGGGCATCGCTCTCGGCGAAGCCGTGAAACAGGCGCTCGGTTCGAAGCGGGGTATTCTGCGCGCCGGATATTTTCTGATGCCGATGGATGATTGCCTTGCTTCTGCCGCACTTGATTTCTCTGGACGCGCGCATTGCGTGTGCCATTGGAAGATTTCCGCGCGGAATGTTGGCGATTTCCAGACGGAACTCCTCGAGGATTTCTTTCGCGCATTTTCGCAGGCCGCGGCGGCCAATGTTCATTTGAGGCTTATTTATGGGCGTTCTTCGCATCATCAGGTCGAATCAATCTTTAAGGCATTCGCGCGGGCGCTGCGATTCGCCATCACGCGCGATCGTCAATTGCAACGTGTGTTGCCATCAACCAAGGGGCTTCTGTGAAGATTTCAATTGTGGATTACGGCGCGGGTAATCTGCCGTCGGTGGAGCGCGCGTTTCAAGGGCTTGGCGTCGAGACGGAGCGCGCAGCCACGCCGGAGCAGATTGCTTCGGCGCGGGTGATTGTTCTCCCCGGCGTAGGACATTTCGCTGCGTTTGTTGACGGGCTCGAAACTAGAAGTCTCACATCGTTACTGCGGGCGGCTCATGAGGCTGGCACTCCGATTCTAGGCATTTGCCTCGGGTTGCAGGCGCTCTTTACGTCGAGCGAAGAAGCTCCAGGAAAACAGGGCCTCGGTTTCCTTTCTGGGGCAATTCGGTTATTGCCGAGCACAGTGAAATCGCCGCACATCGGGTGGAATCAGTTGCGGCGCGTTCATGAGGGCGCGTTGCTTCGTGGCATTGCGGATGATGCCTTCTTTTATTTCGCACATTCGTATGCTGCTCTTGGCGACGGGGCCCCCACTGCAGCGGTCTGCGATCATGGCGTTTCCTTCGCGGCTGTGATTGAGCAGCGGAATCTCTTCGGTGTGCAATTTCATCCGGAAAAATCGGGCGAGGTGGGTGCGCGTGTGCTGCGTAATTTTGTGGAATTCGTGCAATGACGCTCGCCCGGCGAATCATTCCGTGCCTCGATGTTGATGGTGGACGTGTGGTGAAGGGCATCGAGTTCGAGAAGTTGCGCGACATGGGCGGTCCGGAGGCCCACGCGGCACGCTACAATCGCGAAGGTGCGGATGAACTTGTTGTGCTCGACATCAGCGCTTCACGCGACGGTCGCGCGACGTTCCTCGAAACCATCGAGCGCGTGGCACGCCAGTTGAATATTCCGCTGACCGCAGGTGGCGGCATCCGAAAGTTGGAAGATGGTGTGGCAGTCACGCGCGCCGGTGCGGATAAGATCACGGTCAACACAGCCGCTGTGGAGCGTCCAGATTTGATTTCGGAACTCTCGCAGCAATTCGGTTCGCAGGCAGTGGTCCTTTCCATGGACGTGAAGCGCACAGGTGGGAAGTGGGAAATATATATTCGCGGCGGGCGCGATGCGACTGGTCTTGATGCAATCGCGTGGGCGCAAGAGGGAGCCGCGCGAGGAGCGGGGGAAATCCTGCTGACCTCGATTGACCGGGACGGGACTTGCAGCGGATTCGATTGCGAGCTTACGGCCGCAATCGCGAGCGCGGTGCGCGTACCGGTGATCGCCTCGGGAGGTGCGCAGACGTTTGAAGATTTTCTGGCCGTGTTCTCCGAAGGTCGCGCAGATGCCGCGCTCGCTGCTTCGATCTTTCACACCGAAACACACTCCATCGGCGCGCTGAAGAAATTCCTTGCCGAGCGTGATGTGCCAATCCGGTTGAGCCGATGATTATTCCCTGCATTGATTTGCAAGGCGGGAAGGCAGTTCAATTGGTTCGCGGGCGGCGGCTGGAATTGGCTGTGGACGACGTCGTTGGCCTGCTTGGAAAGTTCCGCAGCTATCCAATTCTGCATGTGATTGATCTCGATGCTGCGAAGCGCGAGGGGACAAACGCGCTTTGGATTAAAGTTATCTGCGAGCAATCAAAGGGGAAAGTGCGTGTGGGGGGTGGCATTCGCACGGCAGCGCGGGCCGAAAAGATTCTTTCCTGGGGCGCGGAGAAAATTATTGTGGGGAGTGCGGCTTTCCGGAAGGGAAGCATCGCCACCGAGTTTCTGGGGAAATTGGCGGCGCGGGTGGGCAAGAAGAAAATCATCATCGCTCTCGATACCGAGGGCGGGAAAATCGTCGTCCACGGCTGGCAACAACGCCTTGCACTTTCACCGCCGGAAGTAATCCCTCAGCTTGAACCTTTCTGCTCGGGCTTTCTTTGCACGTATGTGGACAATGAAGGAACCATGAAGGGAACAAATCTTGCGTGGTTCCGGAGTTTGCGGCGCGTCACGCAGCTTCCGATCACGGCCGCTGGCGGAATTCGAAGCATGCGCGAGGTTCGCGCGCTCGAGAAAATCGGCATGGATGCGGCGGTGGGGATGGCCATATATAAAGGTAAGCTTGCGGCGGGCACGACCGGGCTTGGCTGCGGCCGCTAGCTAGGCGGCGCGATCGTTAGGAGGAGGTCTTTCGCCTCCACGTGCTGGTTGCCGGTGACGAGAATTTTCGTGATGCGCCCCGTGATGGGCGCATAGATATTGGACTGCATCTTCATCGCTTCAAGCGTCAGCAGCTTGGCTCCTCGTTCGACGGTTTGATTCACCTGAATCGTGATACCGGTGATCACGCCTGAAGTGGGCGCACCAATCTGCCCGGCGTCAGCGGGGTCTGCTTTCGGATGCGAAGGCGCGGCTACCCGCAACGCTCGGTCGCGGATGCGCACTTCTCGCGGCTGGCCATTTAGTTCGAAGAAGAGTGTGCGCGTGCCATCGGGATGCGGTTCGCCAATCGTAAGGAAATTAATGATCAGCGTCTTGCCGGCTTCGATTTCGACGGTTACTTCCTGACCCGGCCGCAGCCCGTAAAACATAGCGGGTGTGGGAAGCACGCTGACGTCGGAATGTGCTTTGCGAAAACTATCAAACTTGTGGAACACGTCGGGGTAGAGCAGGCTGCTGAGCAATTCGTCGTGACCAGCAGTTCTGCCCAGTTGTTTTTCAAGAGCGCTTTTCGCAGCAGGAAAATCCACAGGTTCGAGAATTGCGCCGGGGCGGCCATGGTCCGGCTTTTTGCCGCGAAGAATAATGTTTTGCAGCTTCTTCGGCCAGCCGCCCGGAGGCGTGCCGAGCGCGCCTTGAAACATCTCAACCACCGAATTTGGCATGGAAATATCGTGGTTCGCAGGCAGCTTCAGGATATCTTCCGGCTTCATTTCTCGCGACATAAGGAACAGCGTCATGTCGCCGACCACTTTGCTGGAGGGCGTCACCTTGACGATATCGCCAAAAAGTTGGTTGACCTCAGCATAGGTGCGCTCCACTTCCCGCCAGCGGTGGGTTAGACCGAGTGCGGCAGCCTGTTCACGCAAATTTGTAAACTGCCCGCCGGGAATTTCGTGTTGGTAGAGCCGCGCCGAACCCGAGCGGGGCCCTGAATCAAAGGGCTCGTAATATGTGCGCACCACTTCCCAGTAATCGGAGCACTCGTTGAGCATGTCCATATCGAGGCCCGTGTCGCGCTGCGTGTTCTTCAGAGCTGCCACGACGGAATTCAAATTTGGTTGGCTGGATCCTCCGCTCATTGCAGCCAAAGCAGCGTCGGCGACATCTACGCCTGCGTCGGCAGCTTTCAGGATCGAAGCCGCGTTCAAGCCGCTCGTGTCGTGCGTATGAAAATGAACGGGAACTCCAATTTCTTCACGCAAGGCTTTCACCAGCTGGAACGCGGCGTAGGGCTTGCACAGACCTGCCATATCTTTAATCGCCACAAAATGCGCACCCAATTTCTCGAGCTTCTTCGCCATCTCCACGTAATACTTCAACGAATATTTCGGACGGCTTGGATCGAGGATGTCACCCGTGTAACAAATGGCCGGCTCGCACACGCCGCCCGTTTCGAGCGCCGCATCAATCGAGACGCGCATATTGTCGATGGAATTCAGCGAATCGAATATGCGGAAGATGTCGATCCCTTGCTTGTGCGCCTCGCGAACGAATTCAATCACCACATTGTCGGGATACGATGTGTAACCAACGGCATTCGAGCCGCGCAGGAGCATTTGAAAACAAATGTTCGGGATACGCTCGCGCATTTGCCTGAGGCGCTGCCAGGGATCTTCATGCAGGAAGCGCATTGACGTATCAAATGTCGCGCCGCCCCACACTTCCAGGCTGAAGAGATTGGAAAGCCGTCGTGCCACTGCGGTCGCGGTGGCCAACAAATCGTGAGTGCGCACACGCGTGGCGAGCAGCGATTGATGCGCGTCACGAAACGTCGTGTCCGTAATGAGAAGACGCTTTTCTTTCCGCGCCCACTCCGCGAACCCGCGCGGGCCCAGTTTCTTCAGTAGGTCGCGCGAACCGGTTGGCGGCGGAGTCGCCGCGGCATGTGGAATTACTGGCGGCTCAAAGACTTCGGGGAGCGATTTGCCTTTTGTCTCTGGGTTGCCGTTCAGAATCACGTCACCGATGTAAGAAAGCAGCTTGGTTGCACGGTCGCCGCGGCGGGGCAGACGGAAGAGTTCGGGAAAATCTTCGAGAAAGGATGTGGTCACCTCGCCGGTCTGAAAACGGGGATGGTTCACCACGTTTTCGAGGAACGCGATATTCGTCTTCACTCCGCGAATGCGAAATTCCCGCAGCGCGCGATCCATCCGCCGGCAGGCCCCGGGCAAGTCGTTATCCCAGGCGGTCATTTTTACCAGCAGCGAGTCGTAATATGAGGCAAGAGTTGCTCCGGCGTATGCCGAACCGCCATCCAGACGAATTCCAAAGCCAGCCGGAGAGCGATACGTCGTGAGCTTGCCGTAATCCGGCGCGAAATTATTTTCAGGATCCTCGGTGGTCACGCGGCATTGCAACGCAGAGCCGTAGAGCGGAATCGCATTTTGCTGTGGCAGCGAAAGAGGAGTGGTGTGGAGCTCATGTCCTTGGGCCACCAGAATCTGCGAGCGAACCAAATCAATTCCCGTCACCATTTCTGTGACGGTGTGTTCCACCTGAATTCGCGGATTCACTTCAATAAAATAAAGCTTCTGCGAATCGGTATCGAATAGATATTCCACCGTTCCGGCATTGCGATATCCCGCCGCCCGAGCAAGACGCACTGCCGATTCACAAAGCTCCGTCCGCAGATTCGCCGACAAATTTGCCGCAGGCGCCACCTCGACAACCTTCTGGTGCCGTCGTTGCACAGAACAATCACGCTCCCAAAGATGCACGGTGTTCCCATGATGATCGGCCAATATTTGCACTTCGAGGTGCCGCGCGTGAGCCACATATTTTTCGAGAAACACGGAAGCATCGCCAAAAGAAGAGAGCGCCTCGCTCTGCGCTTCTTCCAGCAGCGGAGCGAGCTTCTCTGCGTCACGCACCACGCGCATACCACGCCCGCCGCCACCCATCGCTGCCTTGATGATCAGTGGAAACCCGATCGTGTGCGCGATCTTCAGGGCTTCCTTTGCCGATCGTACAGGCTTCTCCGTCCCCGGAAGAATCGGAACTTCCGCGGAAGCGGCCAGCCTCTTCGCCGCTGTCTTATCGCCTAACAATTCCAGCAATTCCGGGGTCGGCCCAATGAAGATGATGCCCGCGTCCTGGCAGGCCCGCGCGAACGCAGGATTCTCGGAAAGAAATCCATATCCCGGGTGAATCGCGTCCACATTTTTCTCGCGCGCCAGCTCGACGATTCCAGCGATATCCAAATAGGCCTCGACCGGACCCTTTCCCACGCCCACCTGATACGCTTCGTCCGCCTTGAAGCGGTGCAGGCTCAACCTGTCTTCGTTTGAGTAAATCCCGACCGTGCGAATCCCCAGCTCATTGGCCGCGCGCAGAATGCGGATCGCAATTTCGCTGCGATTGGCTGCCATCACCTTCTTGATTGGTCGAATGTCTTTCATGGAGTCCCGAATCAGCCCTGGATAATTCCCGTATAGTATCGGAACCCCTAGCCAGATGAAACGCCTCATGTCGAATGGCTTGCATCGATGATTTAGGGCGCCGCGAGTCGCTGGCGAAGCTTCAACGGCCACACCGCTGGAAAGGCCCTAAATACAGGCCATTTACTACTGTTCTGAAGTGAAACACCCCCTAGCTCTAACTTTCGTACCAGCCATTTGAAGCTCCCGGTCTATAGCTCACGAACTGTCCGGGACGGTACCCTGTCTTCGTTGCAAGATTCAATCAACTGGCGTCTGCATCACGGCGCCAATCGAACTGGGGGAAACGAGTAATGAGATTCCAGGGGTTCAAAGCTTCCGCAAAAAGCCTTGTGGTCGTGGCCGCAGCCATGATCGTCTGCCAGCCAGTCTTTGGCCAACGTGCATTTACAGTTTTGCCGCACACAAACTCGGGAGACGGAGATCCCATCGCCTTCATGCGCCCGCATTACGTCTTGCATCAGGGGACGGAAAGCAATCTTGCCGCACCGCCGACGTCCGCCTTTGGTCCTTCGAAGATCCGCCACGCCTACGGTTTCGACCAGCTCACCAATCAGGGAGCCGGGCAAGTCATCGGAATTGTGGACGCCTACGATGATCCGCACGCAGAAGCCGATCTGGGCGTTTTCAGCAAACAGTATGGTCTGGCCGCGTGCACCACAAGCAATGGATGCTTCCACAAGGTTTTCTCGAATGGCCGCCAGCCCGCGGCAAACTCCAATTGGTCCGTCGAAATTTCACTCGATATTCAGTGGGCGCATGCGATCGCTCCCCAAGCAAAGATCGTTCTGGTCGAAACTCCGACTAACAACCTGAGCGACCTGGTCTCCGGCGTTGACGTCGCCGTCCGCAATGGGGCCTCGACCGTTTCCATGAGCTGGACTTCCGCGGAATTCAAGGGCGAGAAAAGCCTGGACAATCACTTCGTCTCCAACGGTGTGACGTTCTTGGCCGCCGCCGGCGACAACGGAACGAACGTTGCCTATCCGGCCGCTTCGCCATTCGTCATCGGCGTGGGAGGCACTTCGCTGACTCTCGATTCAAACGGGAACTATCTGAGCGAGTCGGCCTGGGGCGGCAGCGGCGGCGGTGAAAGCACCGTCGAAAGCGAGCCGCTCTTTCAAGAGCAGTTCGGAATTCCGAATGACGCTCGCGGCACTCGCGGCGTTCCCGATGTCTCCTACAATTCGAATCCAGGCACTGGCTACGCCGTTTACGATTCCGTCTCCATCAATGGAGCAGCGGGTTGGTTCCAGGTGGGCGGCACGAGCGCCGCTTCGCCTCAGTGGGCAGCACTGGTCGCGATTGCAAATTCCTCGCGAGTGGCCGCCCGCAAGGCGAACCTGAGCAGCGCAGGCAGCATCGTCTATTCGCTCGCGAAGGCCAATCTCGCGACTGATTTCCACGCCGTCACGCAGGGCACCAACGGTTCTTGCGGAACGTTGTGCACTGCATCCTCCGGCTTCGACTACGTCACCGGCCTAGGCACGCCGCAAGCTAAAGTGCTCATCACCGCACTCGTCGCACAGAAGTAGCCCTCGCACTCGCGTAAAAGAGCTTTCACGAACACCATGTGAAAGCTCTTCGCCACCAGTAGCTATCATTCGCGCAATTTTTTCCCCGGATTCTTCTCCGATCCACGCGTCCAATTGTATTCTCTGAACGTATCACCTGTTAGGCAGAGTCAATTGTTATCATGGGACTTTGCTGCGCCGGTCACATGATCGGATTGAATTTCGGAATCAGGAGATAATCGACGCATGAAAAAAATCATTGCGATGGCATTGTTTGTCCTTGCCGCCGCCTGTGCCGCGCGTGCTCAGGATGTCGTCGGCGACTGGAAGGGAACGCTGAAGGCAGGGGACGCGGAGTTGCGCCTCATCATTCACATCACGAAGGCTGACGACGGCAGCCTCAAAGCCACCATGGACAGCCTCGATCAAGGAGCCAAAGGAATTCCAATTTCTTCCATCTCTTTGAAGGACTCCAAACTATTCTTCACGTCAGCGGCCATCCATGGTTCCTACGATGGCACGGTCAACAAGGATGCCACCGAGATCAAGGGAACCTGGTCGCAAGGAACTCCGCTTCCACTAGATTTCACGCGCGCGCCAAAGGTTGCAAAGACGGAACACAAACCCGTCAAACCTTCGGACATTGACGGCGCATGGGCTGGATCGCTAGACACCGGTTCCGTAAAGCTCCGAATTGTCTTCCACATTACCAACACCGAAGACGGGCTCGCCGCCACGATGGATAGCCCCGATCAGGGGGCGAACGGAATCCCCGTCACGACCGTCACCCGCGATGGTTCGTCTCTCAAGCTGGAATTGAAGCAAGCGAACGGCGTCTTCGAAGGGAAGCTTGACGACAAGCTCACCACCATCGACGGCACGTGGACACAAGGCGGTGGCTCGGCGCCGTTGGTTCTAAAGCGCGTCAAAGACGCGGCAGAACTTGAGCGCCCCAGACCCCAAAATCCGGTAAAACCTTATCCGTACACCGCCGAAGACGTTTCCTATCCGAGCAAGCCAGCGGGCTTCACGCTTGCCGCCACGATTACGATTCCTCGCGGGAAAGGCCCATTTCCGGCCGTGCTATTGATTGCCGGCTCAGGTGCGCACGATCGGGACGAGGCGTTAATGGGGCACAGCCCGTTTCTCGTTCTATCCGATTACTTGACGCGAAAGGGAATCGTCGTGCTCCGCGCCGATAAGCGCGGCGTTGGGAAGTCGGGCGGAAATTATGCCACCGCAACCACAGCCGATTTTGCCAGCGATGCCGAGGCGGGAATTGTTTATCTGCAATCACGCCCGGAAGTTGATTCCCACAAAATCGGCCTGATTGGCCACAGCGAGGGCGGCGTGGTTGCTCCTATCGTCGCCGCGCAGGATTCGCACGTCGCGTTCATCGTCATGATGGCGGGCTCCGGCGTTCCCGGGGACAATATCATCGTGGAACAAACGAAATTGATCGCGGAGGCTGGCGGCCAAAGCCACGAGGAAGCCGAAAATACCGGAGAAGATGAACGAAAAGTCCTCGCGCTGGTGGAGATGGAAAAGAATGACGCGGAGTTGGAGAAGAAGTTGCGAGCGGAGCTGGGCGACAAGGAATCGAATGCGATGCTAGACGCACAAATCAAGGCACTCACCTCTCCGTGGTTCCGCTATTTCATTCAATTTGATCCGGCGACCGCGTTGAGCACGGTGAAGTGTCCCGTACTTGCCATCATCGGCTCGAAAGATCTGCAAGTCCCCGCTTCCCAGAATCTGCCCCCGATTCGCAAAGCCCTCGAAGCAGCAGGCAACAAGAATTTTGAAGCCGATGAGCTTCCGGGCCTGAACCATTTGTTCCAAACTGCCAAGACGGGCGCCCCAAGCGAATATGGCGACATCGAAGAGACAATGTCCCCCGTCGCCCTCGAAAAAATTGCAGGTTGGATTTTGAAGCAGGCTTCTCTTCAACAAGCAAATCTGCAATAAGCAGTTCCTCTCGCGCGTCACTGACCTGCCGCCTCGTCGCATCGTTTCAAAAAATCACGTTGGTTAATATGTTGCCGCATCCGCCGTACCAGCCGCCTCGAAAAGCCTTTTTCCTGGTGTATAGTTATTTGAGTGAGTGGCAGCTGAAGGCATGGCCCACCGGAATGCCGGATTTTCCCGTTCCAGGCATTTGAAAACGTTCTGGGCAGAACCACATCGAAAATGAAAAAGCCATTGCAGGTCATGAAATTCGGAGGCACCTCTGTAGGCGATGCATCGTGCATTGCGCGAGTCGCGCAGATTGTTCGCGACGCATCGCGCCAAGGCCCGGTCGTTGTTGTTGTCTCCGCCATGAGCGGCGTCACGAACCGGTTGGTTGCCGCTTCTTCGCGCGCCGAAGCCGGCAATCGAGAGCAGGTGGCAGAGCTATTCGCCGCGCTTCGCAAGCAGCATGAAATCGCACTCAGTGCGCTCATTCCGCAAAGCGAGAAACGCAACCGCCTGGCCGCATCGATGGAAGACATTTTTCGCGAAGGTGAGCGCTTGTGTGAAGGCACTGTGCTCCTCCGCGAGTTGACGCCCCGCACACTCGATTCCGTCTCCAGCCTGGGTGAACGTCTTTCTGCCCCGATGGTAGCCGGCGCGATTGCCGATCTCGGTGTGCCCAGCGAAGCTATCGAGGCTACCGATTTGGTCGTCACCGACTCTTATCACGGCGGCGCTGAGCCGTTGATGGACCGCACACGCGAGCGCTGCGAAGCGCGCATTCGCCCGTTGCTCGATCGCGGAGTCGTTCCTGTGGTCACCGGATTTATTGGCGCCACCGAGGAAGGTGTGCCTACCACGCTGGGCCGAGGTGGCTCCGACTATTCAGCGACCATTTTGGGCGCTGCGCTGAATGCAGGCGAAATCATTATTTGGACAGATGTGGATGGCGTCCTTACCGCAGACCCGCGGCTTGTGCCGGACGCGCGTACGATTCCGGAAATTTCGTATCGAGAAGCCGCGGAGCTTGCCTACTTCGGCGCAAAAGTGCTGCATCCGAAGACGCTACGCGCCGTTGTGCCCGCAGGAATTCCGGTTTGGATTCGGAATAGTTTTGAACCTAAGCAGATTGGCACGAAAATCACGCCGCAGGGCCGCAGCAACGGCGGTGGCGTGAAAGCTCTCACGGCCATCCGCGATGTTTCACTCATTGCGATTGGAGGTCCAGGGATTGTCGGCGTGCCGGATGTGGTAGGCCGCACATTTTCGGCCACTGCAGAGGTTCGTGCCAACGTCCTGCTAATTTCGCAGTCCTCTTCGCAGAATGATATTTGTTTTATCGTCGCTTCCACGGATGCCAAGCGGACTGTCGAAGCGCTGCGTAACCGGTTCGCGCGCGACGTGGCCGATCAAAAGGTGGAGCACATCACGGTCGATCCAACGATCGCCATTGTCGCGGTCGTCGGGGAAAACATGCACGGCACGCCGGGCGTCGCCGGCCGCACGTTCAGCGCTCTCGGGCGCGAGCAAGTGAACATCATCGCCATCGCGCAAGGCTCTTCGGAGTGCAACATTTCGTTCGTAGTGGCGGAAAAGGACGTGAAGGCCGCGCTGACAGCCACGCATCGCGAATTTGGCCTCGGTGCACAAGCATCAACAGAAATCCTGGCGGCCAGTGCACAACATGATTGAAAAAATTGCCAATGCACCCGAAAAGGCCGCGGAGAATGCTGTGCAACGCTGCATTTTGCCCTCCTGCGGCGCTTCGTTTGGCCTCCGCGAGCGAATTTATGTTTGCTCGCGCTGCGGGGGCCCGCTTGAAATTGAATGTCGCCTCCCCATGGCGACCGAAGCAAGTAACGCGGAATCTCTCCGCAAACGATGGCTAACGCGCGCCGGTTCTTCCGACCCGCGCGATCGCAGCGGCGTCTGGCGCTATCGCGAACTCCTTCCGTTTGATGATGCGGCGCCCGTCGTAACGCTCTTCGAAGGCAACACACCGCTCTACGACGCGCCCCGTTGCGCGCAATATTCCGGCTTGCAAGCTCTCCGCCTCAAACATCAGGGTTGCAATCCCACTGGGTCTTTCAAAGACACGGGCATGACGGCTGCGGTCACGCAGGCAGTTCTTCTCGGAGCCCACACCGCCATTTGCGCCAGCACTGGAAACACGGCCGCCAGCCTCGCCGCGTATTCCGCGCGCGCCGGATTGCAATGCGCGATTCTGCTGCCTCGCGGGCAAATCACCGCTTCAAAGCTCGCGCAAAGCATGGACTACGGCGCCGCCATTTTTGAATTGGATGGAAATTTTGACGATTGCATGCGCTTGATTCAAGAGCTTGGCGATGATCCCTCGATCTATGTCGCGAATTCGATCAATCCTTTTCGCATCGAAGGCCAAAAAACTGTCGCATTCGAATTGATGCAGCAGTGCGCGTGGCAAGTTCCTGACCACATCGTCGTTCCCGGCGGGAATATGGGCAACAGTTCCGCGCTCGGCAAAGGTTTTGCCGAAATGCTGCGCCTCGGCTTGATTGATCGCCTTCCCAAGCTGAGCGTCATTCAGGCAGAAGGCTCAGCGCCGCTCGCGCACTTGTTCGCCGAGCTCCAGTCGAAAAAGTCCGCGCGCGCTGCAGATATCCCGGAAACTCTCAAACCTGTCGCGCACCCGCACACGCTTGCCACCGCCATCAAGATCGGAGCGCCCGTCTCATGGAGAAAAGCACTCCGCGCCGTCCTCGAGTCGCACGGTCAAATCATTACGGTGAGCGAACAGGAGATTGCCGACGCCAAAGCCATCATCGGTCGCGACGGCATCGGTTGCGAACCCGCTTCTGCTACAACCGTCGCCGGCATCCGCAAACTCGTCGCAGTCAAACACATTCGCCCAGAAGAATCCGTGATTGCTGTCCTCACCGGACACGTCCTGAAAGATCCCGACTACGTGAGCAACTACCATCGCGGCACGCTTTCCGAAAGCTCAGCGGGGGCGGGCGACTCGACGCCATCGCGTCCGATCATCGGCAAACTCCGAAACGCTCCTGAGCGCGTCGCCGCATCAAAATCTGCCATCCTCGAGCGCCTGCATCAGGCAAAATGACCCAGTCGCTCACCACCTGCATCGAAGTCCGAGTCCCTGCCTCCACCGCCAACTTAGGAGCGGGCTTTGATTGCCTTGGCCTCGCCCTCGAGCTTTATCTCAACGTGCGAGCCACTGTCCTCTCGAAACCCGGCGCGCGGACTCTCGCGCGCAGCCGTGGCATTCGCGGCAGTTCAACTCTGCCCAGCGCGCCGGAAGAAAACCTGATCCTCCGCGCCATGCGCCACACCGCCGAAAAGGAGGGCCTCTCGCTGCCCCCCGTCCGCTTGGCAGTTCAAAACCAAATCCCAATGGCCAGTGGGCTCGGCAGCAGCGCCGCAGCCACAATCGCGGGCGTTGCGCTCGCCTTCGGAGTCACCAGCCGCGCTGTCCCGCGCGAAGCAGCCCTGCGCTACGCCGCAGGAATCGAAGGCCACGCCGATAATGTGGGCGCGGCGCTCTTAGGAGGACTGGTCGTAACGCTCCCTCGCTCAGACGGCACGGTCATCGCGGTCCGCAAACCGTGGCCAAAAATGATTCGCATCACTGCTGTCACGCCTGTCCTCACGCTTGAAACAAAAAAATCTCGCGCCGCGCTGCCGGAATCTGTGCAGCTAAAAGACGCCGTCCACAATCTCCAGCGCTCGGCGCTTTTCGTCGCCGCCATAGAAGAGCGCCGCTACGATCTTATTTGGGACGCTATGCAGGACCGCCTGCACCAGCCGCATCGCCAGCGCCTGATCCCTGGCCTTTCGGAGGCTCTAGCGATGCCCCGTGTCCCGGGATTACTCGGTCTCGCTCTCAGCGGCGCAGGCCCAAGCATTGTCGCCCTCACGATGGACCGCCACGCCGAAATCGGCCGCTCAATCACCGCACATTTCGAACGCCACGGCCTTGCCTCAACCATCTGGAATCTTGAAGCCGCACAAGAAGGGCTCGCCGTGACCGAAAAACGCGCCCGCAACAAATAATCCGCGTATCCGAGAAATCACAA
>Ga0265338_10005775_pt1 | contig 15998 bp, 12 predicted proteins | sample 42126metaG_FD_193579 | JGI IMG/M metagenome (GOLD analysis project Ga0265338, IMG submission 193579) | Rhizosphere microbial communities from Carex aquatilis grown in University of Washington, Seatle, WA, United States - 4-21-26 metaG | ecosystem: Host-associated > Plants > Roots > Rhizosphere... | reverse complement strand
TCATTTCGCCGCTCAACACGACCGAGCCGGGGTTCACCACGTCCTTGTTCGCGTATTTCGGCGCGGTGCCGTGCGTCGCCTCAAAAATTGCGTGGCCGCTGATGTAATTGATGTTGCCGCCGGGCGCAATGCCGATGCCGCCAACCTGCGCCGCCAGCGCGTCGCTCAAATAATCACCGTTCAGGTTAAGCGTGGCGATGACGTCAAAGTCCGTCGGGCGCGTGAGCACCTGCTGCAATGTGATGTCGGCGATGGCGTCCTTGATGACGAGGCCCGCGCCAGGCTTGCCTTCGGGAATCTTGCACCAGGGTCCAGCGTCAATCTCCACCGCGCCGAATTCGGTTTTGGCCAGCTCATAACTCCAATCGCGGAACGCGCCTTCGGTGTATTTCATGATGTTGCCCTTGTGGACAATCGTCACCGACTTCTTCTTCTGTGCGATGGCATATTGGATGGCCGACCGCACCAGACGCTGGGTGCCGGTCTTCGACACGGGTTTGATGCCGATGCCGACCAGCTCCGGCGACTCCGCCCCGAAACGGATCTTTTTAAAGTCCTTCGGAAAATTCACCTTGAGAAATTCAATCGTCTTCAACGCGGCTTCCTTGCCGGCCTCAAAATCAATCCCCGCGTAAATGTCCTCCGTGTTTTCGCGGAAGATGACCATGTTCACCTTCTCCGGATGCTTCACCGGCGACGGCACGCCTTGAAAATACTGCACCGGACGCAGGCAGACGTAGAGGTCGAGCATCTGGCGTAATGCGACATTGAGCGAGCGGATGCCGCCGCCGACCGGCGTGGTGAGCGGGCCTTTGATGCCGACCAGATATTCCTTGAATGCCTCGACCGTATCGTCGGGCAGCCAGTTGTCGAATTTGTTCTTGGCCGCTTCGCCGGCGAACACTTCAAACCAGAAAATCTTGCGTTTCCCACCGTAGGCTTTCTGCACGGCCGCATCGAACACGCGCACGCTGGCCGCCCAGATGTCCGGACCGGTGCCGTCGCCGCGAATGAACGGCAGAATGGGGTTGTTCGGCACGCTAAGCTTGCCGTTCTGAATTGAAATCTTTCCGCCAGCGGGTGGGGTCACGTCTTTATAAGCCATGGTCGGATTTACGATTTATGATTTGCGATTGACGATTTTCAAAACCTTATAAGCGGTAGCTTCAAAGCGAAGCCGAAGGAAATCAAGGAAAGAAAACTGATTTACAACTAAGGATGACCGGTTGCTTGTTGTTTTTGCGTAACAAGCCGTAACTCGGTAATGACTCGCTGCCCCGCATTACCAAGGTCTGAACACTTATTTTTGTTAGTACGAAGGGATTCTTCATCAACGTCTATCCTGCGAACGCCATCGAAACAGACCAAATAAAAGCAAATGTGGCCGGGATTTGGATAAGAAAAGTCTTTGGTCGGAACGGCATCGTCATAATGTGTTTCGGCAATCTTCACAAATTGATGGGCGGCGTTCCGGACACTCTCGTGATCAAAGCCCCCAATAACTCCGAACGTAGAAGTCGTATAAATACTGGCATCTCCCGTGCAGGAGCCATACACAGAAATTATGTTCGTTCCCAAGGACCAATCCATGAGAGCCGTATAAACTCGCGGGTATTCTTGGGTTGGCTTCAGGCCTATCTCAGAAGCAGATGTCGTTAGTATTTTTATTCTAAGTTCGCGCATCACTTCCGCACCGCTCTTTAGGGGTGGATTGTTTGTTTGCGACATAGCAATCAAAGTCCAAACTGACAAAACAATTATGAAGAAAGGCCAACGCATTTGCAATCGAGCTACGCCACCTCAATCAGCTTCGCCGTCGTCGCTACCGTTTCGCCGAATTGCGCCTTCACCTTGGCCACGGTGTTTTCGACCGTCAGGCCATACTTCCGGCGGAGTTCGTCCTGCGTCGTGGCGTGTTCGATAAATTGATCAGGCCACCCGATGCGGACGACCGGCGTCGTCACATTTTTTTCGCTGAACAGTTCCAGCACCGTCGAGCCGTAACCACCCATCAGCACGTGATCTTCCAGCGTCACCACCACTTCCGCCGCGTGCCCGAAAAATTCATGCGTGCCCGCGTCAAGCGGCTTGGTGAAACGCGGGTTGATGACGGCGCAATCAAAACCTTCCGCCGCCAGCTGCTCCGCCGCCTGGCGCGCCAGCGTGTTCAGCGGGCCAAGCCCGAACAACGCGACCTTGCGTTTGCCGTTGCTGGAAAAATTCCGGATGATTTCCGCCTTGCCGATTTCGAGCAACTCCGGCTGGTCCTTGATCGGCACACCTTCCGCCACGCCGCGCGGGTAGCGGATGAACGTGGGATGATTTTGATGCGTGGCGGTGAACATCATGTCCACCAGTTCGTCCTCGTCCTTCGGCGCCATGGCAATGACGTTCGGCAGGCAGCGGAGATAAGCGATGTCGAACAGGCCATGGTGCGTCGGACCGTCGTTGGCGGATAGGCCGGCGCGGTCCATGCAGAAAATCACGGGCAGATTCTGCAGGCAAACGTCGTGATGAATGCAGTCGTAGGCGCGTTGCAGGAAGCTGGAATAAATCGCGCAGACGGGATGGAAACCCATGGTCGCCATGCCGGCGGCGAAAATGACGGCGTGTTCCTCCGCGATGCCCACGTCGTAATAACGGTCGGGCATCGCCTTTTCCAGATGCTTCAAGCCGGTGCCGCTGGGCATGGCGGCGGTGATGCCGACGAGCGTGTTGTTTTTCTGGCAAAGCTTCACCAGCGTCTGCCCCATCACATCCTGATACATCGGCGGCGTGCCAACCTTGGCGGGCAGCGAATCACCGGTCTTCATGTCGTAAGGGCCGGTGCCGTGGAATTTTTCAGGAAACTTGATGGCTGCTTCAAAGCCCTTGCCCTTTTGCGTGAGAACATGAATGACGATGGGATGATCGCAGGTTCTGGCAAATTCCATCGTGCTGATGAGCAACGGCAGGTCGTGTCCGTTGATCGGGCCCAGATAACGCAATCCCATCTCCTCGAAAATAATCGAGCTGCCATAGCCGCCGCGGCCGTCCGCGTCCACCTGGCTGCCGGTTTGCCGCAGGCCGACATCGGTGATCGCGCCCTTGAACCCTTCCTCAGCCTTGTGCGCCAGTTTCAACGCGAGTTCGCCCTTGGGCAACCGGCGCAGGAAATTTTGAAAATCGCGCGACAGTTTGTTGTAGTGCGGATTTGTAATCAGCTTGTTCAGATAACTCGAAATCGCGCCGACGTTTTTGGCGATGCTCCACTCGTTGTCGTTGAGGATGCCGATGAACCGTTTCGTCGTGTGGCCGATGTTGTTGAGCGCCTCGTAGGAAATGCCGTTGGTCAACGCCGCGTCGCCGAAAATGCAGACGACATTTTCGTCCGTGCCCTTTTTGTCGCGCGCGGCCGCCATGCCGAGCGCAGCGGACAGCGCCGTGCCCGCGTGGCCGGCGCCGTAACAATCGTGCTCGCTTTCCGTCCGCAAGGCGAAGCCGTTCGGGCCGCCCGTCTGGCGGATCGCCGGGAAACGATTTTTGCGGCCGGTCAGTATTTTGTGAACATAAACCTGATGGCTCACGTCCCAGACAAATTTGTCCCTGGGCGTGTTGAAAACACGATGCAGCGCGAGGGTCAATTCCACCACGCCGAGGTTCGGGCCCAGATGCCCGCCGCTCTTGGCCAGTCCGGCGATCAATTCCTGCCGGATTTCGGCGGCCAGTTCCTGAAGTTGTGGCAGCGTGAGTTTCTTCACGTGCTCCGGTCCGTCCACCATGTCGAGATATCGGCTCATAAATTTTGGGTCCTGGGTCTGGGTTGCCGGTTCTGGAAAATCAATCTTCGGACAAATCCGGCGACAGCGGCTTGAGTTTCAGGTCGCCGGCCGCGTTCTTTTCCAATTGCTGAATCTTCAATTCCGCCTCGGCCAGTTTTTCCTGGCAGATTTTCACGAGCCGGGTGCCTTCTTCATACCGGGCCAGCAAAGCTTCGAGCGGCAAATCCTCGGACTCCATCGCTTCGACGATGCCTTCGAGCTTTTTCAAGGCGTCTTCAAACGGCAGGCTGCTTTTGCCTGCGTCGGCCCTGGCTGGTTTTGACATGCGGACAGGATAAGGCAGGCCGCTATGCCCGTCCAGCTTGGAGTCGGGCGCGCCTGATGACTGCCTTTACTTCCCGGTCCGGCTGAAGATTTCGCCGGTCTTTAACCGCGTTTTCAAACGTTGCCCGGTTTTCACCCCGGCGGCTTCGCGCAAAACTTTTCCCGATGCTGCATCCATGGTGATGGAATAACCGCGCGCCAGGACCTGCTCCGGTCCCAGCAAACGCAACCGCGCCTCCGTTGCGCCGAAACGGTTGTGCCAGTTTCGCAAATGGCCCCGCGCCAGCTCACGCAACCGCTGCCGGCTTGTTTTCAAAAGCTCGCGCCGCTGCTGCAACAATTGCGCCGGACGCACGCGCGAAAGCCGCGTCGCCAGATTCTGCCAGGCCACCTGCCGTTCCCTGGTTCCCTGCTTCGCGCAACGCAACAGGCCGGTTTGCAAATCATCCAGCCGCTGCAGAAATTCATCCAATCGCCGGCGCGGATGTGCCCGCGTCAATCGTCCCTGAAGCTGCCTGAATTCCGTGGTGGCGCCTTCCAGTCGCTGCCGGACTTTCCGTCGCAGCTCGGCGGGTGCTTCGGCCACAAACTCACGGCTGGCGAACACGCCTTCCGTGATGATTTCCGCCGCCGCACTCGGCGTCGCCGCGCGCACGTCCGCCACAAAATCGCTGATGGTGAAATCAATCTCATGTCCGACCGCCGACACCACCGGAATGGCCGATTCAAAAATCGCCCGCGCCACAACTTCCTCGTTGAACGCCCACAAATCCTCCAGCGAACCGCCGCCGCGAGTGATGAGAATCAAGTCGAGGGTCATTTCAGTAGGAGACGACGTAAGGAGTCTCTGACTGTGACTGGTTTGAGTCTCGTCACCTCGACTCCTACTAAATTCATTGAGCAGCCGGATGGCCGCCGCGATTTCCTCGGCCGCGCCATCGCCTTGCACCCGGCACGGCACGAGTATGATTTCCAGCGCCGGATTCCGCCGTTGCACCACATGCAGCACGTCGCGGATTGCCGCGCCGGTCGGCGAGGTGACCAGGCCGATGCGTTGCGGATATTCGGGCAGGGGCCGTTTTCGTTCCGGCGCGAACAACCCTTCCGCCGCGAGCTTTTGCTTCAGTTTTTCAAAGGCGATTTGCAACGCGCCGATGCCCTGCAGTTCCACTGCGCGCACGATGAGCTGATATTGTCCGCGCGCCTCATAGACCGTCACGTCACCTTGCAACAGGACCTTCTGGCCGTCCTGCAACACCCTGCGGCTCCCGACCGCTTCGCCCCGGAACAGCACGCAACTTAGCTGCGCCCCGGCGTCCTTGAGCGTGAAGTACATGTGACCGGAACTCTGCGCGCGCAAATTGGTGACCTCGCCCGTCACCCAGACCGAGCCGACCGATTTTTCGAGCAACCGCTTGACCTGCGTCGTCAGTTCCGAGACGGACAGAACCGTTCGTCCCGCACTGCGGGACTCCGTCGGACCGGTTGCGCCGGAGCTTCCCGGCGAAGACGGAAACAGCTCGCCGAAGTCCCATTGCGATTTGGTCGGTTTGCTCATCTAAGTCGCAGCATGGCGGTGAGCGGCCGGCTCGGCAATCAAATCGTAATCCGTATGGCCGACGATTTTGACGCGGGCAAATTCGCCAACCGGTAATTTGCCACGAACATAAACCCGTCCGTCAATGTCCGGCGCATCGGCTTCACCGCGAGCTACCAGATAGTTGAGGGTTGAGAGTTGAGAGTTGAGAGTTTCCCGGTCGCGCAAGAGGCCGTGTTCCCACGAACTTACTCTGGCGTTTTGCAGTTGTTTCGTGTCCGCCTTGCCTTCGACGAGCACCTTGATTTCCTGGCCGACGAAGGATTCGGAGACCTGGCGGGCGATTTTGTGCTGCGCGGCCATCGCGAGCTGGCGGCGGCGCTGCTTCACTTTGTCAGAAATTTGTCCGGCCATGGCACCGGCGCGGGTGCCGTCTTCTTTTGAATATGTGAATACACCGAGCCGCTCGAATTTGGTTTCGCGGATAAAATCGAGCAGTGTTTGGAAGCTCGCCCCGGTTTCGCCGGGAAAGCCGACGATGAAGGTCGTCCGCAACGCGATGCCCGGCACGCCCGCGCGGATTTTGCGGATCAGGTCCACAATATATTGCTGCGAGGTTTCGCGCCGCATCCGTTCGAGCATGTTTTCGTGGATGTGCTGGAGCGGAATGTCCACGTAACGCGCCACTTTCGGGCATTCCGCAATGGTTTGGATGAGTTCGTCTGTCCAATGCGCCGGGTGGGTGTACAGCAGGCGAATCCAGAAATCGCCGGGCAGCGCATTCAATTCGCGCAGCAATGTGCAGATGGTCGTGGCGTCGGCGGCCAGCGATTGGGCGGCGGCAGAAAATTTTTCCGGTGACGAAATCGCGCGGCTGTGGTTGGGGCGCAAATCGAGTCCGTAATAGGTCGAATCCTGCGAAATCAAATTGATTTCCTTCACGCCGTCGGCAATCAGCGCCGTCGCCTCGGCCACGATGTCCGCCTGCTGCCGGCTGCGATGCGAACCCCGCATCCGGGGGATGATGCAGAAACTGCACGGATGATTGCAGCCTTCGGCGATTTTGACATAGGCGAAGTGCCTGGGCGTGAGGCGGAAGCGGGGCGTGGCGAAATCGGGGATGAAGGTTGGGCGCGCATGGACTGCGAGCAAGGGTTCATTATCCGTAGCGGCGTTTCGGCAGAGCGCCGCTGATGTTTCCTTGACTCGCGGAATGGCGGCGCTCTGCCGAGACGCCGCTACCATGTTTTTGGTTTTTCCAAATTTTTCCGAACCGCGGAGGGATTCTTCTTTTTCATGTTCAGACGACACGCGGTTTTTCTCCAATTCAGCCAGGCGTCCAGTAATTTTCCCCTTCGGTGTTGGATGTTGAATGTTGGATGTTCGATGTTTCCCAATCCGTTCCGCGCGCCGCGCCATCGCCTGTCGGACGATATCCGCAACCTGCGCGACCTGGTCAATGCCCATGAACGCGTCCACCTCGGGCAGGAGCTTCGGCAGTTCCTCGCGGAACCGCTGCGGCAGGCAGCCGGCCACAATCAGGCTTTGGCCGCGATGGTTCGCTTCGCGCACCTCGGCGGATTCAAGAACGGTGTCCACGCTTTCCTCCTGCGCGGAGTCGATGAACGAGCAGGTGTTGACGATGACGGCGTCGGCCTGGGTGGCGTCATTGGTAATTTCAATGCCGCTTTTCAGGAGCGAGCCGAGCATGATTTCGGCGTCCACGAGATTCTTGGCGCAGCCGAGTGAAATCAAGCCGACGCGGAGCGGACGTTCATTGGAATGTTTTTTCGTCACAGGCAGGTCAAGCTACGCGAGGCGCCGGGCGGCGTCGAAAATTATTTGGCGACGGAATTGGCGGTGTTCGTGTCCACGGCTTCGGGCAGGTTGGTGGCCGTGGCCGGCGGCGCATTGGTGGGAACGGTTTCCGACGGCAGCTGGAGCTGGGTGCGGAGCACGGCGCGCGCGGCGAACGACATTCCCTGTTTGGGATCGAGCAGCTGGTTGAGCACCGTGCGATTGATGTCGGCGAACGGCGGCAGTCCGACGCGCTGTTGTCCCCCCTCAATGGCGCCCGTCTTTGTTTGATAACGCTCGTAAATCCTGCCGGCGAGCAGTTTGAACCCGGCGTAGCGGTCGTCGTGGCCAATGGCCAGTTCATAATAGGCGCGGGCGAGCAATCCTTCCACCGCGGCCGTGGTGCGGCTTTGGTCCGTGCCGCCGACGTCTTCCTGCACGCGCGCGATGGCGAATTGGTCGAGGGTTATCTGCGACGGAAGGGAATTGGTATCCGTATCCAGGAGCGGCTGGTTGGGATATTTCCGGCCAAGGTAGCGAAACCATTTCGTCGCCTCGGCCATGCGATTGTCCTCATAGAGAAGATAGACGGCATCGCCCAGGAAATTCCGTTGGGCTGTTTGAATGCCATTCCTCTGGTTGGGATCAGTTTCTTCGGCATACCGGGTTTCGTAGGCGTCATTGACCTTGGCGACCAGGCCAAGGTCGGGGTAAAAGTTGTACGATTTGTCAAAGGGGTTGATGACCAGCCGCCCGTGGTAGAATGCCTGGAGCAGGGATTGGTAAAGGGAGCGCCCGAGCATGGTTAAATCGGCTCGCTCCACTTTCCCCGGATTTTCCTTCGCCTTTTCCAAACCGAGCGCGGCCCAGTAAATCGCGCTTGCCTCCGGCAGGCGCCAGTCGAGCGGTCCCCATTGGTCGTCCACTTTTTTTGCAAAAACGGGGTCCATTTTATATTTTTCGCGGAACAACGTGACCCGCGCCCCGGCCCCGGCGGATTGCGGATGAAGCAACTCGTCAAAATTCGTCCCGTTCGTGCCGAAAAACGGCGTCATTTCCGCGGCCCATTGTTGCTTGTAGTAAAGATTGGCGTCGTCCAGGTTTTGTCCCATCTTGCTTTGGAAAATCCAGCTTAACCACTGGTAAAGCAGCGGGTCATTGGGGTTGTAACGCAAGCCGTCGTCGCGCAACAATTCCATCCCGCGCTGCACCCAGCGCCAGCGATCGGAAAAATCCGTGAACTTGACCGAGATGTTCCAGGACATGTTCCAGGCCTGAAAAATCCAGACCTGCGGATAGTGCGGTTCCAAATCCGTGATCCAGTCGGCCAGTTGCACCATTTCAAAATATTTGCCCTCCTGTTGCAGGTCGTTGGCGCGAATCCAGAGGAAATTGGAAATTAATCCGCGGAACCCGCCCAGGGCCACGGTGGTGAATGCCAGCAACGGCGGCGCGTTTTTTATCGGCGCCATGCGCGTCAGATCCAGTTCCTTCCGGTCACGGTTCAGTGACTTTTGCACCTGCCCGGAACCCACCAGCAACGCCGCCGCCAGCAGCAGCAACAGAATTTTTTTTGCGCGCGGATTCATTGGTTTCCCTGCGCGGTGGCCAGTTCGCGCCGCGTGAACAGGCCGATGCCAATCAAACTGATGACGCCGCCGAACAGCAGCACGATCTGACCGAACGCGGCGCCCAGTTCACTCCACGAAATCGCGCGCCCGCTGCTGAGCGAATCAATCGGCGAAAACTTTTTCACCACGTCAACGACGGTCAAAATCCCCCGGAAAAAGGGGATCAATACGACGTCGGCGTTGAAATGTCCCGCCACGCCGGTTTCCTGGTTGACGCCCATGACGGTGCCGCTGGCCACGGCCTCGGCCAGGGTTCCGCTGGAGAACACCACCACCAGCATCGCCAGCGAAAAAAACGTGGCGACCGGAAACGAGAGGAAACTTGCCGAAGCCAGCCCAATGGCCGCCAGCAACGCCATCCAGCAAAAAAGGATGCCCAGGCCGCGGACAAAATTCAGGGTGAAACCGCCCTGGGGATACAACACTGCCATCCCGTCCTCGATCGGGAACAGCAGTGACGTGTTGTTGGCATTTAAAAAATTAATCGTCAGCACACCCTGGTCGTTGAAAAGATCCGGCGGGATTTCAAACTCGTGATAGCTGTTCGCCGCCAGACTCATCGGTTCACTGCGCCAGACGTTGGCCGTTCCCGGCACGCCGACCTGCCACAGCCCGACAAAGGTGCCGGACAGGCTGCCCTGCGCGGTGTTGAATTTCACGCGCAAGTGCAGTGGCCTGCCGCGCAGAAAATTTTTGGCGAAACCCAGGTTGATTTGCCATTCGCGGCTGTAACTGGGCGGCACGAGTTGATAAACCGCCATGACCTGCTCGCGAAGCTGCTGCCGCACTTCCGGCAAATCCGCGCTGGCAACGCGGGTCTGCTTCAAACGCTCCTGCAAGAGTTGCTCCGTCCGGGCGTCAATTTCCGCGTTGTAGTCCGGCGGTTGCGCCGTTCCGCGCGCCACGAGCACCTGCGTGCGTAAAATTTCCTGTTCCGCCGTCGGCAGCCGGGTGGCGCGCCATTGCAGCAGGCCGTACACGCTCGCGCCCGACAACGCCAGCAAGGCCGCGTTGAGCGACACGATGCCCAGCCATTTGCCCAGCCAGATTTGCCAGCGCGCCACCGGCTTGGTCGCGACGACCTGGATCTGGCATTCCTCGATGTCCCGCGCCAACGTGCCGCAGGACAGCCACAGCGTCGAAAGCCCGAGCAATGCGGTGATGACGCTCAAAGTGTAGGTGATCAGGATTTGTGTGAACCCGCGCGCCGTGCCGTCGTCCTGAAGCAACAGCGGCAGTCCGACAACCGCCGCCAGCAACAGCCCGGCAATGACCAGAAACAGCCGGAATCGAAACGCGGCCTTCCAGGTCAACCAGGCGATGGCGAGAATCTTTTGCATTTGCAAATTGAATCCGCGAATTGCGCGAATTGGCACCGATTCATTGGGACGGAAAAAATTCGCGTCTCTTCGCGTCATTCGCGGATAAAATCATTTTTTGTTTCCCAGCAGCGACGAAAGCTTCTCGTCCGCCTTTGACAAATCCGCCGGTTCTTCCCTGACGGCAGGGGTGGCAGGGGTGGCTTTGGCCGGCGCGGCCACCGGGCCCGCTGCCTTGGTCAAAGTTTCAAGCTTCTGCTCATTGACGGTGGATTCCGCCCGGGGAGCGGGCTGGGGTCTGGCCGCCGGCCTGGCGGTTTGCGGCAAGGCCAGCCGGTCCAGGGTTTTTTCCGCGGCCGGTGGTTCCGGGGCGTCGGCGCGCAGATACGGCGCCACGCGCGCGCCGGAAACCGCGCCGCTCGTTTCGGCCGACGCCTGGCGCGCCCGCTGCACCACGTCGAGAAAATAACTTTCCAGGTTTTGTGTCGGATTGTCCACGCGCACCTTGTCGGCGGCCGCGTCTCCACGGATGATTTGCAGCACGCGCTACAGCGTTTCGCGCGGCAGCACCGGCGTGGTGATGCGCAGTGTGTCCGGCTTGGCGAGCAGGTCCTTGAGCGTGCCCATCGCCTGGACCTTGCCGCCGTAATAAATCACCACGCGGTCGCAAACGTCCTCCACGTCCGCCAGCAGATGGCTGCTCAAAATCACCGTCTTGCCGCGGCGCGCCAGGGCAAGAATCAAATCCTTCACCTCGCGGCAGCCGATGGGATCAAGGCCGGAGGTCGGCTCGTCGAGGATCACCAGGTCGGGGTCGTTGATCAGCGCCTGGGCGAGGCCGATGCGGCGCTGCATGCCCTTGGAAAATTCGCCGACCACGCGCGTCTGGGTTTTGCCCAGACCGACCATCTCGAGCAATTGCTCCGTGCGGTTGTGGCGTTCGCCCTTGGGCAGTTGGAACAGGTTCCCGAAAAAGTTCAGCGTCTCGCGCGAGTTGAGGTAGCGGTAGAGATACGATTCCTCCGGCAGATAGCCGATGCGCGATTTCGTCTGCACGTGCCGGGGCGAATGGCCAAAAACTTCAATGTGCCCCTTCGTCGGATACAACAAGCCCAGCATCAGCTTCACCGTCGTGGACTTGCCGGAACCGTTGGGCCCGAGCAGCCCGAAAACCTCGCCTCGCCGCACCTCAAAATCCACGTTGTCCACCGCGCGGGCCTTGGGACGGTTCCAAAAATCCTTGAAAACCTTCGTCAGCCCGCGGACGGACACGACGACCTCGGCGCTGGATTGGCGATTGGCGATTGGCGATTGCGGATTTAATTCAGCGACGGGCATAAAGAAAAGGTGGTCGTTCGCATCACGCCATCCTGGGCGTCAATTGGCCGGTCGCGGGGCGTGGCGGTTCAACCGGGGCGGGAGAGAAATGTTCCAGTTCCTCGCCCTTGCGGACGAGCCGGGCGCTGTTAAAGACGACGATCAGCGAACCGACGTTGTGCAAAATGGCCCCGACAATCGGGCCAAAGACGCCGAACGCCGCCAGTGTCTGGCCGACGATGATGAAGCAAATGCCGAACATGAAATTCTGGTTGATGACGGCGCGGGTGCTGCGCGAGAGCTTTACCAGAAACGGCAGCCGGCGCAGGTCGTTGTTCATCAGCGCGATCGTCGCGCTGTGAATGGCCACCTCGCTGCCCGCCGCGCCCATCGCAATGCCAAGGTCGCCCGCCGCCAGCGCGGGCGCGTCATTCACACCGTCGCCGACGACCGCCACGCGATAGCCTTTCGCCTTCACGCCGCGCACGAACTCGACCTTGTTCTGAGGCAGACAATCGCCCCGGGCTTCTTCGCAGCCGATGGCCGAGGCGACGCGCGTGACCACCGGCTGGCGGTCGCCGGAAATCATGGCAATACGGCGCACGCCGGACGCCTTCAACTCGGCGAGCGCGCCTTTGGCCTCGGCGCGGGTCTGGTCCTGCAGACCGATCCAGCCAATGCAGCGCCTGCCCTCCGCGACAAAAATCAGGCTCCAACCCTCGGTCTCGTTTAGGTCCACCGATTGCTCGAAACCGGTGTCCACGCCGTTGTCCTTGAGCCATTGCGCGCGCCCGACCAAAATGGCCGCCCCGTTCACCTGGGCCTTCACGCCGCGCCCGGCGGTTTCGGCAAAATCCTTCGGCTCGGCCAGCGGCACGCCGGCTTCGACCGCCAGTTGCGCCAGCGCCCTGGCCGTCGGATGGTTGCTGTATTTCTCGGCGGAGGCGGCAAAGCGCAGCAGTTCGGCGGGCTTGATTTCGCCCATCGGCGCGAGGCGGCTGACGGCCAGCTGGCCGGTGGTCAGCGTGCCGGTCTTGTCGAAAACGAAGGCGTTGATCTTGGCGGCGGATTCAATGTCCGCCACGTTCTTGATCAGGATGCCGAGGCGCGCGGCGGCGGACAGGGCAGCCACCATCGCGGTGGGGGTCGCCAGGATGAACGCGCACGGGCAGGAAACGACAAGCACGGTGATCACCCGGCTCAGGTCATGGGTGAAAGCCCAGACGAGCGCGCCGATGACCAGCACCAGCGGCGTGTAAAAACCCATGTACTGGTCCACGATCTTCATGATCGGGAGCCTGGTTTTTTCCGCCGCCAGAATCAGTTCGCGCACCCGGCCCAGCGTCGTGTCTTCGCCGGCGCGGCTGACTTTGATCTCCAGCACGCCGGTCAGGTTCTGCGTGCCGGCGAAAACTTCGTCGCCCGTCTTCTTGTCCGCCGGCAATGATTCGCCGGTGATGGTGGCCTCGTTGAACGAGCCCTGGCCGCTCAGGATGACGCCGTCCGCGGCGACGTTGTCACCGGGACGAATGCGAATCAGGTCACCGACGGCGAGTTCACTGGCGGCGACTTCCTCCTCGGTGTCATCTTTTTTGATGCGCCGCGCGCGGGTGGGCGTGAGTTTGATGAGCGATTCAATGGACAGGCGCGCGCCTTCGGCGGTGCGGCTCTCGATGATTTCGCCCATCAGCATGAAGAACGCGACCACGCCGGCGACCTTGTAATTGCCGGAAGCGAACGCCGCGAGCACGGCAATGGCGACCAGTTCATTGATGCTGAGCCGGCCGACCCACAAATCCTTGATCGCGGTGACGATGATCGGATAGCCGAGAATCAGCGCGCCGAGGCACGCGCTGGCGCCGGCGACGGCGCCGCCCGGCGCAAACAACGCGTCCACCACGTAGGCATTGATGACGAGCACGACGCCCGCGACGGCCTGCCAAAGGTGCGTGACCGAATGTTCGTGGTCGTGGCCGCACCCGCACTCCGGCCCGTGCTCGTGTTCATGACGGCTCAAAAGCGATGTGACTTGCATAACTCAATTTTCAAATTACGGATGTTGAATTACGGCTGGGCCGGCGCGCCCGTTTTTGGCTCCGGCGGCTCGCGGTTCAACATTAGCCTCAATTCAATGGGTTTGCCATTGGCCGAGGTTGGCAAATAGGCCTTCAAACCCACGTTGGTCAGCGCCTGGCCCATGACCTCCACCAGCTTTTGCTGTCGGAACAAACCGGGATTGAGCTCGTAATTCGGCAACAGGGCGTTAAAGGCCTTTGCGTCGGCCTGAACGGACTGGACATAACGCGCCTGCGCGCTCCGGGCCTCGCTGATGATGGCCGAAGCCTGCGCGGCGGCACTATTGGTGGCATAATTCTCGTAGCTATGCGCGTCATCGAGAACCTTGTTCAGGTTTTGGCGCGCTTCCGTGACCTGGTCGAAAACGTACTTCAACTGCCGCGGCGGGATGCTCACCACGCTGCACTGTTTGACGGTGATGCCCAGTCGTTCCTGATCGGCCAGGGCGCTGACGCGCTGTTCCACCGCGTCCTGGAATCCGGCCACGTCGCTGTAAAGAATGTCGTCCACCTTGAAACGCGCTGCGGTGTCCAGCAGCGCGTTGTTCAGCACATTTTGGATGGTGTTGGAGGCCGAGACAAACCTAAACACATAGCGGGTTGGATCATCCACCTGGTAATACAGCGTCGCGCTGGTGTGAATGACGTTGCGATCGGCCGTAATCACGTAACCGTCCACACCCGGAATCAGGGAGGGGCCGGGCGGCGGCAGGTTGCCGCTCAGTTCCTGCTCCGGCGTTACCGCATACCAGCCGGTGGTGGAGGCAACCTTTTGAATTTCCGTGATCGGGATTTTGACCACTTCATCAATCGGATAGGGAAACGACCAGTGCAGGCCCGGTCCCAGCAAGGCTTCCTGTCCCTGGCCCACGGTTTTGCCAAAGCGCAGAATAATTGCCTTTTCCTGGGTCCCGACCTGGAAGAAACCGGAACCGAGAAAGATCACCACCAGCGCCACCATCACAAATTTGACAATGGCAAAGCTGCTGCGCAACGCCTCGGCCAGCGCCTGCGAACCGGCGTCGTCGGGCGTCACCGGTCCTGGCGCGGGATCGTGATGGTTGTGTTCGTGCTCGTCGCTCATGGTCGATGGCTGGGCGCGTTGGTCAGAGCGCCATGGAACAAATCAAATGGCGGGATGCGATCGTCAAAAAACAAGGTCGAACGCTGGTTGAGTGCCTGTTTCATTGCGTCAATGCTCAACAGGAAATTGGCCAGCTCGGGGTTTTTCTGGAAGACGGGCAGGGTTTTGGCGGCTTCCGCCACGCCCTCGCCTTCAATCCGCGTGGCCTCGGCCTGGGCGTCGGCGAGGGTTTCGTTGGCCTGGCGATCGGCGTTGGCCTTGATTTTAATGGCCTCGGCCTGGCCTTCATTCTGCGCCCGGCTGATGAGGATGTTGCGCTCCGATTTCATGCGGTCGAACACCGCCTGGGTGACGTTTTCCGGCAGGCCGAGTTGTTTGATGCCGAGGAATTCGATTTGAATGCCGTAGTTGTTGGTCTGCAACTCGCTTTGGACCATTTGTTCCATTTCCGTCTGAATCTGGTCGAACTCCAGTTGCTTCGGGTCGGTATTGACAAAATCAGCGAGCGGGTGTTTGCCCACAACGGTGATGTTGTCGCTGGCCAACAAGCTTTCGAGCTGGCTTTGGGCGGCGGTTACGGAACCATCTTTGAAACTGTTCAAAAACGCCGACGGGTCCGAAATTCTCCAGCCGACATAGATGCTCGTGATGAGACTGATTTGGTCCGCTGTCAGGGTTTCGCGGAATTTTTCCTGGAAGTTTTGGATGCGCTCATCGAATTTATACACCTGCTGAACCGGCCACGGCCATCTCAGGTGCAGCCCCGGTTCACACGGAGGCCCCATGATCCTGCCGAACGTCGTGACCACGGCCACTTCGGACTGGCGGACTTGAAAGGTGAACAACAGCAGCGCGAAAATAATGATCAACACCGCGCCGGTGATGAGGGTGATGAGGTTCCGTTTCATGGTGAATTGGTGGATGGCACGTTCAGGTTTAAAAGATCTTCGGCGATTTTATCCTCCAGATCAAACGTGAGCACGTTGTACGTGTTGGTCACGAGCAGGATGTATTTGCGCGCGTTGGCCGTGGTGGCGGGAAACATGTGAAGATACGCGCGCTGTCCGTAAACCGACGGCGCGGCTTCATACGCGGCAATCTGGTTGGTGAACAAGCCCGCCCGCGCAAACGCCGCCAGTTCGGTCCGCTGCCG
>Ga0265338_10005774_pt1 | contig 16002 bp, 11 predicted proteins | sample 42126metaG_FD_193579 | JGI IMG/M metagenome (GOLD analysis project Ga0265338, IMG submission 193579) | Rhizosphere microbial communities from Carex aquatilis grown in University of Washington, Seatle, WA, United States - 4-21-26 metaG | ecosystem: Host-associated > Plants > Roots > Rhizosphere... | reverse complement strand
GACGTAAGGTAGCGAGATGGGATTGCTTTTGTCGATCAAGACCGATTCCAAATCCATAACAGTAATCGAGAAGCGCGTGCGCCCAGCTGAGTAGGCGGGCGTCGTTAAGCAAGAATAAAACACATTACTGCACGATTATGATTACCCAAGAACAGTTCAAGACGCTGCTTCCCTTGGCCTGCGCATGGGCTGAGGAGCAGGAAAGAGTTATCCTGCGCGACGGCACGCCTCTTTCGCCCGCTCAGATGGCTGATGCAAAGGCCATCGGCATTGCTCATCCTGAAAAAGTCCGGCTTCTCAGAGTCACGCTCATTCCCAGACCAGAACACCCGGCACTCCGCGCCGCCGCTGACGCCACTAAGCTTATTACGCCAGAAACGGCAGGACTCACATTGAGGTATGGCATTTTTATCCGAGCGGATTGTTGGGGTGCCCGCCCCTTGATTTTTCACGAGCTTGTTCACACGTCGCAGTATGAACGATTGGGAGGATTTCATCAGTTCCTACAGCAATACTTGTATGAATGCGTCACGGTTGGCTATCCAGCCGCCCCGATGGAGCAGGAAGCCGTCACGACAACCGCCAGAATGTGTACATAATGAGCAACCAACGCCTTTTTGACCTGTACAAGCGCCACGAGTCCGCAATTTATAGTGTCGGCGGGCGCTGTGCCGGGCATCTTGAAGGACCGTTCCTCACTGCTCCCCATGACGCTTACTGGCTCTGTCCGATCAAGGTCGCGTTCGTTGGCCAACAGACCAAGGGTTGGTACAGCGAGAATGAAATTGCCAAACAAATGGATGGCTACAGTGACTTCCATCTCGGCAAAACTTACTATTCCAGTCCGTTTTGGAATGTCATTCGGAAGCTAGAAAATGCACTGGCGGGCGTCAACTATTCATCGGCCTGGCTCAATTTCAATCGGTACGACCAGGACGCCGCAAGACCATCGCCGGAAAATGAACGCATTCTTTCGGAGATTGATTTTATTGTTCTTGAAGAACTCAAAATCATTTCCGCAAACGTAGTAGTATTCCTTACTGGACCGGGCTTCTACGACCGCATCAATATACTGCTTCAAGCAAGCCCCGTAGCCATTAAATCCTTCCCTTTGCGGCAAATCTGTGAGCTTGAATCGCCAGTTTTGGGAGGTCTGATTTTTCGGACTTACCATCCGAATTACCTTCGGCGCTCACGCCTCGAACCAACTGTCGTTGATGCAATTGGCGACCGAGTGGAACGCAAGAGGCTTAAGCACGTATGATACGCCCGTTCCTTTCGTCAATGCTGTTGCACCTTTGTTTCGTTTCAAAACTCCGCCTGAAAATCCATCTCACCCGCATCCCAACGGTTCAGGTAGCGATAGACACTATTGCCAAACTTGAACTCCGCGTGTTCCTCCAGCGGGACGCGAATGTATTCGGGACCGGCATCGTCCACGGGAATTCCCTGGTCATGCTCTGATTCCGGGTAGCTGAAATAAGCCATCGCATTGCCGGTATCCACGACGCGCCCCGTCGGTTTCTTGCCGCAAGCCGCGCGGCCATAGCGCAACGGCGGTGCATGGCGCTTCCCAATAAGCTAGCGACCTCGCATACACCGGCGGGAAACTGTCCTGCCCGCCCTCGATGTACGCAGGCGAGGCGGTGACAATCCTGGCAAACCTTTCGGGGTGACGTTTCTGCTGCGAGCAATGGAAAACGCGCGTCACGCCCGGATGCAGCGTGTAACAGACATAGACCTTGTTCCGGCTGCGTTCTTCCCACAGACCGTGCAATGTACGGCGCAGCAACCACCAATGCCACGAGAGGCCCGCGCCGGATGCTTCGTCGCCAAGCTGCTTGCTGTCGAAGGCGAAACACTCCCCAATGGCATTCCCCGGCGACGTACCAGTCGGTTTCATGCCTTTGCCCATGCCGCTCCAATCCATCCCGGCTTCTGCCACCTCGCCCAAACGATAACTTTGAAGCGGCAGACTCATTGTTGACCTATCCTCAAACCTCTTGTCATTGCCCGGCAAAATTCAGTAGCGATTCCAACTCATGCTCCAACATCTGCGGGTCGTGGCAGACGTGAAACCGCCAACGGCCCAGCTTGCCCCAATGATTCACCGCCGCCAGCCAGCGTTTGGTTGCCTGGTGCTTGGCCCGGTCTTGGTCGTTTTCCAGTCCTTTGATTTCCAACATGAGCGTGCTGCCGTCCGTTAGCAGCACGATGTAATCCGGGAAATAGGCGTGGCTCACGCCGAGATATTCGTACGGGATGGAGAATTCCAAGTGATCGTTGCGGGCGTAGCACACAACCACCCTGTTTTGCGCCGCCAGCTTTTCCAAAAAAAAGGCCGCGCTTTGTTCCCATCGCTGGGTGTCCATCACGACCTGATTCAAATGACTCCGCATCGTCGGCTGGCAGGGCCGCTTGGTTTTGAAATTCACTTCTGCCGTGCTGCCTATCGGCTTGTAACGGTTCAGCACAGGAAGCAACGGCGGCTCGCCTTGCGTGTCATCCGGGAGAATGGCGTCCGTCAACCGCTCCACTGTCACCATCACGTAACGCTCAAGACCGAGTTCGCACGGATGAAGTCCCCGGAAGTCAACTTTTCGCGCCGCGTAGTCATTGACCAGCCGACAGACTTGCGGAAAAAGCTGGTGACGCGACCGCAGCCGCAATTTCGCCGTGCCGCGCCCCGTACCTTCCGTCAGATTCCACACCACGCGCCGCGCAATTTCAAATCGAATCGTTTGCGGATGCGTGCTCCGGTAGTATTCCTGCCGGTCTTGCGGCTCGGCTACAAAACCGCCAGCCAGAGACGGATTCCCGATCTGGTAGCCGACTTGCGGTTTCACGAAGACAGCCGTTGGCGTCTCATCCGGTTCCAACCGCAATCCTTCCATGCCTTGAATGTCCGCCTTGATGCGGTTCCGTTCCAATGCCACGACATAATTTTCCACCACCGGAAAACGCATCTCGAATCCTTTGCGCTCATCCATCGCAAAAACGTGATTCGGCGGACGGTCATCCGGCGGCGGGCCAACTACGGGGCGGCCTTTGAATGGAATCACCGAAAACGGGATGCCGTAAATGTCCACGTATTCTTCCGTGAGCAAACCCGTCTGCGGGTCAACGATGTAGTCCATGCGCCGCAAACCGCGCCCGACCACCTGCTCGCAAAGCAACTGGCTGCCGAAGGCTCGCAATCCAAGAATGTGCGTCACGTTGTTCGCGTCCCAGCCCTCCGTGAGCATCTGGACGGATACCACGCAACGTATTTGCTCGCCCGCTTCCCCCGGCTTGCCTACGGTGTCCACGATGCGCCGCAATTCCTCGGCTGCTTCCTTCCGGGAAGCATTCGGGTCTTCGCTTTCCGCCTGGGCCAACAACTTTGAATCAATTCGCAGCGTTGGCCGAAAGCCCGCGCGGTTGGAAAAATGTTCCGGGAATAGTTGCCCTTTTCCAAACACAGTCTTGGGTTTCGCTTTTTTTCGGGCGCTCGATGGTGAATCTTCATCCTCATCGTCGTCCCCATTGGCAATTTCGATGGACTCCTCGCCAGAAATGTTGCGGTAGAACAATTCGGCAATGTCCGTGTTGTCGCCCACTATAATTAGTACAGGGGGGACTTTCTCTTGCCCCGGTTTCGCCGCCTCGATTTGATCGAAGCGTTGTTTCCACTGGCTGGCCAGCGTCAGCAGCGCCGCCTGTGCCTCGCGCCAAACGGCGTCTGGCTTTGGTTTGCCGCCCGGCAATCGTTCGCCAGGTTGCAACCGGGATTGAATGTGCTTCCACAAGGCGAAGAACTCCGGCTCAGGCCGGCCCGTGCTTGAACTGACCGGGATGCGGGGGATTTTCACAATCCCGGACTCGATGGCGTCCACGAGGCCGAAATCGCTGACCAGCCACGGAAACGGCGACCCTTCCGCGTAACCGCTGCCGTGGAGATAGAACGGCGTTGCGGAGAGATCAATACAGAAGCGAATGCCGCACGCCTGCTGGATGCGGTCCAGCCCGCTGATCCACACCGTAGCTTCTTCGCGCTCCGCTCTATCATCGGCGGTCAGCCGGTCATTTTCGCCCACGGGGGCAGGCCGGTAGGCGTGATGAGCTTCATCATTCAAAACCATCAGGGGCGCATGTTCGTGAAGGTCGCCCAACACGCGGCGGGCAAATGCTTCCGGGCTTTCCTCGCCCTTGTTGACCACCGTGTAACTGCGCCCACTTTCCGCGTGCGGCGATTCAGGGGCGAACAAATGCCAGTTCGTGACCAGGACTTTGCCTTTCTGCAATTCCGGCATCAGTTGCGACGGCACGATGTCGAACATCTCGAAGTAATTGCCCGTTTGGTCTGGCCGCAACACCTGCAAGCGTTCCTTCACCGTGAGGTTGGGGCAAACCACCAGCGCCGCCGCCGGAAACCGCGTGTCGCCTGGCACGCGGCCGCGATTGCAGCACGCCCACGAAATCAGCATGGCCATCACGACCGTTTTGCCGCTGCCAGTGGCCATCTTGCAGCCGTACCGGGTGAGCGGCGCGAGGTCTGACTCGTTTGGTTTGTCAATCAGTGTGGGGAAAACCGTTTGTTTCTCCGGCAGCTTGAGGCCGGTGGGCGGCTGGCCGTGTCGCAACGCCTCAAAATCTTCCACCGACAGCGCCGGTTTCCAGCGCGGTTTTTTGCCAGACGCCAGAATTTCCGTGAGATAGATCACCGTTTCGACTGCTTCAAGCTGGCAAAAGAACAACCGCCGCGCCCGGTCTGTCCGCCACCAGTGCGCGAGCAATTGCTTGGTGACTTGCGTTGCGTTTTCATATTTGGATTTGCGCCACTGCCGCACGTCATCGCGCAACGCATTCACCAGAGGCAGATCCTCGCTTTCCTCCTCAGCCTCGATGCTGAGTTTCAATTGCGCCGACCCGGTGCGTTCTGTTTTGAACCAATAACTCGCAGTCCGCCGCCAGTCCCGTTTCGACGGCACGCCTGTTTTGGTGTCGTAATGCCAGTGCGCGTTCGGTTCTTCAAAGGGCTTGCACAGAATCGGTTTCTCCACCGGCTGAATCGGAATTTCTTGTTGGCTGGCGGCGGGCATGATGGCGACTCAGTAAGTTTTCTTCCCATTCAACCGATGCACCCGCATCACTTCATTCCCTCGCGGATCAATCACCTTCACGGCGGCGCGCTTGTGTTTGCCGACAGGGAACGGCAGGGACACCTTGCCGCTTAATGCTTCAAAACGTTCATCATCCACCGTGCCCTTGAGCGCCCTGGCCAGCTTTTCCCAGGCGCTCTTGTCCGGGAAAAACGCCTGTGTGATGCAGAACGTCCGCCCATCGTAATCCGTGTCCAGAAACCACGCCGCCACTTTATCAGCATTGGTGGGCAAAATCGTGTTGTCCACCGGGTTGTAAACGTCCACTCCTTGCATCTCGATTTCAAACATGCCGTCCTTCGCCGGGCGCAATTCCGTGCGCGGCGTGCCAAACACGGTGAAAATTTGCGAGTTAGGGGTGTCCTTGAGCAAGTCGCCCATATTCACGTCCGGTCGAATGTGCGCCAGATGACAACGCAAGCGCGGATTCGGGTCATCCTGAATAGCCGCCTGTGCCGCCGCATCGAAACTGAATCCGGCGAACACCAGGTCATCATACCCGCGCCGGTGCGCCTGCCGCGAGGCGTTCTCCACCTGGTACGCCGTCACCGCTCCAAACTGTGGGCCGAATGAAACGACGGCTTTGCGCTCCTTGCCATTGTCCGCCGTCCACTCGCCTTCCGCATGGAGAAACTCCGCGCCCGACAACGGTTCAAGCCGCGAAAACTTGGCGACCTTGTTGTTCGGAAAACGAACGCCATCTGCTTTGAGCAAGCGCAGCATTTTGTCCAGGAATGCCTCAGCGTTTACCGGCTCATTTGCTATTGCGACCGTAGTGCCCGCGCCTTGAGCGCCAAAAGTATCCAATTGCTCCGGCTCGCCGCCAATTGGAGTTTCAATATCCAAAACTTCCTCCACTGGCATCACGGCTTCCATTGTGAACGGCCCGGAAACGCGCACCACGCCGCGAGCGATTTCCGGTTTGTCCACCAGTTCTTCCTGCTCGGCATTGGCGGAGATGCAGGCTTTGATCTCATCCATTTTGCCGCGCCAAGCAGCGCGATATTCCTTGAGTGCAGACTGCATCAAGGCGGGCCAATCCCCGTCCACGTCGAAAGGCACTTCCCATTCGCGCCAAGGCTCTTTGGGCAGCAACCAGCGGCGGCGGTCGGCTTCTGTTACGGCCTTTTTGCCTTCGCGCTTTTCCTTTTCGAGCACCTTGAAGTTTAGTTTCTGGCGTAACTCTGGCGGGACTTTCTTCATGGCGTCGTTTAATGTCCTGAGCTTGGTGTCGAGAATGGATTGGTGCTTGGCGATAATTGGGTCGAGCGCAGCGTTATTCGCAATGCTTTCAAGCATCACATGGGGTATGGTTTTGCAGTCGAATGTGCATTTCTCCTCTTTGCTTCGGTTCGGTTCTGACAACCAAACGCCATTCGGATTACGTTTCAAATCTCCCGGATTCACCGCCCGCAAATTGAAATAATCGAACTTCGATGTGAGTAAGCGTTGTCGTGCAATCGCCAAAGCCACACGGCTACTATCTATCGTTATCCACCGGCGACCCCATTGTTCAGCCACGAACGCGGTTGTGCCGCTGCCACAGGTCGGGTCCAAAACCAAATCGCCGGGGTCGGTGGTCATCAACATGCACCGCTCGATAATCTTTGGGTTCGTCTGCACTACATAGCGTTTGTCGGTAGAGCCTGCCAAATCTGTCCAGACGTTGCTCAAGGCTGTCGCCGGAAAGTCGTCAATGAACCTCTTGAAGCGCACTCGATTCTTCGAGAACAACAGTCGTTCGACTTTTTCCAGAACGGGAACACGGGCTGTCGCGATTTTCCATGAGTTGCCGCCGGACGGCCACAAACGACCACGAAGGCTTACTGGGTCGTTTGGGCCGGACTTCTGACTAAATAGGGCATTCGAGCTAAACGGACGGTATGCTTCGCGTGGAAGCGACTTCTCAAGTGCGTCCTCAACGGCGACATACTCGCCAGATTGTAACTCGCACTTTTGGAAATCCTCCTCGTCATCAGGCAATCTCTCGATGTGGAGACGTCTGAATTTTTTGTCGGCGGCCTCTTTGTCCCGCGCATACCAGATTATGTATTCATTGATAGGAGGGACAAAATCACCGCTCTGGCTCCCCTTTTTCGTGATCGAGAACTGAACGATGAAGTTCTGAGTACCAAAAACCTCGTCCATCATTGCCCGGACGCGATGCAAATTCTCATCTGAGATTTGCAGGAAAACGCTGCCGGAGTCAGTGAGCATGTCGCGGCATAGCATCAGTCGGTCGCGCAGGTAGGCGAGGTATGTGTGAACACCGAGAGTCCAGGTGTCGCGGTAAGCCTTCACCATTTCCGGCTCGCGGGTAAGGTCGCTCTCCTTTTCTTTGACCTCAGTATTACCGATTTCCGGCTGAAAGTTTGACCGGAATTTGATGCCATAAGGCGGGTCGAAGTAAATCATCTGTACCTTGCCTGCCAGCGCCTCGCGCCGGGCGAGACTGGCCATGACTTGCAGGGAATCGCCAAGAATCATGCGGTTGGCCCAGTCCACGTCGTGTTCGTAAAACTGCACGGCCTGCTGGTAGGAAAGCTGCGGGTCGGCGAACATATCGCGCTGCACGTCCTCCCGCGCCGCGACCTTGAGAATGGCTTGCGTCGAAATGCGCTCGTGAATATGCAAGGCCACCGGCTCAACCTCGAATGCCTTTTTCTCCTGTTTCCCGCTCCATTCCAACCACGGCTCTTGTCGGCGCAGCGCCTCGGCCACAATTTTCGCCTCGTCTTTTGAAAGTTTACGTTTTGTGGCCTCGCGGAGCAATTCCGGCAGGGCATCGGCCTTGCCGGTGGGGTCGGCGCGGAGCCTTGGCGGCAGGTGCGGATTGTAGGCAAATTGGAGCTTGGGCGTTTCCTTGATTTCACCCGAAGCCGCGAGTCCGGCGGGCGGAAGGTTCTTGCGCTTCGCCACGTGGCGATAATCCGCGACGGGCGCTTTGGCAGACTTTGGAAATTTGGCTCTTGGCTCAGGCATGGGCGCACTGAGCGCAACCACGAACCACGGAAAAAGGCGCGAACTTAACGCACCCTGGTCCGAGGCACCGACAAGCGCCTGTTACACAAGTACGCCAAGCCGCGCCCGATTGGGCGCGTGCTCGGTCGGTTGTGTAACGGGCTTGGAAAATTGTCGGTTTTCGGACCAGCCCGTAGCCGAAGCTACGCAAAGTATTTTCGTTAAATGTTTATGCCATAATCGTTTTTGTTTCGTTCTTCGGCGTCGAGATTAGCCGGAAAGCGACGAGGGGCAAGGCTTGAGTTGACATTGCATTGGGTGTGGTGGGTCAGCCGTCGTGATATGCGGTAGGATTGGCTTTCAATCGTCGCACTCGACCTATACAGTCTCGCAAATGTCCATTCCGGCATTCGATACGAACAATGTCCTGCCGCCGCACACGGGCGATCCCCGTCGGCTTGACCAATTGTCGCCGTATCCCTGCACAACCGCAGAGCTTTGCCAAAAATTTGCCACCTCTCCTGAGCGCATCGCAATCCTCGGCGGATTCTTGCGTTTTCGCGCATTGCTCGTGCAGGCAGGTTTTGTGACAGGGTTCCAGTGGTTGGACGGCAGTTTTTTGGAGGCCATCGAGGCGGAGGAGAATCGCCCGCCAAAAGATTTAGATTTGGTGACATTTTACATTCCACCGAATCCGGCCTTTAACACGACAGTGGCCGCCGCATTTCCGATTTTCCGAAGCCGCAGCCAGATCAAAACAGATTTCCATCTCGACCACTTTCTTTTTGACATTGCGCACCATCCCGTCTTAACCGTCGAGTGGACACGCTATTGGACTGGACTTTTTTCGCACCGGCGGGATGGAGTTTGGAAGGGAATGCTGCGGGTTGACCTGAACACGCCTGTCGAGGATACTAATGCCAGAGCACTATTGCCGGGAATGACATGAGCTTGCGCGAACAACGAGAATTTATTCAGGTCCAGATTTTGGAGGCGGAACGCCTCTTGCAGTTGACTGGCGCCCATCCGCTCATGTCCCCCGCGCTGGAACAACGAAAGACCGAATTGGAGAACGAGTTAAAGGAGCTTCCACCACCATCCAAGCAACCGCGCACCGTATTGTTTTTTGCGGGTGGCCCGGTTCTTGGAACACGAGGGATTGACGCTCAATTTGCATCAAACATTCTCGATCACTTTATTCAAATGGTGAAGAGCCAATACTCTGCCGTGAAGCATGGCCAGGTGGGAACCCGTGGAATTCGGCGCGGTGAAGCAGAGGCAGGCTTGTTGCTCACGGGAACGCCGCGCGGGTCGTTTGGCTTGGAACTTTCACAACCGGCTTGTGACGACTTGTTCGCTGCGGGACAACTTGCCGACGTTCTCGTTCAGTTGACCAGGTTAATTGAATCTGCCGGAAAAGATGACGAGAGTTTCGCATTTGCACTCGATGAAGTCTCGCCGCGAGTCCTTCAAAGACTCAAGGATTTTTTCAAAGTTGCTTCGGACAGCAATGCTCGGATGCGCATCGTGAGCGGTGATCTGGAGTGCCAACTGACCGAGACAAACGTGGTGCAGGCGTTTGAACGAGTCAGTGCCGCGAAGACGGATGACAAGACGGTTGAAATGACGGGCATTTTCCGAGGCGCAACCCTTGATACATGGCGGTTCGATTTTCGGACGGACGAAGGCGAAAATATTACAGGCCGGTTGGGCGATGATGTGACGGACGCCGAGGGGTTGGAAATGATTCGCCTCACGGATATACGCTGTGTAACCACATTTCACCGGACGTTGGTAACGACACGTAGCGGTGTGCTCCGCACGCGCTACGAATTGACCAAAATGCGCAAGGCCGAAGAAGCAGCAACTCCGAAAGTATAAAGTCCATAATCCCGTACGGACATGCGGCTATCGAATCGCGTGGACCAGCCTGGCCAAGCGCCAATTATTCTGTCAGACATCTTCCCTAAGCGCAGCTTGAGGGATGCAATCCAAGGCGAAAACAAGTCGCCGACAACTTGCCCGCAAGCTGCGGCAGGTCTGCGACAGGCTTGCCGCAAGCCCTGACAACGCGATTACCAGCGGAAAACAGACTGCTCGCAAGCCCCCGACAGGTGGAAAACAAGTCCAGGACAATTTCCCAAAAACTGCCTTCTGTCAGAACAGGGTTTAAACGATTGATGCCCCCGGTCGTCCCCCTACGGGGGCGGTGGTGCGGGTACGGTCGGCGGCTTAAAAAACGGAGTCCTCATTTTGCTCCGAATTCTGCGGGCTTTTAGGAGTGTGGTTTTGGAGCCATCGGATGCGCCAACGAACCATTGTTGCCTGGCTGCGCTGTCCGGCGTCCTGGGCCGTATCAGGTTGCCTTTGCGCTCTAGCGCCGCGCGGCGCAACCACGATTGCCCGCCCCGTTTACGACCGCCATGCAATCGCTTTTCCGTTCAGCCGTCGTCTTCGCGCCGGTGGGTTGTGGGGAAGTCGCTCTGTCGGCGCTGGCCGAGTTGTTTGGGAACGGGGGGAAATAAGCCGCGAAAAGACGGGGCGGTTTTCGATTGATGTTGAGCGAGCAAAACTTTCCAAAAATTCAGTTCGCACAAAAGCGGTGTATAACGCAATGGCCGGGGGCCTGATTTCCCTCCCCACCCGGCACCCCGCCGGGACGGGTCTGCCTCGGAAAAAAGAGATTCCTTACGATTTTTTGCGCGGCCTTCCCTTCGGCCATCCGGCCTTCTTGGCATTCTTGGCGATGGCTGCGAGCAGCTTGCCGATTTGCGAATACCATTCCCGCACGGCGGGCCGTACAACGCGCCGGGGTTCGTGTCCGCCACCATTTTGAGCCAACCGGCGCGACAACGCGCCAAAGCCCACGGCAATGCGCCACGGTGGCACGCCAGAATCTCTTGCCTGAGACAGTCCGGCCAGAAACCGGGGACTTCCCGGCAAACGGCGCAAAGCAATCAGAAAGCAATCAACGCCATCCAATCTGCCGGAAGTCTGCCCGTTTGCTTTGTATGCTTTTTGTATGCTTTCTGAGCATCGTTTGGCAAAAGTCGGCAAAAGACAGGAAGCGCACAAAAGCGCACGTTTTCAAATCAGTGAGGAAGGCCGTTTACGAGGGTAAATTGGATTTTTTCGAGGGATTTAGAGGGTGGTGGTAGGTGATGGATTCGAACCATCGAAGGCGTAAGCCAGCAGATTTACAGTCTGCCCCCGTTGGCCACTTGGGTAACCTACCGCCAAGGACGAAGGAATGGGGATGCTCTCAAACCGGACGGCCCGCCTCAAGCGCAAAATTTCTTTTCGCGTCTATTAGAGGTCACTCCGGGAGCAATTCGGCGCCGGTGATTTTGAACGCCCACGCGTGCCGGCACGGCAGTTCCTGCGGCATGAGGCGCGGCGTGTCGATGAGGATGTTGTCGCCCTCGGCGCGCCATGAAAGCGGGACGGCAAAACCGAGCATGGTGACGGCGGCGCTCGCGGGCGCCTTGACGTGGCGCATCAGGATTTGCGGTTCGAGCCAGCCGCTGGTGATCGCGTAAAGCGCGCCCGGCTTCTTCGTGAAGAACAACTGCTGCGCGGCGTGGCCGTTGCGCGGCGCAACGCCGACGCGATCCATCAAGTTGTACGGAATCCTGAAGGCGCCGTAAGCCTGATCGGGGCGCGCGCCGTCCGACCATTGGCAGGAGCGGGCCGCCGCGCGAGTCCCGTAAATGGCTTCGCCGTTGACTTTGAGCCAGTCGCCGATCTCGATGAGCCGCTGCTGCATGATGACCGGGATGCGCCCGTCCGCAGTGGGACCGATGTCAAGCAATAGATTGCCGCCGCGCGAAACAAGGTCGCACAGCGTCAATATCCATTCTTCCGCGCTCTTGTAGTCCGCCAGGCTCTCCGCGCGGTTGTAGCCATACGAGAATCCCATGCCGCGATTCTCCTCCCACGGATGGGACGCGTCCTTAAGGCCGGCGCCATATTCGGTCGTGTAATAATCCCCGTGCTTGAGGCGCGTGTCGCTGCCCCAGCGGTCGTCGACGACGACGTCGCCCTTGCAGGGGGACTCGTTGTAAAGCCACGCGAGCAGCTCCTCGCTTTTCCACGCCGAGGAAGGAAGCTCCCACTCGCCGTCGGCAAAAATGATGGACGGTTGGTAGCGCGTCACGACGTCCTTGAATTGGGGGATCATGTGCTGCGAGACGAACAGCGTTTTATTTGTCAACCACAAGGGGTTGAACCATTCGTAAAGCGAGTAATAAAAGCCGAATTTCAACCCGCGCTGCCGCACCGCCGCGCCCAATTCCCCAAGCAGGTCGCGCCTTGGGCCGATGTCCACCGCGTTCCACGGGCGGCCCCAATCGCGGTTGGCCTCGGCGCTTTGCCACAGGCAAAAACCCTCATGGTGCTTGGAGGTCGGCACGACGTATTTGGCCCCCGAACGCGCGAGGATGTCCGCCCATTGCGCGGGATCGAACAACTCGGCGCGGAACATCGGCGCAAAGTCCTGGTATTGAAAATTCGTTCCGTAATTTGTCGCGTGATACTGCCACCAGACGTTGGTCGGATTTTGGTCGGCCATGTTATGCCAATACCATTCTGCGTATTCATGCGGCGCGCCCCAGGCCGGGACGGAATAAACGCCCCAATGAATGAAGACGCCGAACTTGGCGTCCAGGTACCATTGCGGGCACGGACGCTTATCGAGCGACTCCCATTTCGCCTCGTATTGGGCAGCGTCGGCGCGGGCGCTGGGCGAAGGGGCGATGGCGAGGAAAATGAGAGCGGCGAGGCATCGAAGAAACCGGACATTTGCCGTTGTCGTGGGCATTTGGTCTGCGAAAGCGGCGGCAAGCCGCCGCACTCCAAGGGTTAAGGCAGGTCGGTCTCGCCCATGAGGTAGCGGTCGCATTCGCGGGCGGCGCCGCGGCCTTCGTTGAAGGCCCAGACGACAAGGCTCTGGCCTCGGCGGGCGTCGCCGGCGGCGAAGACGCCGCGGATGTTCGTTGAGTAAACGCCGTGCTCGGCCTTTATGTTGGTGCGGCCATCGCGCTCGACGCCCAGCTTGTCAGGCAAAAGAGCCTCCGGCCCGAGGAACCCCATCGCCAGCAGCACGAGTTGCGCGGGGCGCGTCTGCTCGGTGCCGGCGATTTCCTCGGCCACGAACTGGCCTTTGTCGTTTTTCTTCCATTGGATTTCCACAGTCACGGCTTCCTTGACGTGGCCGGTGTCGTCGCCGATGAACTTCTTTACAGTCGTGAGATACGTTCGCGGGTCGGCGCCGAATTTCGCGGCGGCTTCCTCCTGGCCGTAGTCCATGCGGTAAACTTTCGGCCATTCGGGCCAGGGATTATTGGCGGCGCGGTCCATCGGCGGCTTGGGCAGGATTTCCAGTTGGGTCAGGCTCTTGCAGCCGTGCCGCATCGAGGTGCCGACGCAATCGGTGCCGGTGTCGCCGCCGCCGACAACGATGACGTCCTTTGCCTTGGCGGAGATGTGCGTTTTTTTGTGGCCGTCCAAAATGGATTTGGTGTTGTCGTGCAGAAATTCCATTGCGAAGTGGACGCCCTTGAGATGGCGGCCTTCGACGGGCAGGTCGCGCGGCTTGGTCGCGCCGGTGCAAATCACCACCGCGTCAAACTCGCGGGGAAGATTCTCGGCGGGATAATCCTTGCCGACTTCGGTGTTGGTGACAAAACGAATGCCCTCGGCGGCCATCTGGTCGATCCGCCGCTGGACGTGCTTTTTATCCAGCTTCATATTCGGAATGCCATACATGAGCAGGCCGCCCACGCGATCCGCGCGCTCGAAAACGGTCACGTAATGGCCGGCGTGATTAAGCTGCGCGGCGGCGCAAAGCCCCGCGGGCCCCGAACCAATGACGGCGACTTTCTTGCCGGTGCGCGTGGCCGGTGGCTCCGGTTTGATCCAGCCTTCGTCCCAGCCGCGCTCGGAGATGGCGCTTTCGATGTTCTTGATCGTCACGGGCGGGGCGTTAATGCCGAGGACGCACGATCCTTCGCACGGCGCCGGGCAGACGCGGCCCGTGAAATCGGGGAAGTTATTGGTCTTGTGAAGCCTGTCAAGCGCTTCGTGCCAGAGGCCGCGGTACACCAGGTCGTTCCATTCCGGGATCAGATTGTTGATGGGGCAGCCCGATGCCATGCCGCTGAGCAGCGAGCCGGTGTGGCAAAACGGGATGCCGCAATCCATGCAGCGCGCGCCCTGTTCGCGCAATTTCGCTTCCTCCATGTGGAGGTGGAATTCATTCCAATCCTGGAGGCGTTCGACAGCCGAACGGTCCAGCGGGAGTTCGCGGAGATATTCGATGAAGCCAGTGGGTTTACCCATGTTGTTTTACAAGAGGATGATCTAAAAATGCGCTTGAACAGGAGCTAACCGAGGAAACTGAGAGCGGTGTCTCCGTTCTCTCTGTTGCCTCCTGTTCAATAGTCTTCTCATTCATGGAAATCGCGGTGATGTTTTAACTGCCGCCGACGCGCGCGACGTCTTTGGCGTTGGCCACAAACGCGGCCATGATCGCTTCCTCCCCGCTGAGGCCGGAATCGGTCACAGCCTTGATCGCGCCCAGCATACGCTTGTAATCCTTCGGAAGGACCTTGACGAATTTGGGCGCCATCTTTTCCCAAAGCGCGAGGATTTTGAACGCCCGCTGGCTGCGCGTGTATTTGGAATGGCGATCAATCATCTGGCGAACCTCCTCGATTTCGACCGGATCATCGAATGGCTCGATGGCGACCATCTGCGTGTTGCAGCGTTTGTCGAAGTCGCCAACCTCGTCAAGCACGTAGGCGATGCCGCCCGACATGCCCGCCGCGAAGTTGCGTCCGGTGGGGCCGAGCACCACGACGCGCCCGCCGGTCATATATTCGCAGCCATGATCGCCCACCGCCTCCACGACCGCCTGCAATCCGCTGTTGCGCACGCAAAACCGCTCGCCGGCCATGCCATGCACGTAGGCCTCGCCGCTCGTCGCGCCGTAAAAGGCGACGTTGCCCACGATGATGTTTTCCTCCGGCACAAACGTCGACCCCTCCAGCGGGTACACAATAATTTTGCCGCCCGACAGCCCTTTGCCAACGTAATCATTGGCGTCGCCTTCGAGAATAAACGTCATGCCGCGCGGCATGAACGCGCCAAAGCTCTGGCCCGCCGAGCCCTGGAACTTGATCTTGATGGTGTCCTCCGGCAGGCCCTCGCCGCCGTGGCGGCGCGTCAATTCGCTGCCGACAATCGTGCCGACGACGCGGTTGACGTTCTTGATCGACAGCGTGGCGTCGACTTTTTCGCCGCGTTCGAGCGCGGGTTTGCAAATCTCCAGGAGCGTGGTGTTGTCCAGCGCCTTGTCCAGCCCGTGGTCCTGCGCGATCTGGCAGAACCGCCCGACCTCGGGCGCCACGTGCGGCTGGTAGAGGATGTTCGTGAAATCCAGGCCGCGCGCCTTCCAATGCTCGATCGCCTCGCGCGGCTCCAGCATGTCGGTGCGCCCGATCATTTCGTTGACAGTGCGGAAGCCCAGTTGCGCCATGACCTCGCGCATCTCCTGCGCCACAAACCGCATGAAATTCACCGCGTGCGCCGGGTCGCCCTTGAAGTTCTTGCGCAATTGCGGGTTTTGCGTGGCCACGCCCACCGGGCAGGTGTCCAAATGGCAAACCCGCATCATGATGCAGCCCAGCGCGACCAGCGGCGCCGTCGCAAAACCAAATTCCTCCGCCCCCAGTAGCGCGGCGACGACGACGTCGCGCCCAGTCTTAAGCTGGCCGTCGGTTTCCACAGCGATGCGGCTGCGAAGGTTGTTGAGAACGAGGGTCTGGTGCGTTTCCGCGAGGCCCAGTTCCCACGGGATGCCCGCGTGCTTGATGCTCGTTTGCGGCGAAGCGCCGGTCCC
>Ga0265338_10005773_pt1 | contig 16003 bp, 13 predicted proteins | sample 42126metaG_FD_193579 | JGI IMG/M metagenome (GOLD analysis project Ga0265338, IMG submission 193579) | Rhizosphere microbial communities from Carex aquatilis grown in University of Washington, Seatle, WA, United States - 4-21-26 metaG | ecosystem: Host-associated > Plants > Roots > Rhizosphere... | reverse complement strand
AATCGGCGGCGTCACGATAATCGGAAACGCGGCGCCTGGTTCATCCGGCCCGCCGACCGATCTTGTCGGGCTGTCGAATTCCGGCGACGAAATGGAACTGAATTCAATGGCGCGGCTGGATTTGGACGGCATCGGGACTGACAGATCTCGAGCGGCGCTCGCCGCCGCCACCGGGGCCGCGTTCTCGGCGTGATACGTGCCGCCGGACATTGAGAATTGGATCGGCTGGCTTTGGATCACCGGGGAATTCCAGCCGGCGACATCGTCCACGACGATCGCCGCCCGCTGACTGTCAACAACTGGGGCCAGGCCTGGAAGCTCCGTCCCGCCTGCTGCTCCCATCACCACCGGAAATATTTCCGGCTGGCTGGATTGGACCCAGGTGTCGAAAAACGAAGGCTCCCTGTCCACAAGGCCAAACCAGCGCGCAATCCGATGCGGCGTGTTGGCCAGGGCGGGCGCGTTCGTTGCCCGCCCGTCGGCGCCTTCAACGAAAACCGATTGCGCCATCGCGCCAGTTGTTGACAGGACAACAGCGGCAATGCAAAGATGCTTCGAAGCGGCGTTCATTATTTGTAGTGTCGAATATAAAACTACGAACTGAAGTCTATTCACGAACGCGCGCTTATTGCAATGTCAAAATGAATATTTCGCAGCGCTCGCGTTGGCCTGAGATTTTTGCGCACGGCGCTTAAAACGCAACATGACACCTGCCGCAAACTGGACCGGCGAAAAGAAATTATAACGTCGCGCACAAAACCAAACCGCCGCGCAACATCCTCAGTCACAACGGAAAACGTCGTCCATGACGCGAATTGTCGGATTTCGGACTACAAAAGCGTGGCGCTCGCAGCCAAGTGGCATTGCCGCTGCTTTAGGACACTTCCGATGACGGTTGATTTTATGGTTTCGAAGCGCGTGGAAAGCCGGCAGTTCGGTGACGGTCCCCGCCGCTTCGGAACCTCAAGTTTAGGCAAAAGGGCGTCTGGACACCGCCCTTTGTTTGGACCCGTCCGGTCGGCGTCTTGATCCGCCGACCGGACTTTTTAAAATGATAAGCACGAACACAATTTACGCTTTCGGCTTCGCCCTGGTCGGTATCCTGCTTCTGTTCTACGTGCTTTGCTCCAAGGAGGGGTTAGTGGGGTCAATCTGGTTGAAGCCGATTTCTTTTTTGACGCCCGCGGCGGACGCGCGCCGGCGCAAACGCGCCCGACTCTCCGTCACACGCTGGGAGGAAACCTTCTACAGCCCCGAAGTGTCAAGCGCCGAGGATGGCGTTATGCCCGCCGTTTATGTTAGCGTAGCGGCGTGATCCTTCTGCCAATCGTTGGCCGGGAACTGCGCGTCGCATCGATGTGGCACGCAATGCGCAACACAACGACCAGGCGCGCCGCCGGAGCCGCCCTGGCGCAGATCCTGATCCTTCCGTGGCTGATCTTCGGGATGTTCAGCGGACCGGCCCAGTATGTGAATGCGGGGTTTTGGGTTTACCTGAGTTGTTGGCTATTCCTCAATTTGGGCCTGGATCTCGTGCAGGCGCTTTGGGCTCGATACAGCCTTTTGGCGCATTTTCGCGAATGGGCCGCCCCGCAAACGGAGCATTCTGGTTTATTCGCCAAATTCGGGCGAATTTTGGGGACGCTTTGGTCAGGCGCTCGCAAACTCCGACCTGCGCCTGGTCGATAAACAAAATCCGTGGCGCCGGTGTCTATTATTTGACATGGTCGTTCTTCCCATTGTCGGACGGGAATTGCGCGTCGCCGCGCGGCGGGCCGCCGTTTACAGGCTGCGGATGATCGCGGGCCTCGTCACCCTCGGCCTTGGCGCCTTCTTTTTTTCGCTCGGAGACAATCTCACGGCGATCCCGACCGGGTTGGCGGGCCGCCCGCTGTTTTTGATTGTCAGCGTACTATTATTCGTCGGCGCGGTCACCGGGATGTACGCGACCTACGATTGCATCAGCGTGGAAAAGCGCGAGGGCACAATCGGCTTTCTCTTCCTCACGGACCTGAACGGTTACGACATCGTCCTGGGCAAACTATTTGCGGCGGCGGTGCCGTGGTTGTGCGCATTGTTGTCGGCCTTTCCGCTTTTGGCCGCATCCGTCGTGCTCGGCGGAGTGACATGGACAGAGGTCTGGCGCACGTGGCTTGCCATATTAAACCTGTTTTTCTTCGCGCAATCCGCCGCAATTCTGGCGTCGGCATTGACGCGAGACAGCGGCAACGCCCTGAAGTTGGCAATTGGAGTGATCGTCGGTTTCGTTCTGGGCGCGTCGCTGATTGGGATGAAACAGTTGGATCCAGGCTACGCATTCATATTGGCCATCGAGGCTTCTGTATTCAAAGGAACGGCGTTGGATTTCTGGACATCGTTGGCAGCGGTGCATTTGATGGCGTGGCTGTTCCTCGCGATCGCGAGTCAGGCCCTGCCGCGCGTCTGGACCGAGAGGTCCGAGAGCGACATCAAGAGGATTTGGCGAGGCCGAACGGAGGCGCCGGTTGACGGGAATCCATTCTTCTGGCTCGTCAGCCGCGCTCACTGCAGGCCTGCAACCGTCTGGTTTGTCTGTGGACTGATCGTCTTGGGAACGCTCATTGCGCTGTTCAGAATGCGAGCGCGCCCGATGGCAATCGTCGCCGCGTTCTTGCTTCCTCACGCGCTTCTCAAGCTTTGGACTGCGTTGGCGGCAAGCCGATCCATGGAAGATCATCGCCGGACCGGATCGCTGGAGATGCTGCTAGGCAGCACGTCCTTGTCTGTCAAAGATGTGCTCGACGGCCAATGGATGGCGTTGCGACGGTTGTTCCTTGGACCGGCCCTCGCGCTGACGGCGCTCGACATCTTTGCCACCGGAGCAACGCATAATGAAATCCTGCGAGCGTGCTTCATCGGCGGAGCCGTGCAATTGCCAATCGATGTCTTGACCATCGGCTGGCTGGCAACGTGGCTGGCAATGTCCCAGAAAAAGCCGGGACGCGCCGCCCTGACCGCCTACCTGCTCGTTTGCGCGGCGCCAGGCCTCAGTTTGCCGTTTCTGACGACGAGTTCCGCCGCCACGTTTTATGATGTTGCTGTGCCCGTATTTCTTTGGGTCATCACCGGCGTCAGCTTCGATATCGTGTTATGTTTCGTCGCTCGCGATAAACTGCGCCGACACCTTCGCGAAATGGCCTCCACGGCAGCGCATGAGAAGCGCTCGTTCAAATTATTCGACGAGACGCCGGCTGCAGCGCGAGCGCGCGTTCTGGAGGCGTAAGCTCGCTCCATTCGCCCTGCCGCAGATCCCCAAGCTCGAATGACCCGATGCGCACGCGAATGAGCCGCAACGTCGGATGCCCGATGGCGGCGGTCATGCGGCGGACCTGGCGGTTCTTGCCCTCCACCAATTCAAGCGCGATCCAGCAATCCGGCACAGTCTTGCGAAAGCGAATGGGAGGGACGCGCGGCGCAACCACCGGTTGGGGATCAAGCAGCCAGGCGCGGCATGGAAGCGCGCGCCGCCCCTGAATCGTTGGGCCCGACGCCAGACGCCGCAGCTTTTCTTCGTCCGGCATCCCTTCCAGTTGCGCCCAATAAACGCGCGGATGAGCGCGGCGCGGATTGAGAAGCTGCGCATTCAGCGGCGCTTCGTCGCTCAAGAGCAGGAGCCCTTCGGAATCGGCGTCCAGCCGGCCGATTGGGTACACGCGCGGCGGAAAACCGAATTCCGACAACGGCCGATTCGGCGACCCGTCCGGCGTGAATTGGGAGAGAACGCCGTAGGGCTTGTGGAATGCGATCAGCATCAGCGGCTTAAACTACCGGATCGCGCCGCGAAAAAAATTTGATTTTTCTTTTGGGTGGGACGGCAAATGTCTCACCCCTCTCGCTAGAGTGGTCGAAAAGAAAGGAAAACTATGATCGACCAAATGGAACTTGGATTTGCGGCCAGAGCGGCCAGGAGCCGGCGCCAGCGGGATGCCCAGCGGCGGCAACGCGCGCAATGGTGGTTTGCGCGGATGCGCGGGGTTGTGGACGCCGCGCTCGACTGGGCGCCCACGCCCGCTGCAAGGCCCGAACAAGCATTTATGACCCTGGAACAGGAGCGCGGCTGACGAACGGATTTTGGCAGGGACGACCGAGGACGCCTCGGCGAGGCGTCCCTACCAAACCCAGGCGAGGCGGCGCCTCCGTCTGTTGGAATGGCCGCCTATTCATGCTACATTTATGGGATGAATATGGCGAAATGGAGTTCCGTGGCGGCGATGGCATTTCTTGCGGGGTGCGGGTCCGCGCCCAATGTCCCAAACCCGAGCATGGGCAATTACACCGGCGACCCTGCTGGCGCCGTCAGCCGCGGCGCGGACGACCTCTCCGACAACTATGCCGCCGTAGCGCCTGTCGAAATCGATTACCGCCGGCTGCCCGGTCCCGTGCAGGACACCGTCCGCCAACACGTCTCCCGCAGCCAAATCGTCAAAGTCACCCGCGAATCCAGGCAGGGCATCGTCCTCTACAAAGTTGAGTTCCGGCGCGCCAACTCCAACCAATTCGACGGCACCCTCATCGTCTCTCCCGACGGCTCCCTCCTCGAAGGCTCCGACTACGTCGTGCCCACCAAATCGCCTTAGCCTGGTAATTCAATTGAATCACTCGCCGGGGAGGATCGAGTGGCGGGGCAGACGCGTTTAAATTGGCGCAACGTCATAACAGGTATTCGCGCGTAGACCTTTGGAGTGCGGCGGCTTGCCGCCGCTTTCGTCGGCCAGAACGACTGGTGGAAGGAGTCGCGTCCAAAGCGGGAGCAAGCTCCCGCACTCCAAGACTGAGGCCTTCTGGAGATGCTGCCCTGGATCGAGCGGCAGCCTCCCTTGACATCGGTTGGCGGCTAACGAACACTGTTGGGCTTATGGCAGAGCAGCCCAAGGCAAATGATCTCATGGAGCGCATTGTCTCTTTGTGCAAGCACCGTGGATTCGTGTTTCAATCGTCGGAAATTTACGGCGGCATCAACGGCTTCTGGGATTACGGCCCGCTCGGCGCGGAGCTGAAACGCAATTTGAAGGAGGCGTGGTGGAAGTCCATGACGCAGCGGCGCGATGATGTGGCCGGCCTGGAGGCGACGATCATCATGCATCCGAAGATCTGGCAGGCCAGCGGCCACACGACCACGTTCGCCGATCCGATGGTGGATTGTCTGCTGACCAAAAAGCGTTTTCGCGCCGACCAGATCGATCCGCAAAGCGGCGTCGCTTATCACTTTGAAGGGGCGATGTCGAAGGAGACGGGGACGAAGATCGAGCGCCCGTATTCAGTCCTGCTGCAGAAGGGCGAGCATCCCGACAGCGCCCGGAAGATCGCGCGCCAATTCTACGCGCAGGGGACGACGAATGTCGCGACGCTCGCGAGCCTCGAACTGGTGGGCGAACGCACCGAGAAGGTCGAGAATTCGACGCGATACAATCCCGAAAATGGCAGCCTGCTCACGGAGGCGCGTTTGTTCAACCTGATGTTCAAGACGTATGTCGGCCCGGTGGAGAGCGAGGAGAACGTCGCGTATTTGCGGCCTGAAACCGCGCAGGCGATTTTCGCGCAGTTCAAGAATGTGGCCGAAGTGTCGCGGCAGAAGGTGCCGTTTGGCATTTGCCAGATCGGCAAGGCGTTTCGCAACGAGATCAACCCGCGCAATTACACGTTTCGCTCGCGCGAATTCGAGCAGATGGAGCTGGAGTTTTTCATCCGGCCCGATGAAGCGGTGGAGGCGATTTACGGTTCGGTGGCGAAGCCCGGCGCCGCGGGCCATCCCGGCGAACCGCAGCCGAATTGGGGTTGGGAGATGTGGCACAAGTATTGGGTGGAGGAGCGCATCGCTTTTTACGAGAGTATCGGGCTCCCGCGCGCGACGCTGGTCGAATACTGGCAGAAGCCGGAGGAGTTGGCGCATTACGCGCGGGCGACGGTGGATATTCTTTACAAATTTCCTTTCAGCAAGCGCGATGCGCAGGGCGAACTGGCGGGCGAAGAGCTGGAAGGCGTGGCGGCGCGGAGCGATTTCGACTTGTCACAACATCAACGTTATTCGGGCAAACCGATGGGCGTGTTTGACGACGAGCTGAAGGTGGCGTGGCCGAAACTGGATCCGGCGCGGCAAGCGTCGCTGGCGGAGCAGTATGCCGCGGCGCGACAGAAATATTTGACAAAGATGGGCGAAACGCCGGAGAAGGCCGGCGCCGCCGCGCGCGAGGACGCCGCCGGCCTGGCGAAGGGTTATTATTTGCCGCACGTGATCGAGCCGTCGGCGGGCGTCGACCGCCTTGCGCTGGCGCTGATCTGCAACGCCTACGGCGAGGACCAGGCGCCGGACGAAAAGGGCAAAATGGAATCGCGCGTGGTGATGCGGTTTCATCCGCGCATTGCGCCGCTCAAGGTCGCGGTGTTTCCGTTGTTGAAGAACAAACCGGATTTGGTAAAAAAGGCGCTGGAGGTTCGCGATTTGCTGCGATCACAGATGACTGTTTTTTACGACGAGGCCGGCGCCATCGGCAGGCGCTATCGCCGCCAGGACGAGGCGGGCACGCCTTTTGGAGTGACGATCGACTTCGACACGCTGGGCGAGAAGGGTCCCGAGCTGAAGGACACGGTCACGTTGCGCGAACGCGACACCATGACACAGAGCCGGGTGAAGATCGCCGATCTGCCGGGCCTTTTGCTGGAGAGGATTCGCTGAACGGCGTGGAGTCAAAGAGTCAAATCGAGGAGATCGAGCTGGACGCAGCCGTGGAAAAGCTGCGGCCGGCGCCAACGCTGTACGCAATCATCGTGTTCAAGCTTGCCAAGGGCGCCGTCTTTTTCGTCGGCGGCGTGCTGCTTTACTGGCACGCCTCGAACGGGATTTCGGACGAATACCAGCATTTCATGCACTCGCCGTTTGTGGAATGGCTGAAGACGCTTTTGAAAATCCACCCGGAAAACCAGTTCTTCGTGAACCTCGCCTTGAAAATCCAGAGTCTCAGCGAAGCGAGCATCCGCAACACCGCGGTGGGCACCATTATCTGGTCCTTGTTTCCGCTGGTCGAAGGCTGCGGGATGATGTTCCGCTCCGAATGGGCCGGGTGGCTGGCGATTGGCGAGTCGGCTTTCTTCATTCCAATCGAGCTTTTTGAGCTGTCAAAACGATTTTCGGTGGCGCTGCTGCTGGTCACTGTCACCAACGGGCTTATCGTGTGGTACCTCTATGCCAACCGGCAGCGGCTGTTCCATCACCATCATCACCACCACCCCCGCCGGTCATAACCTTCCCTCGCCGTCGCGCGCCTGACAGGGGAGGGCTGAGAGAGCCGGCCCCCTGTCAACAGTGAGTTTCTACCTTCCCTGGATATGTGGCGCCGTTTGGATTGGCGGGGGGGCGCTTGGAGCCGTCGGATTGACAGCTTGCCCCGGCAATACTGGCTGACCGGTAGTCCCCGGCGCTCCTGGCGTTCCAGGCGCTGCCGCGCCGCCCGCTGCGCCATTGTTGGGCATGGCGGGATTATTAATATTGTTGTTCGGATTTATAGTTCCGCCCGGAACCAGGTCTGAGCCGGCAGGTTCATTGATTCCAGGGGCGGGTTGCGGCACTCCGCCGGGGAATCCGGGCGACGGTGGAACCGTGCCAGATGAGCCGGGCGCTCCGGGCGAGGTCAAGCCGGGGGCTCCGGGAGTGGATGGCGTGTTTCCAGCGCTCGGATTGTTGATGCCGGGTGTGGGATTCAGTCCGGGCGTTCCTGTGCCGGTTGCGCCGGTTCCGGGTGTGATGCCGGCGCCGGTTGTCCCGTTGGCTGTGGGATTGGTCCCGGCAGTTCCGCGGGTGTTGCCCGCTCCTCCGCCCGTCGGCCCGGTTCCGGTCCCGCCGCCTGTGGCCCCCGTGCCGGAGCCCGCTCCCGCTCCTCCACCGGCTCCGCCACCCGCTTGAGCCATCGCTGTTCCCGCTGCCATCGCAATTGCGCAGCCCATCGCTAGTATCGTTTTTCTCTTCATAAATCTCCTTTTTTTCGACTGGTTAATGGAGGGAGTTTGTCCGTGTTGGGCTGGGGAGAATTCTGCTTGACATCGGGCGCCAATGGCGTTGGTTGATTGGTCAGGCTGGGAAACCGGTTCGTGTTGATCGAACCAGAGGGCTCGCTGATCGCGTTTGTGGCGAGAGCGCCCGATGGGCGATCGTTGTGAACGATTGGGGTCGGCTGGGGCAAGCCTGGCGTGTTGGTGGACGCCACCTGCGCCAATGCCGGCGCGCAAACCACAATCAGGGCGCTTCCCACGCCCAGCGCTAAACGGAACTTCCTCATGAGGGTACGTCGACCCGAATGGGAGTTCCCGCAATTCGCCAAAACCCTGATTAACCCCTCAGATAGATTGCGGCGCTATTTGCTGTCGATTTGGCGCAAGGCGAACGCGTAGGCGCCGATGGCCACGGCTTCGCTGGTGCCCAGGCGCGACATGCCCACGCCGATGCGCTGCAACGGATCGTAGCTGACTTTTGTTTTGCTCCGCGGGACCTGGACTTCGCGCACGTCGCCTTTGAGAAATTTTTCAAGCTGCGCGGGATTCTCCAGATTAAAGGCGACGGAAGCGAGCCGTCGGAATTTGTTTCCGGAGGGGGCGGTGTAAGTGGAATTCAATTCGTTGACAAGCACCGGAAGGAACAACGAACTCGCGCCGGATATGCCGCCTCCAACGACGGCCAGGCCGTCCACAAGCGTCAGCGCCTGCGCCATCGCGTCGCCCACGACTTCGCCCAATTGGCGAAACGCCTCAACGGCGGCGGCGCGATCACCGGGCTTTGAGCCGGTTCCAATTTCGTAGATTTCCCTGGGCTCGGGAGCCTTCTCGAAGGCGATCGCGGCCTTTTGCGCGAAGACGCGGCGCACGGCGCGGATGCTCGCGCCTTCCTCGGCGTTGGTGTCCGGCGCCAGCTTGTTGCGCAGGAGCCAGACTTCGCCGGCGATGGAATTATCGCCGATGAACAATTCGCCGTTGCGGACAATGCCGCCGCCGAAACCGGTGCCGAGCGTGACGCCGAAGAGGTTCTTGTAGCGCTTCGGGCTGCCGGCCTTCGCCAGCAACTCGTTGACGTGCGGCAGAAAGCCCGCAATCGCTTCGCCATAGACAAACAGATCGCCGTCGTTATTCAGGAAGACGGGGACGCCAAATGCCTCGGCGAGCATGGGTCCGAGGGCGATGCCGCCGCGAAAGCAGGGCAAATTGCCGAGGTCGCCGATGATGCCGTTGGGGTAATCGGCCGGGCCGGGAAAGGCGAAGCTGATGGCCGCCGGAGGTTGGCGGCATTGTTTTTTGACGGCGGCGAAACCGTCAACTATATTTCCAAGGCAGCGCTCCAGGTTGTCCGCATTCGAGGGCAGCGTCACCGCCTGTCCCAGCGGCTTGTTGCCGGCGATGGCAAAGAAGCGAAAGCTCGTTCCGCCCGCGTCCAGGGCGAGGACAATGCGTTTATCGTGATCGTAGCTCATGAGGTTGACTTTCTTTTTAAGCTTTGGCCGCGACGGCGGGAGCGGCAGCGGGTTTGTGGCCGCCGCGCATCGAGATCGCCAGCAGATAGGCGAAACACGCCGCCGGCACGATGAACGACATCGCGCCCATCTTCATATCGCGCAGTTGGCCCATCAACAGGGGCACCAGCGCGCCGCCGGAGATCGCCATGACCATCAGCCCGCTCAATTCGCTGGCGCGCTCCGGTTTTTCCTCGACGGTGATGGAGAACAGCATCGGCCAAATATTCGCGAAGCCGAGACCGGACGCGAGGACACCGGGAATTGCAAGCGCCCGGGAGCCTGTCAAAAGAATACCTCCGCCGATCAACCCCAACAGGGCCGACAGCCGGAAGAACGCGCGCGGGCTCATCACCTTCGCCACGCCCCCGCCCACCAGGCGGCCAATGGTCAAACACATGAAAAACGTCGCAGCGCCGTATTTGGCCACCTCGGCGTCCGTGAAGCCCGCTTCCGTCAAAGCGGGGTTGAGGAACCGCGCCATGCATACTTCCGCGCCCACATAGAGGAAGATACCGATCACCGCCATGAGAAACACCGGTTCGCCCAACAATGACAGACAGCTTCCAATGCTCGGAGGCACATCTGCCTTGGCCTCGTCGATTTTCAGGATCCCAATCAACAGGAACGTGACCGCCATCAGGATGCAAAATACCGGGAATGTGCCCCGCCAGCCCATGCTCTTAAACAACGCAATCGACGCCACCGCGCTCACCAACCACGTGGACGCGGTGCTGCCCAGCCCTTTGATGCCCTGGGCAAACGCCAGGTTGCTGCTATACGCGCCAGCCGGGCTGACATCGCGCATGATCGGATTGCCGGCTACCTGAAGAAAGGTCGTGCCAACTCCGAGAACGAAAATGCAACTGAGCAACAGCGCGAATCCTGGCGCCACGACGCTTGGAATCAGCATAGCCAGCGCGTTCAGCGCAAGGCCAAGCAGCAGCAGTTTCTTCTTGCCGATTCGCGCCGCCAGCAATCCCCCCGGCACGCTGAATACGGCAAACGCGATGAACACAAAAAACGAAAGCAGCGTCGCCATCACGTTGCTTAATTTGTAGTCGCGCTGCACTGCGTCGGAAAGGGGCCCCATGGCGTCGGCCACGCCCATGGCAAGGAAGGCAAAGAATATTGGGAGGGTTCTAAATTGCATAAATGCTCTTTTGTTCGTGCTTTCGGCCTTTTATGCCCAAGTCCGCGCTTGTTTCCAAGCGAATCTTTCCCCGGCGGAGGGATTGCCAATAGATGGCCTGCTTGTCGCAAAATCAGACTACTGAGTCTGGAGCCTTGCCGCCGATGTCGTGTCAGCAAAACTAATTTGCTGAATTTAAGCGTGAAACTACGTACAAAACTTCTGATCGGGTTGTTGGGCGGCGTGCTCGCCGTTTATTTTGTCTCCGCCATCGTTCAGGAATGGCTCAGCGCCGGGTCGATTGGGCGGTTTTCCCGGCAGAGCCAGCTTGGCGAAGAAGCCCGGCAATGGGAATGGGTGGAACGCTTGCAACAAGCCACCGACGCCTCGCTTCTGGACGCCATGTCCGGGGGCGAAATGGACAAGTTCAACCAGCTCCTCCTCGCGCAACGGAAGGTCGCCGGCCTGCAGGAATTGGCGCTCTTCGATGCGGACGGACGGGGCAAATACTCGTCCGACCCCGACCATCGCTCGACGCAGCTTCCGGCCGAATTGAAGGACGACTTGCTCGCCTCTCCGACAGGAGCCAGACGGCTGACCGCTGGATCCTTCGAGGTCTATCAGCCGATCGCGGCCCAGAAATCCTGCATCGAATGCCACGTGAATTGGAAACCCAACCAAATCGCGGGGGTGATGAGCATGCGGTTCTCAACGGAAGCGTATCGCGCCGGGCAACAGACGTGGCTGGATTTCGAGCGGAACACGCACCGCGCGAGCATGATGATTTCGGGCATTACCGCAGTGACGCTTGCCGTCGCGATCAGTTTCATGGTGGCGCTTGCGGTGCATTATTTGATGACAATTCCGCTGCGCCGCGACGCCTCGGCGCTTTCGCAACACGCGGACGAAGTGGCGCTGGCCGCCAGCGCCGTCGCCACGGCCAGCGACAGCGTCGCGCAGGACAGCAGCGAACAGGCGGCATCCGTGGAGGAGATCAGCGCGTCGCTGGAGGAAATTTCGAGCGTCACCAGGCAAAACGCCGCTTACGCCGGCGAGGCCAACCAGCTTGCTCACAAAGCCCACGCCGCCGCTGAACAAGGCGTCGTCGACATCCGCGAAATGTCCGTCGCGATGCAGACGATCAAGGATTCCGGGGCCGACATCACCAAGGTCATTCAAACCATTCACGACATCGCCTTCCAGACCAATATTCTCGCCCTCAACGCCGCCGTTGAGGCCGCCCGCGCGGGCGACGCCGGCATGGGCTTCGCCGTCGTGGCGGAAGAGGTTCGGAACCTGGCTCAACGCAGCGGTCAGGCGGCGCGCGAAAGCGCGGCCCGCATCGAAGAGGCCATTTCCAAGACAGGCCGCGGGGTTGAGTTGAGCGGGAAGGTCGTTCGGGCGCTCGAGGATATCGTCGCCAAGGTCAATCAAGTGAATAAACTGGTCTCCCAAGTGGCCAGCGCTTCACACGAACAAACGCAGGGAGTGGCGCAAATCAACACGGCTGTCAGTCAAATGGACAAAATCACCCAGGGCAACGCGGCCGCCGCGGAGGAAAGCGCGAGCGCCGCGGCGGAACTGACTGCGCAAGCCGAGTCCATGAAAGTGTCCGTGGGAAGCCTGCTGCAACTGGTCGACGCCGCGCGCGAGGTTGCTCCTGGCAGCCCCGGCGGCAATTCGCAAGGATTCGCTGACGCATCCCATTTTTCACGCAAGCCGCGCAAAAACTCCACCTCCCGCGAACTGATGTCCGTTGATTGACAGGCGTTGCGGTCGTGGCGCCGTGTATGCTAATTTGAAGGCCAATGAAGACGCTGTTGCCAGAAGGGCGACGGTCCGGGCTGACATCAACGCTCTTGGCTCGCGCGCCGGATTGTTCTGGCTGACGACAAATGACGCCATTGGATGGAGTTTGGCCATGCATGCCGTCAAGAAACGGACCTACGGAAATACACTCTTCACTGATGGCTCTGCGGTAATGTTGTCAACACCCGACCTGCGAAAGGCCCTGAAGAACCCTGGCGTCGCCCCGCGTGTGATCACGATCCCGTAAAGCAAGGGGCAAAGGCTTCTCCCGATTCGCCTTCGAAGTAGAGCTCGACGGCTTCTTTGAGATTGGCCACCGCTTCGTCGCGCGGTGTTCCGAAGCTCGAGACGTCCACGTTGAGGCGCTGCGCCACGCACAATTCATCTTCGCGATACACGCAATACGAATTCGATTTCAAACTCAAAAGACACTGCGCGAGCGGTTATTCGTGCATCAGCTTGCTGGCGCTGGCCAGAACCTACGGCGAGAAAGCCGTAGTCTGCACGGGGCCGCTCTATAAAGGAATGAAAGTGGAAAATGGCCGCGTGCGACTTTATTTCGACGGCGTCGGAAGCGGACTGACTTCCGGCGGCAAACCGTTGTCGCATTTTGAGGTCGCTGGCGCCGACGGGAAGTTCGTGCCGGCGCGGGCCGAGATCGCGGCCGATGCCGCCAGCATAATGGTCTGGAGCGAGAAGGTGGCAGGACCTGTGGCCGCGCGCTATGCGTGGGCCGATGGGACGAATCCTCCTTCGGAAATAAGGAAGGTCTGCCGGCTTCGTCGTTTTGCGCCGGGCTCTGCTCGTGTTGGCCGTGGCGGTAGGCCAGCGCGGGCTCAGCCATCCTTGGGCTCATTGCTCTCGATGCTGGCGAACTGAATCGGTTTTTTGAAAAATGAGGTGCGCCAGGCGCCGTAGAGGACGCCGCTGGACAGCCAGAGCATGCCGGCGATGTGGGCCGTCCGTCCGAGGCTCCACCAAAGGTAGGCGCAGACGACGAAGCCGAGCAACGGGGACAGAAGGTTCCAGAACTTCTTGCCTTCGCTGCGGAGATAGTAATGCAGGAGCGCAGCGATGTTGACGCCCATGAAGGCGATAAGCGCGCCGAAATTCAGCAATTCGCACCCGAGCGAGTAGCTCATGCTGAACACTCCCACGAGCATCAGAGCGCCGATCAATAGGATGTTATTGCTGGGAATCCGGGTGCGCGGATTGATCGCGGCAAAGAACCTCCGCGGGATGGCGTTGTCGCGGCCCATGCTATAGAGCAAACGACCGGCTCCCAGGTGCGCGCCTGCGCCGGATCCGATGCTCGCCACGAGCAGCGAGAAGTTGATGGTCAGGAAAAGCCATTTGCCTCCGCCCGCCGCGATCGCGGCCAGCACGGCGTCCTTGGAGGTCAGGTCCATGCCGTGAAAACTCTGGGCCGCTCCGGCTTTTCCAGCCGCGTAGCAAAACGCCGTGTCTTCGTCGGGGAAAGTCGTTTCAGGCCAGACAAGCTGCGCGGCATAAACCTGAATGGACGCCAGCACGCCAGTGATGAGGCAAACCAGAACGGTCGCCAGGAGAATGTTGCGGCGTGGGTTGTGGGCCTCTTCGGACAAGGTGGAGACACCGTCGAAGCCGATGTAGGTCAACACCGCGAGGGCCGCGCCGCTGGATACGGTGTGGAATGAGAAGGTCTGTGGATCGTAGAAAGGCCGCGTCCACTCCGCCAGGCCGTGCGGCGGTTGGAGCCAGAGGTAGCGAGCCGCCGCGCCGAGAAACAAGAAGATGACCACCCCGAGTCCGGCGGCAATGATGGCATTGGTCCGCGAACTGGCCTCAATGCCCCGCAAATTCATGAGGGTGAACAGAACCACAAAAAACACCGCATATGCGAAGAAGGGGACTTCGGGAATGATGTTCCTGGCCGCTCCACTAATCCAGATCACGCAAATGATAGGGTTGATCACATAGTCGAAGATGATGCTCCATCCTACGAAGTAGCCCAGGATGGGATGAATCTCACGGCTCACGTAAGCGTAGGCCGAGCCTGCGCTCGGGTAGGCGTTAGCCATTCGCCCATAGCTGATAGCGGTGAATAGCATGCCCACCATCCCGATCAGCACCGCCGTCACGACATGCCCCTGGCCATGCGCGGCCGCCGCGCCGAATAGCGGCATCGGCGCAGTCGGTTGGACGAGAACAATGCCGTAGAGGATCAGCGACGACAAGCCCAGTGAGCGCTTCAATCCCTGCGGTGATGGAGGGGTGGAATCGGTGGCCATCAGGCCTTTATCTTTGAGCGGCGGAGCCCCGGTGGCAATCGCAATTCGAGGCAATTTCTTTGACAGAAATGTGCTTGCCTCCGGGGGCGCTTTTCCGCAGTTTCTCATTCATCCGTTTCATCGCATCGCCGCGTTTTATGAAGCCATCCGCCCGTCTCTTCTGGCCGCTTATTCTTACCTGCCTCACCGTCTCAGCCGCCGCTTCCGAAACGCCCAACACCCTGGCCCTGGAGAACGGCTGGAGGATTGAAACTTCGGCCCGAGCAACGGTGGGCGGGGCGCGGATTTCCGTGGCGGCTTTTGACGCCACCCAATGGCATCCCGCGTCCGTGCCGACGACCGTCTTGTCCGCGCTGGTCCAGGATGGGACCTACCACGATCTCTTCCTGGGCACGAACCTGGGCGCTGTCTCGCCCTCGTCCTTTGCCAAGCCATGGTGGTATCGAAGGGAATTCGACGTGTCGGTCGCGCAGGCCGGCGGCGGCGCCGAGTTGATTTTCGAAGGCATCAATTATCGCGCCACCAGCATCCGCAATTGAAGTTTGACCGCGCGCAACTGTGGTGGCCGTGGGAATTGGGCGAGCCGCGTCTCTACACGCTCAAATTGGCGGCGGAAATGGATGGCGACAACTCGGACGCCACCCAAACCCGCTTCGGCATCCGTGAAACAGCCGATTATCTCACTCCGGAAGGCTATCGCGGCTACTCGATCAACGGCCGGCGCATTTTCATCCGGGGGGGCGGCTGGGCGGATGCTTTGTTGCTCCACGAGGACGCGAGCAATCTGGCGGCCCAGATCGGATACATCAAGGCGATGAATTTGAACACCATTCGCCTGGAAGGCATCTGGGGAAGCAGCCAACGGCTGTATGACCTGGCCGACGAGAACGGCCTGCTTATCATGGCCGGCTGGAGTTGCCAATGGGAGTGGAAGGAATACCTGGGCGTAAAAGTCGATTCCAAGCACGGCGGCCTGACGACGGCGGCGGGCATGCAACTGGCCACCCATTACCTGCGCGACCAGGTTCTCTGGCTGCGGAATCATCCTTCCATTTTTGTCTGGGCGTGCTTTTCGGCAGGTTGACCGCGAAGGCTTCGTACATCGCGCGGATCGCCTCATTGTTCAGTGGATGCTCAATGCCGCCTGGCCCAAGCTTTGCCCCTTCGCGGTCATTTACAATTACAGCGACCAGGGGATTTATGTTGTCAATCAAATGGGCCGCCCTTTCGGCGCCGGCCGGACATCGATCACCGCCTTTGAC
>Ga0265338_10005771_pt1 | contig 16006 bp, 9 predicted proteins | sample 42126metaG_FD_193579 | JGI IMG/M metagenome (GOLD analysis project Ga0265338, IMG submission 193579) | Rhizosphere microbial communities from Carex aquatilis grown in University of Washington, Seatle, WA, United States - 4-21-26 metaG | ecosystem: Host-associated > Plants > Roots > Rhizosphere >... | reverse complement strand
GGACCAATTTAGGGAACCTTGGGGCGTCGCGACGGATCAGTCAGATAATTTTTACGTGGCCGACTTTGGCGGCCAAAAGATAAAAAAATTCAACCCCAACGGCGACTTGACCCTGTCCTTTGGCAAACCCGGAAAAGAATCCGGAGAGTTTGACCAGCCCAGCGGGCTCTTTGTCGATTTGAAGGGCAATATCTATGTCTGCGACACCTTCAACCACCGGGTCCAAAAGTTTGATTCGGAGGGGAATTTTTTAAAGGATTGGAACCACAGTTTTTTTGGCCCCCGTTCCATCGCGGGCGACAATCAAAACCGGATTTACGTGGCGGATACGGGGAATCATAAGGTTCAGGTGTTTGACGCCGATGGCAATTTCTTGATGGAATGGGGCGGTTTTGGAACGGGCGACGGAAAATTCAGGGAGCCGGTGGGAATCGCTGTCGACCCAGAGGGCTTTGTCTATATCGCCGATTCGGATAACCTTCGCGTCCAAAAGTTCGACTCCAAGGGAAAGTTCATCCTGGCTTTCAAGGTTTCCCCTTGGAAGGGTAAAAACGTGGAATCCCCTTATCTGGCGATCAACCAGGGATATCTCTACGCCTCCAACGCCAGCGCCGGGGCGGTATTAAAATATGACCTGTCGGGAAAGCTGCTGGCGATTTACCACAAAAAAGATCCCAAGGATAAGGATGGATTTTTTGCCGCCACGGGCCTGGCGGTGGACCGCCAAAACCGGCTCTACGTGGTGGAGCGGGGTCCTGGGAAAGTGGCGAGATTCTCCATCCCGCCGGCGCCTCCGTCAGCCCCATAATGCCAGCTTCCGCCCCGGGAAAAAAATGGGATGGACAGCTTGAAACCCTCGACGACCTCTCCGAGGCCATCCATTACAATCGTTGGATCTATGGAATGATGAGGCCCTTTTTGGGCCGCCGAATTCTTGAGGTGGGCTGCGGCATCGGCAATATGACGGGGCTCCTGGCGGATGGGCGGAAGGTCCTGGGTGTGGACATTCATTCCGGCTATATTGAAAAAGCCAAAAAGAACCTGAAAAACAACCGCGGCGCCTCTTTCCGCCGGATGAACCTGGAAAAAAAGATAAGCGCTTTGGGGGTCTTCAAGCCCGACACGATCGTTTGCATCAATGTTCTCGAACACATCCAAGGAGATGAAGCGTTTTTAAAGGAATGCCTGAGAATATTGCCTCCCGGAGGCCGTCTTCTCATCTTTGTCCCGGCGCTTCCTTATTTATTCGGGTCGATGGATTCCCATTACGGCCATTTCCGGAGGTATTTGAAGGGTGAGTTAAATCGAAAAATGACCGAACGGGGTTTTACAATTCTCCAGAGCCGGTACCTGAATTTACTGGGGATCCTGGGTTGGTGGTGGAACGGAAAAGTGATGGGAAAAACGATCATCCCCAAGGCGCAGATCCTCCTTTATGACCAGATCATTCGCTGGGTCGCTCCCGTGGAGAAATGGCTGCCCAGGCCCGTCGGATTGTCCTTGTTTTGCGCGGGACAAAAACCCCAGCGATGAGGCCCCAGGCCCGGCCGGAAAGGCATTTGAACTCGTGACCCGAAAAAGCCCGCACAAGACCATCATTGTGGTGCCGACCTACAACGAGCGCGGCAATATCGTCATGGTCTACCAGAAAATATTCAAGGCGGCGAAGCATTGCGACCTTTTAATCGTGGACGACAATTCCCCGGATGGGACTGGTCAAATCGCCGACAGCCTGGCGGGGAAGGACAAGCGGGTGCGGGTCCTCCACCGGGAGGGGAAAATGGGTCTGGGTTCCGCTTATATCCATGGAATGACCTGGGCCCTGGGCCAGGGCTATCGGAGCCTCATCGCCATGGACGCGGATCTGTCCCATGATCCGGCCAATCTGCCCAAAATGATGGAATTGATCAAAAAAAACGATTTGGTGATCGGCTCCCGTTATGTGAAGGACGGCGGCATGGTCAATTGGGGCATGGGACGTTTTTTGATCAGCCGACTGGCGAACACTTTTTGCCGTTGGGTGCTGGGCATTCGGCAGGAGGATTGCTCGGGAGGCTACAAGTGCTACCGGGCCGATTTGCTCCGGAAAATAGATTTGGGGAAAATATTCTCGCAAGGTTATTCCTTCCAAGTGGAAATTCTTTATCGGGCCTTGAGGGCCGGCGCGAAAGTGGCGGAATTTCCGATTATCTTCGTCAACCGCCACGAGGGCGAAAGCAAATTGTCGGCGGGCGAATTATCGGCTTTTGGTTGGACGGTCTTGAAATTGAGATGGCTGGCGTGGCGGGGAAAAATCTGACATTCCGTGGTATGGGGAATGGCGAGGAGAGTTCGTGATGGGTCGACCAATCAAAACCCTTTCGATCATCGTGCCGGTTTACAACGAGGAAAAAACCCTGCTGCCCTTGTTGAAAAAAGTCCTGTCGGTAAAACTGCTGGGCTTGAAAAAAGAGATCATCATCGTGAACGACGGATCCTCGGACGGAACGATCCGCCAGCTTCAGAAGCTCAGGATGCGGGACTGCCGTGTTTTCCATCATCCCCAAAACCGTGGAAAAGGAGCGGCGATTCGAACCGCCATTCCCCATACCACCGGGGACTACATCATCATTCAGGACGCGGATTTGGAGTATGACCCGGAAGACTATAAGGTGATATTGACGCCCCTGCTCCGGGGGCAGGCGGACGTGGTTTATGGCTCCCGGTTTAAGGGCACCCACCGGGCTTTCTTGTTCTGGCATTCGGTCGGGAATAAGTTCTTAACCTTTATCACGAACCTACTTTACAATACTATTTTGACGGACATGGAAACCTGTTATAAGGCTTTTCGGGGACCGGTCCTGCGGGGTTTGGTGCTCCGGTCGAACCGGTTCGATTTTGAGCCGGAGGTGACGGCCAAGATACTCAAAAACGGATTCAAGTTATTTGAGGTTCCGATTTCCTACGACGGACGGGGCTACGAGGAAGGCAAAAAAATCACCTGGCGGGACGGGTTGACAGCCCTCTCTTGTTTGGTCCGGTACCGCTTTTTTAATTAAGTGAAGTGTCGGACGTGAAGGTCAATAATCGAAAGTTTGAGAAATACCCTATGCCTTCCCAGGACGTCGCGAACCGCCAGGGCTCCTTTCAGCGTCTCCGCCACCCGGACTTTTTGATTTTTATATTGGGCGGCCTGCTGGGGGCCTCGATCAATTTTGGGGGCACCTATTTTCTTTACTCGGGCCTGGGTTTGAGCCCGGTGATTTCCTTCTTTGGCGGGACCCTGGCCAACCAGTTATTCCACCACTTGTACTACAACGTCGTTTACGTGAACCAGGAAATCCGCATCAAGACCCCCCTGGCGCTCCATTTGTTTTTGTACTTTTGCGTGGCGGTGCTGAGCTCGCTTCTTTTCGGCCTTTTCCTGTCAAAGTTGTCCTTACCCTTTGGCGCCGTCTTTTTCATGAGCCTTTTGATTTTGTCCCTCCTGAACGTGTTTTTGATCCGAATTTCAACCTTCAGCTCGGCGCACCTGGCAGAGGTCGAATACCGGGAGATGAACGACAGCTATTACGACGACCAAACCGACGAGGCGAAGGTCAGCCGCTTCCGGGCCTGGTACCACCGCTCGCGCTACGAGCGGATGACCCGATTCGTCGGGGAATATTTCCGCCCTGGGATGAAGATGGCGGACTTGGGCTGCGCCAATTGCTGGTGGAACGTCACCAGCCTTCCTGTCGTCGGCGTGGATATCAACGAGAAAATGCTCAAGTGGGCCAAGAAAAACAAGCGCCTGAAGGATTACAAGGTGACGGCCGATTTGTCGAAGACCGGGCTCAAGCCCAAGTCCTTCGACCTGGTCCTGATGAGCGAGACCCTGGAACATCTGCTGGATTTGAAAGGGGCCTTGGGCGAGGTCAACCGGGTGTTGAAGGACAAGGGGACCTTTTTAATTACCGTGCCCTATGATTATTTTTTGGGGCCTTTTTTCATCCTCTTCAACCTGAATTGCATTTACATGGGTTACGTGAAGGGGAGCCTTTACCACAAATACCGCTGCGGCCACATCAACCACTTCACCAAGAGCCGTTTGCGAAAGACCCTGGCGGATAACGGCTTCCGCCTGACCCGGTGTTTTGTCGTGAACGGTTTACTGCTCTACGCCGTGGCGGTCAAAAAGGACTAGTGGAGGCCGGTAAAAACAGGAAACAAAAAGGGCGGTCCCGGATGGGGACCGCCCTTTTTGTTTTTAACTCAGGAACTTTACTTCGAGTGTTTTCCGACGGGGAAAATAACCGTGTGGGACGAATGTTTCTTAACCTCGGGCGTCGGCACAGGGGTCAAGTCGACTTTCGGATAGTCCGCCGGGATATCCGACCGGTTGACGTCGGTAAAACCGTACTTTTGGGCCAGGTCCGGCTTCACCCAAAGGCGCATATTGTAACTGCCCATATCGGACCAGACTTCGCGGTAGAGCACCCATTTTTTCAAGTCGCTCCAATCGACCATGTCGGGCCGGGGATTGAAGACGGGGATGAAGTTGCTGAAGAGCCATTCCCGGAAGAGACCCATGTTCATGTCCGTTCCAGGGAAGCCCTTTTTGAACCAGGAGGGAACCCACCAAACGCGGAGTTTGTATTTGCGGTTGACGTAGCCGGCTTGACTCAGGATGGGGTAGGCCTGTGCGTCCGATTCGGTGCCGGTCATGATGATGGGGTTGTCCGCGGCGGTTATGGTCGCGGGATGATTACGTTTGGAAAAATCCTTTAACTGCCAGGCGAAGGGCCAGGAGCATTTATCCTCGATGGTCAGGGCCATGTCCGTGCCGCCGGTCTCGCCGTAGGAAATTTCCCGGACAATGCGCTCCACTTCCTGGACGTCGGGGCCGGATTGCACGTAAACCAAGGGCTCCACCGGGTTGGCCTCGTGGTAGAAGCTCAACAGGATAGCCGAGTGAAGGGAATAGGAAAGCAAAAGGCCGAAAAGGACCATTGCCGCGATCCGGGCGCCTCTCCAAAGCTGCGCCGTGGGACGGGAGTCGAGGATTTGCCCCATGAAATAAGCGGTCAACAAGAGGGCCGGCAGCAGGGGATGGAGGATCAACCAGGGCATTTTTTCCCCGGCCCAGGAGAAAAGGGCCAAGGATCCGACATACCAATAGGCGAGAAAAAGCGGGAGGTTTTTACGCTTAAAGAGGCCGTAGTAGACCATCGCCACGCCGGAAAATAAGAAGGAGAGGAGCTCATTGGCGGGGAGCTGGACCAGATAGTAGTAAGGCGGCTCATCCCCGCGGTGGACATCGTGCTGCCCCCACCAATATTCCAATCCGCCGAAAGCGCCGTTATAGATCGCGTTGAGAAGGGCGTGCATCCGGCCCAGGAAATCACCTTGGGCGGAGCCGACCGTGAAAAAGGTCGTGAAGAGCAGGGTGAAAATGATGCCGAAAAGGGAGAGGGACCCGGTGAGGGCGGGGGAAACGTTCTTCAGCCAGAGCCAGCAAAAACGGAAAAGGAGGCCGAAGTAGGTGAACAAGAGGATTAAAGAGAAAAAAGTAGGCTGGTTCAAGTGAAGGAAAGAAGCCCGTAACGTGAGCAGGCAGACGATCCACCAGAGGATAAAAGCCGAGAGGTCCCATTTAATCCGTTCAATCCCCAGGTTCCTTATAATTTCCCAAAGGGAGCTTTCGGCCTTGGAAAGCTTAAGATTGGCCTGCCAGCGGAAGAACAGCTGGGCGACGGTATAGGTGAAGGCGCAAAGCAGAAAAACCCCGAAGACGATCATTCGATAGGATTCGGTTTTGGGGATGATCAATTGGGTCAAGACTCCGACGGCGGTCAGGCCGCCGGCGATGAAAACATCCGCCCAGGGTAAAAGGCGGATAAAAAGATAGGTGCCGATGACGGCGATCGTCAGGAAAATGGATTCTTTCGTGCAAAAGGCGACTGTAAATCCCACTGACGCGAGCCAAAGATCCAGCGGGAGACGGGACCGGTAATATCGGAAAAGAAAAACGACCATCATGAAAGTGGCCCCGGCGATATAGGCGTCTTCCCGGGTGAAACGGTCGAAATACATGAAGCTGGGAGAAAAGACAATCATGGCGGTGGCTAAAAAGGCCCCGGTCCTTCCCCAAAAGGGGGAAAGGAACATAGCCAGGACGACGGTTAAGATTCCAAAGGAGGCGGCCAAATAACGGGAGGTGGCGTTGGAGACGCCGAAAAGATAATACATCAGGGCGTTGCCGTGAAATTGGAAGGGACCGTGCATCATCGGGTTATATTCGTAATCCCCATCCTTAAATAGCTGGTAGGAATAAAAAGCGTGCATGCTTTCATCGTGGTGATGGGGCTTGTCGCCCAAATGGTGGAACCTGGTAAAAATAGTTATAAGAAGCAGGGCCATGTAAGCCAACTCGAGCCAGGAGAAGGAAAAGTTAATTTTAGCCGTGCTGGAAGGCTCGGCTGTGACTTCCCGGCTATCGCTGTCGGGCCGCGCTTGATTTTTAACGGCTTTTTGGACAGGGACTGGTTTGGCGGATTTTTCGGATTGGCTCTCGGAGGGAAGTTTTGAGCCGCATTGCTCGCAAAAGTTGTTCGAGATGGGGTTTTTAGTTCCGCATTTGGCGCATAGCTTAATTTCGGACATTCATAACTCCTTGGGTGGGTTGGAAAGACCAAAAACAATTCCGCTGATTCATATAATCGCTTTAAAAAATGACGGTAAACTATACCCAGCGGTGAAAGCTTTTGTCAACAAAGCGCCCGGTTAAATGCTTAGGAATCAAAAGGTTTCTCGTAAAACAATTAGTCCCGTGATTTGAGGATGGTTACCCTGGGTGAAAAAATGGATGGAGGGGCTCGGGGATAAAATGCGACAGTTCAGTCGTCAAAATCGGCACCGCGGAAAAACGCTTGAGGGGCGATTGGTTTTCGGGTTTCCCAGGTTCCGCTCCGAGATTAAGTTGATTCATTGGGGTTTTTTCTTGGTTTAATTTTAAACCCATTTTTTTCAAGTCCCGGTTAAACCATCAACCCCTCAAAACCACTGGGTCGTATCAAGTTGCAATTTATAAAAAGGGTTGATACACTTTTGTCACGCCCGAATAAAAGCGACGCCTAAATAAAAGATCTTCTTTGAAGAGAGGAGAAATTTGTGAATTCAAAACGATTTAATATGGTGGCTTCTTTAAGCGCCCTGCTTATTTTAACCCCGATGGCGGTTTACGCCGACCAGGCTGATTACGCCGCCGAGGTTTTAACGAAAGGCGCCGGAGCTCGTCCCTTGGCGATGGGCGGGGCTTTTGTGGCGGCGGCCAATGACGCGACGGCAGCCTATTGGAATCCCGCCGGTTTGGCCCTGATCGATGATATCGAAATTACCACGATGCATTCGGCCCAATCCGACCTTCAAAGCTACGATTTTTTGAATATCGCGTTTAAAACGGAATCAGCCGGTTCCTATGCCTTGAGCTACTTGCGGTTGGGCGTGGGTGATATCGCCCTCACGAATGCTGACAGTCCCAATGTTATCGGCACCACGACTTATTCGGATCAAGCGGCCCTCATCTCGGGCGGATGGAAATTGAGCAAGCAATTCGCGATAGGCGGAACCATTAAGCTTTTGAAAACCGACGCGGCCTCGGCCTCCGCTTTCGGATTTGGCTCGGATTTGGGATTGCTCTTCAAGCCCATCAAGGAATTGGCGTTTGGTATTACGGCCAGGGATTACACGGGCGGTTCTTATATCCAATGGCAGGGAACCACCACCAATCCAACCCAGGTTTTACAGCCCAGCGTGACCGTCGGCGTTTCCTGGACCGAGGAGTTTGGGAAGAGGCAGAACCAGGGAGACGCGCCTGTGCCAGTGAGCACCCTTTCCGTCAATTTTGACGCGGACACCCTTTACGCGGGCAAAGCCCTGAACAATTACCACTTTGGCGTGGAGTATTGGTACAAACAGTTTGTCGCGGTTCGGGGAGGGTTGGAAACCAAGGGCTTCCAGTTCGACAATGATTCCTTCACTCCCTCGGCAGGAGTCGGGTTGTGGGCCTACCTTTTTGAGATCGATTACGCCTTCGTCGCCAATTCCATCGGCGGGATCCACTACATTTCACTGATCACCCGTCTATAAGCGAAGCGTCTCGAATCATTAAAAGAGGGGATTTTGGAAAAAAATCCCCTCTTTTTTTGTTTTTTGTTTATTATATCAAACGCTGAAGGCTGCCATTTCTCTTCCTCTTGAGGTATTCATGAGAATTCAAAGGCCTCTTTTCGCCCTTTTGTTTTTGCTGGAATTGTTAACCTTGCCATTCCCGGTATCCGCTTCTTATCAAGTGGCCCCCTCCACGGGATCCGGCCTTCCTTACTCTCTTGAAACCAAAAATTTGCTCAAGCATTTATATAACAACCGCCGGATCGTCGGCGGCCAGGTGATCGCCCTGAAGGATCAGCCGGGGAAAAACTATAGCGGCAATTACATTGATGTCGGCGATTTGGGCGGGGTCAAAAAAGGGGATGTCTTCGCCTTGTTCACTCCCCAAGGTGAACCGGTCGGATTCCTCCGAGTGGTCGAAACCCAGCATTACACTTCCTCCTTCGAATTCGTTGAACTCACGGTTGACCCCTCCGATAATTTATCCGCCAAGAAAATAACGGAAGAAGTAAAAGGGCGTCTTCCGGAAAGCCTTTTGGTTTATCCTGACATGAAGCGCTTTAAGAAGGGAACCCAATTGGCCCTTAAAAAACAAAAGCCCCTGCCGCCCGGGATAAAATCAGCCTCCCAGCCGTCCTTGCCGCCTTTGCCCGGGGAAACCAGCGCGCCTTCGACAACGCCCTCCCTGCCGCCTTTGCCCGGCGAGAATGCCTCTGTTTCAACCGGATCCAGCCTGCCGCCTTTGCCTGAAACAGGAGCCGCTTCCACGGGAGGCTCGACCTTGCCTCCTTTGCCGATGGATAATAGTTCCACCCTTGGAGCCTCTCCCGCCGGCGGTCAGTTGCCAGCCTTGCCGACTGCGGACTCGGGAGCCGGCTTACCGCCTTTAAACCCGGACAACTCAAATCCCGGGGCTGGCCTTCCGCCCTTGGGGGGAGACTCTTCGGCCCCTCCTTTGCCAGGCCAGGATAATGGCCTGTCCGGCCTTCCCGCTTTACCGACGGATAACAGCCCCGCACCTGGGTCGCTTCCTCCCTCGTCCAACGACAATGGACTTCCGCCCCTTTCCAACACGGCGCCTGATTCCGGGTTGCCCGCCTTGCCGGGGGATAATTCGGGCGCGCCTCCTGCCTTACCGCCCCCTGGTCCCGGTGGAGTGGACTCCGGTTTACCTCCTTTGCCGGGGGCCGATTCCTCCATGCCGGCCCTTCCGATGGATAATTCCTCATCCCTGCCCCCGTTAGGCAACAATCCTCCTGGCGCTGATATGTCCCTGCCCCCGATCCCGAACAATGAGCCGGCTAATAACGGCGCGCCCCTTTTGCCGCCACAGTCCGAAATGATGCAGCCGCCCTCGCCGATGGCTGACAATAGCGGGCTTCCGGACTCCAGCGCGGTTCCTCCCATGTTGGACAGCGGGCTTCCATCCTTACCTGACGCGGGGATGCCTCCTCCTGCTGGCCTGGCCCAGGCCCCTTTGGATAACGGATTGCCCCCCATGGACAACGGTTCCGCACCGCCGCCCTTGAGCGGGGATATGTCTTTGCCGCCAATGGCCGACTCGGCCCTTCCGCCACCTTCCTCCGATATGGCCCTGCCCCCGATGGCGGATTCCTCTTTACCCCCGGTTTTGCCTGACGCCTCATCAACTCCCGAGCTTCCCCCTCCGGCGGTAGCTTCGTCTCTACCCATGGAGAATGGGCCCGCTTCGGCTCCCCCCTCATTGGATGCCATGATGCCCCCCCTGGCCGATAACTCCTTGCCCCAGGTTCCCGACGAAATGCCCCCCACGGTGGGTGCCGCGAATCCCTTTGCGCCCCCGGTTTTGGATAATACGGCGGGAATGCCCCAAGGCGCTATTCCCGATATCAACAGTCAGGCGTCCCTTCCTCCCAGCGGAGTTCCAGGCTCTCCGGACTTATCTTTTCCGCCCTTGGCTGCCCAAAGCGTCCCATCCGGGACTTCCGCTTCCAACGCGGCCAACCTCAGCCTGCCGGCGGTTCCTTCCGAGGTCAAAAGCGGGTTTTTGCAGGACTTGCCCACCCTTTCGTCGGCGAAAAAACCGGCCGCCTAGGTATCCACCGGCACTATCAGCTTTCCCCCATCTGGCCCGACAAACAACGATATAATGCCATTGTTTGAACTCAAAACTTTTAAGCACTTTCCAAATTCCGCAATTTTGTTTTTAAGGTTTAAGGATTTTTCATGCCTGTTTTAGTCCGCTATTGCCTGACGGCGATTTGGCCCCTGTTTTTCCTGGCCACGGGTGGATGGCTTTTCATCTTCAACCTCCTTTTTTACCTGATTCCATTTTTAAGTTACCTTTTGGAATTTCAAGCCGGAATCGTAAACTCGTTCCTATTGCTCCTCTACATTCAGCCTGGATTTTTGGTGCTGGCCATTCCCATTGGATTTTTAACAGCCCTGTTAATTGTTTACGGACGCTTGAGCGCGGACGGGGAGGTGATGGCGGTCGAATCCTGCGGCTTTTCCCTTTGGGTCCTGGTCTGGCCCATGATCGCCGTATCGGTCCTGTTCAGCGTTTTTTTGGTTATTTTCATGGATACCTTGCTGCCCTGGGGAAATACCTCTTTCTTGAAACTGGATTATAAAATCAAAACCGAACGTACCGCGATTTTTGTCAAGGAGAGGGTCTTCATCAACAGCTTTGAGGGTTATACGCTGTACGCGGACCAGAAAGACGATAAAAGCGACGCCTTGAAAAACGTGGTGGTGCAGGTCCTGAACGATAAGGGGAACCCTTACCGGATTATTTGCGCGGCCAGGGGAACCATCCACCAGGACCCGGTGAATTTTCACGTTTTGCTGGATTTAGGGGACGGTATCATGCAGCAAGTCGGCGCGAAGAAAAACCTCATGGATTTGGGGGAATTTTTTCAGCTAAAGTTCCGGTCCTGCCTCCTGGACTTGAGCGTCAACCATTTGCGGAATGGACCAGTCGATTTCAGCGATCCGCGTAATATTTCCATGAAAGAACTGGCGATAAGGATCAAACAAAAAAAATCCGAAAAACAGGACACCCGTTACGACGAGTCGGAATTCCACAAAAAATTCTCAATCCCTTTTTCGGCCCTTGCCTTCGCTTTTATCGGCATTCCGCTGGGGTTGATCGCGCGAACCGGTTCCTTTGCGGGGCCTTTTTTAGCCGTCATCTTGGTAGTGATCTATGAGTTGTTTATCATGTTCGGCGAAGCCGGGGGGCCCATGGGCGTCATTTCGCCTTTCGCCGCCATGTGGCTTCCCAATGTGGTCTTGATCCTCCTAGGAGCCGTTTTAATGTACGGGTTAAACAACAAGCATGATTTTTGGAAGGGCCGTTTCCGGACTAGAAAGGCTGCGCCAGGGCCCTCCGCCGGCCCCCATCCCCCGAGTTCGACCGCGCCCGAATGATAAAACCTTTGCGCCTGCCCCCCATGATCCTGCCGATTATTTTTTTCACCTGGTGGTTTTTCGCCGCCGCCTCCGGGGCTCTGGCCGATTTGAGTTTTTCATTGGGCGCCAACGTCCATGTCCAGGCGGACACTATTGAATATTTGAAGGACCAGGGGCTCGTCCTCGCGAAGGGCCAGGTCCATATCACGCAGGATCTGGTTCATTTATACGCGGACTCGGTCCGGTATGACTTGACGGCCCAGGACGTTTCCGCGGAAGGGCACGTGGTTTGGCAGGATGAAAACCAGGAAATCGAGGCGAAGAGCCTGGTCTACAACCTTCGGACGAAGGAAGGTAAGGCGTTTGACATCAAAACAACAGCCCCTCCTTGGATCAGCACGGGGAGTGAAATTGACATCAAGGACAAAAAAATCGTCATTAAGGATGCGGTCACCACCACCTGTGATTACGTCGAGGGGTACCGCCATTACTTCCTGAAGGCCGACCGCATCACCATCTATTCGGGGGATTATTTAGTGGCGGAAAACGTCGTTTTATATATTGGGAAAGTGCCTGTTTTCTATTTTCCCTTTTTCGTCCGGACGATTCATGATTTGCGGACGCCCTTTTCGATAGCGACCGGGGCGACGGATTACCTCGGCAATTATATTTTATTGACGACGAATTACTTCTTTAACACCAGCAATTATGGGGCCCTCTACACCGATTATTTTTTCAAGAAGGGGTTCGGGCTCGGCCTCCGGCATGAAATCGCCCTCAACAACGAATCGGTCCTGTCCCTTTACGGTTACGGTGTCCCCGAGAAGGACACCCCCCGGTTCCGGTGGGAGGGCCGGGCAAGAGGCCTTTGGGCCCTGTCCTCCAGCTTCCAAGGCCGGGTTGAGGCGGACATGCCGGGCGACAGTTTTTTTAGCCAGGATTATTCCGTTGCCAGGCGGGATCCCAGCCTGGTTTCGACAGTCCGGGAGTATGACGTGTCCACCACCTTGACACGCCAGCAATGGACCCTTGGTCTGTTGTTCCGGCGCCAAGAGTCTTCGGATTTTACGAACCCCGCCGTGATCAATGACAACTCGGGCAATCCGGTGACGACCTATTCCAATTTTAAGGAATCGCTCCAAAATTTGCCGCAGGCATCCTTCTCGCTGTTTCCCCAGCCCCTCATCGGTAAAAATTGGCTCAAATACGATTTAAGCCTGCAGGGGGACCATACCTACACCCAGGCGAATGATTATTACGTCAACCACGCCACGGGGGAGTTCGGACTGGGACAAAGTTTGCTGCTGTTTCAATCCCAAACCTTGTTTTCCCGCGCCGCTTGGAGCGAGCTGTACCAGGATACGGCGGACCTGAACTTGACCAATTCGGGGGAAACCCACTCGATCAATATCAATAACACCTGGACGGGAAGGTGGTCCGAATATTTCAACACCACCTTCAGCCACACCTTCACCCAAAAGCTGAATCATCTCACGCCCTTGGACCCGCCGGACGGAGTTCAATCCAACCTGCTCTCCGCCTCGATGGAATTCACGGAGGGATCCCTATGGAGGGCTCGAACCAGCACGACCTATGACCTTCGAAAGGAAGCGGGCGGCGACTCCTCGAGTTTTTCTTACTTACGGCAGGAATTCTACCTTTCGCCGACCCCCTATTTCGACTATCTGGGAATCGCGGATTATTCGATCAAGGCCAACGCCTTAAAGGATTTCAATACGGTCCTCAATTTCAAGAGCCCCCGGGACATGTGGCGTTTCCGTGTGTCCGGGAATTTCGTTGACCCGAACGTGAGCAACACGGGATATGTGACGGTGGGTCTTCCCGCGACGTTTGAGGTGGCGGGGGAGGTGGATTTCGCGTTTTTTACCAATTACCGGATTTCCGCCCTGGAGAGCTATGATTTGACAAACGCCAGGCTGGAGACCCGGAGTGTTAGTTTGTACCGGGATTTGCACGATTGGGAAGCGGAGTTGAACTACGTGGAAGACCCCATTCGAGGGCAGCAGGTGTTCTTTAAGTTAAACTTAAAGGCCTTCCCGGGACGGCCCTTGACGGTTTCGGACCAACAGCTCCAAAGCATGAATAGCCTTCGAAACCAGGGCTTGACGGGAGCCGCGAGCCAGTTTCAATAGGCCCCAGCCCCACTCCCCTTTGCTTTCGAAATATCCGCAACCAGTGGAAAAATCCGGGCCCGATGGGCGATAATAACGCCCCATGAAAAAGAACGAAATCGTCGTCCGCGGAGCCCGTGAGCACAACCTGAAGAATGTTTCCGTAGAAATGCCCCGGGACCAATTGGTCGTCATAACGGGCGTCTCGGGCTCGGGCAAATCTTCGCTGGCTTTTGACACCCTTTACGCCGAGGGACAGAGGCGTTATGTCGAGTCCCTTTCATCCTATGCCAGGCAGTTTTTGGGATTAATGGAAAAGCCCGATGTGGATTTGATCGAGGGCCTTTCACCGGCGGTGGCGATCCAGCAAAAGGCCGGCAGTAAAAATCCCCGCTCCACCGTCGGCACCACCACGGAAATTTACGATTATTTGAGGCTTTTATTCGCCAGGGTTGGAATTCCCCATTGCACCAAATGCGGCCGCCCCATCAGCCGGCAAACCGTCCAGCAAATCGTCGACCGGGTCCTGTCCTTTCCCCCTGGTTCCAAACTTCACATTTTGTCCCCTCTCGTTTCAAGCCGCAAGGGCGAATACAAAAAGATATTCGACCAAGTGCGGAAAGACGGCTTCGTCCGAGTCCGGGTGGACGGCGTCCTGAAGGAATTGGACGATGATTTGAATTTGGAAAAAAACAAAAAGCACGATATTGAAGTGGTGATCGATCGGCTGGTGCTAAAGCCGGAAATCAAAAAAAGACTGGCGGATTCCCTGGAAACGGCCCTGAAACAGGGCGGGGGAGTCGTCAAGATTTTGTCCGGAAGCGGCTCCAAGGAAACGGAGCATCTTTTTTCGGAGCATTACGCCTGCGTTTATTGCGGGATCAGCGTGGAAGAGCCAGCTCCCCGGAATTTTTCCTTCAACAATCCCCATGGCGCCTGCCCGGCCTGTACGGGAATGGGTTACAAAATGGAAGCCGACCAAACCCTCGTGATCGACGAGGAAAAATCAATCGAGGACGGGGCCGTGGATCCCTATAGCTCCCCGAAGGCGGTTTATTATCAAAACCTGCTGGACGGCCTCTGCCAGCATTTTAAGGTGAGCCCAAAAGTGCCGTTTAAAAAATTGCCCGAACAGGTCCGCAAGGCTGTTCTTTACGGCTCGGAAGAGGAAATGGAATTTAAGATTCGAAAAGGAAGCTACCAACAGAAGTTCTGGGGTCCTTTTGAGGGGGTCATCCCCAATTTGGAAAGGCGCTACCATGAAACGGATTCCGAGCATATCCGGGAGGAGATTGAGAAGTACTTGATCAGCAAACCCTGCCGATCCTGCAAAGGGACGCGCCTGAAGCCCGAAAGCCTTGCCGTCACCATCGGAGAGGTCAATATCATCGACGTCACACAATTTTCCGTGAAAAAGGGTTTGGTCTTTTTCGAGAAAATTAAGCTGGACGATAAGGCCCTGGCGATCGCGGGGCAAATCCTGAAGGAAATCAAAAACCGCCTGGTTTTCTTGAAGGATGTGGGACTTGATTATTTAAGTTTGGACCGGATGACGGCGTCGCTTTCGGGCGGGGAGGCCCAACGGATTCACTTGGCCACACAAATTGGAAGCGCGTTGGTGGGAGTCCTCTACATCCTGGATGAGCCCTCCATCGGGCTGCACCAGCGGGATAACGTCCGTCTTTTAAACACGCTCAATCACCTGCGGGATATCGGGAACAGCGTCATCGTGGTGGAACATGACGAGGATACGATTGAGGCGGCGGATTATATCATCGACATGGGGATTGGGGCGGGAGTGGAAGGCGGGGAAGTGGTGGCGGCCGGCAGCCTGGCCCAGATTCTATCGAACCCCAGGTCCCTGACAGGCCAATATCTTTCGGGCAAACGGTTTATCCCGGCGAAGTTAACCAGCGACAAGAAATTCGAGAAATTCATCACCTTGAAAGGCGCTTCCAAAAACAACCTGAAAAATTTAACGGTTAAACTGCCTCTGGAATCATTTTTAGCCGTGACGGGGGTTTCGGGATCGGGGAAAAGCACCCTTGTTATGGAGACCTTATACCCGGCTTTGCTTCACCAACTGTATCATCTCCGTACCCAGCCCGATGGTTATGAGGCCATTGAGGGGGTTGAAAACGTCGATAAAATAATCGAAATCGACCAATCCCCCATCGGCCGTACTCCCCGGTCCAACACTGCGACTTACACCGGCATTTTCACCCATGTCCGCGATCTTTTTGCCCGTTTGCCTGATTCAAAGGCCAGGGGTTATAAGGACGGCCGATTCAGTTTCAACGTCAAGGGCGGCCGCTGTGAGGCCTGTGAGGGGGACGGGGTCATCAAAATTG
>Ga0265338_10005770_pt1 | contig 16007 bp, 13 predicted proteins | sample 42126metaG_FD_193579 | JGI IMG/M metagenome (GOLD analysis project Ga0265338, IMG submission 193579) | Rhizosphere microbial communities from Carex aquatilis grown in University of Washington, Seatle, WA, United States - 4-21-26 metaG | ecosystem: Host-associated > Plants > Roots > Rhizosphere... | reverse complement strand
AGATAGCTTGTCTCTTTCAAGGCATGGTGAATCCTCAAGTGAACCTGGTTCAGTGATGATTTGAAATCCGATTTACGGAAACAGTCTGGTAAAAGCAAAGTTTAGTCTAGGACAGTAAAACATCATATGAGCAGCAAATTATTTGTCGGGAATCTTTCCTTTGACACCACCGAAAACGACCTGCAGGACGCGTTTGCCGCGCACGGCACGGTCATGGAAACCAACCTGATGATGGACCGGGCCACCGGCCGTCCCCGCGGTTTTGGCTTCATCACCATGAACTCCGCCGAGGAGGCGCAAAAAGCCATCAGCGCGCTGAATGGCTCGCAACTGGGCGGCCGCGCCCTCACAGTCAACGTGGCCAAGCCGCGTGAAGAGCGCACCGGCGGCGGCGGGGGCGGTGGTCGTGGATACGGCGGCGGCGGCGGTCGCGATCGCTACTGATCCAGTCTGGATTTCGGGGCGGGGTCCGGTGCGAACCGGATCCCGCCTTTTTATTTTTCGATTCCGGATTGATTCCATGGGCGGGACGATGGATCCCAGGCAACCCCGGGCTGAAGGCTTCAATTCCTCCGGGACATTCCCCCATTCACCTCCCTGAAAATCGGCGCTTGACATGCAACCATTTGGTTGCATATCATCGCGCAGATGGATGCGGTATTCAAAGCGTTGGCCGACCGGAGCCGCCGACAGTTGCTCGACCAATTGCATCAGAGCAACGGGCGGACGCTCGGCGAATTGTGCGCGCACCTCGACATGACGCGGCAGGCGGTCACCAAGCATCTCCGGTTGCTGGAGAAGGCGAACCTGGTGGCGGTGGTCTGGCGCGGGCGCGAGAAGCTGCATTATCTGAATCCGGTGCCGTTGCACGAGATCAGCGAGCGCTGGATTGGCAAATACGAACGCCATCGCCTGCGGGCGCTCGGCGATCTGAAAAAGGGTCTCGAACAAACCAAAACCAACCAGAAAGGATAAGTCATGCAAAAGCCAAAGTTAGTTTACGCAACCTACATTCGCACCACGCCCAGGAAGCTGTGGGATGCCATCACCCAGCCCGAGTTCACCCGCCAATATTGGGGCGGCGCCAAGAATGTTTCGGACTGGAAGAAAGGTTCGAAATGGGAGCACGTCTTTGAAAAAGAGGCGGACCCCGTCTGGATCACCGGCAAGGTGCTGGAAAGCACTCCGCCCAAACGTCTGGTGTTGAGCTGGGCCGATCCGGACAGGCTCGCCGACCAATCGCGCGTCACGTTCGAGATTGAGGCGCTGGAAGACATGGTGTGCCTCAAGGTGACGCACGACAAATTGAAGGTGGGCTCGAAGATGCTCCGCGGGGTTTCCTGGGGCTGGCCGCGCGTCCTCTCCAGCCTGAAGACCTTTTTGGAAACCGGCAAGGGACTCAACATCTTTTGCAAATGACCGCGTAAACCAACCACGAAAAACCTGAAACCCGAACCATTCGTTCAGGTGACCTGCATCCGCACGACGCCGGAGAAATTGTGGCAGACGCTGACGGCGCCGGAATTTACGCAGCGCGATTGGCTGCAAACCCGGCAGGAATCGGCCTGGAAACCCGGCGCGTCGTGGCGGGCGGTGGCTCCCTGGCGGCGGGTGGAAAAGCTGAGGTGACTATTTGGCGGCGATTTGCTAGTAATCCGTTCCATGGTCAAACTAAAACCGATGGCCAGCCTGCCGATTGATTCATTGGAATTGAGACGCCTGCGCGTCGTACTGGCGACCATCGTCATCAACGTCGTTGCCGTCGCGCTGCTCACGTTCGCGCCGTGGTCGGACTGGAAGACCGGTCTCGCGCTCAACCTGTTCGACAATGCGCTCCTGATCGGCTTTGTCGTCCTTTACCATGATGCGTTGCTGACGCGGCTGATGGTTTTCGGGCTGGTGACCGGCTTTGTCGAACTGGCCGCCGACGCGTGGCTCGTGGACTTTACCCGCACGCTGGATTACTCCGCTGGCGGCGGCCCGATGTTGTGGCGCTCGCCGATCTGGATGCCGTTTGCCTGGGAAATCGTCGCCGTACAATTCGGCTGTCTCGGCCTGTGGCTGCGCGACCGGTTCGGCGGCCTCGGTCTGGCCGCCGTCGGCGCGCTCGGTGCCATCAACATTCCGTACTACGAAGAGATGGCGCGCCGCATTCACTGGTGGCAATACCGCGGCTGCCGCATGATTTCCAACACGCCCTATTATATCATCCTCGGCGAATTCGGCATCGCCATCGCCTTCACCCTGCTGGCCAAACCGCTCCGGCACGGCAACGCCGCGAAGACCGGGTGGCTGGGGGTTGCCGGCGGCGCCGCGATTTTCATCTGCTACGCGCTCGCCTACGGCCTCACGGACGCCTTCCACCGCCGGTGAGCAAGGGGCGGAAGTCAGGTCGAACCGGTTTGGGTGAACGCATCATGCATGAACCATCGCCGCACGATTCAGTGCTTCGGGGTTCCAGCCGCCGGCACGGTCCCCATCCCGGGGATGGCGCGTCATTGAACCGGAACGGCCCGGCGTTGGATCGATGTCAGCGCGTCTTTCAGGCCGAAGCGATGTTCAAACCACGATTTGCGCATCGGAAGGCTGAAACTTGGCGGGAGGCACCTGGGAGTTGCATTGCGAAACAACCCCGCAGACTTTCATGGCGCGAATGATCCAGTAAGGCGCGTCCACCTGCCACCAGGCCAGGCCGCTGCGCGCGAGGCGGGGATATTGATGGTGGTTCTCATGCCACTCGCCGGCGATCAGCCCGTAAACGAACTGGTTGACCGGTTCCCCGGGCTTGTGAGTGCCGGTCAAGGCACTGTGCCCCCGGTAATTGAAGTCACGCACCATGAAGCTTAACAGGAACACCCCCGATATCCACGCCCAGACTCCCCACCAACCGGCCGCGGCCCACGCCAACACCCCCCAGAAAAGGTGGACAAAGACCACACGCGCAAAATAGTGCCAGACGTTTTCAACCGAGCCCGTCCGCCGATATTGCTCATAGGTATTACTCATAAATCCGACGTGTTCCAGACTTTTGACCAGCCGCTCATACTCGGCAGCGGTGAGGTTGCGGTTGGTCTTCTGCTGCGTTTCAGTGGCCAGATAACTTCCCAGCCAGCCAAGGTGCGGGCCATAAGGGTCTCCCGGCTCGTCCGACTTCGCGTGGTGAATCCGGTGCGGAATCACATAGCTCTCCTCGCGCAGGCAGATGGGATTCGTCCACAAAAACACCCGCGCAAACCAGAGGCTGCGGAATTTAAATGCCTGGTGCGAACAGAGCCGGTGATACCATACCGTGTTGTAAACCGTGCCGATGAAACAGGCACAGAGCAAAACCGTGAGGACGGACGTGATGGAAAAATGCGTTGCCAAAAACCAGACGAATACCAGGAACGTGGCAAAGTGATAGGTCGCGTACGCGGCCGGGATCAACCGGGTGCGGTCTTTCCAAAAGCTGATGGCATCCAACCACTCGGCCAGCACCTGCCGGACCGCCGGCGTTTTTGGCGCGGGGCCGGGATGCCCATACGTGGGCTTGTCCAGCATCGTCTGCCGGTACGTCGGATGGGTGTTCCCGCTGGCGCCTGGCTCTGCCATGGCGGAATAAAACGATTTATTCGGGCAAATGAGAAGTCAAATCAATCCACTTTGACAGGCTGTCAACAGCGCGTCTGAACTTGACTTTTAGGACACCTTTTAGTAGATCCAACGTCGGCGGTGGGGTGTTCCGACCCCGGACTGACGCTTTTCGGACGCCGTCGCCCGATCGGGCAGCAACGGCGCGAGGTTAAGACAGAACGATAGATCATCATGCAACCAGAGGCTTCGCAAAGCACGGCGGTGAGCGGAAAGTATCGTCATCTGTTCTTTTGTTTTCTGCCACAACTGCTGTTTGGGCTGCTGGCCCTGGGCGTTTACGGCGGCGGTTACTGGCTCGCGCTGCCGGTCCTTTTTTTGCTCGCCGTGGTGCCGCTGCTCGACCTGCTCACCGGTTGGCAGGACACGGGTCATTTTGACAAAAATGACTTTTCCCCCTTCGAAATCTCCCTGCTGCATTGGAACACGCGGCTCTATGCCCTGTTTTACATGGGGACGGTGGTTTATTTTGCGATGTCCATTCATCGCTTCAACGTCATCGAAATCAGCCTGATTCTCGTATCGTCGAGTTTGTTGGGCGGGATTGGTTTTGCTGCGGCCCATGAGTTGTTGCATGCGAAGGAAAAACTCGACCAGATCCTCCAACGCATCACCACCACGTTTTTGTTTTACCCGCACTACAAGGTCATTCATATCCGCAGCCACCATGTCCATGCCGGGACCGCCGAGGACGAGAACACCGCCTGGTTGAACGAAAGCATTTACGCGTACATTTATCGGACGATCCCCGGGAGCATGATCCGGTCCTGGCACCTGGAGGCCAGACGCTTTGCCGCCGGGGAACCAGCCGCCGGGGCGGGCATTTTCCGGAACAAAATGACCATGTTTGCCGTGGGCCAGCTGGCACTCCTGCTGGTCCTGTATCTGCTTTCGGGCCTGTGGGGATTGTTGTTTTATCTGGCTCACATCATCGGGGCCCACATCGTCCTGGAATCCGTCAATTACATTCAGCACTACGGCTTGCTGCGCAAACAGCAGGCGGGGGAGTACGAAAAGACCGGGGCGGAACATTCCTGGGACACCTACCATTTCTTTTCGAGTTATGTGACCTTCCGGGTCGGGCACCATTCCTATCATCATCTGGCGGTGAAACCCTATTATCTGCTGGCGACCGAGCCGCAGGCGCCCAAGCTGCCGGCGGGGTATTTCTGGTCCATCGCCATGGTGCTGCTGCCGCCCTGGTGGCGCCGGGTGATCAACCCGAAATTACCGGCCATGGGCGGGGTTTCAGCGACCTGATTCTTTCCGGGCCGGGCCCGGGCGGGCTGAAAAAATAATTGACGAAGGTTGTTGCCATCCCGCCGGGACCTGTTATACTGCGGGCGTCTGATAGATGGCTTGTCTCTTTCAAGGCATGGTAAATCTTCAAGTGAACTTGGTTCAGTGATGATTTGAAATCCGATCAACGGAAACAGTCTGGCAAAAGCAAAGTTTAGTCTAGGACAGTAAACATCATATGAGCAGCAAATTATTTGTGGGAAATCTTTCCTTCAATACCACCGAAAACGACCTGAACGACGCGTTCGCCGCGTACGGGACGGTCGTGGAAACCAACCTGATGATGGATCGCGAAACCGGCCGCCCCCGCGGTTTTGGTTTTGTGACCATGAGTTCACCCGAGGAGGCCCAAAAGGCCATCGAAGCCTTGAACGGCAAGGAAGTGGACGGTCGCGCCCTCACGGTCAACGTAGCCCGGCCGCGTGAAGAGCGCGCCCCCGGCGGCGGTGGCGGTGGTGGTCGTCGTGGCGGTTACGGCGGCGGTGGCGGTGGCGGCGGTGGCGGCGGCGGACGTCGCGAACGCTACTGATCCCTTTTGGATTTCAGGGCGGGGTCCGGTGAAAACCGGGCTCCGCCTTTTTTGTTTGTTCCAACCCGGGCGTCATCCGGCCAGCGGAGCTTTTTTGCGGGCGGACAACAAATGCGCGCCTTTGAGCAGACGGCAGAAATCTTTTTTGCTGGTGACGGTTTTGGGGCCGGCCTTGCTGGCGAGGCTGTCCAACGATTTATATTCCACCTCGAGCCGTTCGAGCCGCACGATGCGGACGTAGTGTCCGTCCTTTTTCCAGACCTGACCCTGGCAGAGTTTCACGGCCACGTGGTTTTGGAGAGCAACCTGTCCCTCCTGATTTTTGTCAGGAGAGACAGTGGGAACAGGTTACTTCTTTTTCTTTTTAGCGGCCGGTCTTTTTTTGGCGGCGCTTTTGACCTTGGATTTTTTAGCCATAACATTGTCTTCCGTCAGGTTGACCTGCCCGCGGCATGTCAGTTTCTCCGAAGGCAGGGGCATCATGCGCGCCGGGGTGGCGATTGTAAATGACCGACTCCAGCCCGGCAGCGGGGATGCCCGGCAAAATCCAAAACTTGTTCCAGCCCGATTCCTGGTTATGATATGCGTCCTTTGTGAACATCACGGACGAAATTCAGAAGCGGCGCACGTTCGCCATCATCTCGCATCCGGACGCGGGCAAGACCACGTTGACGGAGAAGCTGCTGCTGTACGGCGGCGCGGTGCAGCTCGCCGGCTCGGTCACCGCGCGTAAAAATCAACGCGCCACCACCTCCGACTGGATGGAGCTGGAAAAGAAGCGCGGCATCTCCATCAGCTCCACGGTCTTGCAATTCGATTACAACGGTTACCGCCTCAACCTGCTCGACACGCCGGGGCACAAGGATTTTTCCGAGGACACCTATCGCGTGCTCACGGCGGTGGATTCGGTGGTGATGGTGATTGACTCGGCCAAGGGCATCGAACCGCAGACGCGCAAGCTCTTCGAGGTCTGCCGCCAGCGCGGCGTGCCGATCTTCACGTTCATGAACAAATGCGACCGGCCGACCAAAGATCCGCTGGCCCTGCTCGACGAACTGGAACACGTGCTGGGCATCGGCGCGTTCCCGGTGAACTGGCCCATCGGCAACGGTTCCGAGTTTCAGGGCGTTTATGACCGGCAGACGAAGCTGATGCATCTGTTCGAGCGGACCGTTGGCGGCCAATATCGCGCGCCGGTACAGGTCGGCGGCCTGGACGATCCGGCGGTCCGCGGCCGGCTGGACGATGCGACGTTTCACAAAACGGTCGAGGAACTCGCCATGCTCGAACACGCCGGACATGACTGGGATGACGCCGCCGTGCTGGGGGACAGGACCACGCCGGTTTTTTTCGGGAGCGCCAGCAACAACTTTGGCGTGCAACTGCTGCTGGACGGTTTCCTGAAACACGCGCCCGGACCCAAGGGACGGCATTCGGCGGTGGCCGCCGGGGGGAACGGCGACCCGAGCCATTCACCTCCCCAGGTCGGCGACTACATCACGCCGGAACACCCGGCGTTCTCCGGGTTCATTTTTAAGATTCAGGCGAACATGGATCCGAAACACCGCGACCGCATCGCGTTCGTCCGGGTCTGTTCCGGCAAATTCGAGCGTGACATGACGGTGCATCATTCGCGGTCGGAGAAGAAGGTGCGCCTGTCCAGCTCGCACAAGCTGTTCGGCAACGAGCGTGAAACCGTGGACGAAGCCTGGCCCGGCGACGTGATTGGCCTCGTCGGCCACAACGGCTTTGGCATCGGCGACACGCTGACGACCGACCCCAAAATCATTTACAAGGAAATCCCGCGGTTCACACCCGAAGCCTTCAGCTACCTGCACAACCCGAACACGGCCAAGTTCAAACAATTTCGCCAGGGACTGGAGCAATTGATGCAGGAAGGCGTCATTCAGGCGCTGTACCTGCGCAATTCGTCGGTGAAAACGCCCTTGCTCGCGGCGGTCGGCCCGTTGCAATTCGAGGTCGTTCAATTCCGGCTCGAAAGCGAGTACGGCGCGGTGTCGCGGCTCGAAGCCGCGCCCTGGACGGTGGTGCGCTGGCTGCCGGCGGACATGAAGGAGGACGATCTGGACGCCCTGTCGCTGCCAACCGGTTCCCGGATCGCGTACGACGTGGGCAAAAACCCGGTTGTGCTGTTCACCAACGAATGGTCGGCCGAGTATTTCATCAAAACCAACGAGCGGGTGCCATTGTCCGCCCTGCCGGTACAGACGGCCAGGGAGTAGGCTGCGCTCGTGGCACCGGTTGCGCCGGTCAAAGTCCGCCGGAAGCCGTTGCAAATTGATATTTCCCGGACCCGACCTCAAAAACCGCGCGGCCCGCTTCCGCCCGAAGGAATTTCACACCAGGTGCCTTGTCCGCCGCCACGCCGCTTTCCAAAACTTCGGCGACGGACCGGGCGGGAACCAGGACCATGGCGGTGGTGTTCGGCGGGATCGTAACGTCGAGGGTGAATTGGTTGGCAGCACGCCGCCATTCGGTCGTGATGGGGCCCCGAACGGAATCATACCGGCACCTGACCCAGGTCAGGTCGCCAACGGGCTGCGGGTCGATGATGATTTTTTTGAAACCCGCACTGTCCGGTGCGTTCTGGATCCCGGCGAGATCGTGGTAGAACCATTCCTGGATCTGGCCGAGCATGAAGTGATTCTGGGACGCGGCACGCCAGGCGGTCCAGGCCTCGGTCAAACTGGTCGCGCCCATTTTCAACTGGTAACCGTAGCCGGGTTTCTCCGACTGGTCGTTGATGTCAAAAATCACGTCGCTACGCCCGCCGCCCGCCAGCGCGCAGAGCAGGTAGCGGTAACCGACGTCGCCGGCGGTCAGCGCGTTGCCGTGTTGGCGCACATCGCGCACAATGGCCTCGAGCACCGCGTCGCGATTGGCCGGGTCGCACAAGCCCATCACGAGCGGAATGGCATCCGCCGTCTGCGAGCCGGTGGCGTAAAGGCGCCGGGCCGGGTCGTAAAATCTCGCGTTGAACGCGGCGCGGATGTTTTGCGCCAGCTCAGAGAATTGCCTGGCGTCATCGTCCTTGCCAAGCAACGCGGCGGCGCGCGACATGATTTCCGCGTCCTGGTAATAAAAGGCCGTCGCGGTGAGGGCAATGGGCGTAAGCTGCGCGATCCCCGGAGGTTTCGGGCCAAGGTCGTACCAGTCACCGAGGCCGTAATTGACGATATCGTTGGTGGCGCGGCGGCCAAGATAACCGAGATAATTGGTCATCGCGTTGTAGTGCGCGCGGAACAGATTGAGGTCGCCGTCGAATTCATACTGCTGCCACGGCACGAGAATGAAGGCGCTGCTCCACTCCGGTGAATCGCCGAAAATGCCCCGTTCGTCACCGGTCTGGCCCCGGTCCCGGAAAATCGCGTATTCCGGCGCGGTCGTCGGCACGAGTCCGTCCGGGAGTTGTGAATCGGCGATGTCGTTCAGCATTTTGGTGAACAACGGCGCGAGGTCGAATTCGTAACGCAAGGCCGGCCCGTTCAAGTGATCCTCCTCGAGCCAGCCGCGCTTTTCACGCTGCGGACAATCGGTCATCACGCTCATCATGTTGCTGCGCTGCGCCCAGCGGACCAGCGCACGGATGCGGTTGAACAACGGGTTGGAACATTCAAATTCGCCGACGGGTTCGGAGGAGGATTGCACGACGATGCCGGCAATGGATTTCACGGCGGGCAATCGGGTTTCGCCGGCGGCGGGATAACGTTTCACCTCCAGATAGCGGCAACCGACGTAAAAGAATTTCGGCGACCACGTCTCCACGCCGTCCGTTGCCTTGGTGAAGTCGCACCAGATGCCGTTGCGACGTCCCGCGCCCATCGAACCTTGGTCCGCCGAACCGTCGCGGCCGACCAGCTCCGATGGAATCAGGCGCACCCGGCTGCCCGCCGGGCCGGTGACGGAAATTCGAGGGACGTGCGCCGCGTTCTGGCCGAGGTCAAAAACGACGTCCCCGTTCGTGAGCGGGCGCGAGGAGACCGGCTGATGAATTTCAAACTGGCGAATCGGCGGCGCGGCGACGGAAAGTCCCCGCAACTCACCGCCCGGACCATTGACGATTTGCGCGGACGCCCATTGGGCATCGTTGAATTTAATCCGGTTCCAGCCCGGTGGCACCAACCGGGCGTCGAAATCTTCGCCGCTATAAATCGACGACGCGGTAATCGGGCCGGCGGCGACCCGCCAGTGTTCATCCGTGACTACCGTCTCGACCGAGCCGTCGGCATATTCCAGCCGGATTTGCGCAATGACCTTGAGCGGGCCAAAGGAATAGGGCTGCCAGCCCGGCGGCTTGAACCGGGTCGCCGGGAGGTTGTACATGCCGTTGCCGAGTTCGATCCCGACGGCGTTCTTTCCGGTTTTCAGGTCCGCGGTGATGTCGAGCGTGTCGTAAAGACAGGTCTGGTTGTATTTCGTCCAGCCGGGTGACAGGAAATCGTCGCCCGCTTTTTGGCCGTTGAGGGTCAATTCATACTGGCCAAGGCCGCAAATATTGGCGAGGGCGCGCTGGAGTCCGGGCTTCACGGAAAATTCACGGCGCAACAACAGCGATGGTATGTTCGTGTCCGCGGCGCCAATCCACTGCGCCTGCCAGTCGTTCGTTTTCAGGAGGCCCATCGTCCACGTCGCCGGCTGGCTCCACGGAGAGACTTTGCCATGGGCATCCCAAACCCGCACTTTCCAGAAAACTGGTTGCGACGACTCCAATGCGTGGCCGGCATACAGGATTTGGATCGTGCGATCGGAAACCACCTTGCCGCTGTCCCACAAATCCCCCGTGTTTTTATCAAGCCGGGACCGGCTCGAGGCCGCGAGGACCTGATAAGCCGTCTGCCGGTCGCCCCGCCTGGACGATTGCAAAATCCAATTCAAACCCGGCTGGGCCACGTCCACGCCGAGGGGATTTTCCCGATGTTCCCAACCCGGATGACTGACGGTCATCCCGGCGCAGCGAAACGCCGCCAGAATCAAAACCAGGAAAATCGGAAAGTGTTTCATATGTGGTGATGTGCGAGAATATCGAACGCAGGGCGCCTTGCGCAAATGGTTTGCCGGATTCATGCTGCCAGACCCTTTCGTTTGTTCCGGTTGAATTCTTTGCTGCGTTCGCGTTCTGACATGTCCACCATCCATACCACCATCAGTGGGACATCGCAGGATTGCTAGTCATTCGCAATCACCGCCACTGTGGCCTGGGGGCTCGTTTGCAGGAGCCGTTTCCCCGGCTGGACACCGGGGAAATGCGCTGGAATGATTTTCGGAAACAAACTAAAGTGCGGATCTTTATGAGATTTCCAAAGATATTTCCCATGGCCTTTTTGGTTTGGGTTTTTGCGGCCATTCCGTTTCATTCGCCGGCCTCGCCGGCGCGCCTCACGGAAGATTTTGACGCAAACTGGCTTTTCAGCAAAAGCGACGTCGCATCGGCAATGATGCCGGCGTTCGATGATGGCAACTGGCGCCAGCTGGAGGTACCGCACGATTGGAGCATCGAAGGTCCGTTCAGCCCGGACTATGGCAGCGGCAACGGCTTCGTACCCGGCGGGATTGGCTGGTATCGCAAACATTTTCGGCTCGACGCGGCGCAGAAAAACAAGCTCGTCGCGATTGAATTCGACGGGGTTTATGACTACTCCGAGGTTTGGATCAACGGCCAATTTGTCGGCGCGCGGCCATTCGGTTTCATCGGTTTTGAATACGATTTGACGCCGTATTTGAAATGGAATTCTGACAACGTCGTCGCCGTGCGCGTGGATCATTCGCGTTACGCCGATTCGCGTTTTTACACCGGCTCGGGAATTTATCGCAACGTGCGGCTGGTGATCACGGAGCCGCTGCGGCTCGCCCATTGGGGAACGTCGGTGACCACGCCGGAGATCAAAAAGGATTCCGCGCTCATCCGCGTCGAGACGGCGATTGAAAACAATTTCACCAATGAAGGAACATTTTTGTTGCGATCGGACATCGTCGCGCCGGACGGAACCCTCGTCGGGACCGCCACCGCTTCAAAATCTGCCGCCGGCAAATCGGTTCAAACACTGGTTCAAAAAATACAAATTTCGGAGCCGAAATTATGGTCGCTCCAATCGCCGCAGCTTTACACCTTGAAAAGCCACCTCCAATCCGGCGGCAGGATCGCGGACGAAACGGAAACCTCCTTTGGCGTCCGCACCGCGACGTTTGACGCCAACCAAGGATTTTTTCTCAATGGCGTTTCGACCAAGCTCAAGGGGGTTTGCCTGCATCACGACGCGGGTTCGGTTGGCGCGGCGGTGCCGGCCCAGGTTCTGGAACGGCGATTACGGTTGCTCAAGGAAATCGGTGTTAACGCCATCCGCACCAGCCACAATCCGCCGGACCCGGAATTGTTGAACCTGTGCGATCGGATGGGCTTGCTCGTGATGGATGAAGCGTTTGACGAATTTACGCCGGGGAAAAATAAATGGGTTGCCGGCTGGAATGCGGGCGTGCCCGACCACTTCGGTTACTCCGAAATTTTTGATCAATGGTCGGTGACGGACATTTCGGACATGGTCCGCCGTGACCGCAATCATCCGAGCATCATCTTGTGGAGCATCGGCAACGAGATTGATTATCCCAACGATCCCTTTTCGGACCCCGTGCTCGGGCAAAATTATCGCCCGGAAAATCCCCCGGCCGCAGATTTGTTGAAATGCGCCGCGCCACTGGTGGCCGCCGTTAAATCATTGGATCGCACACGGCCCGTCACCGCGGCGCTCGCGATGGTGGCGATGTCCGACGCCGTCGGCCTGCCGGAATTGCTCGATGCCACCGGCTACAATTATCAGGAAGCGCGTTATGCCGACGACCATAACAGATTTCCGCAACGGATCATTTACGGCAGCGAGAACGGCCATCAATATGCCGCGTGGCGCGCGGTGGAAACGAATGATTATATCGCGGGCCAATTTTTGTGGACGGGCGTGGATTATCTCGGCGAGGCGGAGGCGTGGCCGGATCGCGCCAACGGGGCGGGTCTGCTCGACCTTTGCGGTTTCAAAAAACCCATCGGCTGGTTCCGGCAAAGCCTGTGGAGTGGCCAGCCGATGGTTTATTTATGCGTCCCCGCTTCGCCCCTGAACCGGCGGTTCAACGCCGCCGAACATTGGAACTGGCCCGCCAACGCCACCGTGAACGTGGCCGCTTACGCCAACTGCCCGGAAGTCACACTGATCTTGAACGGCAAAATCATCGGCACCCGAAAACGTTCCGAAGCCGTTGACGGCGTTTTAAACTGGCAGGTGCCCTTTGAGCCGGGAACCCTCAAGGCCGTTGGTCGCGTGAACGGACGGGACGTTTGCGATTATGTGTTGCAAACCGCCGGCGCGCCCCGCCGGATTGAACTACTGCCGGACACGACTCAACTCCGCGCCGATGGCAAGGACGTTTCCCAGATTGAATTCCGGATCGTGGACGAAAATGGCGTGCGCGTGCCCGACGCCGACACGGAAGTGAAATTCGATTTGACCGGCCCGGCCAAAATCATCGGCATCGGCAACGGCGATTTGAGCAACCGCGAAAATTGCCAGAGTGACACCCACCGGACATTCCAGGGCCGCGGGCTGGTGATTCTGCAATCCAACGGATCGGGCGGTGGCATCACCGTGCAGGCCAGTGCGCCCGGGCTCGAACCGGCCAGCGTCACCTTGCAAAGCCGGTAGCCGGCGGTCATCACCGGTAACATATCCGGAGGGGCACAGGCTTTCCCGGCTTGTTCCTTCCCGGGGCTTTGATACCGTCCGTGTTCCTGTGGGTAATGTTGTGTCATGCTGCGGCTTGAACTGAAATGTCCACCATCCTGACCGCCACTGAAATCACCGTAAGCTACGGTGATCGCACGGTACTCGACCGCGCGACGCTGGCAATTGACGAAGGCGACCGCATCGGGCTCGTCGGGCGCAATGGCTGCGGCAAGACGACGTTCCTCCGCATCCTCGCCGGGCTGCAATCGCCCGATGGCGGCGATGTCACCCGCCGGCGCGAACTCGTCGTCAGCTACCTGCCGCAGGATTTCATGCTCGATCCGGCGAAGAACGTGCTCGAAAACATCCACGACGGGGCGAAGCCGGTGCTGGATTTGATTGCGGAATTCGAATCGCTGCCGCATGACTCAAAACGCCACGAGGAACTGGAGCATCGCATCGCCGCGCTGGAAGGCTGGACGCTCGACCGGCGCATTGAGACCGCGATGTCGCACCTGAATTGTCCCGCCGCCGACCGGCGCATCGAAAGCCTGTCCGGCGGCGAGAAGCGGCGCGTCGCCATGTGCCGCGCCCTGGTCTCGGACCCCGACCTGCTGATTCTCGACGAGCCGACCAACCATCTGGATCCGGAATCCATCGAGTGGGTCGCCGAATTTCTCGACGAGTTCCACGGCTCGTTCCTGGTCGTCACACACGACCGCTATTTTCTCGACCGCGTGGCCAGGCGCATGGTCGAGTTGTCCGACGGCCGTTTTTTCTCGCATGCCGGCAATTACACCGATTACCTGCTGGACAAGGCCGAGCGCCAGGCGGCGGACGCCACCATCGAGCACAAGCGCCAGATGTTTCTCAAAAAGGAACTGGCCTGGGTACGGCAGGGTCCGCGCGCCCAACGCAGCAAGCAGAAGAACCGGTTCGAGCGTTACTACGAAACCGCGGCGCAGGACGGACCGGTGATCGAGGAGGACGTGGAGCTGTGCATCCCGCCGCCACCGCAACTGGGCAATCGCGTCGTTGAATTGAGCAATCTCGGCATGGACCTCGGCGGGCGCACGCTGTTTCGCGGGTTCAATTTCACGTTCGAAAACGGCCAGCGCATCGGCGTGGCCGGGCGGAACGGCCTGGGCAAAACCACATTGCTCAAGATCATCATCGGCCAGCTGGCACCCACGGAAGGCACGGTGAAGACCGGCCAGCTCACGAAGTTCAACTATGTGGACCAGGGGCGGATCCAATTGCGCGAGGAGCGCACGGCGCTGGAGGAGGTCAGCGACGGCACGGAATTTGTCATCTTCGGCGAAGCCAAAATTTCGCTGCGCTCGTATCTCAAGCGGTTTTTGTTCGCCGACGATCGCATCACGACGCTGGTAAAACATCTGAGCGGCGGCGAACGCAGCCGTTTGTTGCTCGCGCGCATCCTGAAGAACGGCGGCAATTTCCTCATCCTCGACGAACCGACGAACGATCTCGACCTGCCGACGTTGCGGGTGCTGGAGGAGGCGTTGATTGCGTTTCCGGGCACCGTGCTGGTGGTGAGCCACGACCGGTATTTCCTGAACCGCGTCTGCACCGACGTGCTGGCCTTCGAAGGCGACTGCAAAATCCATCACAGCGTCGGCGATTACGATTATTACCTGGAAAAAAAGCAGCGGCAGGTTGTAGCGGCGCCTCGGCAGAGCGCCGCCATCATCTCTGCAAACAAATCGACGGCGCTCTCCCGAGTCGCCGCCACGAAGACATCGAGTCCGGCCAAGCCCCGCAAGCTGTCGTTCAAGGAAACGCGCGAACTGGAAGGCATGGAGGCGCAAATTCACGCGGTGGACGCGGAAATCGCCCGCATTGAAGGCCTGTTCGCCTCACCGGATTTCCACCGCACCCACGCCGCGCAAACCAGCCAGCTCAATGCCGACCTCGCCGCGGCGAAGGGCCATCTCGCAAAACTGTATGCGCGTTGGGAGGAGCTGGAGGCGATCCGCGCGGCTTCGGCAGTTCCACCGAGTGGTCGTCCAAATTGAGGTCGTCGGCCAGGGCGGCAGATTCACTGCCGGATTGTAACCTGTCGCGGCACTGGTTCGTCCAATTCGCGTGAGGATTCCATGAGACGGCGATTTATCCTGGCGGTGGTCCTTCTGAAACTGATTGCGACCGGCAACAGTGCGTGGGCACAGTTCCTGACGAATGCCGACTTCGAAACGTTTACTCCGTCTGGCATCGCCTCCAACTGGACCCAACTCGCGGTTGGGGGTGCGTCCATTTTATTTGCGCCGGAGACGAACAATCCCTATTCCGGCGCCAGTTGCCAGCGGGCGACGGTGAGCGGCCTGACGGCCTCCAACACGGCGATGTTTTACCAGCCGTTCACATTCCAGGCGGGCAGCGTTTATGCCGCCAGCGTCTGGCTGCGCGCCGCCGGGCCTTCGCGGGTGCAATTCGAGTTACGTGGCTCGAATGTGGTGCATAACGGCATTCAATCCGCGGCGAGCCACATCGTGACCGTGGACACCAATTGGCAGCAGGTGCTCATCAACGGCGGCTGGCAAAACGGCAGCTACGCGCAGTTCACCGTCAATTTTCTGACCAACGGCACCTTCTGGATTGACGACGCCGCGCTGGCCGAGGTGACTTCGAACTATCTTTACGCACCGCTGATGAACACAACGTCCGCGATTCCGGCGACGTTGTTTGGCATGCACATCAGCGCGTTTACCGCGCCGGACAACTGGCCGCCGCTGCAGCAGGGGCTGGTGCGCTTTTGGGACGTCGGCATCCACTGGAACCAGGTTGAAACCAATACGAACTAT
>Ga0265338_10005769_pt1 | contig 16008 bp, 15 predicted proteins | sample 42126metaG_FD_193579 | JGI IMG/M metagenome (GOLD analysis project Ga0265338, IMG submission 193579) | Rhizosphere microbial communities from Carex aquatilis grown in University of Washington, Seatle, WA, United States - 4-21-26 metaG | ecosystem: Host-associated > Plants > Roots > Rhizosphere... | reverse complement strand
CTGGCGCGCGCTGCGGCGGAGGCGGTGGACGAAAACCAGCAGGCTCGCATTGCCCGCGCCGCCTGCCTATATCTGGCCAGCCGCCCCCAGCTTGCCCGCCGCGGCAGCCGTTTTGATATTGTCGCCATCGCCCCGCGCGGGCTTCCGGTGCATCACCGGGATGTATGGCGTCCGGACTTTTAAGAAGAGACCAGCATGGCCCTGACCGTCGCAATCCAGATGGACCCGATCGAGAAGATCGATATCAACGGGGATTCCACCTTCGCGCTGGCGCTGGAAGGCCAGGGGCGGGGGCACAATCTGCTTTATTACGGCCCGCGCGATCTCAGCTTTCGTGACGGCAAGGTGACGGCACGTCTGCGTCCGCTGTCGGTCAAGGCGGTGCGCGGCGACCATTTCGCGCTGGGCGAGCCTTTTGTCTATGACCTCTCGGCGGCCGATGTGGTGCTGATGCGCCAGGATCCGCCCTTCGACATGGCCTATATCACCGCCACGCATATCCTGGAGCGCATCCACCCTGCGACCCTCGTGGTCAACGATCCGCGCCATGTGCGCAATGCCCCGGAAAAGCTGTTCGTCACCGAGTTCGGCGAGTTCATTCCACCGACCTTGATCACCTCGGACCTGCGCGAGATCCGTGCCTTCCGCGACGAACACAAGGACATCATCCTGAAGCCGCTTTACGGCAATGGCGGCGCCGGCGTCTTCCGGGTGAAACGGGATGATGAGAATTTCGGCTCCCTGATGGAGATGTTCACCTTCTTCTACCGCGAACCGGTGATCGTGCAGCGTTACCTGCCGGACGTGCGCAAGGGCGACAAACGCATCATCCTGGTGGATGGCGAGTTCGCGGGCGCCATCAACCGCGTGCCGGCATCGGGCGAGGCCCGCTCCAATATGCATGTGGGCGGCCGGCCTGAAGCCACGGAACTGACGGCCCGCGAGCGGGCGATCTGCGCCGCCATCGGTCCCGCCTTGAAGCAGCGCGGGCTGATCTTCACGGGTATCGACGTGATCGGCGACTATATGACCGAGATCAACGTTACCTCTCCCACCGGCATCCATGAAGTGCGGCGCTTCGGCGGGGCCGATATCGCCGCGCTGATCTGGGACGCCATCGAGAGAAAGCGCAAATGATCACGCTCCGGCGCTCCGAAGACCGCGGCAGCAGCAAGATAGACTGGCTGGATTCCCGGCACAGTTTTTCCTTTGGCGACTATTACGATCCCGCCAATGAAAGCTTCGGCGCCCTGCGGGTGATCAACGAGGACTGGATCAAAGGTGGCGCGGGCTTTCCGCCCCATCCCCACCGCGACATGGAGATCGTCACCTATATTCTCGACGGCGCCATTGCCCATCGCGATTCCAGCGGCGGCGGCGGCACCATCCGTCCGGGTGAGATCCAGCGCATGAGCGCCGGTTCGGGTATCGTCCACGCCGAATTCAATGCCAGCCCCACCGAGATCTGCCATCTTCTTCAAATTTGGATTTTGCCATCGAAGACTGGCATCGCCCCGGGTTATGAGCAGAAGCGGATCGATCCGGAGGCGGTGCGCAATCATTTCGCCCGTATCGCCGCCCCCGATCCGCGCGAAAATGAAGTGCGCCTGGTGCAGGATGCGGAAATCTGGACGGCCAAACTCGATGCCGGTGTCGAGGCGATTCATCCCTTGATGCAGGGCCGCAAGGCCTGGCTGCAGGTGGCCAGGGGCGAGGTCGGCCTGGGCGAAGTGACCCTGAAAGCGGGCGATGCGGCCGCCATCACCGATCAGACCCAGATTGCCGTCAAATCCAACGCACCCAGCGAAGTGTTGATCTTCGACCTGGCTTGAGCGCTACCAGTTCAATTCCGCCATCATCGCGGCGTAGAGATTGACCGCATCCCACAGATTTCGCAGCCGTAGATTCTCGTTGGCGGCATGCTGGTTGTTGTCGTGGTTGGTGATGGGAAGGCCGATCACCGGCACATGAAACAGATCATCGAACATATAGATGGGCACGCTGGCGCCCATCATGGGCAGCAGCACCACATGCCCGCCTGCGGCCTTTTCGGCCGCCGCGATCACGCCCTTGGCCGCTGGGCTGGCCATGTCGCTGCGCAGGGCCGGATAGCCACTGCCCCATGTCAGCCAGATAACGCGCGGATGCGCCAGGCGCATCGCTGTGTCCGGTGCCGCCGTCACGACGGTACAGCCCTTCGATTTTAGGAATGCCTCCAGCTTGATGCGAACGCGGTCAGGTGTCTGGCCAGGCACCAACCGGAAATCCACTGAGACGGTGGCATCCACCGGAATGGCGTTGGCTGCCTCCGCTCCGACCTGGCCGGATCTGATGCCGCGGATATTGAGCGCCGGACGCATGGTGCTGGCGGTCAGGCCTTCCTGGCCCTCGCTGCGCCCGATCCCGAACTCCTGTTTCAAGCTATCTTCCACCGGCGGCAGTTGCGTCATGGCGGTTTTTTCCGCGGCGGTCAGCGGTCGCACATCGTCGGCAAAACCGGGGATCAGGATCCGGCCCTCGCTGTCGCGCATCTGGGCGATCAGCTCTGCCGCCATCACCGCCGGATTGGGCACCCAGTTGCCGTAATGGCCGTCATGCAACGCCCGCACCGGGCCATAAATGGTGGCTTCCAGGCCCAGGCTGCCGCGGGCGCCGAAATAAAGCGTGGGGCTCCGCGACTGATGCACCGGCCCATCGCCGATCAGCCACAGGTCGGCAGCGAGGTCGGCCGCATGGTCTTTCAGGATTGCATCCAGATGCGCGGAATTGGCTTCCTCCTCACCCTCCCACACAACCTTGATGTTTACCGAGGGCTGGCGGTGCAGGGCTTTCAGCGCGTCGAACGCCGCCAGAAACGCGGTGATCGAACTTTTGTCGTCCGCCGCCGCCCGGCCGAACAGGCGCCATTCGGGATTGAAGGGCGGCTTGGCCGCTTTCCAATCCACATCTGCGCCCGCTAATCCGTCCCGCATCACCGGGACGAAGGGATCAGAGCTCCATTGCGCCGGCGTGACCGGCTGGCCGTCATAATGGGCATAGAAGATAACGGTGCGTTTCGCCCCTGGAGTTTTCAGCAGGCCGTAGACGACCGGCGGCGTGCCGCCTGCTGTCCATAACGCGGTTTCAAAGCCGCGGGCCTGCAGCAGGTCTTGCAGTCGCGCCGCAGTCGCCGCCAGTCCTTGCGGATCGGCAGCGACGCTCCTGAGACGCGTGAGCTCGTCCAGCTGGCCAACAATGGCCGCTTCATGCGCGGCGCGGTAGCCGCTGACTTCGGTGCGCAGATCCGCTCCGAAGGCCGGTACCGCCATCAGCAGGGCAAGGCCAGCGGCGAGGCGCTTCACTTGGCCGCCGCGATAACGCTGATTTCCACTTTCGCGCCGCGCAGCAGCTTGGCGACCTGGACAAAGGCGCGCGCCGGGTAGGGTGGATGGAAGTAGCTGGCATAGACCGTGTTCACGGCGGGGAAGTCATCAATGTCGGTAACATAGACAGTGGCCGAGACCACATCGTTCAAGGTGAGGTTGGCCGCTTTCAGCTCCAGCACGATATTGTCCAGGGCGCGCCGGGTCTGGGCGCTCACATCCTGCTTGCTGTAGTCCACCTTGCCGGCGGGATCGAAGGGCAGGGAGCCGGAGACAAAGACCAGCTTGCCGCTCTGGATCGCCTGGGAATAGGGCCCGATCGCCTTGGGGGCGTCAGGGGACTCGATCAGGGTTTTCTCGGCCAGAGCCGGCGTAGAGATCAGCAGAAAAGCGGCGGCAATCGTGGCGCGCATGGCCATGTCCCCCTCAAGCACAGGTCAGCCTCCCCTTTCGCGCGCAGCGCGGCAAGGGGGGCGAAGCGGCGCAGCGCGGCGCGCGACAGCGCAGTGAGCCGCGCGAGCCAGGGTGGCGTGGCACCGTCAGGCGCTCAGGGTTCGTAGCGCCAGCGTACGAACGGGGGTTGGAAATTACTTCACCAGGCCGAAGCGGCTCTTGTAGCGGGCATCAAGGCCCGACAGCGGGAAATAGATGAAGACGTCGGTGGTACCAAATTGCCGGTCGATCACCGCGCCCTCGCCGATGCAGCAGCCGGCCCGGACATAGCCTTTCAGCATGGCCGGCAGGCTGCGAATGCCCTCTCGCTCGTCAATCGCGTCTTTCGGAGCGCAATTCATCTCGACATAAAGGCCGGGCTGAGCCCGCACGCGCAGATGCTCGGGCATGGGATGGAAGTGATGCAGATAGGCCAGCGGCAAGGTCATCTCCGCCACATCGGTGCCGGGTAGCGAGGCGCAGCCAAACATCAGATCAATGTCGAAGCGCGCCACATAGGCCATCAGGCCTTTCCACAAAAGCTGCATGGTGCCGGGGCGGGCGCGATAGCTTTTGAGGATGCAGGAGCGGCCCAGCTCCAGGCTCTTTGTGTCTTCGGGCAGGCCGGCGAGCATCGCCGACAGATCAAATTCGCCGGAGGTGTAGAAGCCGCCAACCTTGTCGGCGTCCTTCTTGCGCGTCAGCCGATAGGTCCCCACCACCAGGGGCTGGCCGTCTTCGTCATGGGCGTCACGGTCCACAACCAGAAGGTGGTCGCAGACATCGTCATATTTGTCGAAGTCGCGTCTGAGCTCGCGCATCTGCGGGCTGGGGATGGCGCTCATCTCTTCGTAGAAAACGGTGTAGCGCAGGCGTTGGGCCTGTTCGACTTCGTGCTCGGTCTCGGCCAGGCGCACTTCCAGGGCGCCGGAGACAGCCAAAACCGGCCACTGCTCCAGTCGTCCCTCAAACGGTCCGGCTTCGTAGATATTGACCACGATCGTTTCCCATTTGGTGCGAGATGAGTCCCCCACGACTCAATCACGCCACCGGCTCCGGCAGAGGCTTAGGCCCCTTTTGCGACACTTTGACCAATTTTACCGGAGGCCATGCGGACTTCCAAGGCCCAACCGGATTTTTTGTGGATTTACGCCGGGTTAACACCCAAATCGGGGCGACCGCCGGACCGGCGCGCCAGAAAGGCGAACAACAACAAGGCGGGAACTCCGATCAGGCCGCAGCCGATGAAAAACAGGGCATAGGCATTCATCAGGCCGACATGCGGGGTCATGGTTTCCACGGCCAGGCCCGAGAAGCCCTTCAGCACCTTGCCGGCCCAAGTATAGGTCGCGGAGAACAAGGCGTACTGGGTTGCGGTGTAGCCCAAACTGGTCAGGCTGGACATGTAGGCAACCAGGGTGACCCCCGCTAACGCGATGGCGAAATTATCAAGGCCCATCACGGCGGCGAAGGTGATCGGGTCGTGGGCGTAAGGCAGCACCGCGTAAAGAGCGGTGCCCGACATCTGACTGACACAGCCCAGTATCACAGCCGGCATTAGGCCCAGCCGCAGGGACAGAAATCCACCTGCGGCGACACCCAGGAACACGCCGACCAGACCGAAGCTGCCGCGCACCGCGCCGACCATGTCCTTGGTCAGACCCAGATCGACATACATCGGGTTGTACATCGGGCCGCTGACAAAATTCGGCAACTGAAACAGGCTGATCGCCAAAAGTATCACGACGGCGCTGGGTCCATAGGCTCGAAAGAAGGCGATGAACGGGCCAATGACAGCATCGAATAGGCCGCGCGGTGTCCAAAGCGGTCCGTCTTTCTGCTTTTCGGCCAGGATCTGTTCGCCGCGCACGGGTTCGGCGGCAAAGAAGGTGGCGATGATCATCGCGGCCATCACCGCGCCATAGACCATATAAGCCTGGTTCCAGCCGATACGCTGTGCGATGGGCAGAATGACCGCCTCACTCATCAGAAGCGCCGAGCGGTACCCGAAGGTATAAGCGGATGTCAGGAGCCCAAGCTCATCCTTGTCTTTGGCTGTTTCAATGCGCCAGGCGTCAATCGCCGTGTCCTGGGTGGCAGAGAAGAATGCCACCGCCAGCGCACAGACCCCGAGTTGTGCCAGACCATGCGCGGTGCCGCTCAGCGCCATGGCGATCAGGCCGGCGGCCACCATGACCTGCATCAACGCAATCCAGCCGCGACGCTGGCCCAGCTGTCCGAGGCCGGGAACGCGCAACCGGTCGAGCAGCGGCGCCCAGAAGAATTTCAGGGAATAGGCAAGTCCGACCCAGGACAGAAAGCCGATCGCGGCGAGCGATGTATGTTCATCGCGCAGCCAGTAGGCGAAGGTATTGCCCACCAGCACAAATGGCAGCCCCGACGAAAAACCCAGAGCCAGCATCACCAGCACTTTGGGCGCAAGATAGTCGCGGAACCGATAGCGCCGGCGGGGCGAAGCAGTCATGCCGCGACGATATGCGAACCCTCTTCATCGGGAAACAGCATCAGGAACATTTCCTCGAGCTCGACGGGATCCACGGGCTTGGTGAGAAATCCATCCATGCCCGCGTCCAGACAGGCGCGCCGTCCGTCTTCCAGCGCATCGGCGGTCAGGGCCACGATCGGCGTGCGCCGGCGATTGTTCTGGGCTTCGGCGGCGCGGATGGCCTCAGCCGCCTCGACGCCATCCATGCCGGGCATGTGAATGTCGGTCAGCAGAAGATCGAAATCGCCGTTGGCCATGGCCTTGACCGCGTCATTGCCGGTGGTGACCTCGGTGACGCGATGACCACGGCGGCGCAACAGCTCGCGGCTCAGCATCATGTTGATGGGGTTGTCCTCGGCCAGAAGAATGTTGAGACCGTCTCCGGTCGGCATGGCGTGGTTCTGGGTCGAGGGTCTTACCGGGCGGGCGGCGGGCCGATCTTCGTGCAGCGTCTGGGGAAGGGCAGCTTGCGCAAAATCCGGCGCCGGCGTTTCCGGCATGCTGATCGGGGGTGGTCGATCCGCGAGCGGCGGGGCAGCGGTGGATGCGATCACTGTGGATGTGATCATTGGCGGCGCAGGTTCGGCCGCCAAGGCCGCCGCGCCCGCGCGGCACAGCGCCAGACGGGATACCAGGGTGGCCTGGCGCACCGGCTTGACCAGATAGCTGACAAAACCGATCGCGCGCATTTCCGGCAGGCCCCCGCGCGCGTTGGGCGTCAACAGAACCACGGCCGGAACGGTGGGATCAGGCTGCACCGCCAGCTCCGGCACATTGCCGGTGCCGGCATCGATCAAGACTGCATCGGCCTGGCTCTTGGAGTTGGCGGGAATGCCGCCGGCCATGGCGACCTGCAGATAAAGCCCTTCGCGCAGCGCCGGATTGTGGCTCATGACGGCGATACGCATGCCGGCCAGCGGCTTGTCGTTCTCGGCCGGCGCAATCGCCTTGTTGGGAAGGGTGAACCAGAAACAGGAACCGCCGGTTTCTCCGAACAGCGGCGCCGCCGCATCCACGCCGATCTGGCCGCCCATGGTGTCCACCAGGCGCTTGGAAATGGCCAGGCCCAGACCCGTGCCGCCGAACTTGCGGGCATGACTGGAATCGGCCTGCACGAATTCCTGGAAAATCTCCTGGCGCTTGGCGGGTGGCACGCCGACGCCGGTATCGCGCACCTCAAAGCGCAGGAAGTCTCGCTCGGGTTTGACCTCGACACAGACGCCGCCGCGTTCGGTGAACTTCACGGCATTGCCCACCAGATTGGTGAGGACCTGCCGCAGGCGCCCTTCGTCGGCCCGGATGGTCAGGGGCACGTCGGGCGTCGCCACAACGGTGACTTCCACGCCCTTGGCATGCGCGCGCGGACAAAGCAGTTCGGCCACCGCGCACAGCATGCTGCGCACATCCACCTCGTCCTCGTGCAGTTCCAGCATGCCGGCTTCGATCTTGGAGAAATCCAGGATGTCGCCGATCAAGGTCAGCAGCGCCTCGCCGGACTGGGTAATGGCCTCGGCATAGGTGCGCTGCTCGGGGCGGAGCTCGGTCTCCAGCAGCAGGCGACCCATGCCCAGCACGCCATTCATGGGGGTGCGGATTTCGTGGCTCATGGTCGCCAGGAAGCCGGATTTGGCACGGCTGGCTTCCTCGGCGGAATCGCGCGCTACCGTCAGCGCGCCTTCCAGCGCCTTGCGGTCGGTGATGTCGCGGCCCACGCTCTGCACTTCGACCAGACGGCCATGGGTATCGCGCACCGCGAAATCTTCCCAGGCGATCCAGCGATAGCCCTGGGCGGTCTTCACATGCTGGTCATAGCCGGTGCGGTTGCGGCCCGCCTGCAGGAAGCTGCCGAACGCGGGCGCGGGGCTTTCCGGATGCGGCTCGGGCGCGAAGGGGTAGCCGATGGCGCGGGCCGGCGTCAGGCCGAACAGCTTGAAGAAGGCATCGTTGCCATAGGTCAGGCGGCTCATACCGTCGCGGCGGAAGATGGCGTCGCCCTGCGCATCCACCAGCCCCTTGTAGCGGGCCTCGCTCTGGTTCAGGCGCGCATTGATGATGGCGGCATTCTTGAGCGAAGCCTCCAGTCGGCCGGCGATGGTCTTCAACTGGGCCGTCTGGCGGGTCAGGGTCAATTCGCGCTCGCGCGTGGCGAGCAGGTGGCTGAGCAGGCAGCCCAGGGTCACGGCCAGAACACAACCAAAGCCCAGGGGGCTTAGGAAATTCAGGCGGCCCCAGATCAGCACGTCGCTGAGCGCCGCCGCCAGCACACCGCCGGCGGCGAAGCCAAAGCCGATTAAAAGAATACGGACGATCCGTGCCGCCACGAAAAAGACGCCCAAAGCCTGAGATTTTCAGGCCCATTGTGCCTCTGCGTACCTTCAGAAACCGTTTAAAAACCGGGGTGGCGGGTCAACGGCAAGGTCCGGGCAGCCCTAACGGGGGGTTATCCGAGATTCCCTTTAAATATCAATGTTTTATCTGACGTCCGGACGGCTGTCACAAAAGCTTTGCAGGACTGTGATGTTCGTGGCGTGGGGCGGGTGTGAATTTCGCCTGTTCCAAGTCCCTTGGGGTCGTCTTTGACCGATATCAGTTTGAGCGAAAATCCACCGCACCTCGCTGACCTGTCCGACCGTGCCGTGCTCGCCCGCCGGGCTGGCGCAGGCGACACACGCTTCCGCTGGTTGGCGCTGGCCGCGGCGCTGGCGGTGGTCCTGATTTTTGCGGGCGTGATCACCTCGCTCCTGATCGGCGCCATGCCCGCCTTCAAGGCCTTCGGTTTTGGCTTCATTGTCGATCAGGCTTGGCGGCCGACCCGCGACCGCTTCGGGGCCCTGGCCTCGATCTACGGTACCCTGGTCACCAGCATAATCGCCATGGTCATCGCCGTGCCGGTGGGCATCGGCATCGCCATCTTCCTGACCGATCTCTGCCCGCGACCGCTGCGCCGGCCGATCGGCATCGCCATTGAGCTTCTGGCCGGCATTCCCTCCATCATCTACGGCATCTGGGGCCTGTTCGTCTTCGCGCCCTGGTTCCAGACCCATGTGCAGGAGCCGATCATCAATGCGGTCGCCGATGTGCCGGTGCTGGGCACGATTTTGGGCGGCGCCCCCTTCGGCATCGGCATCTTCACCGCCGGCCTGATCCTTTCGATCATGATCCTGCCATTTATCTCGGCGGTGACGCGGGATGTCCTGGAAACCGTGCCCAGCGTGCTGAAGGAAGCTTCCTATGGTCTGGGCTCGACCAGCTGGGAAGTGATGTGGAAAGTCTGCCTGCCCTTCTGCTCCACCGGTGTGGTGGGCGGGGCCATGCTGGCGCTGGGCCGCGCTCTGGGCGAAACCATGGCGGTCACCTTCGTGATCGGCAACGCCCATCGCATCGACCCTTCGCTTTTCGCGCCGGGCACCTCGATCTCGGCCACCATCGCCAATGAATTCACCGAAGCGACCAGCGAGCTTTACACCGCCTCGCTGATCGAGATGGGCCTGCTGCTGTTTGTCATCACCTTCATCGTGCTGGCCTGCGCCCAACTGATGCTGCGGCGCCTGGAAGCGGGCAAGGGCAAGAAATGATCGCCAATCGCGCCCTCTATTTCCGCCGCCGGCTGGCCAATTCGGCTTTCATTGTGCTCTCGCTGGGGGCGGCGCTGTTCGGTCTGGTGTGGCTTACTTTCATTCTCTACGCCCTGCTCAAGAACGGCATCGCGGCCCTGTCGCCCACCCTGTTCACCCAGGCCACGCCGCCGCCTGGTAGCGCCGGTGGCCTGTCCAACGCCATCTTCGGCAGCCTTGCCATGAGCATCGGCGCGGTGCTAGTCGGAACGCCCATCGGCCTCTATGCCGGCACCTATCTCGCCGAATATTCCCGGTCGAGCCGCACGGCTGGCCGGTTCGCGTTCGTGGTGCGCTTCATCAACGACATCCTGCTGTCGGCGCCCTCCATCGTCACCGGCCTTTTCATCTATGAGGTCGTTGTGGTCCGGATGGGCCATTTCTCAGGCATTGCCGGCGCCCTGTCGCTGACGGTGATCGTGATTCCGGTGGTGCTGCGCACGACGGAAAACATGCTGATCCTGGTGCCGGACGGATTGCGCGAGGCCGCGACCGCCTTGGGCGCGCCTCGCAGCTTCGTGATCAAGAGCGTGACCTGGAAGGCCGCCCAGGCCGGCATCATCACCGGCGTGCTGCTGGCGGTGGCGCGCATTTCCGGCGAGACCGCGCCGCTGCTCTTTACCGCGCTGAACAACCAGTTCATGTCCACAGACATCACCAGGCCGATGGCCTCGCTGCCGGTGGTGATCTTCCAGTACGCCCTTTCGCCGTATCAGGACTGGCACGATCTGGCCTGGGCTGGCGCCCTGCTGGTGACCGCCACCGTGCTGACCCTTTCCATCATCGCCCGCCTCCTCGAAAAGAAACGAGCCTGACATGGACACCGCAGTTCACATGCAGCCGGTCCACCACGCCGCCCCGGTTCCCGCGGGTGACAAAGTCAAGGTGGATGTCCGCGATCTCAGCTTCTATTACGGCACGACAAAGTCGCTGAAGAACATCACCCTGCCGCTGATGGACCGCAAAGTGACGGCCTTCATCGGCCCGTCCGGTTGCGGCAAGTCCACCCTGCTGCGCGCCATCAACCGCATCTTCGAGCTTTACCCCAACCAGAGGGCGGAAGGCGAAGTGATGATGGACGGCGAGAACATCCTGAAGGTGAAGGACCTCAACCTGCTGCGCGCGCGCATCGGCATGGTGTTCCAGAAGCCGACGCCGTTCCCGATGTCCATCTATGACAACATCGCTTACGGCATCAAACTTTATGAGCGGCTGCCGCGCTCGGAGATGGACGGCCGCATCGAGCACGCTTTGACGCGCGCGGCCCTGTGGACGGAGGTCAAGGACAAGCTCAATGCCTCCGGCCTGTCGCTCTCTGGCGGCCAGCAGCAGCGCCTCTGCATCGCGCGCAGTGTGGCGACGCGGCCCGAGGTCATCCTGATGGACGAGCCCTGCTCGGCGCTGGACCCGATTTCAACCGCCAAGGTCGAAGAGCTGATCGAGGAGCTGGCGGCCGATTACACGATCGTGATCGTGACCCACAATATGCAGCAGGCCAGCCGCGCCAGCGATTATACGGCCTTCATGTATCTGGGCGAGCTGGTCGAGTATGGCGCGACGGAAAAAATCTTCACGGCGCCGGATAACAAGCGGACCGAACAGTACATCACCGGCCGTTTCGGCTGAACCTTACGAAACTGGAAAGAAAAGGAGCCGCTCCATCGCAGCGGCCCTTTTTTGTTTCAGGCGTAATCCGCCGGGCTGGTCTCATCGCGCACCGACGGGCCGATGGTAGCGCGGAAGACCAGGGTCAAGAGCCAACTCACCAGCAGATTGGCGAGCAGTGCGCTGACCGCGGCATAGCAGGGCACCGTCAGGCCCAAGATGTGCAGCGGATAGGTGGAGCTTTTGAAGCCCAGCGCGATCACCATCCAGGTCCCCAAGCCAACGCCGGTCGCCCAGCCCGCCAATAGCGCCCGCGGATCCAGCCGCACATACAGCGCCAGCAACACCGCCGGCACGGTCTGGCAGATCCAGATGCCGCCCAGAAGCTGAAGCTGGATGGCATAGGTCGTTTGCATCTCCAGCACGAAGAACAGCGCGCCCAGCTTGGCGAGAAAGGCCACCAGCTTGGCGACCTTGGCCTCGGTCTGCGGCTTGCAGTCCGGCGCGATGAAATCCTTGAAGATATTGCGGGTGAAAAGATTGCCGCAGGCGATCGCCATGATCGAGGCGGGCATCAGCGCGCCGATGGCGATGGCAGCGAAGGCAAAGCCCGCGAACCAGCCGGGGAACATGTGCAGGAACAGGGCGGGCACGGCGAAATTGTTGCCGAAGCTTTTGAAGCCTGCCGCATATTCCGGCATGCCTTTCACGCCCGACGCCAGGGCCATGTAACCGAGCAGGGCAATCAGCGCCAGCGCGACCGAATAGGCCGGCAGCACCATGGCGTTACGGCGGATCACATGCCGGCTGGAAGACGACAGCAGCCCCGTCACCGAATGAGGATAGAGAAACAGCGCCAGGAGCGAACCCAGCGCCAGGGTGACATAGGCAAAGCCCGCGCCCAGATTTCCTCGTGTCGCCGGCGCCAGCAGAAGCTGCTTGGCCGGCACGGCGTCGAACACCTTGCCATAGCCGCCCAGTTCGGACGGGATGATGATGATCGCGGCCAGCACGGTGATATAGACCAGGATATCCTTCACCACCGCGATCAGGGCGGTGCCGCGCAATCCGCTGGTGTAGGTGAAGGCTGCCAGCACAAGGAAGGCGGCGAGCAGCGGCACCGATATGGTGCCCAGGAGCGGCAGGTGCACCGCCCAGTCCAGGCCCAGCGCTGCGATCACCACCTGCATGCCGACCAGCTGCAACGCGATGTAAGGCATCACGGCGACAAGGCCGGTCAGCGCAATCGCCAGCGCCAGGCCGCGATGACCGAAACGGCCGCGCACGAAATCGGCGGCGGTGATATAGCCGTGCTTGTTGGCCACCGACCACAGCCGCGGAAACGCCATGAACAGCACCGGATACATCAGCGCCGCGTAAGGCACGGCGAAGAAGCCGGCCGCGCCCGCGCCGAACATCAGGGCCGGCACCGCGATGAAGGTGTAGGCGGTGTAGAGATCGCCCCCCAGCAGGAACCAGGTGATCAGGGTGCCGAAGCTGCGCCCGCCCAAACCCCATTCATGCAGCTGCGACAGGTCGCCGGCGCGCCAGCGCGAGCCGAACAGGCCCAGCAGGGCCACGAAGACGAAGAGGCCCAGGAAGACGATCAGGGTCGCGGTCATTTGCGGCGACTTTCCTGGTACAGATAGACCGGATAGATCGAGACGGCGGTGAGGAAGATGCCGAAGATCTGCCACCAGTAGAAAAAGGGAATGCCGAACAGGCTGGGTTCGATGCGGTTGTAGAACGGCACCCACACCCAGGCGGTGTATGGCACCAGCAGACACAGATAGACGGGATGGAATTTCAAACTGTTCCCCTCGACAATCCCATTACAGCATTACGCCGCGCGGTTTTTTCAAAAGCCTGCGCGGCGCGTTGCAAGCTTTACGTTATGTCACTTTGCCGGCGCGGGTACAAAGTCCTGGCCTTCGGGCGCCTTGTTCGCGTCCTTGGGAACATAGCGGCCGCTTACCATCGGGCCTTCGCCCACCAGCAGCAGAAGGCACGGGCCCGTCTCCGCCTTGGCCCCATCCCAATGGATGGTGTTCTTGATGTCGGTGACGAAGGTCCCGGCCGGAATCGGATACATCTTGCTGGGGTCATAATGGGTGCTGGATGACACCCACCAGGAGCCCGAGATCACATAGATGTAGCGATCGGTGGAATGGAAATGGGGCCGGGAATTGTGTCCCGGCTCCCATTTGATCAGAACGCCATAGATGCCCGGCTTGTTCGGATCACCGAACAGTGCCGCCGACCGTTCGCCATTCTCGCCCTTCCAGGGAATGTCCTTCCCGAAGATCATCGGGATGTGGCTGGGATCGGGCAGCGGCTGGCTGGTCTTGGGCGGCCCCTGATTGAGGAGCTGTTCCTGGGTCTCAGCCAGAGCCGGTGTTGCGATCAGGCTTGCAAAAGCCAGCGCGGCAACAAGATGGCGCATGATCGTCCCTCCTTAGCGCGGCGGACCGCTGTCCTTGCCGTTTTCGTCCACCTGCTGGGTGGTGTTGGGGCCGGTGCCCGCCAGGATCAGTACGGCGGGCTCCTTCTCGCCGGTGCGCGCGCCATCCCAGTGGATGCCCCGCAGCTTGTCGACCGCCACGGTGCCGGCATGAACCGGATAGGTGGTGCGCTCGTCATAGACTTTGCTGGTGGATGTCCACCAGGTGCCGGAGACGACATAAGCGAAGCGTTCATTGTTGTGATAGTGCGGCTTGGAGAAATTGCCCGGATACCAGATGTACTTGACCATGTACGGGCCCGGCTTGGCCGGATCGCCATAGAGATAGCACATCTGCATCTTGCCGACGGTGCCGGTGCATTTGATGTCCTTGGGCAGGGTCGCGGTGACAGCGCTCGGATCAGGGGGCGGCCCGATCGGGTCATTGACGGTGACGCCGACCTTGGGATCCTTCTGGGCGAGAGCGGCAAAACCGCCCGCGCCGATGGCGACGCCCACGCCGGTGGCCAGGGCAAGTTTGATGACGGAACGCATGTTTCTCTCCCGATGAAATTGGTGAGAGAACAATAGGCAGGAACTGCGACAGCCCGCAACGCGGAGGCTTTTTGAATGGTCGCGCCGGCAGGCCTTTCGCGCCTGCGGTGCAGCCGCTGCGGGTTGCCGGTCTCTCCGAACGCACCACGCCTTCGCAAGCGCAGCGAACGGCAATCACACGGATTTCAGGCCGCTTTCTTGCCTGCGAAAACCAGGCCAATCCCGGCCAGCACCGCGACAACGCCGGCGGCGGTCGGAATCCATACGGTGTGATTTTCCTGGCTGTTCAGCTCCAGCGGGCCCAGCTTGGCCACCGGTTTGGTCTCGGTCCAGCTCACGCGGCTGAAGAACAGACCCGCCAGGCCCAGAACGATCAGCACCACACCCAGCATCGCAATCGGTCTCATGAATTCCCTCCCGGTATCCAGCGACAACGGGCTGCGGGGCGTGAAAGTTCCGAAGCCGCTGATGCCGCACGCAAAGAGCGGCGCTATGGTGCCCGGGTGATGCAACATGTGATGCAAGGCGCGCCCCTGAATTTGGCCCGGCTGCTGCTCGATCAGGGCCGCCCGCTGGAAGCGCGCGCGGTGCTGTCAGGCGCCATCGCGGGCGGCGAAGACAGTGCGCCGGTACGCAATCTGCTGGGGCTGGTCCTGCATCAATTGGTCGACCTTGAAGGTTGCGCGCGCGAGCTGCGCGAGGCCGTGCGTCTTGCCCCACGCGATCCTGCCGCCCAATTCGCGCTGGCGTCTGTCACCCATCATCTGGGACAGGACCAGGAGGCAGAAGCCGCGGTCCGGCGCGCCATTGTCGGTGGCATGGACGAGACGCCGGTCTACGCGCTGCTGGGCCGCATCCTGGGCAAGCTCGGCCGGCGGGAGGAAGCCGAAACGGCCTGGCGCAAGGCGGTGCGGCTTGATCCATCATCGCCGCAAGCCCAACGTGAATTGGCCGATCTGATCTGGATGCGGACCGGCAATGTGACGGAGGCTCGCGCCGCGCTGGATGCCGCGCCGCAGAGCCATGAGATCGCCGCCATCACCGTGCGCCTGTTGCGGGCCGCCGGCGACGACAGGGGCGCCTATGATCTGGCGGCGGCGCGAGCGAAAACCTATCCCGCGCTGCATGTCATGGCGGCGCGCGCGGCGCTGGGTTTTGATCCAGAGGCCGCCGATCGCCATCTGAAAGCCGCGCCGCCAGAGCCCCACTCACCGGCGCGCGCCAAAACCGAGATCGAGGTGGATCTGGCGCTGGGCCGCCCCGAGGCCGCCATCCGCCGCGCCGAAACCCTGCATGCCGCGCGCCCGGCCGATCAATATGCCACCGCGCTTTTGACCACGGCCTGGCGGCTGGCGGGCGATGCCCGTCACAAGGCGCTTTGCGGCTACGACCGGCTGGTGGGCCGCTATCGCATCGAGCCCCCAGAAGGCTGGAGCAGCCTGGACGCCTATCTGGCCGATCTCGGTCAGGCGCTGGACCGAATCCACGGCCCCC
>Ga0265338_10005768_pt1 | contig 16010 bp, 17 predicted proteins | sample 42126metaG_FD_193579 | JGI IMG/M metagenome (GOLD analysis project Ga0265338, IMG submission 193579) | Rhizosphere microbial communities from Carex aquatilis grown in University of Washington, Seatle, WA, United States - 4-21-26 metaG | ecosystem: Host-associated > Plants > Roots > Rhizosphere... | reverse complement strand
TAAAGACCTCGTCTACGGCGTCACTGTCAACCGAGAAGGACATTTGCCAAGCGGTGCCGGCAAAAGCCGTAGTGTTCATGGACGTACCAAGAGTAATAAATTCATCCGGGATAGAACCATCATAGTCACGGGGCAGCGGGGTAATGATCTTGACATAGTGCCCACGCTTCACTAGCTCGGTGCGGAGTTCTTTGACATGGTCCAAGACTCCACCTGGGCGACCCAGGTGATAGGGGCAAATCAGGGCAATTCTCATAAGTTAAGTATACAGTTTAGCGGTATTTTTTAATAAACATGCGCCGCAGGCCAGTAGGTATAAACGGCGCCGCATCTTTAGCGGTGGCGATAATTGTCGGCGCGTGATTGGAGGCGCGGGTATAGTAGATTTTAAAGTCACTGAAAATCTGGCGCATGTGAATTTCGACTCTAGTATTATCAAAGTAACGGTCTTTTGGCGCAGCCACATGATAAACCGGCAGATCTATGCCCTTAGTGCAGTTATTAATCGTCATCATCTCGTGATTGGTCTTCATCTGAGTGCGAAGGTCATTAATCCGCCAAAGCAAAATTTCCATATCCATAGTTCTATCAAACTCATCACCGGACATTTTTGATAACTTCTCTTTAGCAAATCTAGAGTATTTATAAACTCGTCTCAGATAAAATGGTTGCAGGAAGATGTTCTGGAAAAAAGCCGACGGGAAACGTCTGGCAAAAAACGAAGTAGCAATCCTATAAAATAGAATCCGTCGCTGGCTAAAAACAAAATCCTCATGATGCGAAAAACCAACAATGCTAACTAGCATTTCTACCCGACCATTAAGCTCTGGGTATTTTTGCAGCATTCTGGTAGTGATCGCGAAACCCAGGCTCATCGATGCAATAATGACTTTCTTGCGCCTAAATTTAAGCTTAATAAATGCCGCCAGGTAATCGGCCAAGTTATCAATGCTAGCTTCCTGATCAATCTTATAAAGACTGGTCATACCTCCGAAGCCGGGCAGGTCGGGCATAGTCAGGCCGCCGTATTTATTAAATTCCAGTGCCAGGCCCCACCATCGTTCCAGGCTGGAGTGCTGACCGTACACAAACAATATCTCTGGTTGGTTAGCTTTTTTGGCAGGCAACCGTAGCATGCGACCCTCAAGACCGTTCATGTTCAGAGGAACTATGTAGTCCTCCGGCTTTTGCGTGCTGGTTTTTGCCATATCTTACTTAAATTATATGTCTTTTTATCTTATCTACAAAAATCAGCTAAAAGAGGCTACTTAACATCCAGCTTTTTTTGTAGTTTTGCCCGCACATCTTCCAAGTACCAATTTAAAACAGTATTCGTTTTCAGATTTAGAGCTGAAGCGATTTTGGGGAGAATTTTAGCGCCCGGGGTTCTCTTACCGCCCTCAATGAGGGTAATGTAACTTCTAGATACCCCACACTTTTTAGCAAGTTGCTCGGCAGATAGATTATTTTTTTCTCTGCTAGATCTAAGCTGTTCTCCAAATATCATGTCTATCTATTATAGCAAACTAATTTTTCATTTGTGTCCATAAAATTTTTTTGTATGTGCATACGTGTTGACAAATTTGTAACATTGATAAATCATAGTAGCTAGATGATTGTATCATGTGGATAAAATAGAGTATTATCGAGGTAGAGCGGGTGGTTAGTACTTAATGAATAACGAAAAAATAAATGCTGAAGAGTTGTGGAGGGTTGCCTGGACCTATATCACAACCGTGGTGGACACTTTACGAGAGCCTTTTCTGATTCTCGATAAGGACCTCCGGGTAATGTCCGCGAATAAAACCTTTTATGTATTCTTTCAGACAACCAAGAAAGAAACTGAGAAAAAATTGGTTTACGACCTCGGGAATAGCCAGTGGGATATTCCGAAGCTGAGAATTCTATTAGAAGACATCTTACCTAAAAATACTTTTTTTGAAGATTTTAAGGTAGAGCATACGTTCCCCAAAATCGGGCCGAGAATTATGATGCTTAACGCTCGGCGTATTTATACTGCGGCTGGAGAAAAACCAATCATGCTGCTAGCTATGGAGGATATAACCAAGCAGAAGCAGCTAGAGGACGAGTTAAAAGATTACGCCAAAAAGCTGAATAAGGAGGTCGCCAAACGAACGGCGGAACTCGAAATCCGCGTTAATGAGTTGGAGCGTCTGAACAAAATCATGGTTGACCGTGAACTGAAAATGATCGAACTAAAAAAAGAAATTGAAAGGCTAAAGAGAGTTAAATAATGAAATCAATCTCGAGGACATCTTAAAACGAAGTGAAAATAGCCGTACGTAATCCCATCAGGTGGGCTCGTGGCCCAGTAAAGTCTAGGGACTCAGATGGTGAATCGGCACACCAGATACAGGAAAAATATCAGACTTTAGTCAATAATCTATCAGTGGGCGTTTATCGGACTACCCCCGGCTCAAAAGGTCGGTTCTTGGAAGCTAACCCGGCGATGTTGCAAATGTTTGAAGCTAGATCGAAAGATGAACTCTTAAAACATAACGTTAATGATATGTACCAGAATCCGGAAGATAGGAAGATTTTTTCGCAAAAGTTGGAGAAAGACGGATACGTTAAGAATGAGGAGTTGGGACTTGTTACGCTCGCCGGCAATAATTTTATCGCAAGCGTTACCGCCGTTACTAAAACAGATCAACACGGAGACACCTATTTTGACGGCATAATCGAAAACATTTCAGGTTTCAAGAGGGTAGAATCGGCACTTAGGCAAGCGCACGCCTTACTAGAAACTAGAGTCAAGGACAAAACCATCGAGCTCGAAGACCTGATTAAAGACCTTTCAGCTGATATCGCGGAGCAAAAAAAACTAGAAAAGCGATCAACCGTCTACAACCAGGAACTCGAGAATACCAAACAGGCGATGGTCAATGTTTGGGATGATTTAAATAATGAAAAAGTCAAACTGCAGGAGGGTAAAGTCAGGGATGATGCCATGCTGGAAAGCATCGGCGAGGGCATTATTTTTATCGACACCAATGGCCGGATCGTTTTGGTTAATAAAGCCGCTGAGGAAATGATACACAGCAAAGCATCCGAAATTATTGGGAAAAGAATTGATCTAATTGTGCCGCTTGTAGATGAAACCGATAGCGTCATACCCTTCAAACAGCAACCCATCCATGATGCTCTGTCCGGTAAAAAGAAGATATTTGGTGTTTACTATTTCCTGCCAAAAGGCAAAAATAAAATTTCCGTCAGTCTAACAGTTACACCCGTCTTATTGCAAAACGAAATTATTGGAGCCATTGAAGTGTTCCGCGATATAACCAGGGAGAGGGAGATTGACCGGGCCAAGACAGAGTTTGTGTCCCTGGCCTCACATCAATTACGGACTCCTCTCGGCATAGCTAAGTGGTACCTTGAAGCCGTAGAAAAAACCGGCTACATGGAAAAGGCGCCCGAAGAGATTCGTGACTACATCAAGCAGGTCTACGAGAGTAACGAGCGAGTCTTAAGTCTGGTACGCGACCTACTTTCAGTCTCGAGGATTGATCAGGGCCGGATAAAAGATAATCCGAAAAGCACTAACATCGTGCACTTAGTAGAAGGTGTTATTAAAGAGCTAAGCATAATGGCCACCAAAAAAGGCGTCCAACTTGATCTATTGGCCAAGTCGCGGAGTTTGCCGACGATGTCGATAGATTCGCTTCGGCTCCATGAAGTAATTGAGAATTTGATAACCAACGCCCTAGAATACACTCCGACTGGCGGTACCGTTAAGGTCGTTATTGATAAAGATGGCAATGAATTTCGGGTAAGCGTTAGGGATAATGGGATCGGTATATCTCAGGAGGATCAGAAGAAATTATTCACCAAGTTCTTTCGCTCGGAGAGAGGTCTTACCAGTAACGCCGATGGCTCAGGATTGGGTCTGTATGTTGTTAAATCGTATGTCGAAAATTGGGGCGGAAAAGTTATGGTAGCCAGCAAAGAGGGCAGAGGTTCTACATTTACGATCAAGATACCATTAAATAATGTTAAAGCAAAAGAGGTGGGGTAATATGAAACGAATACTAATCATAGAGGATGAGCTGGCTTACGTTAGACTCTTGCGCGACAGCTTGGAGCGCGACTACGAAGTACTTGATGCGCAGGACGGGAAAGCGGGCTTAGCTATAGCAAAAAAAGAAAAGCCCGATCTTATCTTGCTAGATATTAGAATGCCAATTATGGATGGTATGACAGTGCTCAAAGAGCTACGCGAGGATCCATATGGTAAAACGGCTAAGGTTATTTTACTAACCAACCTAGAGGCCAATAATCAGATCGTCGCTCAGGTTACTCAAGACTTGCCAGTTTACTATTTTATAAAGAGCGACGTCAAACTTAGCGATCTGCTAATAAAAATCGATGAGGTTCTTCAGCCCCAAAAAAAATAATTAACAACCCTACAAAAAATTGGTATACTGAGCAATAAGTTACAAATTTGTAACATGTGAGGGTTATTGTGAACACCATGACCGTAGAAGAGGTTGCCAATAGTCTTAAGATATCCGTAGAGGATATCGAGAAACTGGTTAGGCAGGGTATCTTAAAGCCCCTAAAACAAGACACAGGTACGTATCATTTTGCCCGCAGCGCTATTGAGCGAGTTTCTGTGAATAATAAGCCAAGCCTGTCCGAGGAAGCGGCTCAAATTGGTATAAATATTCAGCAAGAGGTTGTCTCTTCGATCACTCGCCTACAAAGACTGCGCCACAGGCTGCTGGTCGCCAGCGTCTTTGTGGCTTCTTTTATAGTCCTATCGGTTGGCGGCATCGCGGTGCTTTTCAGATTTTATCCGGAAAAAACATCCAACTTTTTTGGTTACTATTACAGCCTTAATAGTTCTAATAAGTCCGATACCTTGTCTGTGGGCGTTGACGGGCCCAAAGTCCTTGCTGCAGCTACAGTCTCAAATCCAGCTTTGACTAAAGACACTACTTCTGTGCCGGCCGATTTACTCAAACCATTTGCCGCTATATCCTTGGTGGCGCTAAAAGCCGTCGACACTCAGCAGTATCAACAAATTGCCGTCAATCCAGTACCAGCCACCAGCCTGCCCGGCCCGACTGGCAGCCCGGGGCCTTCAGGAGCGACCGGAACTGATGGGACGAATGGTTCGCCAGGCCTGATTGGCCTACAAGGAATTCAGGGTAATCAAGGTCCAATTGGGCAAACCGGTACGCAGGGTGTCCAGGGAGATACTGGAGCTACTGGTGCCCAAGGGCTAGTTGGACTAACCGGCGCCCAAGGCATTCAGGGGCCCATTGGCTCAACAGGGACTCAAGGCATACAGGGCGATGTTGGTCCCACCGGACCACAGGGGCTAGTTGGACTAACCGGCGCCCAAGGCATTCAGGGGCTACAGGGGATTGTTGGAGCGACAGGTCCTACGGGAGCCGCTGGCGCTACTGGAATTCAAGGTGTTCAGGGAGATACTGGAGCTACTGGTGCCCAGGGGCCCATAGGGCTAACTGGGCCACAGGGAGCGCAAGGGAATATTGGCCTAACGGGTCCTCAAGGGCCTATTGGATTGACTGGTTCTGCAGGGGCGACTGGTTTGGCTGGACCCCAGGGGATACAGGGCCCCCAAGGCGATATTGGGCTTCAGGGCTCCCAGGGTGATATTGGTCCGCAGGGCATACAGGGGACGCAAGGACCGATAGGCCTAACCGGAGCCACTGGCGCCATTGGCTCCACCGGTCCTACCGGAGCAACTGGAGCTCAAGGATTGCAGGGGCCGATTGGTTTAACTGGCCCGCAGGGGGCTCAGGGATTGCAGGGGACTACCGGCGCCACAGGTGCTACTGGGGCTCAAGGGCCTATTGGATTGACTGGTTCTACAGGGCCAACAGGCGCTACGGGATCACAAGGTCCGCAGGGCATACAGGGGCCGATTGGTTTAACTGGAGCAACCGGCCTCACTGGCGCCACTGGCCCCACCGGGCCTACCGGAGCAACTGGTCCCACCGGGCCAAGCGGTTCTACTAGAGTAGTGGGCACGCCGGTGACCTCGGCCGCTAATGCCGCCGCTAATACACAGGTCACCGGTACGGCCACCTGCGCAGCCGGCAAAGTTCTGCTCGGCGGCGGTGCCCAGGCAACTATAACCTCTGCTAATGTCGATAGAGTACTTCTCAGTGCGTCATATCCAAGCAGTACAACTGTCTGGACGGCCATCGCCACTGCCAGCGCGGCTTTGGGGGCCGGCCAAACGATGACCGTTACAGCCTACGCCCTCTGCAGCCAATAAATAAGATCGCCTACGAGTTAATACTAAAACCGACAATTCATGTGCATCTCTTGAAGCACCATATTGGATAAACGAAGATCGCAACTGGCAAGGCCAGCATAAGCTTCGTGCTTCCGAGTTATCAGCCCCGAGTAATGTCAAGGTAGTGACCGTACAATATTATTGACAAAAGTTTATATTCGTAACATACTTTGTAAAATAAGGGAGTAGACATATGCCAGCTCATCAAAGTGTCGGAAATATACTTAATCTCGTAGACAGTGAGGTGGTTTTAGCCGGTCAGCAATCTGAGCCGCTGCAAAATCTGGGGGATTACCTCCGAACAAACGTCGACAGAAAACTCAATGGGCTAGTTGATAATGGGCACAGTGTCGGAATACTGAACGCAGATTGGTGTCGGGACCACCCTGCTGAAGCGGGGCGCCTGCATGCCGACATAATAGTTGCAACCTATGGCAGTACATACGCTCTTCCAAATAAAGACCCCTTAGCGAACGAGCAAGCGATAAACGGTGGAGGCTTAGATGTCTACTTACTAACTATTGATGAAAGCGTAGTTGGTACTGCCTGTCTCGTAGACGCGGGAGAGGGGCGCGCCGAACTAGGAAGATCCGCCAGCCTTGGAAGGGTGGGCAACTCAATTATTCAAGATCTTAGGATTATGGATTGGCTGTCAAATCCACTTACCGCGGAAAAATATCACACCCTATTCACCACCCTAAGAACAGCTCCAGATAGAGAAATCGACGAGAGTGATGGTAGTACATTTATTATGCGTGGCGGGCAAGGAGTCACCGAACACTGGCGAAAATTTCCGAAAGTTTATGCAAATGGCGTTGCACCGCTGTACCTTAAACACGGTAAATTAGAGCAATTTACTCTTGCCTATATCACTCGTAACGCAATGGATAGACGGCCGGACCTGTATGTGTCGAGCCCACAAGATGCACGGTTTATAGGGGCCTGGCACAATGAATACGGCGTTACGCCCCCCTCAATAATAGAGGAACAGACGCCTGTTGATAGGATAATCTCTTTCACGGCTCATTATCCATCAATAGAGTCTGGTATTACAGAACTAGTCCACGCAGACATCGTTCCTGATCATTATTCCTCTAAGACTTTGGTCGAAGCTCTCGGAGAGGCATACTCCGCTGGTTCGCCATTCTACCAAGTATCTGTGCCGATTGAGCTGGACACCAGAGCTGAACAGGAGCGTCTAAGACAAATGGGATACCAAGTTTTTGGTTATCAGCCAGCGGATTCACTCAACACTGCGGCTCTTTTGTATGGAAAAGTCAGGGACGGAATCAATGTCGTACCCACTTTTTGGGATATAGACGATTCAGCAAGTCACCCATTTTGGCAAAATAGTGATCTGAGATTATGGGCGGAGAATGTAGCGTGTAACTGGTAATGCTGGAACAATATGAGGCTACACCTCCTTCTACTTTATCTGAAAGACTTTTGCAACATGAGCTATCCGTAGAGGTATACGACTGTCGTCGTGTAGATTTACTATTTCGAGAACCAATGATGCTACCTTTCGGCGAAGTAGTCTCCAGACCATCAGCTTGGACGACCCTTGCGTGTAGATTCGGTGGAGCCATTTTCACGGGACAGGGTGAAGGCGCCACCCTGAATGAGCCTTTATTCACCGATGACTCGGGTCATAACGTACAACAAAATACTATGGAACTTGCCCAGTCCCTAGTGAATCTTGGCTCTCGAAATGTCGGTGACTTAGCTGAGGCCATAGGAGGCTACAGCTTCTCTGATGGCGGCCACTATCCAACTGCGCGACTCTCGATTGAATCGGCCATACTCGACGCATTTGCTCGCAGTCAGAAGTCTTCGATAAAAGACATGTTGGGGATCCCTACAGATCTGACAGAGGTTGCTTACGGCAAGAGTATTGGTGCTAATACGCAAGAGGAAATTTTGGACCAAGCCAGAGAGGCGTTCGCACGAAGCGCTAGCAAGATTAAGCTTAAAGTATCCCCTAATACATTCCACGAAGTAATTCACGCCATTCAACAAATAAAATCAGAGTTTTCAACGACCGAGCTCATGGTAGACGCCAATGGAACATTCGACCCGAATCTAGATCAGCACCTAGAGATGATCGATACTCTAGACAGATCGGGCCTTATCCTTATAGAAGAACCTGTCTCGAGACAAGGCAGTACCAAGGGCATAGAAGCTGTAGAGCTGTTGAGAAGTAGACTCCCAAACCTTCAAACAATGGTCTGCCTTGACGACTGCCTAAAAACCTACGCTGACTGTGTTCGCGTAATCAAGACCGGACTTGCCGATGCAGTAAATATCAAACCCGGACGCATTGGTTCATTTATCTCTTCGCTCAAAATTGCAGATTTGGCTAAAGAACGCGGTGCTTTAGTTATGGTCGGCGGGATGTTTGAGGCAACGCCAGGAAGGTGCATGACGACTATCCTTGCAGCCTATTGCATCGAACGAGGATGCTCAGTGCCAGGCGATATCTCTTTGGCACAAGAAAGACTCGCGGGCGACCTAGTAGGAGAAGAGAAGATGTTGCAGCTTGGTAAAACTGGTAATATCGTAATCCCAACAGGTATTGGGTGGGGATTCTAAAGGTTTGCTATGAGCGAAACAAGTACCAATAAAGATTTAATTATAAGGTCGACTATACCAATAGAGGCAGAGAAATATCGCAACCTATACGGGCTAGATTTTGTTGAGGCCGATTTACCCAGAATAAATATATTATCTGACAGTATCTCTAAGATGATTGCGTCTGTAGAAGAATGTAAGCGAACAGTTGAATTATTTAGTCTTATTGATACCTCCGGAAGAGTGATTTTCGAGGTGCCGGATTTTTTTTTAGAAAAGCCGTTAGAGCCTGACCAAAAAATCGTTATTGACACTAGTGAGTCTGAAAAAGTCGCAAGCCTTAGCGTGGACATGCAGGACAGATTGCTAGGTGTGCCAATTGATGAATGCTATCAACCGCTAGTAGATCTAAGGAGAATTTTGTCAGATCGGGCGTCTTTTAGTGCCGTTCCATTCCACGAAGCATGCGGTGAATGGGCTGGGCTTGAGAGACAATTTTGGGTTCGACAAGATTTCGCCTCAAGACTAGTTCTAATGGCGGAGGTTCTTGGAGATCAGGACATTGCTATTCATTTCGAGGACGGTTTTCGGCCCCTGGGAGTCCAGGAAGGCTTATTTAAGCGGCGTATAGAGGCTGTCAAAGCTAACTTCCCTAATTATACAGAGGAGCAAATTTTGCGGGAGGCCCGCAGTAAAACGGCAATAACCCCTCGACTAGCCTCACATAAAGCTGGTGCTGCTGTTGACGTACGACTTTTGCGGAATGGCAAACTAGACGATATTGGGCATGAATATGCTGAAGGTGGTGCTTTAGTCTATCTGAAATCCCCATTCGTGACTCAAGAGCAGTGGCAAAATAGGCAAACGTTGGTGATAGCGGCCAGCCTGTGTGGTTTGACGATGTATATAGGCGAAGACTGGCATCTAAGTTACGGAGATAATCTGGCATCTTTGAATGATGATCTAACTCCCGAACCAGGCTATGTAGCGCAATATGGTCCAATTAAGCGCATAGATCATCGATCGGGCCAAATCATGGAAGTCTACTCCGAGGGTGATATTGATAACATCTTCTAATTCTATTATAATATCTAAATGAAGGGGTCGCCATGCCAGATAAGGATTAATCTACTACCGTCTGACAGAGTGATTATATACAATGCATAGGAACATGAATCAACTTCCACAAACAAACGAGTCGGGAGAATCACAACTCAGCCGATACGACACACTCGTAAAGCTGGTAAAAAATGAGGCTTTAATTGAGGCAGAACCTAGTTTAGCATTTTTAAATCCTAGCATTGCCGACACGGTAGGAGGATCAATCTATTATGGTACTGGGCTGACAACCCCTCGAGAGATTTCAGTAGGGTTGCCGTTTGACGTGTTAGGGATGGTATTAATTGCTGAAAAGCTAAGACGCGGAGGTGGCTTCGATAATATTTATCATCATATAGCCGACACTCATGCAAAGACAAATGAGTGGATTGATCCAGAAGCGGTAGATACCCAGGCGGCTAGGGTTGTCGAGACCCTGGATATCGTTAAGACAAACTTAGGCCTGGATGGATTTTATCCAATCCTTTCAAGTTCTTTTGACTCAACGCCTGAATATCGTGAGATATATGAATCTTTCGCTGAATCAGCGGAGAATGAATACGTAAGACTAGAGATGACCGACATGGAGTGGTACCGACGCAATCACGGGGTTAATTTGAAGTTAGGATGGATAATCCAGGCCAAGGAGACAGAGCTGGGATTTGATGAACGACGATTTGACCGCGAATATTTACGTTTTAAGGGCCCGGCGATGTCCTTTATCTATACCAAGCCAGGCAGGACTTTCGACTTAAGCAGACCTAAGGTTTCGCCTTATATAAAGACTAAGGATGAAAGCAGACTTCTGCTCAACCCGTTCGAAAAAGTAAAAGAAATTATGGACAGTGCGGTTGAGACTAGCGGGGACAAACATCTAGGTGGTGCGCGTAAGCATTTGGAGAGCATCGTCAGGCTATACGAGAGCTTGTATGGTAACCTCGGCAAGATACCTGTTGAAGATAAGTTGCAGGCAATTATGGACAAGGTATTCGGCGCCGATGTCAGAGACGAGTAAGGGAAGAACTTACGAGAGCATATACGACCTAGGCGCATACTTAGTCGAGAATGCTCAGATCGTAATCCCAGAAGACGGCGTCGTACAGAAACTTGAACAGAGCGAACGAGAAAATAGACCTCTCAGAGTCAAGATGGGGTTCGACCCTACAAGCCCCGATCTACACTTAGGCCATGCTGTCGCAATGAGACAGTTAAAAAGATTCCAGGACTTAGGTCATTTGCCGGTGATTATAATCGGTGATTTTACTGGCCTAATTGGCGACCCTAGCGGGAGCAACAAAAGCAGACCTCCTGTGACCCCGGAGGAACTGGAGCATAATGCCTCAACCTATCTCGACCAGCTCGGAAAAATTCTGGACGTTTCCAAAGCTGAGGTTCACAGAAACTCTGAATGGCTTAGTCAAATGTCGATGGCACATGTTATCGACCTGCTATCTCAAGCCAGCCTTTCGCAAGTTATTACGAGAGACGATTTTAGAAGGAGACTTGACGCAAATTCACCTATCGGTCTACACGAAATAATCTACCCTTTTCTCCAAGGGGTAGACTCTATGGCAATTGAGGCAGATATTGAGCTGGGAGGAGTTGATCAACTCCATGCCTCTCAAGCAGCACGCATGCTGCAAGGCAAAAGAGGCATAGAACCTCAAGCATCAATACTAATGCCTCTTTTAGTAGGCCTAGATGGTAGAGCTAAAATGAGCAAAAGCCTTGGTAATTATATAGGCTTGAATGACGACGCGCGGGAAATGTTTGGCAAAGTTATGTCTATCCCAGACAATTCGCTGGAACAATACTTGCGTCTAATTTCAAGTTTCAGCAACACCACCATCGAGCAGCTGTTGGACGATATGAAGGAGGGTCGAAACCCAATGGAAGTCAAGCTACTTCTCGCTTCAGATGTAACGACAATCTACCACGACGAAGAGCTTGCGGCTGAGGCAAACAATTACTTTCATACTCAGTTCCGTGACCGCATATCTGATCCTCACTACGAATTAGCTGAAGTCGACGCAAAAATTGATTCTACAATCGATCTTTTGGTAGCTCTTAATCTAGCGAAGTCTAAATCCCAGGCTAGAAGACTGATTGAGCAAGGCGGCGTCAGCATTAACCAACAGAGAATTAGCATGGAGAATGAGAGAATTGACGCAGTTGATGGCTTATTGCTCCGTGTTGGTCGTAGACGTTACTATCGGCTCCAAGCAAGCTCTAAATGACCCCAAGCTAGCCCTGGCTACTAGTCGTGCCACCCCTTTTGTGCACTAACTGGTCTCTTTCATCCTTATTACCCTTAAAAAAGTCATAATCTAACTCGGTAACCCTACGTTCTCGTAAATATTCAGCGAAGGCGTCTATATTTTCTTGGACTGCTGGACCGTTATCCCGCAAAATACTTTCATACAGATCAGGATTACCACTAGCATGTCTAGTAGTACTTACAAACCCACTGCCAGCCATGTCCAGAGCTTCTGGATCTCGACGTCTAACAAAATCGAATAGTAGGTTAGAAAGTGTAATAATTGTATGGGACACCAATGACGCTCTTCGATCATGGGATTCTGCGTCCATGACCATCGCTCGAGCACCAATTGACGTTACAAGTTCCCGAGCCATAAGAACACCTCGTTCGGTGTTATTCTGATGCGGGCATATAACCCAAGCTTGATTAAGAAAAAGACCTTTTCGGGAATGTCTAAACCCAGTAAACTCAGTCCCGGACATAGGGTGAGTCGGTATGAACTCGACACTACCATCGGTTAGCTCGCTGAATGCAGACGAGACATCCTGTTTAGTGCTGCCAACATCCATTACGTATCTTTTACCCGATCCATCATAGCGTTGGCGGGCAATTTCCTCGGCGGCTCTGGCTATGACGCGTAGTGGTGTCGAGATGATAATAAGATTCACGTCTCGCGGTATTTCTCTTACGCTCACCAACTCATTAATCACACCCGAATTAACGGCATCATCCGTGTCTTGCGTAGGATCACCTATAGCGTAGATGGGATGTTCGGGAAAATTGGTGCGTAAATCTTTTGCGATAGAACCCCCAATAAGACCAGGTCCAACTACACCAAACGAGCCTACATTCTTTTCGACAAATTGCTTACTATCACTAAGCTTGCTCATTAAGCATTCCAAACTCGGTGCTGTAATTCGGCGCAGTAGCAGCCTTCGTCAGTTTGGCCTCATCGCAAAGACCCTCCACTATCAAAAGGTCGCTTTCATCAAGCTGTAATGCTCCATAAGGTTCATAGCCTAACTGATCTATTCTTTTCATACCCACGGGCACTAATGTAGTAGGTGCATCATCGTCATCAAGAAAACGCACGCCAGCATATAGAACGCTAACAGCAGCATCACAAGACTCGGTAACTAGTGGCAACCCACTCCGTAAACTTCTTTCTTTCTCATCGCCCTCCATTTTGGCTGAAATGTAAGTTATAACCCTATCGGCAATACCACTATCTTCTAATGTTCTTGCTTGACGCATGTGCATCTCTTCAACAGCTCTAGCCTGCTCAAATAGAGGACCCATGTCTCCACCGTTGCTGTTTGGACTTGACATAATATTTATGTTATACACTACACCTACGATTTATGCAAACGATGTGTTATAATTTTTCGAGTATCCATGCAGGGGTTGTGGAGCGGTCAAACACGGCAGACTGTAAATCTGTTGGCATTCGCCTTCGGGGGTTCGAATCCCTCTCCCTGCACCATATAGCTCTTATTCAAACCCAGGCCAACAAAAGAAGGCCTGGGTTTGTTCATGTCCCAGGAGGCGCGAAGGCGCGTCGGTACGCCGAGGAGCCAATCGCAGTTTCGGTGGGCCTTGGGAGGCTCGTCCCCGGTCTCTGGCCCGTCGGTAGTGACGAGGGCGCCGGTGTCGCGCACCACACGACGTTCTTCGCAGAAAGATCTCCATGAACGAGATGACTCACATCGAGCCATGCCAGGATTTCTGAAAGTCGGATCAGTACCGCGACGCGCGTGGCCGCGTTCGGGGGATTCGTTCGAGCTAGAGTCAGGAACGAGAGATAGCGCGGCTTGCCATTGTCGCGATAGAAGCGCTTTGGGATCTCCGGGATGATGACCCCGGCGGGCAGAGTAGCGTTGACGATGTTCAGTGGTGAAGAGCCGCGGGACCATACGGTCGTCCATGTCGACTCTGTTGTAAGAGTGAAGATCGAACAATCACCGATTCGGCCCACCGTCATCAGTAGGCGGCCGTCGGCGGTTGAACGGTCGTCTCACTCAACAGTCCGGACGTCGAGCTGAACGAACTTGTTGGGATCGACAGGCATCGCGAAGCCGCCACCGGACCGCAGAGACCGTGAATTCTCCTTGATGCTTCCGATAATTGCGCGGAGGATCTCCTTGACGGCGGCGGCAGGGTCGGTGTCTGTGGCCATGAAGCAGAAGCGGGTAGCGATGCGCTTGAGTTCGGCCGCCTTAGCGTCGCCGAAGCCAAAGACGACAATCTCGGGCGCGAACTTCGAGGTCTTGGCGGTAAGGTCGGCGTAAGCAGACGCCCAACCGCCCGGCGCATTGTGCTGTCCGTCGCTGATGAAAAAGATAACCGGCGTGTGAAAGCGCGCGCCTTTGCCGAGCGCTTGTATGTCAATCTCGATTTGATGGCGGATCTTTACGAAGCCGGTGGCAAAGTCGGTGCTCGGACCTGTTGCATCAAGCTTCGGGATGACCGCGTACTGAATGTCGCTGAGTGGGAGCTCGGTCTGAGCCTTATCTGCGAATGTTACTACTCCGATCCTCGCGATCTCTCCGACCTCCGGATCATCCTTGACGACCTGCTTGAGGCTTGGGAGGGTGTCATTCACGGCCTTAATCGGCTCGCCGTGCATTGAGGCAGAGACGTCGATGAGAAGAAGAACCGGGAAGATCGGAAACGCTTCAGTCGATTGGAAGTCGGACATTATCCGTCTCCTAATGTCGGTGGCACGGTGGCGACGCTCAGCGACCGGACGCGCCAGGCGCCCGCTAGGGTGCCCAATGCGGATCTACGCTGAGTCTTAGAGGTCGTGGTGTGCGATTGTCAAGGGCGGGTCGCTTGACACTGCTTGCAGCAAAGCGCACAATCATTCTAGCGGCTTGAAGCGAGCGCGTCCGGCCCGGAATGACGGGTCGTAAGGGGTGCCAGGCGGCCGCTGGACTATACAAGGAGCGTACGCGGGGGAGTCTGGCGGACAGCCGTCTGGCGCTGCGTAGACGCGCCTAGAGTGAAGCAAGGAAGAAGTCACGATGGAAGAACAGTCACGTAGCAGTCGCACGGTGGGAGGCGATGACGAACCACGACCACCAGATGCGGCGCTAGACGCCCGAGACTCAGGGAACAGAGCCGGCGAGCACCTCCAGGAGGGCCGGCGAGCGGTCATAGTCGGCGGGCCGTCGAGGGAGGAGGTGATGGATGCGTTCGCAGCATGGCCTGATCCACTGCTGGTGTTGTTCAGATTCGAGGACGGTCGCGAAGGGACATTCGAACTGGTGAAGTTGATCGACGACCCTCAACAGCAGAGGAAGTCACCAGACGACTGGAATTTCGTCGCGATCCCTCGAGACGCAGGAACACGTGCACCGGGGCGGCAGTTTGCTCGCGGCAGCTACTCGACAGCCTCCAGGAGAGGCTTCGTGACCCTCGATTCCCTGCAACCTGAGCGCGAAGACGAGATGGCGGCTGATCCTCCGGATACGCGGACGAGAAGCCCAAGAGCCCCTAGCTGGCCCTCATCAGCGTCGGCGGTCGCGGATTCGGAATACAGTGCGTAGGCCCGCTCGAGCGAATTCCGGCGGAACGCGGTGATTGTCGGCACCGCTCTGAGGTGAACGTAAACCTCGGCGCTCACCTTCTCCTCGACATACGCAGGATCTGCGTCGCGAATCTCAATCTTGAGTTCTCTCATGCTACATCCTTGTCAGCGGCAGGCGAGGCGTTCGCGGAATATGGTCTGTCGCCGCTCGTTGATGTCGCCGTTTGAGCGGCGGGCGCCGTACGCCGTGCGTCCCA
>Ga0265338_10005767_pt1 | contig 16011 bp, 13 predicted proteins | sample 42126metaG_FD_193579 | JGI IMG/M metagenome (GOLD analysis project Ga0265338, IMG submission 193579) | Rhizosphere microbial communities from Carex aquatilis grown in University of Washington, Seatle, WA, United States - 4-21-26 metaG | ecosystem: Host-associated > Plants > Roots > Rhizosphere... | reverse complement strand
GCGCCGATGCCGCTCTCTCTTCCCTGGCCAGGACCATGGATGAAGAACTCAAAATCCTTGAACACGATCTGGTGCCGCTCGCCGAAGCGATGCCGGCGGCCCGGTACGACTTCGCTCCGGCCAATGGGGAATTCAAAGGCGTCCGGACCTTTGGCCAGCAGGTGATGCACGTCGCGGGCAACATCTACGGAGCCTCGGCAACCGTTCTCGGCGAGAAACCGCCCGTCAAATTGGACGCGGGCGGGGGCGGGCCGGCGAATTTGTGTGTCTCTTTGTGTGTCGCCGTTCAGATTTCCCTTATTTTCCAAGGCAAAATTCGGGGTTCGAATCCCCCCGGCTCCGCCATCTTTTTTGGGTTCAGTTCGCAGGGCCTTACCGGGCGGGATTCTGGCTCCAACCACCGCCAACGGCTTTGATCAATTGCACGGAGGCGTTCATCTGATTGAAACGAAGATTCACCGCGGTGCGTTGATTGTTGAGCAACGACGTTTCCGCGACGATGAGGTTAAGGTAACTGTCGATGCCCAATTTGTAGCGGTCATTCGCGAGATTCAGGTACCGTTGGGCGGCAGCCACCGTGGCGTCCTGCTGTTGGATTTCCCGCGACAGCAATCGCAGCGCCGCGAGATTGTCCTCCACGTCCTGAAACGCGCTCAACACCGTCTGCCGATAATTCGCCGCCTGCAATTGGTATTGCGCCTTGGCCTGCTCCGTCACCGCAAACTTAGAGCCGGCATCGAAAAGGGTTTGAGCCGCCGCGGCACCCAGCGACCAGAATAAAGCCGGCCCGCTAAATAGATTCGCGGTGGATGAACTCTGATAGCCACCGGATGCGCTTAAGGTCACATTGGGAAAATAAGCCGAGCGCGCCACGCCGATTTGCGCATTGGCGGCCGCCACGCGCCGTTCCGCCGCCGCAATATCCGGGCGGCGTTCCAGCAGCTGCGAAGGAACCCCAAAAGGTATCACCACCGGTTTTTCGTTCAGCGGTTCCACAGCTATTGAGAAATCCGCCGGCGCCTGACAAGCTGGAGGCGCTCTTCACTGGCTTTGTGGTTTTGGCACTCATTATTGAAGCTCCACGCGTTAGTGTTAACAGGCCCTAACAGTTCGGATGCTTGAGGAAGTGTGGGCTACCGGCGGAGCGCTTGCCAAATTTCTCCGAATGCAGCAGTTGCAAACCCGCAGTTATCGCTCTCCACCCGGCGACCAGTTCGTGTTATCGAGGAGTTCGATGCCCGGGTTGGAAAAACGAATCCGCCGCGCCTTGTAAAGAGTGCCCAATGCCTGTTTGAACGCCTTCTTGCTGGTGCCAAAAGCCTGGCGAATGGCTTCCGGCGAGCTATCATCGTCGACGTCCAGCCGACCTCCATTCCATTGGAGCGCCTGGACAATTCGAAGCGCCACCGGCGCCACGCGGCGATAACCTGGTTGCTCCAGCGCCAAATCAATCTTGCCGTCGGGCCGCCGCTCCCGGATGAATCCCTTAAACCGCTTTCCGATCGCCACCGGAACCGACAGCCCATCGTGATAAAGCAAACCCGGGTGCTGGCCTTCAACCAAAGCCTTGTAGCCCAACTCCGTTCTTTCGGTGATGAGAAACTCCACCGGTTGACCCGGCCGATAGTCAGGAGGGTTAGCCGTTGAATCCCGATCCAGCTTCATTGAGGCGACGATTCTCTGGGTCTTTTCATCGACATAAACGCGCACCACCACCTCCTGCCCCACGGCCACCGATCCCGTCTGCTCCTTGAACGGTAACAATAAGTCCTTGGCCAGGCCCCAATCCAAAAATGCCCCAATCCGGCGATTGATGCCGATAACCTTCAGGGTGGCGGTTTCTCCCACGGCGGCTCGCGGGGTTTCCGTTGTCGCGACCAGACGGTCCTCCGAATCGCGGTAAACAAAAACGTCGATTGGGGCGCCTATTTTGATCCCGCGCGGCACGTAGCGATTCGGCAGGAGAATTTCACCCAGGGCGCCGCCATCCAGGTAAAGACCGGGACTCGAATCACGGACGACCGTGAGGGTGTTACGCCTGCCGATGGTGGCCATGTTCCAACTTAAACGAAAACCTCGCGCCTATGAAGACCGAAGTTTTAGAGCAAACGCAGCTAAATTACTTTGTTTTCGTTCTTCGCTCTAATACCGTGGCTTCAGCCCGGTGTTAATATCGACCGAACGACTCGTCAGCGGTTTCAACCGCTTCTGACTGGTCAAAAGCCGTTTAAAACGGCTAAAAGTGAATGCCCTTTCCCACAACACCGGGCTGAAGCCGCGGTGTTAATAAAATTTAGATGCATTCGCCCTGTCGAAGTTTTTAGAGCATTTCCGTCGATGCTCTAGCGTGGCGCATCCACGGTTTTCATTGCGGTCGGAATCTTCAATTGTTTGCCGACAGAAATCTGGTCGCTCTTCAAATTGTTCTCGGCTTTGAGTAAACGAACCGTCGTCCCATGAGCCCGGGCAATCCGGGTCAGCGTGTCCCCGCGTTTGACCGTGTAAAGTGTCGCGTCCGGTTTGCTTTTTTCGAACACTTCGGACTGGGGCGGCGGTTCATTTGGAATCGCCGCGGTTGGTTGAACAAATTGCGGCGGCGGGTTCGTGTCGGGACTTCTTTCGACAATCGCCGGCGGGTTCGTCGGAGCCGTGGTTTCCGGCGCGGGCGAATTTAACCCGGGTTGCGTGTCGGTGGACCGTTGGGAGTGACAGCCCTGGATCAGCATTCCCAGAAGGAATGCGCTGGCGACCACCAGCGAGGTAAAGACGCCGGCCTTGATTGCGCGCCGTCTCTTTCGTTCCAGCTCCGCTATGGGCGAGGATGGCATGACAAATGGATTCGACATAATTTATTGAGCGCAACGTCGCGCCCAATGCCTTCCAGCACAGGAAATGCCATGGCGGAAATCTTTCGCATATCACCGAAAACGCCATGTTTGGAGGCTATGCAAGGTCCACGCCGGAAACGATTCCAGGTTAAAGTGCAGTTCCTGCACCGCCACCAGTTCTTTTGTGCAAATGCGGGCGGCCCCGGCAAGAGTTGGAGCGCAATTGGCAAATCCCGGTTGGTTGGCCGCGCGGCCCGGCCCGAAAATCAGGCGGCATGACGGACAACGTACTAGCAAAGGCGCTGGGCCAGGACCCGGCGCAATTGTCAGCGACGGAGAAGCGGGACCTCCTCGCCCGGCTGCTCAACCGTCTCGCCCACGAGATTCGCAATCCGCTCAGCTCGCTCGGGGTTCATTTCCAGTTGCTCGAAGAGGATCTGGGCACGCTCTCACCGCCGGTGCGAACTCAACTCGCCTCCCGGCTTGGAATCATCAACGGCGAACTGCACCGGCTGGAAAGTATCGTGGAACGTTTCCTCAAACTGGCCGGACCGTCGGCACTTGAACGAGAGGCGCTCGATCTCCAGAAGCTGGTCCAACACGTCTGCGAATTGCTGCGCCCGGAAGCATCCACGCGCAACATAGAAATCGCAGTCGAAGTCGAACCCGATCTGCCTCACATCCTCGCCGACCCCGTGCGGCTGACGCAGGCGCTGCTGAATCTGGTCATCAACGGCATTCAGGCGGTGAATGATCGCGGCCAGGTTAAAGTCCGCGCCGGGAAATCCGGCGAATGGCTGTTGCTGCGCGTGCAGGATACCGGCCCGGGCATTCCCGCAGACAAGATCGGAGAAATTTTTGATCCCTATTTCACCACCAAGACCGAAGGGTCCGGCTTGGGATTGTGGATAGCGCAACAGATTGCCCTGGCGCACGAAGGCAATCTGCGCGCTGAAAATGCCCCCGGCGGCGGCGCAGTATTCATCCTGACGCTGCCGTTGAGGAAAGCGGAATGACCATGGACAATTCAAAAATTAGAATCCTCGTGGTGGACGATGAACAGGGTCTTTGTGTCGGCCTGCAGGAAGGCTTGAGCCGCGAAGGCTACGCCGTGGATGCCGTCTCCGATGCGGAAGCGGCGCTGAAACTCGCCCGCCTGAACCTTTACAACGTCGTGATCTCCGACATCAAAATGCCCGGCGCGAGCGGGCTGGAATTGCTGGCGAAAATCCACGAACACAGCCGCGACACCCTGTTCATCCTGATGACCGCGTTCGGCACGGTGGAAAATGCGGTCGAAGCGATGCGCCTGGGCGCGTACGATTATTTGTCCAAGCCCATTGATTTGAAACGGCTGCGGATGCAGGTGCAGAAGGCGCTCGAATTTCAGGCCGTCATGGCCGAGAACAATGAGTTGCGGACGCGCCTGCAAAGGCGCTCCGAACCCAACCCGCTGATTGGCGAGAGCGAAAGCATGCGGACCGTATCGCGCCTGATCGAAGAGGTCGCGCAAAGCGACGTCACCGTTCTGATCCAGGGCGAAAGCGGCACCGGCAAGGAAATCGCCGCCCGGCTGGTCCACACCCACAGCGGCCGGCACGAAAAGCCGTTCATCTCCGTGAACTGCGCCGCCTTCGCCGAGCAACTGCTCGAAGCGGAATTGTTCGGACACGTCAAAGGCGCCTTCACTGGCGCGGTGGCGCAAAAACCGGGACGATTTCAGCTCGCCGACGGCGGCACGCTCTTCCTCGATGAGATCGGAGACCTCTCGCCGAAGGGACAAGGCGATTTGTTGCGCGTGCTGGAGGACGGGGTCTTCCGGATGGTGGGCGGCACCGAATTGGTCCGGGTCAATGTGCGCATCATCGCCGCGACGAACAAGAATCTCGCCAACTCCATCACGGAAGGAAAATTTCGCGAGGATTTATTTTACCGATTGAACATTGTGCCGATCGTCATGCCGCCATTGCGCGAGCGGGCCGACGACATTCCGTTGTTGATTGAGCGATTCTTCGATCGTTTCAGCGCCCGCCACAAGCGCGGGCGAAAGCGGATGTCGCCGGAGGCATTGCAACTGTGCCAGCGATATTCCTGGCCGGGAAACGTGAGGCAATTGCGCAACGCCATCGAGCGCATCGTGATTACTTGCCGGGCCGGCACGGTGAACGTCGCCGCGCTGCCGGATTTCCTGCAGGAGTATGATCGGAACTCGGTTACCTTCGCCGTGCGTCCAGGCTCTCCGCTGGCGGAAGTGGAAAAGCTGCTGATTCGCCAAACGCTCACCCACGTCACCAGTAATCGCGCGGACGCGGCCAAAGCCCTCGGCATCAGCCGCCGGGCGCTGCAATACAAGTTGAAGAAATACGGCCTGTTGGATTCCGTTGAAGTGCCGGAAGAATAGCCGGATTCCGCACCTTGCACCGATGCCGGCACGCCGGTGCAACATTTGCGCCAAAACGGGATTTGGCTTTTTGGTTGCACCCTCAACCTTCCTTCTTTGCCTGTAAAATCGTGGAAATCCCGCCAGCCCGGCAACTGGCATGTTGGCTGCATCTGCTGTCACCGGTTGCTTAGCGCAACCATGAAACTTGAAATGAATATGATTATGAATCAATCGAATTGTCCCACACCATCCACTCCGAACACGCCCGCGACGCCGGCCTGCTGCGCACCCAAAACCGCAACGTCCGCGCCGGTAGCTGCCACGCCAGCCGCCGCCGCGCCCGGCGTTGCCGCGCGTCCCGCGGGTCAGCCCTCGCTGAAACAATCCCGCCGCCAGGTCCGCAAGCAGCATTAAACCTGTTTGACCGTCGAGACCGGCGTCATTGAGGAACCGACGCCGGTTCTCGGCCACCACTTTTTACAATGAACGACATAATGCGAACTCTTTTCGAACTTCAGACCATTGAGTTCGAAGACACCATCCGACCGGAAAACGAAAAGCGTATTGAAAAACTGCGCGCCGGCATTCCCGCGCCGATCCTTGGCCACTACGACCGCCTGGCCGACCGCGGAAAAAAAGGAGTCGCCGTGTTACACGATCAAGTCTGCACCGGTTGCCATATGCGGGTGCCTTTGGCCGTGGTGATGAATTTGATGAAAGGACTGGACGTCACCCTGTGCGAAAACTGCGGACGCTATCTGTGTCTGCCGGAACCAGTCGAAACCAAAACCGAACCGGAAATACCGAAGCCGGAGGTCAAAACCGCGAAGCGCAAAAAAGCCGGCAAACTCCGCCCGGTCGCTCATGGTCATTGAGACGCCCAACCAAATATCGGGAAATCTTTCCGGCTACACGCGGCCGGAATTGATCGTCCCGCGCCTGCGCGAATACGAGCCCGCGGGAGTGATCGGCGAATTGAGCCAATTGTTGCACCGCCAGGGATATGTCCGGAACGTCCTCTCGTTTTATAATGCGGTCCTGAATCATGAGTTCCTGTCGAACTCCGGCAACGCCCTGGGCATCGCCATCCCGCACGGGCGCGATGTCAACGTCTCACGCTTAGTCTTCGCCGTGGGCCGCACCAGCGAGCCGATTGTCTGGGGGATCAAGGGCGCCTGGCCGGTGCAACTCGTCTTTCTGGTCGCCATTCCGGCCACCAGTGAACTGGATTATCTCCGCCTGCTCGCGCGCCTCGCCCGCCTATGCCAAAAGCAGGAGACGCTGAGAAAACTTTGCCGCGCCACGGACGGCGCCGCCCTGTGGCGCGTGCTGGAGCAGAGCGAACGGGAGTAACCACCGGCCTGCTCCCGGTTACGGCGGTGAACGGCGTGGCGATCAGCGATTTGACGGCACCGGCGAGTTCAGCAACTCCAAGGCGCGCACCGTGGCGGCTCCGCGCGTCTCAATGCCCAGCTTCTCAAAAATCTCCTGCACGTGCTTTTTCACCGTTGATTCCGTGATGCTGAGAATCGTGGCGATGTCCGAGTTCGTCTTGCCTTGCGCCAGCCACAGCAACGTCTCCGTGGCGCGCGGTGTGAGACCGAGTTTCATCAACGGCTCCGGCGATGAAAAGTCGGGCTTGAATTCACGCCTCATTTGCTGCTCAGAACGCCGCAAGCGCGTTTCAATGGCCCGAACCAGATCAGAGTTTGCCACGGGTTTGGTCAGGTAATCGTCGGCCCCCAGATTCATGCCGCTCCGGATGTCTTCCTTCTCGCCGCGAGCAGTGAGAAATATAAAGGGAGTTCGCACCAGCGCCTCATCGGTCTGCATCGCTTGCAGCACGCCGTGACCATCCATTTCCGGCAGCATGACATCGCAGAGGATTAGATCAGGCTTTTCGCGCCGCGCCAGCTCGAGCCCCTTCCGCCCGTTTTCCGCGGCGATCGGTTCGTAATCGTAATAGCGGAGAAGCGCCGTGATGTTCCGCCGCATCTCCGGCTCATCTTCAATGACCAATATTTTCTTCATGATTATAGTTGCGCGCAGTTGTTCCGCCGGACGGCGCCAGCGTGTCACCCGCACGATGCTCCGCCCAATCGGTTTCGAAAATAGGAAGCCTGACCGTGACCATCGTTCCCTGACCAATCCGGCTTTCCACCAGGATTTGTCCGCCGTGCAACTCCGTGCAGCGTCTCACCAGCAGCAATCCCAGTCCCGTGCCGGGCCGCGTGCCGACGTTGCCGCCGCGATGGAACGCCTTGAACAACCTCTGTTGATCGTCCTCCGGGATGCCGATGCCTTCGTCACGCACCACGCACACGGCATCGCAGCCGTTGCGCTCCACCGTGAAATGCACGGTTGCTCCCGGCTCGGAATATTTCACGGCGTTGCTGAGCAGGTTGGTCAGAATATGCCCGAGCAACCGCTCATCCGCCGCCGCTTCCGGCAGAACGGATTTCACCAGCAGCTCAATCCGGCACCGATGATTCGATGTCGACAACACGTCCTCCACCACCCGGCCGCAAAATGCATTCAAGTCGAGCGCCTCCGGTTGAAACTCCAGCTTGCCCGCCTCCAACCGGCTGAGCACCAGAATATCCTCCATCATCCGCGCCATCCGGCGGGTGTTTCGCGCGATGGAATCAAGTTGCTCATCTCGTTCGCCCGCCTGCATTCGCGGATGAAATTCGCGCAGGAGTTCGGCCGAAGACTGGATGATGCCCAGTGGCGTGCGGAATTCGTGCGAAACCATCGATACGAAATTGCTCTTCAGCTGGCTGAGTTCCTTTTCGCGCTCAAGCGTTTTCATCAATTCCTCCTCCGCCCGCTTGCGTTGCGTGATATCGAGCGCCATCGAGAGCATGTGCGGCGTGTCGTTCAACTGGATGGCTTCGGCGGACAACAAAATCGTGAATCGCTCCCCCTGGCGGTTCAACCAGCGGCATTCCCGCTGGCGGATCGCGCCGAACGCGTGCAAGTCCTTCAAAACCGAGTCCCGTTCGGCCACGTTCTCCCACAAACCGAGCTCCACACACGTGCGACCGACCACTTCCTCCAGCGGATAGCCCAGCCAATTCAAATACGCGTCGTTGGCGAGCACATATCTTTCGTCGCTCATGCGGAGGATGCCGATGAACGCCGGGCTCGCCTGGAACGCCGCGCTGAACCGCCGTTCGCTTTCGCGCAATTCCGCCTCCGCCCGCTTGCGCTCAGTAATATCCAACGCCATGCCGATCATGTGCGGCGCGTGATTTAGTTGAATGACCTCGGCGGAAATCAGCATCGTGAACCGCCGCCCGGCACGATCGCGAAAACGACACTCCCGGTCGCGGATGGAGCCAGTCCGCCTCAGGTCGGCCCAATACGCCTCCCGTTCCGCCGAATCCTCCCACATTCCCAGATCCAACGCATTCCGCCCGACGATTTCGTCGCGCGAATAGCCCGACCACTTCACGAACGCGTCGTTCACCAGCACAAAATGGCAATCCCCTTCGATTCGCGCCACGGCGATAAAGATCGGACTCGCCTGGATTGCGGCGCTAAAAAGGGCTTCGCTCTCCGCCAGCGCCTGCTGGGCGCGTTTGCGTTCGGTAATATCCGTGATGAAGGCCTGGATGACCTCGCGACCGCTCCATTGGATGCGGGTCAAGGCCACTTCCAGCGGAATTTCCCTGCCATCCGGCGCGCACGCGGTCCAGTCGAAACGAGCGCTGCCTCGCTCCACACACTCATTGATATATCGGCGTCCCATTTCGTCCGAGCTTTCTCCATTCGGTTGAAACGGAGGAGCCATGGATCGCGGATCTTTTCCGAGCAATTCATGTGCATGCTTGCGGCCCATGATGCGAACGGCGGCGGGATTCACCTCGAGCAATTCATTCTCATCATGCAACACCACCCCGTGACTCGAGCCTTCAAACAACGCCCGAAATTTCGCCTCCGATTCACGCAGGGCGCGCTCCGCGTGTTTGCGCTCCGTATTATCGATGATGCTGGCCCGGATCAGGTTCCGGCCTTCGGCGGGCAGGCGCAACAGGCGGACTTCGGTGGGAATCAATTTGCCGCCGGCTTGTTGGTGCACCCATTCGACCACCGGCATGCCACCGGCCAGGGCTTCAGCCATCAATTCGCGCGCCTGTTCGCTGGAACGGCGGCCGCTCGGTTGAAATTCCGGGCTGACCTCCGCCGGCGTCAGCTCCGTTAATTTTTCCATCGGCACGCCGTACAATCGACACGCGTGCTCGTTCCCGAAAAGGAAGCGGCCGGTATCGCCATCCAAAACGATGATGGCATCCGGCGCATGTTCCACCAACGCACGAAACCGCGCTTCGCTCGTGGTCAGCGCCGCGGTGCGCTCCGCGACCCTGCGCTCCAGGGATTGGTTCAACTCCCGCGATTCCTGCTCCGCTTTTTTGCGTTCGGAAATGTCGCGGGAAATCGACACGTGCAGGCTGCGACCGTTCCTGACAATGGGCGTGGAAGACACTTCGAGCGGAATATCGTGGCCATCCATGTGCCGGATGACCCACTCAAATCGATAACCCTGGTGCCGTTCGACCATCGCGATGATCTGCGACGTTCTTTCGCTGCTCGACGCGCCGTTAGGCTGAATGGGTGGAGAAATATCCGCTGGGGTGGCCCTCAATAATTGCGCCTTGTCCTTCGCGCCGATGAGTTTGACGGCCGCCTGGTTGCAATCGACAAAGACTTTCGTTGCCGGATCAAACAGCCAGACCGCGTCAAAGGTTCGCTCAAAAAAGCTCTCGAACACAGTGTCAGTCTGCTCGATCGGCGGTTCTTGCGCACTGGTCCTTTCGGCCCAGCCTCGATCCATCACGGGCGTTTTCATAAATGGACTCAAAAATAGTTCCGGCGCCTCAGGCGCGCTCGAATTGGGTGAATCACTGGAAGATTAGCTCCTCTGCGCCGGGCCGCAACCCTCAATCTGATCATCTTATGGGTCTTTAGTCCCAGTCGATTGATGGAACCAAAGCCGGAGATGAACGCTCCAACTTGCGTGAACATAAGAGCCCTTATTCCAATGCTGGTTTTGGCAACCTTGCTGACGCCCGGTTTCGCCCAGGAAGTGTCCATTCCGGATCAAGGCTTGGACGCAGCCATCCGCGAGGCCCTGCAAAAACCTTCGGAGCCGCTAACCGAACAGGATTTGTTGAGCCTGACGAATTTGAATGCCGGCAGCCGGAACATCAGCGGCATTGTCGGCCTGGAATTTGCCCGGAATCTGGTGTCGCTTAACCTCCAACGGAATCGACTGACGACCCTATCTGTACCAGCGGAATTCACCAATCTCACCACCCTGGATGTCAGTTTCAACCTGCTCACGAACTTTTCGGTTTCCGGCGTGCCGTCGAATCTTACGACGCTCAATCTCGCTGACAATCAGCTTCTCGATCTAATCTTGCCGGGAAATTTCAATCGCCTGGCCAGCCTCAACCTTGAAGACAACGGACTTTCCGTCTTTAAGCCGGCCTCAAACATGACGAGCCTCGTGGTGCTCGATATCGGTTTTAATGCGATCACGAATTGCGTGCTTCCGGATGGGCTCACGAATCTAACGACTCTAATTGTCGCCGGCAATCTGCTGACGAACTTCAACTTGCCCGCGGACCTCGCCCGCTTGACTTCCCTTGACCTTCACATCAACGCACTCGGCAGTTTCACCCTGCCCATAAGCCTGCCGACGTTGACCAATCTGGACCTGGACGAAAATGAACTCTCCGGCTTCAGCCTTCCGTCCGGCATGACGAACCTGGTCGAATTGGATATTTCATTCAATCAACTCACGAATTTATCGCTGCCCGCAGACCTGGTGGATTTGGCCGACCTGGACCTCGACTTCAATCAGTTCAGCAGACTGAATTTGCCCGCGAGTCTGAACCATTTGAGCGACCTCCATCTGCGCGCGAATCAATTCACGAATTTTACCCTGGGCGCAGATTTGGGGGCGTTAACGTACCTCGACATCAGCGAATGTCCGCTCAGCCATCTCGAGTTGCCAACGAACCTGAATCATCTGGCCACTCTCCGCCTTTCCAAAAACAATCTGGCCAGCCTGGTTTTGCCGGTTGGAATGACCAACCTGATCGGCCTCAACCTCAGCGAGAATCAACTGACCAATCTCGTGCTGCCGCCGGATTTGTTTCGCTTGCAGTCGCTTAACCTGGGAGGCAACGAACTCGCCAATCTCACGCTGCCCCCTGGAATGACCAATCTGGCCGGATTTTTCGTCACCGGAAATAATCTTTCGACCCTCACTTTGCCGCCGGACATGACCAAGGTCACCGCGTTCGGATTTCTCGCCAATCCATTGACGACGCTCGTCCTCCCCGATCCATTGGCGGTTACTTTGGCTGACACCATCGCCACGCTCCGCAGTCAAGGTGTGTCGGTGTTCACGTATCCATTGACGATCCAGGTGGTGAACCCTCGTCCAACACCAGACGGGTTTGACATTGCAGTCAATGGACCGCCGGGTGTCTATGTGCTGGTTAGCTCCGAGGACCTGGTCGCATGGAGCGAGCTCGGCGAGGCAACCAACACGCTTGGCGCCGCCCGATTCTTTGATACGACGTCCTCCGAGGTACCGCACCGTTTCTACCGCGCGCTCAAGCCCGCGGCCGCCGGCAACCTTTGACCACCGCTTTATCCCATCATGAATCGATTCTTAAAATTTATACTGACGCTCGCTGTCACCGCCTCGATCACATCGGTGCTGGCGCAGGAAGTCTCCATTCCCGATCCCGGCTTGAACGCGGCGATTCGCGCGGCATTGCAAAAGCCCATCGGTCCGTTGACCGAATCGGACCTGCTCGGCTTGCCCAACTTGAGCGCCGGCGGAAAACAAATCAGCAGCGTTGAAGGTTTGGAAACCGCCCGCAATCTGAATGTCCTCGACCTGGACAACAATTCCATCACCAACTTCGCCATTGGAAGCGCGCTCACCAATCTGACGATTCTCGACCTTTTCCAGAACCACCTCACCAATCTCACTCTATCGAATGCCTCAACCAGGTTCTTGGTCATTGATGCCGCTTTCAATTCCCTGGCCCGGTGTTTCCTGCCCGACGGCCTCACCAATCTGGACACGCTGTTTCTGGATGAAAACGCGCTCACGAATTTCAACCTGCCTGCGGGTTTAACGGCCTTGACCCAGCTTGACCTGTCGGGCAATAACCTCGGCAGTCTCACCGTGCGTCCGGAAATGACGAACCTCGGCACCGCGTACCTCTTCGCCAACCAACTGACCAACCTCACCCTGCCGACCGGTCTAAGTCATTTGACTTATATCGACGTCGCTTTCAACCAGCTCAAAAACCTCAACTTACCCGGCGGCATGGTCAATCTCAGTGTCCTTTTCGCGCACGACAATCAACTGACGAACCTGGCGTTTCCGGCGGACATGACCAACCTTGAGTCCATTGATCTCGCGGACAATCAGCTTTCCACTTTGACACTGCCCGCGGGTTTGTCTCGCCTGAATTTCTTCCGCGCTCCAAACAACAACCTGACCAGCCTCACGCTCCCCGGAGGCTTGACCAATTTGACCTCATTATTTTTTGAGAACAACCAGCTAACCAACGTCGCATTTTCCGGCGGCCTGAGCCAGTTAGCCCTGCTCGATCTGAGTTCGAATAACCTGACCAGCCTGACCTTGCCGCCGGACCTGACGAACCTGTTCACCCTCGGATTAGATGGCAATCCGCTCACTACCCTGGTGGCGTCCGAACCGTTGGCCGCAAGACTCCCGAACGTGGTCGCCTCGCTGCGGCATCAGGGGGTCAATGTGTTCACCTATCCTCTCGCGCCCAAGCTCATCCGGATTCAACAAACGGTTGGAGCATTCCAATTCGCGATTAACGGGCCGCCCGGCGTTTACACCGTTCTCCAATCCACGAACCTCGCCGCGTGGAGCGCCCTGAGATCGGTGACAAATCCGCTCGGCACCATCACGTTCACCGACGGCACGGCCAACCTCTCTCCCACAAAATTTTATCGCGTAACATTTCAAACCCCGGCCGCGGTGCCTGCGAACATGGTGTTTATCCCGGCAAATACTTTCACGCTGGGCAGTCCCACCAACGAGGTCGGGCACCAATCCGATGAAAGCCCCCAGACGACCGTCACGCTGACCCACGGATTCTGGATGGGGAAATATCTGGTGACGCAGCGGGAGTATCTCGCCGTGACAGGTTCCAATCCGAGCGGCTTTCCGGGTGACTTGGATCGACCCGTCGAAAGCGTGAGCTGGTTCGACGCCACCAATTACTGCGACCAACTCACGCAACACGATCTGGCGGCCGGGCGCATCCCGCCGGGCAGCCATTATCGGCTGCCGACCGAGGCCGAGTGGGAATGTGCCGCGCGGGCCGGCACCACCACGCGTTTTTACTTCGGCGACGACGCGTCGGGCTTGAGCAATAACGCGTGGTATTCGGCCAACAGCGGTTTCACCACGCGCCCGGTTGGCTTGAAGCAGCCGAATGCCTGGGGCTTGTACGACATGGAAGGAAATGTTTGGGAATGGTGCAACGATTGGTATGGCCCTTACCCGGGTGGGGCGGTGAGCGATCCTCAGGGACCGGCATCCAATCCTATCGGGTTCAAAGTCATTCGCGGCGGCGCTTGGGAATCTTTTGAAACGGATTGCCGTTCGGCCCGCCGTTCCATTGAAGGTGCCAGCCCGAGCATTACTGACTTCATCATCGGCTTTCGAGTCGTCTTGGATTTGGAACCTTGATCGAAAACTCATTCGGGGATGCCGCACCATGTATTGAGCCCTACTGCTCTTCCGTCCCATATCACATCCACCGCTCGTTCCTTAGTCCCATTGTGGCGATTCGCCCGCTGTGGAAAGAATGAAGCCTCAATCACCAATCGATGCCGTCCGAACCAATATGAATTCAGTCGAGAAATTTGAGTCAATCGTCAATGAGTATTATAAACCGCTCTTCCGGTTCGCCATGAGCCTCACTCGCGCGGAATCCGATGCGTCCGATCTCACCCAGCACACATTTTACATCTGGGCGGCCAAGGGGCATCAACTGCGCGATGTTTCCAAAGTAAAAACGTGGTTGTACACCACGCTGCATCGCGCTTTCCTCCAGGCCCGCCGCAAAAAGGTCCGCTTTCCCCATCACGCCTTGGACGAAGTCGCGCAGGAATTGCCCGCGCTCGATCCGGAATTCATCAACCGGGCGGATTGCTCCGAGATTTTGCCGGCCCTGGCCCAGGTCGATGAAATTTTCCGGGCGGCCGTCGCGCTCTTCTATCTCGAAGATTGCTCCTATAAGGAAATCGCCGCGATTCTCGATGTGCCCATCGGCACCGTCAAATCCCGCATCGCGCGCGGACTGGCGCAGCTTCGCGAGATTCTGCTATCGGACCGTCCCGGTACTTCCGCCCGGCGTCCCTCCGCAGTCGAAGGCCTTTCCCCTTCGCGCCCGCCGGCGCCGTCGTCAAGTTCGGAACCTGATTACGACGACTGGGACTTTAGTTCCACCCGGGTCGGGAAACATTTTGCCTTTGCCTGAATCATAATTCGTGCCCGGCGAATACCGAAATGAACAAACAACCAGAATCAATTAAACCAAAGTAAACCAACCCATGAAAAACCTCGAAACACTGAGACAACGCCTCAACGGAGCCGTCATCCTGCCGGGCGATCCGGCCTACGACGAAGCTCGCTCGATTTGGAATGGCATGATTGACCGCAAGCCCGCGGTCATCGTGCGGTGTCGCACGGAAGCTGACGTGGTTCACGCCATCGATTACGCGCGCCACAACAAATACGAAGTGTCCATTCGCGGAGGTGGTCACAATATCGCCGGCCATGCCGTGTGCGACGGCGGCTTGATGATCAACTTCTCGGCCATGAAGGAAGTTCGCGTTGACGCGCCGGCGCGGCGGGCTTACGTGCAGCCGGGCGCAACGCTGTTCGATGTGGACCAGGCGACCCAGGCGCACGGCCTCGCCGTTCCGACCGGCATTAACTCAACCACGGGAATTGCCGGTCTCACGCTGGGTGGCGGATTCGGCTGGCTGAGCCGCAAATTCGGCCTCACTTCCGACAACCTCGTCTCCGCGCGAATCGTTACCGCCGATGCGAAACGCCTTCACGTCAGTGCCACGTCACATCCCGATCTGTTTTGGGCCTTGCGGGGAGGCGGCGGAAATTTTGGCGTGGTCACGGAGTTTGAATTCGCCCTGCATCCGGTCGGCCCGCAAGTTTTCAGCGGCCTCATTGTGTTTCCGCGCGCGGAAGCTCCCACGGTGCTCCGAAATTACCGGTCATTTGTCGCCACCGCGCCGGACGAATTGAGCGTCTGGCTGGTGCTGCGCAAGGCCCCTCCCCTGCCGTTCCTTCCGCCGGAGGTTCATGGAACCGACATCCTGGCGCTCGCCATCTGTTATCTCGGCTCTGAAGAAAGCGGGCGGAAGCTCATTGCGCCGCTTGCCGGTTTTGGAAAAGTTTTGGGACAGCACGTTGGCACGCAGCCGTTCACGGCGTGGCAGCAGGCGTTTGATCCATTGCTCACCCCGGGCGCGCGCAACTATTGGAAGTCGCACAATTTTGTCGAGCTCAAGGACGGATTGTTCGACGTGTTGGTGGACGCCGCCGGGAAACTGCCGTCGCCGCACTGCGAGATTTTCGTGGGGCAACTGGGCGGGCAGGCATCACGCCAATAGTGTTCGGCATGGAGAATGCGGGGGGTGACAATGAATAGGATTGTTGAAAACGATGTACCGAATTCATTGTACAAAACGAGTGATTGGTGA
>Ga0265338_10005766_pt1 | contig 16016 bp, 14 predicted proteins | sample 42126metaG_FD_193579 | JGI IMG/M metagenome (GOLD analysis project Ga0265338, IMG submission 193579) | Rhizosphere microbial communities from Carex aquatilis grown in University of Washington, Seatle, WA, United States - 4-21-26 metaG | ecosystem: Host-associated > Plants > Roots > Rhizosphere... | reverse complement strand
GTCAGGCAACACCCGTGCTTTCCGCCGTGCCGCGCCGGAGGCGCGACCCGGCGCAAGGGGGAACCTCTCGGTTCCCCCGAGTCCCCCTCCCCGGCGCGTGCGTGAGCAGGCTCACGCACGCGCCCGGGCGAGGCGGAGATAAGCGGCCGCGGGATCGTCGTGCCCGAAGATCGCCGAGCCGGCCACGAAGAGCCTCGCGCCGGCGTCGCTCGCGCCGGCGATCGTCTCCTCGTCGATCCCGCCGTCCACCTGGATCGGGACATCGCCGGGCAGAGCGGCGCGCAGGCGAGCGATGCGGTCGACCGCCTCCGGCATGAACTTCTGGCCGCTGTAGCCGGGATGGATGCTCATGCAGAGGACGAGGTCGGCGTCCCCGGCGACACGCGCGACGTCCTCCGGCTCGCTCTCTGGATTGAACGCGACGCCGACCTGCAGGCCGTGTGCGCGCGCCGCGGCGATCGTCGCGGGAACGTCGTCGACGACCTCGTAGTGGAACGTCGCGCTGTCACCGCCGGCCGCCGCGATCTGCGGGAAGTGGCGCAGCGGGTTGTCGACCATCAGGTGGCAGTCGAGCACGCCTCCCCGCTCGTGCACGCGCGGCGCGATCGAACGGACGACGACCGGGCCGATCGTGACCGGCTCGACGAAGTGCCCGTCTCCGACGTCGAAGTGGAAGACGCGGCAGCCGGCGTCGAGGAGGACGTCGATCTGCTCGCCGAGGCGAGCGAAGTCGGCCGCGTAGAGCGACGGCTCGATCTCGACCGTCCGGATCCACTCCTCCCATGCCATCGGCCAGATCGTACGGTGCCGCCGCGCACCTGTCCCCATGAGCCACGTCCGGTGTCAGACACCGGACGTGTCCTCCTTGGCCATGTCACACCGCGATGAGGCGCGCGATGAAGAAGCCGCTCGTCCCGTGCACGTGCGGGAGCGTGAGGAGGAACTCCGGCCGCGACGGGTGCGCGAACTGCGGCCACTCCTCGCCGAGGGGCTGGACGCGCAGGCCGCTCGCGTCGACGACCGCCTCGCACTCGTCCGGGTTGAGCGTGCAGACGGAGTAGAGGATCGTGCCGCCGGGTTTGACGCGCCCTGCGGCGGAGCGGAGGAGCGAGAGCTGGAGCTCCGGCAGAGGAGTCGCGCGCCAGCGGAGATCGGGCCGTTGCGAGAGGACGCCGAGACCGGAGCACGGCGCGTCGACGAGCGCGCGGTCATAAGCGTCGAGCTCCGCCGGGAGCGCCGTTCCATCCGCCTCGACGACCGTGACGTCCGTCCGCCCCATCGTCGCGAGATTCGCGCGGAGCTCGCTCGCGCGGTGCGGGTCGATCTCGACCGCCGTGACATCACCCCGGAGCGCGCCGGTCTTTCCGCCCGGCGCGGCGCAGAGGTCGAGGACGCGTTCGCCGTCCTGCGAACCGACGCAGAGCGCCGCGAGCTGGGAGCCTCGGCTCTGCGGCCAGATGCGTCCGTCGGCGACTGCGAGGTCGTCGACACGCGCGACGCGGAACGCGCCCGGCACGTCCGTCGGCTCGGCGCCGGCGGGCGGCTCGCCCGTCACGAGCCGCACGACCGTCTCGAGCGGCTCGTTCATGGCGCGCATAAGCGCGAGCGCCCCGTCGTGACCGAGCACGCGGACGAAGGTCTCGTGGATCCAGTCGGGATAGCTCTCCTTGAGCGCCCCGTCGGGGAGCGAATCGAGGAGCGGCCGGATCCCGTCGGCGAGCCGGCGCATCACCGCGTTCGTGAACGGCACGGCGCGCTCGATCCGCGCCCGGCGAACGAGCTCGACCGACTCGTTCACCGCCGCATGCGGCGCCGTGTCGGTGTAGCCGAGCTGGTACGCGCCGAGCCGCAGCGCGGCGCGGACGGGCGCGTCGAGCTTGCGCACCGGCCGCTTGCCGAGCGTGTCGATCGCGTGGTCGAGAGTCCGGACGCGCTGCACGGAGCCGTACGCGAGCCGTTGCGCGAAAGCGCGCTCGCGTTCGTCGAGTCCCTCCGCCGCGGTGCGGAAGGCGCGGTCGGCGTACGCGTCCTGCTCGAAGACGCGGAGGAGGACTTCGTACGCGGCGCGCCGCGCGGCCGACACGCTCACGTGCGGCAGACGAAGATCGCCCAATTCATCACGTCGCGTTCCCAGCCGAGGTAGCGCGCGCGCTTCGCCACGCCATGCTCGCGGAACTCGTCGGCCTGCGGGTGGCCGGGGTTGGCAGCGAGCCATTCGTCGAGCGTCTGCCAGTGGAGCGCCTCGTACCGGTCCCAGTCGTCGTGCGACGAGGCGATGAGCGAGACGACGCGGACGCCGGTCGACTCGATCCGTTCGACGGTCTCGAGCAGCGGAAGCCACTCGCTCTCGTCGGTGCGCTCGTGGCCGCCGGCGAACGGATCGGGCGGGAGCGGCCAAACCCGCCAGTACGGCTCGCCGACCGCGAGCAGCGGCGCCACCGGCCGCAGCCGCTCGAGGGTCGGAACGAGCCCGCCGTAGACGAAGGTCGCGCCGATGCAGAGAGCCGCGTCGTAGCGGCCGAGCTCGTACGTCGCGGCATCAGCCTCGACGATCTCGATGCGGTCGGCGAGCCCGGCGGCTGCCGTGCGCTCGCAGGCAGTGGCGACGAACTCCGGCGCGCGCTCGACGCACGTCAGACGGCAGCCGAAGGTCTCGGCGAGGAGCAGCGCCGGCCCGCCGCTTCCGGAGGCGATGTCGAGCACGTGAGAGTCAGGCCCGAGGCCGAGCCGCTCGCCGAGGAGGCGGATCTTCTCCGGGCTCGTCGGGTTCATGAGCTCGTGCCGCGCCTCGACGACTGCGTGCCACCACGTCATCTGCGGCCTCGCAGGTACGCGTCGTACGGCATCCGCTTGCCGCCGGCGGGCTGTACCTCGAGCGGCTCGAACGCGCCGTCGTCGCCGACCCGAGCGCGCCAGACGAGGAGATCACCGAGCCGCGCGCCGATGTGCGGCGACAGCGCGCGGACGCGGTTCACGAGCTCGTGCGCGGGCGCTTCCGGATCGAGCTCCCGGTCGGCCGGCCCGATCTTCTCGGCGTACGTCACGCCATCGGCTGACTGGGGCGTGAATTCCGGCTCGTCCTCGGCCAGCACGCCGGCGAGAAGGTCGGCGGCGACCTCGGCCGAGCGCGCGTAGATCGCACCGGCATTGTCTTCCGGCCCGATCGGAAAGGCGCGCTCCGCCGCAACCGGCCCGGCGTCGAGCGCCTCGACGGTGCGATGGATCGTCACGCCGGTCTCCGTGTCGCCGGCCATGATCGCCCGCTCGACCGGCGCCGCGCCGCGCCAGCGCGGTAGGAGCGACGGGTGGACGTTGAGCCAGAGCGCACGGTCGAGCAGCACCGGCGGGATGAGCAGGCCGTACGCGCATACGACGACGACCCGCGCCGCGATCCCGACACCGTCGTCGAGCTTCGCGGGCTGCTCGACGGGAATGCCGAGCCTCTCTGCCGCCTCCTTCGCGGGCGGCGGTGCGACACCCCGCCCGCGTCCCGCCGGCTTGTCCGGACGCGTGAGGAGCTGGACGACCTCGAACTCCGCGGCGAGCCGCTCGAGGACGTCGGCGCCGAACGGCGCGGTCGCGGCGACCGCGATCCGCCGGGCCACGGTTAACCCAACACGATGCGCGGGCGCAGGGCGGCTAGCGCCTCGCGCCGCGCCTCGGGCGTCGTCCGGTCGAGGATGAGGACGCCGTCGAGATGGTCGGACTCGTGCAGCGCGACCCGCGAGTACGGCTCCTCGAGCTCGTAGCGAACCTCGGCGCCGTGCTCGTCGCGGCCGGCGATCACGACCGTCTCGGGCCGCTCGATCGGGAGAAGCACACCCTGGATCGAGAGACAGCCCTCGTCGTCGACGGACGTCTCCTCGCTCCGCTCGACGATCTCGGGGTTCACGACCGCGACGGTTTCGTCCTCCGCCCGCTGGAAGACGAACAGCCGCTGAAGCACGCCCACCTGCGTCGCCGCGAGGCCGATCCCGTTCGCATCGACCATGAGCACCTTCATCCGCTCGACGAGCCGGCGGAGGTCGTCGTCGAACTCCTCCACCGGCCGCGCCTCCATCCTCAGCGCGGCGTCGGGGTACTGGCGGATCTGGGCGAGCGCGAGCCGGCGCCGCGCCTCGCGTTCCGGGTCGAGCTGGTCGTCCTTGACCTCGCCTTCGATCTCCGACATCGGGCGGAGGGTACCCTCGCGGCCGTGACAATCCGCCCGGTCCGACCGGAGGACGCCGAGGAGCTCGCAGCGCTCTATGCCGCGAACCGCGAGTTCCTCGCGCCGTACGAGCCCGTCCGCCCCGACGACTTCTTCACCGGGGACGGCCAGCGCGAGCGTCTCGAGCGGCAGGTCGCCGACGGGACTCATCCGTTCGCGATCGTCGACGGCGGCGCGATCGCCGGGACGATCAACGTCTTCCACATCGTCCGCGAGTCGCTGCAGAGCTGCACGATCGGCTACTGGATCGACCAGACCCGGAACGGACGAGGCCTCGCGACCGGCGCCGTCGAGGACGCGGTCGCCTACGCGTTCGGTGAGCTCGAGCTACACCGGGTCGAGGCAGCGACGCTCCTCGACAACGTCGCCTCGCAGCGCGTGCTGGAGAAGGCGGGCTTCGATCGGATCGGCGTCGCGCGCCGGTTCCTGCTGATCAACGGCGAGTGGCGGGATTTCGTGCTCTTCCAGCGGGTCGCTGACTAGCCGACGTCGCGCGTGCAGAACGAGCAGACGCTCGCCGCGGCGGGGATCGAGCTCAGGCAGTGCGGGCACGGCTTCACGGTCTCGTCGACCGGCGGCTCGGTCTTCATCCGGTCCATGAGCGCGTTCACCGGCTTGACGACGAGGAAGAAGACGACTGCCGCGATCACGACGAACGCGATGAGGTAGTTGAGGAAATCGCCGTACAAGAAATAGCTGCCGTGGATCGTGAAGTGCAGCTGTTCGAAGCTCGTGTCGCCGCCGATCGCAGCGATGAGCGGCGAGATCAGGTCGCGCACGAGCGCCTGCACGACGTTCGAGAACGCTACGCCGATCACGAAGGCAACCGCGAGAGAGACGAGGTTGCCGCGGAGGACGAACTCCTTGAAGTCCTTCACGGTGCGAACCTAAACCGTTTGCGGGTCGACGTCCACGACAACGGTCAGGCCCGCGCGGCGCATCGCGGGCGCCGCGGCGGCCAGGAGCGACGCGGCGCGGGTCGCGAGCGCGCGCGGCCGGTCGGTCTTGCCGATGAGCTGCGCGCGGTGGCGGTTCCGGAGCCGGAGGAGCGGCGCCGGCCCGAGCAGGTCGAAGTCCGCCAGCCCGGCCTTGAGCTCCTCGAGCGCGCGCATCGGGTCGGCCTCGTCGGGCCCGGAGACGACGATCCGGACGAGGTGGCGGAACGGCGGATAACCGAGCGCCTTCCGGCGGGCGAGCTCTCCCGCGAGGAAGCCGGCAACGTCGTGACGCGCCGCGTACTGCACGGCGCGCGAATCGGGCTGGAACGTCTGCACGATGACGCGACCCGGCGCCTCCCTCCCGCTCCGGCCGGCGAGCTGGGTCAGGAGCTGGAACGTCCGCTCCTCGGCGCGAAAGTCGGGGAGCGCGAGTCCGGTGTCGGCGTCGACGACCGCGGCGAGCTCGACACCCGCGAAGTGGTGCCCCTTCGCAACCATCTGCGTGCCGACGAGGACGGCGCGCTCGGCGGCCGCGAACCGTTCGAGCGCGGCGCGAAGCTGCCCCGGCTTCGAGACTGCGTCGGCGTCGAGGCGGATCCGTTCGAGCTCCGGCACGTGCTTCTCGAGCTCGCGCTCGAGCCGCTGCGTCCCTGCGCCGATGCGCGCGAGCTCGGACGAGCCGCACGCCGGACAGGAGTCGCCCGCGGGCTCGCGGGCGCCGCAGTGGTGGCAGCGGAGGGTGCCGTCCTGGTGGAGCGTGAGCGCGACGTCGCAGTTGACGCAGCGGCGGGTGGCACCACACGCGCGGCAGTGGAGCGCGGGCGCGACGCCGCGGCGGTTGAGCAGGAGGATCGCCTTCCCGCCGTTCTCCGCGAGCCCGCCGAGCTCGGCGAGGAGCGGTGCCGAGAGCGGATACGCCTTCTCGCCGCGTAGGTCGACGACGCGCACGGTCGGCATCGGCGCCGCGATCCGGCCGCCGAGCTCGAGCCGCTCGAGCGCCTGCCACGACTCGGGCCGCGGCGTCGCGGAGCCGAAGACGGCCACGGCTCCCTCGAGCGTGGCCCGCTTCGCCGCGACGGTGCGGGCGTCGTAGCGCGGGTCGGACTCCTGCTTGTACGAGGCGTCGTGCTCCTCGTCGACGCAGATCACCCCGAGCGAGGCGAGCGGCGCGAAGACGGCCGAGCGGGCGCCGACGACGACCTGCACGTCTCCGGCGAGGATTCGCTCGCGTTCGTCGCGGCGCTCGGCCTCGGTGAGGCCGGAGTGGAGCAGCGCGACGTTCTCGAAGCGCGCGCGGAAGCGGCCGACCGTCTGCGGCGTCAGGGCGATCTCGGGCACGAGGACGATCGCGCCGCGCCCGGCGGCGACCGCGGCCTCGCACGCGCGGATGTAGACCTCCGTCTTGCCGCTGCCCGTCGCGCCGGCGAGGAGGACGTTTCCGCCGCCCGCCGCGAGCAGCTCGGAGATGCGCGCGAGTGCGGCCTCCTGCGTGTCCGAGAGCTGGGTGGGAGTGGGCCCGGCCGGAAGCTCGGCGGCGGCGCCCGGGTCGCGCCGCTCGCCGCGGCGGGACGGATACTCGGGCGCGACGAGCCCAAGCGCGCGGGCCGGGGTCGAGCCGTAGTAGTCCGCGAGCCAGAGCGCAAGATCGACAAGCGACGGCGGAAGCTGCTCGAGGACACGCTCGATCGCGGCGGGCTCGACTCCCTCGGGCGCCTCCACGTCGACATCGACGACGACCCCGCGCCGGCGCGCGTTCGCGAAGCGGATCTCGACGACAGCGCCCTTCCCCACTTCATCGGGCACGACGTAGGTGAAGGGGCGAGCGAGAGCGCGAGCGCTGACGAGAGGGAACACGGAAGCGAGCCGAGACACGGGTGGCGAGCGTAGCCCCGCCTCTGGTCGGAGCCTGCGCCGGCTACCGGCCGCTGTGCAATTGGTACGAAGTTGCGACTGCGGCGTCCGGCACCACACGCGGGTGGGACGGCCGCCCGAGCGGCCGTCCCACCCATCCCAATCGGATGCTTCTACTCCGTTAGCTCACGAGAGCGCGTTGAGGGCCGGAGAGCCCAGGTACTTGTTGTACGTCCAGTTCCCCACGGTGTTGGACGTGAGGATCCGGGCGTAGTCGACCGCGTACGGGAACAACGGTAGGTCGACTTCCCTGATAAGGGTGTCGAGGTCCAAATAGTTCTGCGTGCGCGTCGCCCCTGAGGAATTGGCAGCGGCTGTGAGCAACGCGTTCTCGCCCGTGAACTGCGAGAAGTTGGTGTTTCCGGGCCCCGAATGGATGTTCAGTCCGCTCAGCAAGACGTTGAAAACGTCGGCCTGGTCGGGGTAGTCGGCACACCAGGTGGCCGGCGCGATGTTGAACTTGGCCGTCGGGGAGGTCCCGAGGATGGTGTAGTACTGCGTGGCGTTGCCACCATCGCTCTGGACGTTCGTGATGTTCATGCCCGCGGTTTGCGCGCTGTTGTACGCGCCGAGGTCAGCGGCGATGAGAGCCGCCTGCTGCGTGCGGCTCGTGCTGTCCGAGTGCCAGATGACGAACTTGCTGCCCGCCAAGTCCGTGCCCCAGTAGTTGTGGACGTCGGTGAAGGGGGAAGGGTCGGGAGAGCTCGGCCAGATCGAGCCCGGGCTGTAGCCCGGCATACCCGGCGGGAGGATCTCGTCGGTCAGCGTGCCCGCGTATGGGCCAAGGATGTCGAGCAGGCCTTTGCGGTCGAGGATGTACTGAAGAGCAACTCGCACATTCACGTTGCTCGTCGGTGCGTTCTGCGTGTCGAACGCGAGATAGTCGACGCAGTTCGTCTTCTCGACGTGGTACTGGCCGCCCGAACCCGCGGTTACAGCCGGAAGGCCGGAGACGCTCGGAACGCCGGTGACGCTGTGGACCCCGTAGGCGTTGTCAGCATTAGTGGCGAGAGCGCTAGTTAAACCGCACAGGTCGACGTCGATCTCGCCACCCTGCAGGGCGTTGTAGCACGCGGTCTGGCTCCCGGACGGGAGGATGTTGATCTGATCGCGGCCCTGAGGGCGGGTGCCGCTGTAGTGCAAATTCTTCTTCAAGACGATCCCCCCCGAAGTGACGCTGTCGACGTAGTACGGGCCGGCCGACGGGTAGAAGACCGTTGCGCCGGCAGTTTGCGGGGTCGAGTCGTACGGCGTGGTCGGCTCGACCGCGCTGAACCAGGGCATCGCCATCGCCGTTGTGAACCACGGCACCTGCTGAGTGAGATTGACCGTCAGAGTCTGGGCCGCCGCGATCACGCCCGAGATGTGCGTGCCGACTTGGCAACCCGCATTACGGAACGCGGCTCCACCGACGATGTACTTGTCGAGGAAGTCGGCGACACCAATTCCGCCCTCGTACATGCACGGGCTGAGGAGCCGCTCAAAAGCCCGCTGATACGCGGCCGCCGTGACGAGCGTGCCGTCGTTGAATTTGAGCCCGTGCCTGACTTGCCACGTATACGTCTTGCCGGAGTTCGAGATCACTGGATAACCCGCCGCCCCCTCAAGCTTGAGCGGCGGCGTGAATGCCTGGTTGCTGTCCGGGTAGCGGACGAGCGTGAGCGTGGTGGTGTCGAGCACCGCCCAGGATTCCTTCGCCGCCGCGTCGGCGTACGCGAGCTGCGGGTCGAGGAACGTGACCCCGTCGAGCACTCCGACGTAGAGCATCGTGGTGTTCTTGGTCGCCGACATGACGCCACTGGCGGACACGGCAGCGACGAGTACTGTGACTCCCATGCTCAGCATGAACAGGGCGTACAGGGGCCTCCGGAGCATTTCACTCCCTCCGTCTGTGAGCCGCACGCGCCCCACGTTGCCAATCCAGCGATGTAACGTTTTCACAGCGCACGAGTCAAGTAGGAAAATTGCGAAGGCGTGGCGCGGACGAGCGCCGCTGTCTCGCCGCAGCAGCAACAGCAGCAGCACGCGCAGCCACTGATCGTTATCGTCCAGCCAAGCGAGTGCCCGGAGACCACGATGGCTCCCGCGGCGGCCTGACTGGACGGGCTCGAGATCGCGCCGGCGCGAACCTTGTTGATGGCCGCGATGTTTTCCCCCGAGAGGATCGCGCAGTTTCGCAGCGCTTCGAGCTGGAGCGGAGTGAGCGACGGGTAGGTCTTCGTGATCAACCCCGGCGTTTGCAGCGCCTGGGTACGAAACGAGGAGTCGACGGCCATCCTTTTCAGCACGACCCTGAAGATGGCACCGTCAGGGACAGTTGCGTCCGACCGCGTCGTCCCGGCCTGAGCACGCCCCGCGTCGGCGAGCCCGCCGAGAGCCGCCCCGCCCAGCGCTACGGCGCCCACGCCCAGCGCCTTCGGGCGCGTCAGCGACGTCCCTGAGGTCGAGTCGTCCTGGACCATGTGCTCATCCTCGCCTGCGACCGGCTTCGCATCTTCCTTCACAGCAACTCACCAACCCTTCCGCCCTTAGGTAGTTCCCGCCTGTGAGAGAGGCGGCGGATGTTGCCAATCCAGCGATCTAACTCCCTCGCCAGGCGGGAGTCAAGGACCCGAATCAGACGCCGGCGGCGCTGACCACGAAGTCCGTGGCAAAGCCGAGCAAGATTCCGGCGACGACGAGCCACGTCACGAGAGCGGTGCGGCCGTAGCTGCGGTTGACCGCCATGAGCTCCTGCACGACATAGAGGATCGAGCCCGCGGCGACGGCGAAGAAGACGACCGACATCGCCTCGCTCGACCACGCCTGCCCGAGCATCGTCCCGAGGAACGTCGGGAGGCCGCCGATCACGCCCATCGCGCCGAGGAACCCCCAGCTGGGCCGCGTGCCCTCGCCCGCGAGCGGCCCGCAGATCCCGAAGCCCTCCGTCGCGTTGTGGAGGCCGAAGCCGACGATCAGCGTGACGGCAAGACTGATCTTCCCCGCGGTGGCCGCCTGACCGATCGCGAGACCTTCGCCGAAGTTGTGGACACCGATCCCGACCGCGATGAGCAGGGCGAGCTGCTTGCCCGGCGTCAGCTCGTCGATCCAGCGGCGCTGCGTGAACTCGTCGATCGCTGCGGCACCTGGCCCGACCAGCGGCGTGACGCGGCGGCTCGAGCGGCGACGCATCCACACCGCGTAGTAGACGAGGCCCATCAGACCGACGGCGAAACCCGCGGCGCCGATGCCGGAAAGCCACGCGAACCGCCCCCAGTGCCGTGTGTGCAGGGCCGACTCGATGGGATCGACGGCCCCCGTGAGCACATCCCAGAAGAGGAACAGGAGAATCCCCGTCGCCAGCGCGGAGAGGCCGGCCCGCGCGACCGGCGAGAACGACTTCATGCGCGCCACAGGAAGACCGATGAAGATCGTTGCGCCCGCGATCAGGCCCAGCAGGAGGATGTGCCCTGTCGACATCTGTGTTGGCTGGCGACTCCCCGTGTAAGGCCACCCTTACACGCGGGCCGAGGGGCAATATAGCTGCGTGCCTTCGCCCGGCCACTCAGTCGACGAGTACCTCGAGACGATCTATTTCCTCGCCTTCCCGATTGGCGAGTACACGCCACGCGGCTCCGGCTCTCCCCCGCTCGCGTCGCGCGTCGCCGAGATGCTTCACGTCTCACGGGCGTCCGCCGGCGAGATGCTCAAGCGGCTCGAGGCGGAGGGACTGATCGAGCGCGGCACGCGCAAGGAAGCACTCCTCACCGCGACCGGCCGCAAGCGCGCGGAGCGCGTCGTCCGCAAGCACCGGATCATCGAGCGGCTCCTCACCGACTTCATGGGTTACACCGGGTACGAAGCGCACGAGCGCGCCGACGAGCTCGGCGACACGTTCGACGACGACATGGTCGCGCGGATGTGGGAGAAGCTCGGACATCCCGACCGCTGCCCGCACGGCTGGCCGGTCGAGCCCGACGTCGAGCAGGCGGAGAACGCCGAGCTCGCGCCGCTCGCCACGCTCTCGGCCGGGACGAGCGCGACCATCGTCCGGCTCGCAGAGCACGACGGCGACCTGCTCCACTGGTTTTACGACCAGCAGCTCGTGCCGGGGACGGAGCTCGTCGTCGAGAGCGCCGACCCGGCGGCGGACCAGTTCGTCGTGCGCGTCGGCGGCGAGAAGCGCGCCGTCTCCGAGAAGGCCGCAGCGGGGCTGTTCGTCAGGCCGTCGTAACCGGGCCGCGCTCGAGCAGCATCTCGAGGTGCGCGGCGTCGAGACGTAGCCAGTCGTCGTCGCCCGTCCACGCGTACCAACCGAGATGCGATGTGCCGATGTGCAGCTCGTAGCAGTGGTGACGGATCGCAGCGTCGGCGAGGACGCCCGCGGGCGCGGTCGCGAGCGTACGTCCGAATGAGTCGATCGCCCCGATGCCCGGGTGGGCGATCGCGCCCCAGAACGTGCACAGCGCGACGTCGAACAGGAAGTCGCCGCGCAGCGAGCACTTCCACGAGAACACCGCGTTGACCCGCGACGCGTCGGGGGCAATGAGGACGTTGCCGTGCAGCAGGTCGCCGTGGATGAGGTCGCGACGCTCGGGGCACGCGTCGAGGAGCTCGTGGATGCGCGACTCGCACGCTCGATGCACGCGATCGAGCGCCGGTTCGGCCGCCAGCGTCGCTCGCCAGCCGCTGACAGGGTGGCCCGGATCGTCGCGGAGACTGGCGACGAGCCAGTCACGCCACGAGCCATGGCCGCGGCCGTCGTCGGGGACCGAGCGCAGCGCGGCGAGCAGGCTCATAAGCGTCGGCCCTGCAACGTCCGTCTCGTCCGCGCGGACCGACTCGAGAAAGCGACCGTGGTGCCGTTCGGAGATGGCGTACGCACCTCCGAACGCGTCGCCGATGTCCAGCACCGCGGGTACCGGCAGGCCCTCGCGGGAATGGGCCATCGCGTCGCGGTCGGTTGCGAACCATTCATGCGAGCTGCCGAGGCGGAGCACGAGCTCGCGGTCATCCTGGCGATAGGCGTACGCCGCCGACCAGGACCCGCCCGAGAGCAGCTCGAGGTCGGTAACGGGTGCGCCGTGATGCGATGCGAGGAACGCGGTGACGTCTTCGACCGAGCGAACGTCGTTCAGTGCGAGCGTGCAGGCGTAGCGTCCGTGGCGCTGAGGCCAGCCGCCTCGCGGAGTGCTTCCGCGCGATCCGTCCGCTCCCACGTGAACTCCGCGTCGTCGCGCCCGAAATGGCCGTATGCAGCGGTTTTCGCGTAGATCGGGCGCCGCAGGTCGAGGTCGCGGAGGATCGCCGCCGGGCGCAGGTCGAAGTGCTCGCGCACGAGCTCCTCGATCCGCGGCACGGGAATCGCCTCCGTCCCGAACGTCTCGACGAGCACCGACAGCGGATGGGCGACGCCGATCGCGTACGCGACCTGGATCTGGCAGCGCTCGGCGAGCCCGGCCGCGACGATGTTCTTCGCGACCCAGCGCGCCGCGTACGCGGCGGAGCGGTCGACCTTCGTCGGGTCCTTGCCCGAGAAGGCGCCGCCGCCGTGCGGGGCCGCGCCGCCGTACGTGTCGACGATGATCTTGCGCCCGGTCAGGCCCGAGTCGCCCATCGGGCCGCCGATCACGAACTTGCCGGTCGGGTTGCAGTAGACGAAATCGCGGTCGGCGAGGCGCTTCGCGTCGTACAGATCCTTCGGGAGGATCGGCTCGATCACGTGCTCGATCAGGTCGGGCTTGAGGAGGGTTTCGACGTCGAGGCCGTCGCGATGCTGCGTCGACACGAGCACGCGCTCGATCTCGATCGGCCGCTGACGACCGTGCTCGTCCGTCTCGTAGCGGACGGTGACCTGCGTCTTCCCGTCGGGCCGCAGGTACGGGAGCACGTCGGCCTTCCGCACCTCCGAGAGCCGCCGCGCGAGCCGGTGCGCAAGCATGATCGGTAGCGGCATGAGCTCCGTCGTCTCGTTCGACGCGTAGCCGAACATCATCCCCTGGTCGCCGGCGCCGGTGAGATCGAGCGGGTCGCTGTCGCCGTGCTGGTTCTCGAACGAGTGGTCGACGCCCTGCGCGATGTCGGGCGACTGCTCGTCGATCGCGACGACGACGCCGCACGTCTCCGCATCGAACCCGAACTTCGCCCGCGTGTAGCCGATCTCACGGACGCGCTCGCGCACGAGTCGCGGAATGTCGACGTACGTGTTCGTCGTGATCTCGCCGGCAACGACGACGAGGCCGGTCGTGATCAGCGTCTCGCAGGCGACGCGGCCCTCGGGATCGTCCTTGAGGACGGCGTCGAGAACGGAATCGGAGATCTGATCGGCGATCTTGTCCGGATGACCCTCGGTGACCGACTCGGAAGTGAAGGAAAAGGCGCGTTTTGGCATGACGGGCAGGGTAGCTAACGCCGGTTTGGCGCAAAGTTGCGACCGTTTCCGCTTGACAGAACACGCGCCGCACTAGGCGGTGTCGGACACCACTCGCCAGGCGCCGGCGGCTCTGGCGATCGAAACGCCCCGGTGCGCAACCATTCCGGCATGACCGACGAACCGCCTGTCTCCGCGTACGTCTGCCGCGAGATCGCTGAATGCTCTTCCGACGGGATCATCTCTGTAGATCGCCTTCTGAGCAAGACGCCTTCTGGCGCGGCTACGCGCAGGGCCTGACTGACGTTCAGGCACGCAGCATCGCTCGGCGCGTCCGCTACTGGGAGCCGATCTAGGCTCCGTCCTCTGGTGGCTTGACGCCTGGTCCCGCGCCGAAGCGGCCGGTGCCGGTGGAGGAAACGAACCGGCCCTGGCTCGAGAGCCCGACTACTACCTCGAACAAGCCCGTAGCGCGGCTCGGTCGCCTCTAGCCGGTCCTACTCCTCCGTCGGCGCGCGTCCCATCAGGCCGGCGACGAGGTCGCCGAGGCTCTGGCCGGAGAGAACCGCGCAGACGCCTTCGGTGATCGGCAGCTCGACGTCGAGCCGGTGAGCGAGGTCGCGGAGGATCGGCGCGGTCGTGAGGCCCTCCACCGTCTCGCCGATCTCCGCGACGGCTTGCTGGGGAGTCAATCCCTGCGCGATGAGCTCGCCCGCGGCGCGGTTGCGACCGTGGCGGCTCCAGCACGTCACCACGAGATCGCCGATCCCTGCGAGGCCCGCGAATGTCTCCGGCCGCGCGCCGGCCGCCTCGCCGAGCCGCGTCATCTCCGCGAGGCCGCGCGCGATGAGGGACGCCTTCGCGTTGTCGCCGAGCCGCAGGCCGTCGACACCGCCGGCTGCGAGCGCGATGACGTTCTTCGCCGCCGCACACAGCTCAACGCCGACGAGGTCGGGATTGACGTACGCGCGGAAGAGCGTCGAGCTGAGCGCATGCTGCAGCTCGCCCGCGAGGAAGCCGTCCTCGCTCGCGATTACGGCAGCGGTCGGCAGGCATTCGGCGATCTCCTCCGCCATGTTCGGGCCGGAGAGCACCGCGACCGAGCGGCCGCGCACGCGCGTCGAGAGTCGCTCGCCCGTCTCCGGGTCGAGCCCCTTCGCGAGGCTGAGAATCGGCGCGTCGCCGGGCAGCGCATCGACGACGCCGCCGAACGCCGCGCTCGGGACGGCCAGGACGATGACGTCGACGTCCGCGGGCGCGTCTGCGAGCGCGATCGCTCGCGCGGCGCTCAGGTCGACGTGCTGGAGGTGATGCGGGTTCCAGCCGTTCTCGGCGATCGCCTCCGCCTGCGCCGCGCTGCGGCACGCGAGGACGACCTCGTGCTCGCGGTCGAGCAGAAGGCGCGTGAACGCCGTCCCCCACGAGCCCGCGCCGACGACGAGAAAACGCATGTCAGGATCGTTTCACGAAGTCGATCGAGACCGGCACGCCCTCGAGACCGAACTTCTCGCGCAGCTGGTTCTCGACCCAGTAGCCGTAGTCGCGCGTCACGAGGCCCGGATCGTTGACCGAGAAGCGGAACCGCGGCGGCCGCACGCGGACCTGCGCGCCGTAGAGGAGGTTGAGGCGCCGGCCGCGCTTTCCGCTCGGCGGTTGCCGCGCCTCGCGCAGCTCGCCGAGGGCGCGGTTGAGCTCCGGCGTCGGGATCCGCGAGACGTGCCGGTCGAAGAGCTCCACGATGCCGTCGAGGAGCCGTTCGAGGCCGCGTCCCGAGTGCGCGGAGATCGCGACGAACGGTGGCCGCTGCCGCAGGCGCCGCTTGAACAGGCCGCGCATCTCCTCGACCTCGATCGTCGTCTTGTCCCACTTCGCGAGCACCATCAGCGTCGAGCAGTCGGCGTGGCGCGCGACGTCGGCGACGGCGATGTCCTGCTCGACGACACCCTCCTCCGAGTCGATGAGCACGAGCGCGACGTCGGCGCGCTCAGCCGCCTCGATCGAGCGCAGCTCGGAGTAGTACTCGATGCCCTGGCGGTGCCGGCGCTTGCGACGGAGGCCTGCGGTGTCGATGAGGACGAACGTCCGGTCGCCGCGGACGAGCACCGTGTCGACCGCGTCGCGCGTCGTGCCCGGGATCTCGCTCACGATCACGCGCTCGCGGCCGAGCAACGCGTTGACGAGGCTCGACTTCCCGACGTTCGGCCGCCCGAGGATCGCGACGCGGATCGCGTCGTCCGGCAGCTCCGGCCGGCCGACCGGAGCGATCCGCTCGAGCTCCTCGATGATCGTGTCGAGCAGGTCGCCGGCGCCCGTCCCATGGAGGCCGGAGATGGCGATCGGATCGCCGAGGCCGAGCCGGTGCAGCTCGAGCACGAGCGGCTCCTGCGCCGGATCGTCGATCTTGTTCGCGAGCACGAGCACCGGCTTGCGGGACTCGCGGAGGATCTGCGCGACCTCCTCGTCCCCCGGCGTGACGCCCGCGCGCGCGTCGACGACGAAGAGGACGAGATCCGCCTCGGCGATCGCGTCCCGCGCCTGCCCGGCGATCGCCTGCGTCATCGGCGCCCGATCGGCGATGTCGACGCCGCCGGTATCGACGAGGACGAAG